>Ga0209698_10000951_pt1 | contig 33341 bp, 26 predicted proteins | sample LitLauG_LLR_2012_FD_187203 | JGI IMG/M metagenome (GOLD analysis project Ga0209698, IMG submission 187203) | Freshwater sediment microbial communities from Pennsylvania, USA - Little Laurel Run_MetaG_LLR_2012 (SPAdes) (version 2) | ecosystem: Environmental > Aquatic > Freshwater > Creek >... | reverse complement strand
GCATGCCTTGCCGGAGAGTCGTGTCACGGAAGGATGCGGACGTGAATTCATAGGGCGTCCACGGTCTGGCTAACGCAAAGGGGACGACGGCCACCGCGAGCACGTGTAGCGCCGCGAAAAATGCGGGCTTGCCGGCGCTGATCCTGCGGCTTTGCCAGAACTCCCGAAGTGATACGGTCCACCGGGGCCAGCCCGTCAAACCGTGCAACACTGCGATTACGGGTGTCAGCGTCAACAGGTTTTGGCGAATGTAGTATCCGGCACCCAAGGCCAGAGCCAGAGCGGCAGTCCGGAGCCCTAACCGCTCCGGCGTCCAGAGCAAGAGGTAAAGGGTCAGAGAGATGAAGAAGAAGCTTCCCGTTTCGGTCAGAACACAGTGGCCGTAAGTAATCAAAGTTGGGGATACGGAGACCATGGCCATTGCGGCGGCGCCGGCCAGTCTTCCCGCCAGGCGCTTAACCGTGGCTCCCAGCAGCAGAATTCCCGCCAATGCGTAACCGCTGGATACGACGATCGCGGTAGTCGCAGTGCGGCCCAGAATCCAAAAGGCGATCTTGAGTGAAAGCGGGAACAGGGGCACCCGGTTGCGGTACCAGTCCGTGGGGAATCGGCTCGATCCGAGGACATCCGCCCCGTCGATGTAACCGAGGCCGTCATAGGTGATTTCGATCGGCAAGCAAACCACATGTGCCGTCCAGACCAATAGAACAAAGGCAATTGTCGCGCGGTAGATCAGCGTTTCTGAATCCCGTACGCTACTTGACATCGAGTTCTACGGGCGAGGTCTCAAAATAGGTTTTGCCTTCCTTGTCGATGATGCGCAGGACCAGGGAGTGCTTACCCTTGCCGAAACCGGAGGCGGGAGCCGAGTAAGCGAACCCGGAGTTGCTATAACCGGGAACCTTTAAGTACGCGGCGACATCCTTCCGTTCCAAACCTGCTTTAGCGCGAAAAGCTTTACCGTCAATGACTACCTCCACGGCGGAGGGCTCGGTTTTGGCAGCCTGGTCGACCGCCCACCCCGAAACTTCGAGATCTTCCAGCGCGGCGACCGAGATCGGCTGGTGAATCGAAGGCTCGGTCACGGAATTGATTCGCTCCAGATTATAGGGTGTGGGTTTGAAAGAGCGGGTCAGAGTGGAACTGGTGCCGTCGGCCTGGATTGTGATCTCGCCGGGAGGGGCGGTCTCAGGAGCGCTGCAGCCGGCCAGAAAGATCATCGCGAGGAGACCGAGACCAAGAATCTTCCTTGTTTTCCCGACGTTCCACGTGTACTTCGGCGTCATGCCCATCGCAACTATTTTCCGGTAGATTTCTTGTTTTTGCAACGGATATTACCGGGATGCAGAACGCGATTCAGTCCACGCCAGGCGCAACCTGGTGCGCAACGGACTTGGCCGCAACCACTGGTTCCCCTCGACTATGGTTTGCAACAGAAGCGGTGAGATAGTTTACCCGCTCCGCCAGCAGCGACAACACGCTGTCGATCCCCCTGGTCACCGACAGAATCGCAGCGGCCGAAAAGCAGAACGTCATGACTACGTACCGCGACCAGTGCTCATAATTGGCCCCCGTGGTCAACCAGCCTAGAACACTGGCCGCCACCAACAGACCGCCGGTCAGCACCAGCGCTCCCGGGACCGCCCAGAACCAATGGCTGCGGAAGAACCTGCCTAAGAACCCGCGTTCCCGCCGGGCAATTTCATCATGCAGCGCGATCAAAACCATCTGATTCGTGAGGTAACTCGCACAGCAGAGCATGCAGGCGGTTATTCCAAACAAGTCGCTCACCAGGAACCGGTAAATCATCCACTCGGCTACGGTCCGAGTTTCCAGATAGTACAGAGCCGGCCGTATCATGAGAGCGGACGCGGCGAAAAACATGAACGTTGCCATCAACCCCAGAGGACGCGCCGGCCGGTAGAGGAATGCCGCTTGTAAGATCACCCCGAGGAACCGCAAGCCGTCTCGGGCAAGGCGTAACTTCGATTCCCCGGACCGCTCGTGATACGGCATGTCGATTTCGACGATCCTCACGGCATCACTCAGCATCGCCCGAGCACTCATTGCAGGCGTAAAGTGGAGTCCATCCGGAAGCGGAAACAGCTTACCGAGGCTCGTCCTTCGCACGACGCGCATCCCACTAGCCGTGTCGCGCACCCGCGACGAAGAGAAGATGCTTAACAGCGCCGCGAACAGCGCGTTCCCGATACTCCGGATCCAGGGCATCCGACTGTCGCGGTTCAGCCGGCAACCCAGCACGACATCCGCGTCGTCCCCCACCAACCGTTCGCATAGAGGCGCGAAGAATCTCGGATCACAGGTGCCGTCAGCGTCCAAGAACCCTAACAAATCGGCGGTGGATTGCCGCCATGCTTCTTTGATTGCCGCCCCGTAGCCTCGGTTTTCTGGAAACACGATCAGCCGGACCGCCGGTGTGTATTTAGCCGCCAAGTCCGCGGTCCGGTCGGTCGAGCCGTCGCTCACCACCGTGATCTCGACGTCGTCCACCGGAGAATGGCTTCGAATGTATTCTCGTGCGTCGAGCGAGCGCCGGATTATGTTCTCAATCCCGTCTTCTTCATTCAGAGCCGGAATCGCGATCAGCAGTTTCACAACCCATTCCTCACAGTGATCGACCGGTTGCTGTCATCAGTTCCAACTCGAGAATCTCCTCAACGCAGTGTGGGTATTATAGCGAAAGTTCATGACGGCGGCAGACGGGTTCGTGTACAATGACGGTTCAAACTCCAGTATGAATCCGATGGCCAGGTGATCTTCCCGGGATGCCATTCAACAGCGTCGGTTTTTTGTGCTTCCTGTTTGCGGTCATGGCGTGCTACTTTGTCGCGCCGCCAAGGCTGCGATGGATCGTCTTACTCATTGCCAGCGCCGCCTTCTACTTGACTTGGAGACCGGCATACGGGATCGTACTCGCGATTCCCGTGGTCGTCGACTGGACGGTTGCCAGGCGTATGGACCGTTGTCCGGACGGACTGTCGCGGAAGCGATGGCTTTGGGTCAGCCTGGCTGTCAACCTGGGCATGCTCTTTGTATTTAAGTATTACAATCTGCTCGCCTTTTCGTTCCACGACCTGGCGAATCACTTTAATTGGCCTCTCCAGGTTTACAAGGTCGATCTTGGATTGCCGCTGGGAATTTCCTTCTTTACCTTTCAAAGCCTTGGATACGTGCTGGATGTGTACCGTCGTGACCAGAAACCCGAGCGCAGTCTAGCCCGGTACGGCTTGTTTCTCGCCTTTTTTCCACAGGTGACTTCTGGTCCTATCGGACGCGCGGAAAGCCTGCTGCCACAGCATGAACGTCCGCACCGCTTCGATTACGACAACGTCAAGAACGGATTGCTCCTGATGCTGTGGGGGTTTTTCAAAAAACTGGTCATTGCGGACCGTCTCGGAATCTATGTCAATCAGGTTTACGACCACCCTGGTGACCACCATGGCTGGACCATCGTTCTAGCGACCTACTTTTTTGCCTACCAGATCTACTGCGATTTTTCCGGATATACCGACATCGCGCGAGGCTGCGCCCAGATCTTTGGCTACGATTTGATGGAGAACTTCCGCCGGCCCTACGCAGCCGGTTCGATCCGGGAATTCTGGCAACGCTGGCATATCTCCCTGACCACCTGGTTCCGGGACTATCTCTTCTTCGGCCTGGGAGGCAGCCGGAAGGGCCGGTTGCATGGCTATTGGAACGTCCTGGTGGTGTTCCTGGTCTGCGGTCTTTGGCATGGGGCCAATTGGACGTTCGTACTCTGGGGTGCGGTCCACGGCATCCTCACCGTGGCCTCCATCGCCACTGCCGAGTTCCGCAAAAGGCTCGTCGCTTTGACCGGGCTGGCGCGCCTGCCTCGTGTTCACCAACTGGTGAAGCTGGCGATCACCTTCCATCTGGTGCTGTTCGCTTGGGTTCTCTTCCGCGCCAACTCCTTCGGAGACCTCGCGGTGCTTGCTCGCAATTTACTGGATTTCAAAGCTTCGCGCATCATTTTCAATGGAGGCCTGGACATCTCCCAAATTATCCTCGCCGTGTTCTGTATCGTCGTATTGGAAGCACTCCAGGCGTTTCGGTCCCGCATCCCGGTCCGGACCTGGATCGCGACCCGTCCCATCTGGTTCCGGTGGGCCATTTACCAAGGCGCGCTATTCACGATTCTGCTATTTTCGGCTGATTCCCAGGCCGTGCAGTTCATCTATTTCCAGTTTTAGCTTTATGCGGGTGATCGTTGCCAAGACATTTGTTTTTTTGTTTCTCTTCAAGCTGCTGGACATTTCCCTTTTTCTAGCTCTCCTCCCTTTGGACCAGCGAACGGTTGTGCAGCAAGGAGCTTCCAATGAGGGGGATCTGGGCCCGCTCTATCGGGGCGGCATGCGGGAGGACATGGTCGCTTTCGGTGACTCCCGGATCCGTTACCAGTTGGATGCCGGCATTCTGAAGCAGACGACTGGCCTTTCTACATATAACTTCGCGTGGGAGGCTACCCCATTTGATCAGCAGTTTTTCACCCTCGAAGAGTATCTCGATAGAAATCGGAGGCCGCGAGCCGTAATCTTCGAAGCGGATCCCTTGTCTCTGGATCCGGCCTTTTTCAAATTCCAGACCCTATGGTTCCGGCCGTATGCCGGCTATTCCGCGCGTGTCGCCGACCGTATCTTTACCAGCGTTACTGAGAAGTACGCCAACCGGTTCGTGCGATGTCTTGCTTTTCGCGGCCGCGTCCTGCCGATCCTGCGGTCGGCCTTCTCTTCGAGACCCGTTTCGGGGAATTCCCCGGCCGGTACGGTTCCGATCCTTCGCGGCCACCCTCCCCGAGGTCTCAAGCTCGATTTCAAGAGTTTCCACATCAACGAAGCACGCAAGCAGGGATTCCGCCAACTGGCGGAACTAGCTGCCAAAAACGGTTTTGTTCTGTTCCTGATCTCTACTCCGGAATACCGGCACGATCAGCGATTGAACGCACGGGATGCGGATGCAGCCTACCATTTCTTCGAGTCCCTGGCGAAAGCGTACAAAACGACGTTCTACCTGAATTACGCTCGCGACGCGCGCTTCATCAACCAGGATGATCTCTGGTTTGATGCCCAACATCTGAACAGGGACGGAATGGTCCCGTTCAGCCGCATCGTGGGCGCGGATATTGCCGCTCGATTTGGTGATGGCACTAATAAAATCTTGACGCGGTGAGGCGAGAGTGATTCGATTCTCCGACAGGGAGCCGGGTTGCTCAGATGTCGAAAAATGAGCTACAATCACGACTCGAAGCCAATCTTCATTCGTGGGGTACCGGCGGATTTTGTCATGCGAAGCGCTATAGCGTTCCTGTCCTTTCTAACCGTGCCCTTTGCCCTAATCTCCTGCTCCCCCATTCAGCGGGACGAGACTGGCGGGAATAAGGGGGCACAGCCGGCACATGCCTTGGCGCACGGAAAGAGCGCCAGCTTAACACGTGCGAACGGCGATGCCGTCTTTAACCTGGAATACCTGGGTGCAGTCGAGTCGCCCATCGCCAAGCAACCGGTGGAGCTTCCTGCCGATTTTCCGGTCGTGTTTTCCGGCTGGGCTATCGATGAGGAGAACAAGAAGGCTGCCGCCGGAGTGGATGTTGCCGTGGATGGATACCCCTATGGAGCGGCGTACGGTAGTAGCAGGGCGGATGTCGCGGAACATTTCAAGATGCCCGATAGTAAGAACTCCGGGTTCAAAGTGTCGATCCCGGTGGCGGATATCGGGAAGGGGCATCACGAAGCCCTCATTCGAGTATTTTCCAATGATGGCAAGACCTATTGGGAAGGTTTGCCCATCGAGTTCGATATTAAGTAGGTGCACTACTGCCAGACCGGTGTTCCGGGACAGAAAGCCTTCCGTGGAATTCAAACAGGTTAGCGCCAAACATGGATCGGCAAGCGAAAATTATTGAAGTCATCGAGGCCATCTCCGGCAAGAAAGTAACTATCCCGGCAGATGAGTCCCTCTTTGAGTCCGGAATACTGGACTCCTTCGCGCTCGCCGATCTCCTGACTGCGCTTGAAACCGCCTTTAGCGTCCAGATTCCGGATGCCGATCTCTCTCCGCGTCGATTCGATTCGGTAACGCGAATCGAGAAGTATCTCGACAGCAGAGGGAACTAGGTTGGGGCACAAAGGCGCCAAATCCCTTGAGGAACGCCACCTTGACAAAGGGTATTTGATTATGTTCCGGGTTTCGCGAGTTCAATTTGCCGGCCGGCGGGACTGATACTGCACAGAAGACGTGATCCCTTCGCCGGGGGCGGTATCTGGGGGCGTGTGTGCGAAGGCCCGCACGAATGCATCGTAGGCCATATGGATCCCTTGAGCAAGTGGCGTTTTCGGTTGAAAACCCAGGGCTCGGAGCCGTGTAATATCGAGCAGCTTCCGTGGTGTGCCGTCCGGCTTTGAGGGATCGAAGACGATGCGGCCGTGGTAACCCACAATCCGGCGCACCAGTTCCGCCAGCTCGCGAATACTGATATCTTCGCCGGTCCCCACGTTAATGATCTCGGGTTCATCGTAAGTATCCATCAGCAGTAAGGCTGCCTCGGCCAAATCATCGACATACAGGAACTCCCGGCGGGGCCTTCCGCTTCCCCAGATCGAAACCTCCGCCGTGCCTCCAGCTTTGGCCTCGTGAAACCGCCGGATGAGTGCCGGAAGCACATGGGAGTTCTGTAGATCGTAGGAATCGCCGGGACCATATAAGTTGGTCGGCATCAGTGCGATGCCATGAAAGCCGTACTGCTGCCGGTACGCCTGTACCATGCGGATTCCCGCTATCTTCGCAATGGCGTACGCATCGTTGGTGGGCTCCAGAGGCCCGGTGAGCAAATAGTCTTCGCGAATGGGCTGGGGGGCCAATTTCGGATAGATGCACGAGGATCCCAGGTACAGCAGTTTCTGCGTCCCATTCCGATAGGAGGAATCAATGAGATTGGTGTGAATCTGCAAGTTGTCTCGGATGAAATCCGCCGGATAGGTGCTATTGGCTAGAATGCCGCCTACATGAGCGGCTGCCAGGAAAACATACTGCGGACGTTCCCGGCGAAAGAATTCCTCCGTCGCCTGCTGGTTCCGAAGGTCCAGTTCCGAGCGCGTCCGAAGGATCAAATTGCCATAGCCATCTCGATGCAACGCCCGCACGATCGCCGAACCGACAAGGCCGCGATGTCCTGCGACATAGATGGATGCATTCTTGTCCTCGAGAGTGTGCATGAAGATCTATCATAGCTGCACTCCGAGTGGATCGTCACACGACGCGGTCGACGATGTAGACTGCCAACGCAGAGCCATCACTCTGGCATACGGTAGAATGGTTCCCAGAAATGGCGCCACACACAATCACCGCGAAGAAGCCGTCCCGGCACAAAGACTGGGCCGTCGCCGTCCGTGGCGCCCAGCCTCCCGCGGATATGGCCGAATACCTGCTCAGTTGGCGCGAGTTTTTCGACCACTATGCTCCGTTGCGGAGCGCCTGGCAGCGGCGTAATCGAGGCTACCACGCGCGGATTCAACGCTTGGCCGGCTTTTACTGCCAACCGCAATCCCGGGTTCTGGAAATCGGCTGCGGTACGGGGGATCTTCTCGCGGCACTCGAACCTTCGGTGGGCGTGGGTATCGATATCTCCGGAGAAATGATCCGGATTGCGCAAGCCAGCCATCCCGAATTGACTTTCCACCACATGGCGGCCGAAGAGATCGATTTGGGGGATCAGAAATTCGATTACATTGTCTTGTCGGACTTGGTCGGCTTTCTGTACGACATCAAGTTTGTATTCGAGCGTTTACGGAATTACTGCCACGCGGGCACGCGCCTGATCATCCATTCATATAGCCGCGCCTGGCAGCCGATTCTCGTGCTGGCCGAGAAGCTGCATTTGAAGTATCCCCAGCCGTTAGTGAACTGGACTGCCCCGGAGGATATTGTGAACCTCCTCTACTTGGCGGGGTACGACACCATCGCGACGAACAAGCAGATCTTGATTCCCACCAAGGTGCCTGTAATCAGCAGCTTTTGCAACCTGTATCTGGCACACCTGCCGGGACTGCGGCATCTCTGCCTGACGAACTGGATCGTCGCCAGACCGCTACATCTTCCGGCGGGTGATCGGCCCTCGGTTTCGGTGGTCTGCCCCTGCCGGAACGAGGCAGGCAATGTCAGGCAAATCGCCGCCAGGCTTCCGTTCCTGGGCTCCCGGACAGAGTTGATCTTCGTGGAGGGCCACTCTACCGACAATACTCTGGCCGAGTGCAAAAAGGTGCAGAGCCAGTTTCCGGAGCGGGACATTCATGTGTTGGTCCAGCAGGGTCGCGGCAAACAGGACGCCGTGGAACTGGGGTTTTCTCAAGCCCGCGGCGACATTTTCATGATCCTGGACGCCGACCTGAGTGTGAATCCCGAGGATCTGGAGCAGTTCTACGAGGCTATCGCCAATGGCAAAGGCGAATTGATCAATGGCTGCAGACTGGTTTACGCGATGGACCCAAAAGCGATGCGGTTTCTGAACCTGTTGGGCAATAAGTTCTTCGCGTTACTGCTGAGCCGGTTCCTGGGACAGCCGATAAAGGACACGTTGTGCGGGACGAAGGTGCTTTCGCGCCGGAATTACGAACGGATTGCCCGCAACCGCGCCTACTTCGGGGACTTCGATCCGTTCGGCGATTTCGATCTGTTATTCGGCGCAGCCAAGCTGAACCTGAAGATCGTCGAGATTCCCGTGCGCTACCGCCAGCGGGTCTACGGCGCCACCAACATCCATCGCTTCGCGGATGGGCTGTTGCTGCTGCGCATGTGCCGGCTGGCGGCTGCCAAACTGCATTTCATCGGGTAGCCGATCGTTTCCTCTGCCGTCTCACCGAACCCGGCCCGTCATCGCCGCCTGAGATGGATGAGGGCGAACATCGACCAATGATGCGGCCAGGCACAGAGCCGGGATTCGACCTTGCGCCAGAGATGGAACGTAGCTTCAGGCATCAACTGCCGGTTGGAAACTCCGCCGGAGACGAGATACCGAAACGGCATGAAAGGCCGCACGGTCTGGATTTTCAGTTCGCGAAATTCCGATTCGAAGGCATGCCGATCACGTTGAAAAATGATCCACGGCAAGGCACCGTTGGCGCCGGAGAGAGGTCCAGTGTCCCGGAACGCCCAATCCTTTGCCTCGGGGTCAAAGGGCTCGTGGTGCAGTCGATAAATCGGCCGTGACCACGTCGATACCCAGGGCTCGATCATTACGATACTTCCCCCGGATCGCAGGCACCTTTGCCCCTCCGCCAGGAAAGCACGGTTATCGGGAATGTGATGGAGGACATCGACCATGGCGATTGCCTTCAAGCTGCCCGGCGAAAAGGGCAGCCGGCGGGCATCGAGAACGAGCTGAATATCCGGGCAAACGAAAACCTCCGACGCGATGAGGCCTGGTATATACTGCGCGAGAAACCCAGCCCCAGATCCCAGCTCGAATACCCTGCCCGGGCCCTCCGGAATGCAAGCAGAGATCATTCGGTACCATTCATCATAGATTCGCCACAAGAACCTGTTGTTCTGAATGATGCCGCGCCGCCGCTGGGTGGTTCGCGGGTCGTCCAGGCTGAGATCGCGAGTGTCGGGGTCCGCCAGCAGCCTTCTAATTGCCTGCATCATTTGCTGCGGCCCACTGGAGAGTGTGCATGAAGATCTATCATAGCCGGATACGTATCGGGCCGGAGCCGCTATTTCTCTTTCGGGGACAGTCTACGAAACCCCTAAACTAAACTCAGAGTTTGGGGGTTTCGTAGACTGTCCCCGAAACTCCCGAAACTCCGAAACTCGAAATTCATGACCCGCGCCGAAATGTACCGTCGTCTCCGCGCACAGCCGCCGCCGTGGGACATGATCGTGATGGGCGGCGGCGCCACCGGTGTGGGTGTGGCGATCGATGCCGCCACGCGCGGCTATGCCGTGTTCCTGCTCGAGCAGAGTGACTTCGGCAAAGGCACTTCCAGCCGCAGCACCAAGCTGGTTCACGGCGGCGTCCGTTACCTCGAGCAAGGCAACGTCTCCTTGGTGATGGAAGCGCTCAAAGAGCGCGGTCTCCTGCTCCAGAACGCGCCCCACCTCGTGCGCAACCTCGGCTTCGTGGTTCCCAACTACGACTGGTGGGAGGCGCCGTTTTACGGAATCGGTCTCAAGCTCTATAACCTGCTGGCCGGTAAGTATGGTTTTGGAGCCTCGCGGATTCTTTCCAAGGAAGAGATGCTGCGGGAGGTGCCGACCATCCGCAACGAGGGCTTGCGTGGAGGAGTGATCTATTTCGACGGGCAGTTCGACGACTCGCGTCTTCTGATCAACTTGGTGACGACCGCTTCCGAACAGGGCGCCGTGCTGCTGAACTACGCGCAGGTGACTGGTCTGACGAAAGACGCGGAAGGCTTCGTGGATGGCGTCGTATTCCGGGACTTGGAGACCGGCGATCAGTCAGAGGCTCGCGCTAAAGTGGTGATCAACGCTACTGGGCCGTTCGCCGACAGCCTGCGCCGCCTGGCCGATCCTTCCGTGCAACCCATGATTGCGCCTAGCCAGGGGATCCATTTGGTGTTCGACGGGTCGTTTCTTCCCGGCGATAGCGCCATCATGGTTCCGCATACCAGCGACGGGCGCCTGATGTTCGCCATCCCGTGGCATGGACACACGGTGGTCGGCACTACCGATACTCCGGTTCCGGAAGTAACGCTGGAACCGGTGGCCCTCGAACACGAGATTGAGTTCATCCTGCAGACGGCATCGCTTTATCTGGTTCGAAAACCGACGCGCGCCGACGTGCTTAGCGTATTCGCCGGCATCCGGCCGCTGGTGCGCTCCGGCGAATCCGGTAACACGGCGGCGCTTTCCCGGGATCATACCATCCGCATCGAAAACTCGGGCCTGGTCACAATCTGCGGAGGAAAGTGGACCACCTACCGGCACATGGCGGAAGACTGCGTAGACCAGGCGGCCACGCTGGCGCGCTTGCCGGACCGCCCGTGCGTCACCGCTCACTTGAATATCCACGGTTTCCATCCCAGCTCGGAGAAGTTCGGCCCTCTGCGCGTGTACGGCTCCGACGCGCTCGCGGTGCAAGAATTGATGGAAGCGGATGCCGGCCTGGCCGAACCCCTGCATCCGGCCCTTCCTTACACCGGGGCGGAAGTGGTGTGGGCGGCTCGCCAGGAGATGGCCCGCACCGTCGAGGACGTACTCGCGCGCCGGACTCGCGCCCTGTTCCTCAACGCCGGCGCCGCTATGGCGATGTCACCCGTGGTCGCCGCGCTGCTCGCAAAGGAACTCGGGGGCGACGACGAATGGCAAGCCCGGCAGGTGAAAGCGTTTCGCGAAATCGCCGGGAACTACATGCTGCCGAACCAGTGAACGCCGTTACGCATCCAGCCAATCGAACGACCGTGCCACCGCCTTTTTCCAGAAGCTGTAGAGGTGGTCCCGGCGGGCCGCGTCCATACCGGGTTTCCATGTGCGATCGACGGACCAGTTCGCGCGCAGGTCGTCCACGTTCCGATAGAAGCCGGTGGCGAGGCCGGCGGCATAGGCAGCGCCTAATGCGGTAGTCTCCTTAACGGCAGGCCGCACTACTTCGCGGTCGAGAATGTCCGCCTGGAACTGCATCAGCAGATCGTTTTCGACCATGCCACCGTCGGTCCGCAGGACGCCGAACCGGATACCGGCATCTTTTTCCATGGCCTCTACCACCTCGCGCGTCTGGAACGCCGTGGCCTCCAAAACCGCGCGCGCCAGGTGTCCTTTATTGGTGTGACGGGTCAGCCCGGCGATGATCCCGCGGGCGTTGTGCTTCCAGTAGGGGGCGTACAGTCCCGAGAATGCCGGGACGAAATAAACGCCGCCATTGTCCGCGACTGTGCGGGCGAGTGCTTCGATCTCGGAACTCTGCCGGATCAACCCGAGGTTGTCGCGCAGCCACTGCACCAGCGCCCCCGTGATGGCCACACTCCCTTCCAGCGCGTAAGTCGCCGGCTGGTCTTTCAGCCGGAACGCCACCGTGGTGAGCAGACCGCACTGGGAGGGAACGATTTCGTGTCCGGTGTTCAGAAGCAGGAAGCAGCCTGTGCCGTAAGTGTTCTTGGCTTCGCCGGTATGGAAACAGGCTTGGCCCACCAGTGCGGCCTGCTGGTCACCCAGGATGCCGGCGATGGGAACGCCTTTGGCTGCCTCCAGCGTGGCCACGCCGTAGACCTCGCTGCTCGAACAGATCCGCGGCAGAATCTGGCGTGGAATGTCGAAGGCGGCCAGTAGTTCCGGATCCCAGTCGAGTGTCTCGAGACGCATCAGTTGGGTGCGGCTGGCATTGGTGCAGTCGGTGATGTGTAGGCCCCCGGTGAGGTGCCAGACCAGAAAAGTATCGATGGTGCCGAAGAGAATGTCCCCCGATTCCGCCTGGCTCCGCGCGCCTGGCACGTTATCCAGCAGCCAGCGAATCTTCAGGCTGGAAAAATAGGTCGAAAGGGGAAGTCCGGTCCTCGCCCGAAAACGGTCGGGGCCGCCGGTGTGCGAGAATTCGGAGACCGCATCGCCCACGCGCGTATCCTGCCAGACCAGGGCGTGGTGCACGGCACGCCCGGTCTTCCGGTTCCAAAGGACCGTGGTTTCGCGCTGGTTGGTGATTCCAATGGCTGTCAGATCTTTAGCCGACAGCCCCACATTCCCGAGGGCTTCGGCGACCACCTGCTGGGTCCGGGTCCAGATTTCCGCCGGATCATGCTCCACCCATCCGGGCTGGGGGTAGATCTGGGCATGTTCCTTCTGGGCGCTCGAGACGATCGTCCCCGTGCGGTCAAACACGATGAACCGCGTGCTGGTGGTACCCTGATCGATCGCTCCGATGTAGTCTGGCATGACACCTCTCTCCTTACGGTAGCGCGCGAGCGGGCCCGCCTCGGAAATCAAGACCATTAGAAGGAAGAAAGGCTGGACTACCGGCAATCAAAATACCGGATCGCGTTGGGAGTGCGACCCGGTATTAGGATCTCAGCAATGAGAGGAGGTGTAGAAACACCCGTTAACTGAAATTCCGTTGCGGGAATGGTTAGTTCGGTTTTCTTTCGTAAATTTACTGCGTTTCTTCCGTCTTCGTTCCTGCGCAGGTTGATGCGGTTTGAGCAGACACTCGTCGGCTCCGTGGCAGGCGAACGGGCCGTGAAAACCTATGCCTTCTTCGCCTTTGGCGGCACAATGGCATCTTTCGCCGCCTTGGCCACTCGGAACTTCACAACCTTCTTCGCGGCGATTTTGATAGCTGCTCCGGTGGCAGGATTCCGGCCCATCCGTGCCTTGCGATCCACGCGGACCAGGCGCCCGATTCCCGGCAGAACGAACATGCCGTTCTTCTTGACCTCGGTGACAGCCGTCTGGGCAAGGTTATCCAACAGGCCCTTCGCTACTTTCTTGGTGACCTCGCACTGGTTGGCAAGGGTTTGAACAATCTGCGTTTGTGTCATCGTGATTCTCCCATTCGGCATATGCCGATAGTTGATAGTACGTCAAAATCAAACGATTTCACAAAGTTTCGAAGCTGCATTAGTCGGGTTCCTGTGTCTGCCAACGGCCAGCGCCGCTGGCACGAGCTTCCCGCGGAGGCCACGCGCGGTGGCGCCGAAACGATGTACCCTGAATACCGGCTCCCAATGGGCCGGCCACCAGCCCGGCCACGCAACCGGCCAATCGCGCTCATGGAGCCGAAAGACTGGCAAGGAGAAACGAAGCGAGGCAACTATGAAGAACGTAGCGAAGATGATCACGATGTGCAGTCTGCTGGCAGCCCCCTTACTGGCGGCCGAGCCGGCTCAGATTTCCTTTGACTCCGACCCGAACTTCCTCAAGGTGGACTACAAAATGAATTTGGGCGAGGTCCTGGGAGTGGCGGTAAACTCCCGCGGAACCATCGTGGTGCTCAACCACCCGGGTAGCGCCACGAACGGTCCGATCTACGGCAACGCCACCACCCAGTTGCTGGAATTCGATCCGAACGGCAAGTTCGTCCGGGAAATCGGCCACGCCGTTTACGGCCTCGGATATGCTCACTCGGTCCGCTTCGACCGGTACGACAACTTGTGGGTCGTCGATAAAGGCACGAACGCGGTGATGAGATTTAATCCGGCCGGGATCGTCACGATGAACCTCGGCCGGCGCCCGGAAGGTCCGGACGAGCCCGAGTATTTCGATGCCCGCAAAGTCGCGCAGAACCCACCCAAGCACCGCGACGGGTACTTCAATGGGCCCACGGATATCACCTGGGACACCGACGATAACATCTACATCAGCGATGGCTACAGCAACTCGCGCATCGCCAAGATGGACAAACACGGAAATTGGGTCGCGTCCTGGGGCTCCCGTGGGACCGGCGAGGGCCAGTTCAACACGCCGCACAACATCGCCGTCGACCGGCAGAACAATATCTATGTGGCCGATCGCTCCAACCGCCGGATCCAGGTTTTTGATACCAACGGGAAGCACCTGCGCAACATCGTGCAGAACGCTCCCTATGACAAGAAGCGGCACCCCGTGCTGGGAGATCTCCCGGCGAACCAGCCGGACGAGACCCAGGTATGGACTCTGTGCATCACCAACACCACGCCGCAATATCTGTACTCCTCCGACTCCGAGCCCGGCCGAATTTACAAATTCTCGCTCCCGGAAGGCAGACTGTTGGGTTACCTTGGAGAGTCGGGACACGAGCCCGGGCAGTTCAACTGGACCCATGGACTTGCCTGCCCCTCGGAGAATACGCTGTTTGTAGCCGACATGAACAACTGGCGCGTGCAGAAACTGACCCTCCATCCGGAGAAGATCAAATAGGATCGGTGTGGGCCACGCCGCCAAACAGTGACACATATCGGGGGTTTGCTACGGAAGCAGGAATTCATGGACCAACCGGCGATCCGCCTCTTCTACTGTTCTGAAATCTAGGGAAAAAAGTGGGATGATGTTGGTCAGGCATGGGGCCTGGAGTCAAGCTGGTCGTTCTGCTCGCCTTCACGCTGGCGTGGGCCAACATCCAGTGTGCGGCGCTCTGTGCCTTCGAACCCTGCCACAGAGCGGGTGCGGCGTCCCCGCTCAGCGATGTTCCACCTTGCCATCAGCACCATGACGCTCCGGGGAAACAGGCCCCGGCTCCTTGCCCTCATCAAATTGGTCAAGCCTACGCCCCCCAGTCTCTCTTGGAGCCGATCTCGACGGCAACTGTTGTGGTGATGGATTTGCCGGTTGGATCGCCTGCGGCGTTTTCATCCTTGCCGGGCGTCGACATCTTGCCCGCGAGAACCCCATCCCCACCCCTCCTTTCCGTCCTCTCCTCTGTGGTTCTCAGATTCTGAACTCTCTCGGTTGTTCCTGCTCCATTCCGAGTGACCGAAATGCGCCGCTGTGATGCGGCGTAGGAGACTTCATGGGTTGGGATAGAGAGTTCCCATTAGGCGTTAAAGCAGTTAGACAAAGAACGCTGCTCCTCAGCTTGCTGGCCGCTGTCTTGGTTGTCAGGCCCGCGCTGGCGCAGGATGAGCCGGGCGGCGAACCGCCTCAATCCCCGCAGCCCAGCGCCGCTACTCCACACGAACACGGACAGGACCCGCACGCCGGCCACTCGATGGCCGGCATGAACATGGTGGACATGACGCCGGTCAGCATGTACCTCATGAACGTGGCTTCGGGAACCTCGGTCAATCCGGCATCCTGGCCGATGCCCAGCGTGATGACTCACTTTGGCTCCTGGAACACCATGTTCATGGGTGCCGGATTCGTGATGGACACGCAGCAATCGGGGCCGCGGGGCGGCGATAAGCTATATTCGGCAAACTGGTTCATGGCCTCGGCCGAACACCGCGTCGGGGTCAAGGGAGCATTTCAGTTTGATCTTATGCTCAGTCTCGATCCGGCAACTATCACCGGCGAACGCTATCCGTTGCTGTTTCAGACCGGAGAAACCGCCTACGGAAAGCCGCTCGTCGATGCGCAGCACCCCCACAATTTCATCATGGGCCTCGGATTCCACTACGCCTATCAGCCCACCGACGACATAACCGTGGATGCGTATTTCGCGCCTGTCGGTGATCCGGCTTTGGGACCAATCGCCTTCCCGCACCGGGCCTCCGCGATGGAACTGCCGCAGGCACCGCTGTCGCACCATTGGCAAGACTCCACGCACGTCGCGTACGAAGTGCTGACCGTTGGGATCTCCCACAAAAAGGTGAGACTCGAAGCGAGCGGGTTCTACGGCTCCGAACCAGGCGAAAACCGCTGGATCATTCAATCCGGCCCCATGAACTCCTGGGCTTCCCGGCTCTGGTTCTTTCCCACCAGGAACTGGGCCGCACAGATTTCGGTGGGGAGGATCGCGCATCCCGAGGCGCTTGCGGCGGGCGACCAGGTGCGTGCGACAGCCTCTCTCGAATACACCAAGCCGCTGCCGGGCGGAAGCTGGTCGTCCAGTTTGATATGGGGACGCAACCACAGCACGGCGACGCTTCGCAATCTGAATTCGTACCTGGTCGAGTCGGTTCTTCCACTCACGCGCAGGAACCTCCTCACCGGGCGGGTCGAGCTGGTCGGCAAGGACGAGTTGTTCAACGGACAACCGGACATCGAACAGCGCCTCGACCATCTGTACGGCAGCACCTTCCGCATCGGCGCCTGCACGATCGGCTATACGCGCGACATAAGTCTGTTCCGGTACGTCGAAACCGGCATTGGAGCAAACTTCAGCAGCTACTCGCTACCGGGCGCAATCAAACCCTACTATGGCAATCATCCGTTAGGGGGCAATCTCTTTATCCGATTCCGGCTCCGGCGTTGAAACTTACCGATGGGTCCGGCTGCCGCCGACCGCCACCCGGGCGGGTTCTCACTAGCAGCACTTCTTCCGGCGGTCACAGAACTAGCGCGTGACGGTGACCGTCACATTGTCGTAGGTAAACAGCGATCCATCACTGGCGACTGCGCGCAACACGTAGGTGCCCGGTTCCTGGAACGTGACCTGCGTCACCCATTTGCCACCCGGAGGCGGCTCGGGAATCGCGAAGGGAGGGGACCAGGGAGAGTTCGCCCACGCGCGGGTGTCGGTCCACGTCTTCATCTGATCCGGGCTGAACGTGACCGTCGAGGCCTTCCCCCGGTACACGATCCACGACAACCGCAAACCCGGCCCGTTGGAGGGGACAATCGAGGATGGCGGCCGGTAGACGAGATTGGCGGCATTCGCCGTGGGGCTTGCGGCGGCCGCGCGCGGCGATGACGGCTTCCCGGCTTCTTCACTTGCCGGCTTTCCGGCGTGACGCGGCTGCGATTTGCCATCGCGCCGTGCAGGCAGGTTGTCGGGATCGCCCGCCAACGCCACCAACGTCAACGGTTCTCCCACCCGGACACTTCTTCGGGCCTCTCCCTGGAGTTCGAGTTCCGGCGGGATGTTGTCCCGAAGCTCGTCGCGGAGGCTGCCAAAATCTCCGCCGATCTCGGTCGAAATCACCTGCTTATCGATCTGGTAGTCGGTCTTAAGCGACGCGTACGCCCGCTCCGTTCTGCCGTGGGTCGTTAGGGTCCAGATCAGCTCTTTGTTGCCGAGGTCCTTCGGCACTCGAATCGTAAACAGAAACGGGTTCCGGCGCGGATAGAAGTGCGTCGGTTGCCCCTGGTCGGGACCTCCCGGTTCGATGTTATTGTCCGGCCCGATGGGGATGTCGAACTCCTCCAGCCAGTTCGTGTTCATGTAGCCGAAGTACAACGTGAAGGAGCCATCCGGGTTCGGCATCCATCCTTCGTACGCCGGTGATACGCTCTGCCCCTTAGAGTACGTAAATCTCGTCTGGGCACCGGCAGGTTGCAGGAAGAACAGGACCGCCAGGGAGGCGAGCGCAAGCGTCCCCGCTGGCGACCCGTGAATCCCTCCCCGGATCATCAGTTTCCTTGTCCGGCCGCGCTCGCCGCTGGCTGCGGCACCGGGGGCGCCCAGCATAGTGGACAACCGATATCGTAGTCATTCCGGCTGGCCATCTTCGCTCGCCGCCGGGCCATTTCGGCCTGGAACTGTGCCTCCGAGAGCGTTACGGAATATCCCAGATCGATGAACATGTTGGCGATCGAACGGCGGCCGCCGCCCGCCCAGTTCCGGGGATCGGCGGGGTTCTTGTTCGCGGGCGTCGTGTCGAGGAATCCGATGAGGTGAACAATCGTGCCCTTCGGCAGCAGCGGCGCTGCATCGTCATCGTAAACGTATTGCTTCACCCAGTTGTGGTCGTAGCCAACGCAGTTCAGAGTCTGGATGTTGTGCCCCCAGATCGCTTCCAGGCACATACGCACGCCGGGCGCGTGCAGGTGGGGCTCGAACGCGATGATCTTGGTGTGCTCGGTCAGGGTGGCGTACGCGTGCAGCTCCTGCTTCGCCTGATCCGGCTTCACGTCGATGTCGATGCCGTTGCCCAGGCGTAGCGTCGAGCGGCGGTAGAGCGGCTGGTAGCCCTTGGGGAAGAACTTGAAGGCGAATTCCAGGTGCGCCTTGGTTTCGCGGCCGTTGGGGTGAATGTGGCCCGCGGTCAGCGAAAGAGCCGAATTCGCGGCCAGGAGCCGGCCCGCCTCGGGCGGAAACAGATCCGCGTTGCGGCCCACCTCGTGAATCGGCCAGCTCGTCGCCGCTTCATCGGCGCTGCTCCCGTCCCCCTGGCCCGGCACCAGGCTGACATACGTCATGTGGTGGAACACAAAACGTCCGCCCACGGTCTTGGTAGGGCCGGCTTTCGGGATGTCGTTGACTTCCCGAACCTCCAGTGCCGACACATACCGGTCCTCGCTGAGCCCGCTCGGAATGAGCCCTACATCTCCCCACCAGTCCGGACCGGCGGCGGGGACCGTCACCTCTTTGGATTTCAGCACCAGGTCCGGCTCGCCGATCGTCCATTTGTCCGAATCGTCGAAACTGAGGGCCGGCGGCGCATCGGCCGGATTCCCGGACGGCGCGCCGCTGTTCACCCATTTCCCGATCTTTCCGATCTCCTCTTCGGTCAATGAAGGATCGCTCTTGAACTTCTGAATGCCAATGTCTTTCTCCACAAACCACGGCGGCATAACGCCGGCATGAGGCCCGCGGCTGGTCCGATCCTTGATCGCGCGGGCCCACGGCCGAACCTCTTCGTACGTGACCAGCGACATGGGTGCGACGCCGTTCGGCCGATGGCACTGCTGGCAGCTGTGCTGCAGGATCGGCGCGATATCTTTCGTGAAAGTGATGTCACCGGGAGACGCGCCCGTCTGCCCTCGCGTTGCGGCCGGCGCCAAGAGACCGGCCAGGACGGCGGTGAGCCACCCGAACCGGCGGACATAGGATCGAGACCCGAAAGGACCAGTCACATTCATCGCATACCTCCGTGGGATCTTCGGTGCCGAATATTCTACATCGGACCGCACACGCTTGCGTCCCGGCAACGCGGCCGCCACGCGACGGGAACGGCCCCCCCTAATTCCCGCTTACCGCTGGCCGTGGTGGTCGTTGTTGAGGAGACGGCGGGCGTCGTCTTCCACGCATTTCGGCGATTCTTCGAGCGGATCGTCGGACGGCTTCACTACACGCGGCGCCCCTGTCCACGGCGCGCTCAGCACTTTCGGATCTTCCACCGTGGCCTGGTACACCAGGTTCGGACCATTCCGCCACAGCCGCTCGGTTACATGCATCGCATCGCTGTGGAAATAGCCGTTCTCGCCGAACCAGCCTTCTTCGACGAAATTGGTGACGTCGACGACTAACGTATTGCCCTCCCAGTGACCAACGGAATCGCCATAAAACGAAGGGTTGGCATCGGCGCGGTGCGAACGGCCATCGGTGGGGATGATGCGGTAGGGGTCGCCGGAAATGTCTTCATAGAAGAAGATGATCTCGTTCGGCAGCTGCACGATTTTCCGGGGCGAACCGATGCGCGGAACGCCGGGCTTCCCACAATAGAACACCGGATCGGTCTTGCTCTCGTGATCTGAGAGGTCTTTCACTTTGGCCCGAAATTCCGGCTTGTAGGAGGGCTCCGCAGTATAAGGCAGGGCTCCCGGCACAAGGTCCTTGGCTCCCCTGCGGGCACTCTGATCTATGGTTTTGATCGACGTGGCGCCGTTCACGGTTTTCTTCAGAGCCGTGGGCGGAAGATCGATGCCAAACGCCCATACGCCGCCGAGGTCGGCGTGCGCGGCCGCTGCTTTCTGTTGAGCCACGGCGCCCGAGGGGAGCAGGACCGCCGCAGTGAGCAGACAAAGGAAACTGTTCTTCATTGCGTTCTCCTCCTATGGTTGGCCCGGATTATTCGCCAATTCCAAGGCAGTACCATCCGGCATGGTGATCTTTTGCAGATAGCCGTACAGAGATCCGTCCTTGGCGCGCACACCTTCTATGGTGACGGTCTGACCGATCGCTTTGGCAAAATCGGCTCGCCCCACGCCCACTCTGCGGAACCATGCAGGCGGATTGCTTTCAAGCTGCCAGGCTTCGCCGGTCTCTTTGGCGTCCATGTAGACGACGATATGCGGGTTGACCCACTCGACTTTAGTAACGGTTCCCGTCAGCGTGAACTTCTTGGACATATCGAAAATGGCGGAAGGCGAGTGGTGCGCCCACAACGAGCCTGTTACCGCCAGGCAAGCGGCTACGAGCAATGCACCACAAATTCTGGATTTCAAGGCGGTTCTCCTTTCCAACGTGTAGGGAGTATACCACAGGGGATCGAAGGCCGGGAACCGGTTGTAGGTTTACGACGGCCCCGTGCCCCGCGGTCAATTACTTACTAAGATATTGGTAACCCCATTCCGGTAGGGAAGCAAAAGGAGGGTTCCGATGATCCATCGATTTCTGGTTTTCCTGAGTGTGCCGATCCTGTTGGCGGCTCCTCTGGCCGCTCAAAAGAAGACTTGGAAGGCCCCGCGCACCGCGGACGGCCATCCGGACCTGGAAGGCATCTGGTCCACCGCGACCATCACGCCTTTGGAACGGCCTCGCGAATTGGGCGAAAAGCAGTTCTTCACCGAACAGGAGGTGGCCAGTTACGAACAGCGAATTCTGAAGGAAAACGATCGCGACCGCCGCGACGGGCCCGCGGAGGCCGACGTTACGCGCGCGTATAACGAGTTCTGGTGGGACCGTGGGACCCGCATCGTGGAAACGCGCCGCACCTCCTTGATCGTCGAGCCGCCCGATGGAAGACTTCCCGCCTTAACGCCGGAAGCCCAGCAGGCCGCCGCCCTGCGCGCGGCCGCTCTGGCGCGCCCCGCCGTAGGACCGGAGGACCGCGGCATTCAGGAGCGGTGCATTGTCGGAACCAACGTGGGACCGCCCATGCTGCCTTCCGCTTATAACAACAATTTCCATGTCATGCAGAACTCCCAGTTCGTCACCATCGTTTCGGAGATGGTCCACGATGCGCGGGTGATCCCCGTGGACGGGCGTCCGCACGTTGCGGACAATATCCGGCAATGGCGCGGGGATTCGCGCGGCCATTGGGAGGGCGACACGCTGGTGGTCGATACCACGAATTTCAACGATCAGATTCATATCCGCAACTCGGACCGGAATCTGCATGTTGTGGAGCGTTTTACGCGCGTCAGCCCGGACACGCTGCTGTACCAGTTCCGGATTGAGGATCCGACCGCGTTCACCAAGCCATGGGCGGGCGAGCTTCCCTTGGGCCTGACCGAGGGGCCGATTTACGAGTACGCGTGCCACGAAGGGAATTATGGGATGGAAGGCCTGCTGCGGGCCGCCCGTCTCCACGAGAAGTAGTGGATGATTGCAGTATAATAGGCGCAATTCGGGGATAGTCTACGAAACCCCTAAATTAATTTGGGGGTTTCGTAGACTGTCCCCGAATTAGCCGCGGAGGGTTTCATGAGCAAGAAGAATAAGATTTCACGCCGCCGCTTCCTCGAAGGCACGGGCGCCGCACTGGTCGTGGCCGAAGTCTCCACCATGAAGGCGCAGGCGGATGTGTCCGGCGCGCGCGCCCCCATCAAGTTGACGGTCAATGGAACCTCGCATCGTGTCGAAGTGGAAGACCGCTGGACGCTGTTGGAGGTGCTGCGCGACTATCTGAAGCTGACGGGCACCAAACTCGGCTGCGACCGCGGCGAGTGCGGCGCCTGCACGGTGCTGCTGGAAGGCAAGCCGGTCTATTCGTGCAGCCAGCTTGCGGTGTGGATGGATGGCAAGTCGCTCCAGACCGTGGAAGGTCTGGCGCAGGGCGACAAGCTCGATCCGCTACAGACGGCTTTCATCGAGCACGATGCGCCACAGTGCGGTTTCTGCACCTCCGGCCAGTTAATGGCTGCCAAGGGCCTCCTGGCGCACAACCCGCATCCCACGAAAGAGGAAATCCAGGCGGGACTGACCGGTAATATTTGCCGCTGCTCGGCCTACAACCGCTACGTGGAGGCCACTCTGGCGGCCACCTCCGCGGTTCCGACGGGCGGTACGGCCGTGTACACGGCTAAGCCGGGTGAGCCGGTTTCGAAGACGCTGAAGACCGTGGGCCATGCCACGCCACGCATCGACGCCTTGGAGCGCGTCACCGGCAAGGCGATGTACACGCGCGATGTATCGCTTCCCGATATGCTTTACGGCGCCATACTGCGCAGCCCGCACCCGCACGCGCGCATCAAGAGCATTGATACCTCAAAGGCCCAGGCCATGCCAGGCGTCAAGGCGGTGCTCACGCACGAAAACTGCGAAGTGGTCTGGGGCGCCGGCGGCGTCGCCGGCGGAGTGCAATACAACGACGCCATTAAGAAGATCACCAGGCAGCGTCGTTACGCTTTCAATAACCCGGTGCGCTTTGTAGGCGAACCAGTGGCGGCCGTCGCCGCCGTGGACCGGCACCTCGCCGAAGAGGCGCTCGCGCGCATCACCGTCGAGTATGAAGAACTGCCGTTCGTCCTCGACCCCGAAGAGGCGATTAAGCCGGATGCCTTCAAAATCTGGCCCGAGGGCAACCTCTCGCTGAACAACCAGAACGAGTCGAAGCCGCTCAACCAGAAGCGCGGCAACGTGGAACAGGGGCTGCGCACCTCCGAACACGTGTTCGAGAATCGCTTCAGCACCACGTTGGTGCACAACGCGCAAATGGAGCCTCGCGCCTGTGTCGCCGCCTGGGAGGGCGACAAGCTGACGGTCTACACGCCCACGGGTGGCATTGGCAACTGCCGCAACGATATGGCGCGCGATCTGGGAATCCCGCTCGACAAGGTGCGGGTCGTCTGCCAATACATGGGCGGCAACTTCGGCAATAAGAACCAGAACCAGGATGCGGACCTGATCACCGCGATGCTGGCCAAGCAGGCCGGCGTGCCTGTGAAGCTGGAGATGTCGCGCAAAGAAGATTTCATCGGGATGCACGGCCGCTGGCCCACCATCCAATACTTCAAGGTGGGTGTGGACCGCGAAGGTACCCTCCAGGCCATTCAGTTGCGCGGCTACAGCGGCATGGGCGGCTACCGCAAGAATTCGGGATCGATCGGCGGAATCGACGCTTTTCAATGCGCGAATATCGAGACCACCGTTTATCCCGTGTACACCAACCGCACGGTTTCCGGGAATTTCCGCGGCCCCGAGTACCCGCAGGGCTACTTCGGATTCCAGTCGATGATGGACGACGTGGCGTACAAGGTGAAGATGGATCCGGTCGAGTTCGCGTTGAAGAACATGACGCGCAAGGCCAACGACCAGATCGAGTACACCAACTTTACCTTGGGAGAATGCATCACGCGCGGAGCGGAGGCATTCGAATGGAAGAGGCGCTGGCGACCGGATCCGGGCTCGGATCGGGGGCCCATCAAACGCGGCGCGGGCATGGCGTTCATGGCATTCCGATCCGGCGTGGGGCCCAGTAACGCCGTGATCCACGTGGATGCCAAGGGGCAGTATTTCGTGCACGTCGGCGTCACCGATGTGGGCGCAGGCGCCAAGACGACCATGGGGCTTATCGCCGCCGAGGCCTTGGACGTGCCGCTTTCGAAGGTGAAGGTAGTGTGGGGCGATACCGACCGCTGCCCCTACTCGGTGGGCGAATCCGGCAGCCGCACTACCATCCAGACGGGCTGGGCCGTAGTGGAGGCCGCCCGCGATCTCCGCAAGCAGATTGCCGAAAAGGGGATACCCACGGGAAACGCGATCCTGACCGCGGCGACCGGCCCCAACCCGAGAATCGAGGGCGGGAAAGTACGCAACACCTTCGGCGCGCATTTCGTGGAAGTCGAAGTGGATACCGAACTCGGCCACGTGCGTGTTCTGAAGTATCTGGCAGTGCAGGACTGCGGGCGCATCATCAATCCGCTTACGGCGGAGGGGCAAATCAAAGGCGGCGCCATCATGGGCATCGGCATGGCCCTGCACGAGGATTTGATCTACGACCCGCGCAGCGGCCAGCCGCTCACCGCGGGCTATTATGGCGCGCGCATTCTGACGCACCGTGACGCGCCCAATATCGAGGTGCTGTTCATCGAAAGCGACGATGGCTATGGCCCGTTCGGCGCCAAGAGCATCGGCGAATCGGGCAAGGTCCCGGCAGTAGGGGCGGTGGCCAATGCCGTCTACAATGCGCTCGGCCATCGCATGAAGGACTTGCCCATCACGCGTGACCGGATTCTGGAGGTGCTGGTATGAGGTCCTTCACCAACGCCAATCCGCGGGATCTCCCGCAAGCGGCGAAACTGCTGCAACAGGCGCATGCCGCCGGAAAGAATGTCGCCATCGCCGGCGGTGGTAGCGACTTGCTCGGCATGATCAAAGAGAAGATCGTCGCGCCCGACGTTCTGGTCCACCTGAGGTCTATCAAGGGCCTGGACCAGGTGGCATCGGAAAACGGCGGGGCGCGCGTCGGCGGGCTGATCACGCTGGACGCGCTGAGCAGTCATCCGATGATTCGCCGCCAGTACGCGGTGCTGGCGGAAGCGGCCGAAACGGTGGCCACGCCGCAGATCCGGAATTCGGGAACGCTGGCAGGGAATGTCTGCCAGCGGCCGTGGTGCTGGTATTACCGCAACGGTTTTCCCTGTTTCAAAGCGGGTGGCAACCAGTGCTTCTCCGTCACCGGCGAGAACCAGTTCCACGCCATCTTCGGCGGCGGTCCCAGTTTCATCGTGCACCCGTCGGACATCGCGCCCGCGCTGGTGGCGCTCGGCGCGCAGTTCCGCGTGACCGGCCCTTCCGGGGAACGGACCGTGCCGGCGGCCGATTTCTTCGTCTTACCCAAGCAGAACGCTGCTCGCGAAAATGCGTTGGCGAATGACGAAGTGCTGGGAGTGGTTCACTTGCCGGCGCCCCGTCCCGGCACGCGGAGCATCTATCACAAGGTGATGGATCGCGAAGCGTGGACGCACGCTGTCGTGAGCACCGCGATCGTCCTGGAGATGGACGGCCCGGTTTGCCGCTCCGCCCGCATCGTGCTGGGCGGCGTGGCGCCGATTCCGTGGCGCGTGCCCGATGCCGAGCGTCTGCTGGCGGGCCAGCGCATCACTCCGGAACTCGCCGCCAAGGCTGGCGAAGCCGCCGTGGCCGGGGCAAATCCGCTCCGCAAGAACGGCTACAAAGTCCCGCTGACTAAGGCGGTGGTACAGCGCACGCTCGTGGAACTTGCCGGAAGGGCGTAATTCGAAAGCTCCACACCTATTCCGCCTTGCTGGCGGTCGTGGGTCTTGTGATCTATGCGATCGCTGGCCTGTGGAGCGCATTCCACGGGAAGCGCCTCGGCGACCCCTCGGTTCGATACGCCGGCTATCAACCCGCTGCCGGTGAAACGGACCGGCAAACCGCCGAGCGCGTGGTGGCGCAGTTGGGGCTCACGCTGGCCACGCCGGTGCAGGCGGCGGCGATTCAGCATGACCAGGCGGGCAATCTGGTGCTCGATTTCTACCACGCCAACGGTCGCCACCGGGTAACCGTGCTGCGAAGCCAGAATCGTCTGCGAATCGAAGCGGCCGAAAACAGCCCGGCTCGCTACGCCACGATTCTCCACCTGACCACGGGCGTGTTCCATTCGGGTGATTGGCGCATGCAGGCCTGGGCTTATTACAACGAGTTCACGCTGTGGTGTTTCGTCGTCATGTTGGCGTCCGCGGCGTGGATGGCAGTGGCCCGTTTGGGGAATCTGGCTGGCGCGTGGAGCGGCGCCTTTGCGAAAATGCGCACGCTGCATTTGGCAGCGGCTATAGTGTTCCTCCCGTTTGCGATGATCCTGGCGATCAGCAGCGTGCAGATGGCGCACCGGACGTGGTTTGCGCCGACGGGTGTGATCGCGTGGGCCAACCGGGTGCATCGATCGAGCGCCGGGACGGCGGGTCTGGCAGCCGCGTGCATTTTTCTTTTGACGGCAACGGGCTTATATCTTTGGGTCCGGAACCGGCGGGGGCGAGCGATGGGCGCGCTGCTCGGCATTCCCGTCGGCGCCGCGGCGCTGGCTCTCGTCGTAGTGATGCGGACGGGTTAGGTCAATTCGGAGGTCAATTCGGGGACAGTATACGAAACCCCCAAATTAATTGCGTCTGGAATCGTGGCGGACGCTCTCACCCGACCCGGAACCCGGGGTCTGCTTCGGCTCTTTTGCCGAATCTTCATTTAGGGGTTTCGTAGCCTGTCCCCGAAATAGAAACTCTACGCGAACAATTCGTTCACCGGCAGGAACGGGAACGACCCGGTCGTGGGCACGTATTCGAATCCGCGCCCCAGCGGATCGTCGTGGCGCACGGTGGTCCAATCAATCCCTACCGCCGAATAGATGGTGGCTTCGATATCTTCTGGATAGATATACCGGCCCGCGGACCATCCGAAATCGCTCACATCGGAACCACTGGCGTTGGTGGCGCCGATCACCCGGCCGCCGGCCACGCCGCCGCCGGCGAACATGGCGAACTGTTGCGGATAGTGATCACGTCCCTGCGCGGCGGAAAGCGGACCTACGGTACGGCCGAACTCGCCCACCATCACTACCATCGTCTGGGCCAGAAGCCCATTGGCTTTCAAGTCGCTCAACAGGGCCGAAACCGCGTTGTCCAGTATTTTGCCTTTGGCCGGAAGCTGATTGGCGGCGTAGATGTTCTGGTGCATGTCCCAGCCGTCGTTCGAGGTGATCTGGATAAAGCGCGTGCCTTGCTGGGCCTTCAGCACCTGCGTTGCCACCAGGCACGCATTGCCCAGGGTCGAAGTGCCGTAGCGCGCGCTGTCGGCCGCGGTGAAAGCGAATGCCTGATTCACCACCGGGTTGTACATGAGTTGCTGCGCGGCGGCGTAGAAGTCGTTGTAGTCTTCCATGGGCTTGCCATTGGGCGAGTTCACGCGCAGGCTGTCGTCCAGCGAATGCATCAGGTTCCAGCGGTTACCAAATCGTGCCTGACCGTCGGGGTTGGTGGTATCGGGGATGCCGCCGGCGCTCGGCAAGACCTTGAAGGGAGCGTAAATCGCCGGGAAATAACCGGCCCCGACTCCACCGCCGGAATTCAACGCCAAAAACGTCGGGAAGACCTGGCCCGGCCGGCGGAACGTATCCTTTTCAATGGCCACCACGCTGCCGATGTTGGGCGCGATATTGCCCAGCGCGGCCGCCGGATTGCGCCCGATTTGCGTCCAGGTCTGCGCCAGCGAATGCACCAGGGCATGCGCCTGCATGGAGCGAACGATCGCGAAATCCGAGAGCTGGTTGCCGAGATTGGGCAGCAGTCCCGTGGGCCAGAGCACGCCGTTAATCGTGTCGGGCGCGAAAGTCTTTGGCGTTACCCCGTTGACCATCTTGAGGTCGAAGGTGTCGGTGTGACTCGGCGCCCCCGCCAGCAGGATGAAGATGACGTTCTGGGCCGTGTTTTTGGTCGTCACGCCGGTGGTAGTCACATCCGCCGCTTTGGCATAACGTTGGGCCAGGAACGCGCCCGACACACCGGCGCCCATCACTTCAAAAAACCGCCGGCGCGTCCAATGGGGACGGTTGAAGAACGTCGGGTTCGACCACGGATGCTTCTTTAATTCCCGATTGATTTTTTCCTGTTGGCTCATGACGCTCTCCTGCCCTAGTAATTGAAAACGAAATCCACCTTGTTATAGAGTGACCAGACCAGGTCTTGTGCGGCCTGCTGGCGGTTGCCCGATATCAGCGCCGTCTGCGCCTTGGCCATCTCATCGCTCGAAGGGTAGCGCGAGAGAATGTTCAGGTAAACGTTGTTCACCAGGTCGGGATTCGCCATATTCAGGCTCTTGGTGATGAGGGGAGCGGCGTTGGCTCCGGTGGTCTGCAGCCGGGCCTCCACGAACGGGTTGTTCATCAGGTTCAACGCTTGCAGAATCGAGCCGTCCTGCCTGCGCGGCTGATCGTCCCGATTCCCGCGCAGGAAACTGTCCAGGAAGTTGCTGCCGATATCGCCGCCCGGCATGTTCACCGTATCCGGCAATTGCATCGCATAGCTCACCTTCGGGAAGCCCTGATCGGTGAACCCCGCAATGGTATAGCTGGGGAGCAACCCGCTCGAGACGGCCACCCCGTCATGGACCTCTTCCGCCCAGAGCCGCCGCACGAATTTCCGAGCGAAGTACGGCTCCCAAGCCGAATTCCAGGCGCCGTTATACCTGCTGGAAAGCTGGTAGGTGTTGGAGTTGGTGATTTCGCGCATGAGAGCCGTCACGTCGTAGCCGCTGTCGATGAAATGCTGCGCCAGCGCGTTCAACAGGGCCGCGTTCGTAGGCTGCAAGGTCCACGGCGCCGGTGGCGGATTCGCCGGGTCGAGCCGCGCCGGGTCGAAAGTGTCGGGCGGATCGACCATGCCCCGGCCGAAAAACTGCGCCCACATATAATTCACCGCCGCCCGTGCAAATTGAAAATCATTGGTCACGTTGCGTGCGAGGGCCGCGCGGTGACTCTCGTTGGGCATGGGAGTATTGCCGTTAAAGATGTACTGCGGAGCCACGTAGTAGCAGGGTTGGGGAGCCCGGCAGCCGGTAGGAGCGACGCGCGCCGGCCGGTTTCCCGTGGTGGTGTTCAGCGTGTAGTCCGCCGTAAAGCCCTTGGTGTTATCCAGCAGCGACCAATAGTAGTTGTTGCTTCCCGTCATTACGGGAGTCCGGGCCGCCTGCGTGTGGGAAAGGAACGAGGCCAGTTCCCAGGCCGCGTAGCGCGTCGTCTGGCTTCCCCAAAGGCTTAGCGAATCCAGATGGCCCCGCCCGTTGTGGCACAGCAGACAGTTGACGTGAGCCATGCCGAGGAAGATGTCGGCCACGTTGGCGGTCATTTGGTCCATGATGTCCTGGTTGGGACCGCCCGTCACCACGCCACCCACCAGCCAATTGATGGTTCCATCCTGATAGCTGTTATCGGCCGTTGCGGTGATCAACTCGGAGGCCATCTGGTTATACGGTTTGTGGTTGCTGATGGAGTCGTGAATCCACTGATAGAAGGCGTTGCGCCCCTGGGCGAACCGGTTCAGGCCGGAACTGGGTTTGGTGACCGTGTTCTGAAGCAGGTCGCCATAATACATAGTCCACTTATCCACCCACTCCGGCGAAGCCAGAAGCTGGTCGATCAGTTTGGCGCGCTTGTTGGAAGAGCTGTCGGCCACAAACGCCACCACGCGGTCGGGCGCCGGGATGCGCCCGGTCAGATCGAGAGTCACGCGGCGAATGAATTCCCAGTCGGTGGTGGGCGGCGCTGGAGTGATGTTGTTCGCCTGCCAATCCGCGGCGATGTAAGAATCGATGGAGCCGGTCTGGTTCGCCTGGGCGAAGGCGTACGTCCGGCTGCCGCCCGGCACGTAGCCCAGCATTCGAACCACCTGGTCGGTCAGAGCGCTGAGCCGGGAGTTCCGGCGGGCGGACGGGCGGACGGTAACGTCCATGAACCGCTCCTGCGGGCCGCTGAAGAACACGCATTCGGGATGTTCTACCGTAAACTGCTCCGGAATGTCGGCTGAAGAGCTGGCATCATCCGCCCGGCTGATCCATACACCCGAGAGAACCAGAAGGGAAACGCCGCCAAAGACCGCCAGATACCGAGGTTTTTTCATAAACTCCTTCGAAAGCGCTCACCCGCTAGCGCCATTATGATACTGAAACCCGGTTTTGGACAGCTAGTTGCTGGCCATTTCAGTTATGATCGCAACCATGAGGTCGCTTCGGTTGGCAGGGGGTGGAGTATTTCTCAGTCTATTGTTGCAGGCACAAACTCCAAATAATCAAGCACTTAACGGTAAGTATTTTTTCCGGCAGGTTTCCCTGGGGACGAGTGCCGCTGGCCTCAACCTGACGGATCCGCGCAGCTTGCTCGGTACTATCACCTTCGATGGTACCAGCCATTTCACTTACACGGCACAACTGGTGCAGGGCGGAGGGGCCGCCACTCCGCTCAGCGGCAGCGGAAGCTATGCGATAGACCCAGCCGGCTTCGTTTCCCTGGACAGCCCGCTGCGCAGCGGCGAAAAAATTAACGCTCGTTACAGCGTCGAGGCAATCGTCGGCTCCACCACCGAATCTGCCGGCGCCGCTTTCGACCTCTTCGCGGCCATCCCCGCGCCCACCACTGCCGTTACCCCCGGTTCCATCAGCGGTTCGTATTGGATGGCGAGCCTGGAATTTCCCGGCGGATCGTTTGCCACCGCCCGCAATGCGATCTTCACCTTGAATTGGTCCGGCCAGGGGAAAATCGCGGACTTTTTTGTGAATGGCCACGCAGCGAATGTCTCGGCGGGCCGCCCTGCCACGCAGCAGGTTACTGGAGCCGCTTATGGCACCGCTCCTGACGGCACCGTGAGCGTGTCGTTGGGAAGCGGAGCTCTGGTGAGCGGCAACAAGACTCTCTACCTTTCCCGGGACGGCAGCATTCTGTTAGGCGGCTCGGCCGCGGCCGGGTCGCATGATTTCTGGATCGGGGTCAAAGCCATTTCCGGAGTCTCCAACACCACCTGGAACGCTAGTTACTGGGGCGCAGGGCTGCGGCTGGATTCCACGGTTACGGGATATGCCGGCGCGGCCGCCGTCCGGGGCTCGGGCAAACTATATTGGACGCGGCGGCTCAAAGTACTGGGAGTGGGCACCGTGGATTTTACCGGGATTAATTCCTATTCCTTGAAAGCCGATGGCTCGGGAACAGTGGAGTTGGGGCAGGTCGCGCTGGGGGCCGGGGGGAGCGCTTTCGTCGGCGTCGCGATCAGCGCCAACGATCCGTCGGCCTACGAGATATACTTCGGTGCGCAAATGCCCACGCTTACCGGCGCCGGAGTGTTTCTCAACCCGCAGGGCGTGGTCAATGGCGCCAGCTTCGCTCCGGTGGGAAACCCGATTTCCCCGGGGCAAGCCATCACGCTGTACGGCACCGGCCTGGCGCGGAGCCCGCAGAGCGCAACTCCGCCCTACCCGCTAACCTTGAATGGGGTCACGGTTCTGGTGAACGGCAAGCCGGCGCCGCTGTTTGGGGTGTCGCCTATGCAGATCAATGCGTTGGTTCCCTACGCCACGGCGGGCTCTTCGGCCACCATCGTGGTACAGAGCGGCGGGACCAGTTCCAACCCAGTCACCGTGCCCGTGGCGCCCACCAGCCCGGGCGTGTTTTCGCAGCAGTCGAGCGGAAGCGGCCTGGGCGACATCCTGCACGCGGACTACACTCCGGTGAATGCCGCGAACCCTGCGGTGGGAGGCGAAATCGTGCTTCTCTTCCTGACCGGGTTGGGGACGGTCGATCCCGCAGTGACCGATGGCACGGCGGGCGGCGCGGATCCGCCGAGCAGCGCGACCGCCCCGGTCACCGTGCTCATCGGCCGGGAAACGGGTACGGCCTTCTACAGCGGGCTGGCGCCAGGCTATCCAGGCCTGTACCAGATTAATGTGCAGTTGCCCCCGGTTCCGCCGGGAGTTACCACGCTGCCGCTAGCCCTCTCGACCCCCAACGCGTACCACGACCAGGTGGATATCGCGGTGAACCCGTAGTCGTGACTGGAGTCCAGTCACGCCGGATTCTTGGACCCGTGATTTCAATCACTTCTATTCGGGCGTGACCGGACTCCAGTCACGGCGCGCGGCACACTTTTCAGGGGAACAGCGCCCTTAGCCTACGACGCCGGGAGCCAGCCTCGTTCGCGCAGCACGGCCAGGATATCTTCGTGCGCCAGGTAGAACACGATTTGGAGTCCCTCGCCGGACTGTTGAACGATGAACGTGGATGGCAACGTAATTTCTTCCGGTCCGTCGCCACCGCGGTCGAATCTCCACCGCCACTCGGTTCGTACGATACTATAGCGGTCATCGAGCTTAGTCTCTTGAAGGGAGGCCAATGTCGTGGACCGGCACCCGATCGCCGCCAGGAGCTGTTTCCGTTTCGGGATAGCCGGGAGCAGGTCAGCCGCCTTCACGACTTGCACACCGTTGGGCCGCGCCATGAGAAAGGACGCTGCGTAGAGTCGTACCAGACCTTCCGCATCGCCCGACGCGTTGCGTTGCGCGAAGTCTTCAAAGAACGTCCGAATCGCCGGCTCGCTCAAATCTGCAGCTTTCCTGTGCTGTCTCCGAAGCGCTCCTGCCGGACACCCAGCTTGTCCAGCATGCTGAGCAGCAGGTTCGACATCGGCGTGTGCGGGGCGGAGCGGAGGTGGCGGCCGCCCTGTAACTGGCCGGAGGCGCCGCCGGCGAGCACCACCGGCAGCGGGTCGTGGTCGTGCTGGTTGCCGTTGCTCATGCTGCTGCCGTAGAGAATCATCGAATGGTCGAGCAGGGTGCCATCCCCATCCGGAGTGGCACGCAGCTTTTCCAGGAAGTAGGCCAGCATCTTGACGTGGTAGTTATTGATGAGCGCGAACTTGTCCATGTTGGCACGGGCATTCGAATGGTGTGAGGCGACGTGGAAGCCGTCGCGCACGCCGCTCTGCGGGTAAACCGCGCCACTGGTATCGCGCGCGAACATCAGCGTGGAGACGCGGGTGATCTCGGCTCTGAAAGCCAGCACCTGCAGGTCGAACATGATTTTGAAATGCTCGTCGAAGGCTTCCGGAATGCCCACCGGCGCTTCCGGCAGTTTCAGGTCCGCGGGGACCTGCTGTTCGGCTTTCTGGATGCGGCGCTCGATCTCACGAACATCCTCGAAATATTCGCTGAGGCGAGTGCGGTCGGCGGCGGGGAGTTCCTTATTTAAGGAGGCCATCTGGCTGGTAACGGAATCGAGCAAGCTGCGGCTTTCCTGCTTGCGGGCCCGGCGCTCGGCATTGTTGCTGCCGTCGCCGAAAAGTCTTTCGAAGACCACCTGGGGATTGTTTTCCATGGGCAGGGGAGTCGTCGGGGTCTTCCACGAGAT
>Ga0209698_10000950_pt1 | contig 33372 bp, 35 predicted proteins | sample LitLauG_LLR_2012_FD_187203 | JGI IMG/M metagenome (GOLD analysis project Ga0209698, IMG submission 187203) | Freshwater sediment microbial communities from Pennsylvania, USA - Little Laurel Run_MetaG_LLR_2012 (SPAdes) (version 2) | ecosystem: Environmental > Aquatic > Freshwater > Creek >... | reverse complement strand
TACTAGATTATAGCAATGTTTGGGCATATTGGCCTAACTTGGCCAAACATGCCGATCGCAGGCGTTAGCCATGAAGCCCGTCAACAATCCCTATAATCCAGGCGCTGGGGTGCCGCCCCCGGAACTCGCGGGGCGCGACGCTCTCATCGAACAGGCGCGCGTCGCCACTGCTCGGGCCAAAGCCGGGCGACCCGCAAAGAGCGCCATCCTCTTGGGGCTGCGCGGGGTGGGCAAGACCGTGCTGCTCAACGGTTTCGAGGCCATTGCTGAGGAACAAGGCTGCCAAGTCGCGCTGATCGAGATCGATCCCGACAAGCCGCTGGCCCACCAACTGACGCCGCCGCTGCAGCACATTCTCCACCGGCTTGACCGCATGAAGAAGACCGGCGCGGAATTGCAGCGCGCGTTCGGCGCGCTGCTTTCTTTTGCCAGCATGTTCAAAGCCACGATCGCCGACATCGATTTCGGGGTCGCGAGCGGCCAGGCCACCGGCGATCTGGCGGTCGACCTCACCGAGCTCTTCTTGGCCATCGCCGACGCCGCGAAAAAGCGCGACACCGCCGTGGTTCTGCTGATTGATGAGATTCAATATTTGCAAAAAGGCGATCTGAGCGCGCTTATCATGGCGTTGCACAAAATCTCGCAGCGGCAATTGCCGTTGCTCTTATTTGGCGGCGGCCTTCCGCAATTGGCCAAGCTTGCAGGCGACGCAAAATCGTACGCGGAACGCTTGTTCGACTATCCCCCGATCGGCCCCCTCGATGCAACCGGCGCCCGCCAAGCGCTTGCCGCGCCCGCCAAGCGCGAGGGCGTGGCCTACGCAGACGACGCGCTCGCCTACATCATCGAACAAACTGGCGGCTATCCTTTCTTCCTGCAGGTCTGGGGCGCACATTGTTGGGAGGCCGCGCAAAGCTCGCCCATCACGCTTGCGGACGCCAAGCAGGCCAACGCCGCCGCCATCGCCGCGCTCGACGAAGGCTTGTTCAAGGTCCGCCTGGCGCGCCTGACCGAGCGGCAAAGGAACTATGCGCGCGCCATGGCGATGTTCGGGGCCGAACCGGTCAGCTCCTCTGATGTGGCCGAGGCGCTCAATCTGAGCCTGAGCCAGGCCGCGCCCATCCGTGACGAGCTGATCAAGAAAGGCATGGCTTACTCGCCCGATCGCGGCCTCATCGGCTTTACGGTGCCCAAGTTCGACGAATACATGCGCCGCGCCATCCCCTCAGCGGCGGTGCGCAAGCGCAAGCGGAACTAGTGAGCTGATGCTTGCGCGGCTGACCTTGTTCGCTAGGTAGAGGTCATGGCGCAAACACCCGCCTCCTCGGACCTGTCGACCCTCGATGCCCGCGCGCGCGAAATTTTTCGCGAGATCGTCGAGACCTTCCTCTCAACCGGCGAGCCGGTCGGCTCGCGCACACTATCGCGCATTGGCGGGGTTTCGCTTTCGCCCGCCTCGATCCGCAATACGATGGCGGATCTGGTGGCGCTTGGCCTCTTGGAAGCGCCGCACGCCATGGCCGGACGCCAGCCCACCCAGCTCGGACTACGCTTCTTCGTCGATAGCTTGCTGCAGCTGGGCGACGTGCACGACGACGAGAAGCGTGAGATCGACGCCCAGATCGCGCGCGCCGGCGCCAATCCTCAAGACGTGATGGGCGCGGCCTCGGATTTGCTCTCCGGACTTGCCGGTGGCGCGGGGCTGGTGGTCACCCCCGAACGCGACGCTCCGGTCCGTCATGCAGAGATCGTTGGCATCGGCCCCGGCCAAGCGTTGCTTGTCCTGGTGTTCGAGGACGGTCAGATCGAGAACCGCGTGATCGCCACCCCGCCCGACCTGCCGCCTGGGGCTTTGGCCGAAGCTGCGAGCTATTTGAACGCGCGCTTCAAAGGCAAAACCCTGGCTGAGGCGCGCGCCGCCGCAAGCGATGCGCTGGCCCATGACCGCGCCGCTTTGGACCAAGCCGCAGCGGCGCTGATCCAGACCGGGCTGGTGGAATGGTCGGGCGAAGACCCGACCCTGGGTCGGTCGCTGATTGTCCGCGGCCGCGCCAATCTGTTGCAAGACCCCCAGGCCGTCGCCGACCTAGAACGCGCGCGCCGGCTGTTCGATGACCTAGAGAAAACCCGCGAGTTGATCCAGGTGCTCGACCTTGCCAAAGCGGGCGAGGCGGTTCGGGTGTTTATCGGCTCGGAGAACCCGCTTTTTTCGCTCTCGGGGTCGAGCTTGATCGTCGCGCCCTATATGAATGCGGAACGGCGGGTGGTTGGGGCGCTGGGCGTCATCGGCCCCACCCGTCTTAACTATGCCCGGGTCATCCCGGTGGTGGATTACACAGCCCGCGTCGTGGGGCGCATGCTCGACGGGCGCGGATCGGAACGGTGAAGGAAGAGGATGGGAATGAGCAACGACGCCAACGCGACGTCGAATACCGACCCGGAAACTGAAGGCAATCCGTTCGAAACGGAGCTGGCCAAGACGCGCGATGAGCTGTTGCGCGCGCTGGCTGAGATCGAGAACACACGCCGGCGCGCCGACAAACAATCGCAAGACGCACGCAATTACGCGATCGACCGCTTCGCGCGCGATTTGCTGCCGGTCGCCGACACCCTCACCCGCGCCATCGCAGCCGCACCTCCGCATTGGCGCGAATCCGCTGATGAGGCTTCGAAAAACTTGCTTGCCGGGCTCGAGCTCACCGAGCGCTCGTTGATCGAGGCGTTCGCGCGTCATGGCTTGAAACCGGTTGGCAAGAAAGGCGATCGCTTTGATCCCAACCTGCATCAAGCGCTGGCGCACGTGCCTGGAGATGCGCCGGCGGGTAGTGTGCTTGAGGTGATGCAAGTTGGCTATGTGCTTGCCGATCGCACGCTGCGCCCGGCAATCGTCTCGGTTTCCGCGGGCCGCGGCGAAAGCCCGAGCGTCGACATCAAAGTATGATGCAAGCCCAGGGGGCGCCCAATCATCCCCTCGCCGATCCGCTCCTCACCGCCCTCTACGAGGGGCAGCGATCGGGTGGGCGGCGACGACAATAGCGGCGCTGGACCCAGCGCCGGGCTGGTCTTCACGGCGCCCCCTCCTAGCGGAGCACATTCTACCTGCAAGCCAGCGGGGTGTGGGCGGCCCCACTGGCGACTAGATCTCGATCCGGCGCCAATAGCAAAAGTGCTACGGCCTGCAAATTGCGGCGCCGCCTCAGGGCGGCGCCGTTTTTGTTCGCCGCGCAGGCTAGGACAGATCTGACACGCGCTCGCCGCCCTGGCGCTTCAGCATCCAGCCTGGATATTCCGGCCGCAATTTCGAGACCTCGTCGAGCTTTTTCAGATCATCGCTCGACAACGCCACGCTGGTGGAGGCCAAGTTGTCGTTGAGCTGCTGCTCGTTCCTGGCGCCGATAATGACGCTGGTGACGGGCTTTTGGTGCAAGAGCCAAGACAGCGCGATTTGGGCTACCGAAACTTTCCGGTCATCGCCGATCTCTTTCATCACATCGATGATGTCGTAGGCCTTTTCCTTATCGACCGGCGGGAAATCAAACGCCACCCGGCGCGCGTCGCCGCTCGGTGCGGCGCTGCGGGTGTATTTGCCGGAAAGGAAGCCCCCGGCGAGCGGGCTCCACGGCAGGATCGCCAGGTCCTGATCCTGCGCAAGCGGCGTCACTTCGCGCTCAAGATCGCGTCCGGCAATCGAATAATACATCTGCAGCGACTCGTAACGGGCAAGGCCCCGGCGCTCGGAAACGCCCAGCGCCTTGGCGATCTGCCAAGCCGCGTAATTGCAGAGCCCTATATAGCGCGCCTTGCCTGACCTCACGACGTCATTCAGCGCTTCCAAAGTCTCTTCAAGCGGGGTTGCGGGGTCGAAGGAATGCACCTGGTAGAGGTCGACATAATCGAGGTTGAGCCGTTTCAAGCTGGCGTCGATTGCCTCGAAGATGTGCTTGCGCGAGAGCCCCCAGAGATTGGAATTCTTGTAGCGCCGTTGCGCCTCCGGGGTCTGCTCGCCTGAACCGTAACCGCCCATGCGGCCAAACACTTTCGTGGCGATCACCAATTCGTCGCGCGGCAAGGGTTTGATGGCCTGCCCGGTGACCTGTTCCGACAAGCCATTGGAATAGACATCTGCAGTGTCGAGGAAGGTGACGCCTTTGTCGAAGGCGCTTTTCACCAGCGCGTTGACTTCATTTTGCGGCAGCGCGCCGATGACTTTCCAAAACCCATCGCCACCGAAGGTCATCGTTCCCAGGCAGATTTCAGATACGACAAGGCCGGTGCGGCCAAGTTTGCGATAGCGCATGCATAGATCCTCCGAGCCGAAGCTCGCTTTTGATAGGAGTAGACTGAAAGTCCAGCCTTAGAATTCGAGCGATCGCCGGCGCTTTTGCGCGATGGTGTAGCGATTGGGGAAGCAAAGACCAGAAAGCCGCGCCGCCTCGGCGCGACAAAAAATGCCTATCATGGCGGAGCGATTTTCACAACGCTCTCGCCGCGTCACGCCACGCCGTGCGCGCGCAGCCACGATTGCAGGCGCGCCCAACCATCCTCGGCGTCGCGCTGATTGTAGGAGGGGCGATAGTCGGCGTGAAACCCATGCTGGGCGTCGGGATAAACCACGATTTCGGAATGGGTCGGGTTGCCGTTTGCGTTGAGCGCTGTCTGCATTTGGGCGATGGCCTCGGCGGTGATGCCCTGGTCCTGGCCGCCATAGAGCCCAAGCACGGGCGCAAGCAGCCGACCCGCAACGTCGATCGGATAGGGCCTGCCTTGTTCGTGGGCAAAGCCGTTGGGCGGCGGCGCCAGCAAGGGCCCGTACCAGGCAATCGCGGCTTTCAATTCCGGAAACCGCGCCGCCGCCATCCAGACCACGCCCCCGCCCCAGCAAAAACCGGTGACGCCAAGCTTGGCGCGCTCCACAAAAGCTTGCGCGCGCAGCCATTGAATGGCGCCCTCGGTGTCGCCCATCACTTGTTCGTAGTGCGCTGCCTGCACAATCTGGCGGATCGCATTCATATCCGTGAGCGGGGCGGGATTGCCGGCCCGGTTAAAGTAATCTGGCGCGATGGCGACGTAGCCTAGATGCGCCAGCCGGCGGCAAACGTCTTTGATATAGTCGTGGATCCCGAACACCTCGTTGACGACAATGATCGCAGGGCAGCGCCCCTGCGCTTGCGGGCGCGCCACGTAGGCCGGCAGGCTGTAGCGCTGAGCGCCGTCGAAATGGATCTCCTCGATGATGAGGCCCGTCTCCGGGGTCTGGATCGGATCGGCCTCCGCCGACCGCGAAGCTGCAGCATACCCGACGAAGAACAAGGATGCCGCGATGCTGCGGCGCGAAGGTTCGATGTTGCCGTAGGGCGTGTCCAAGCGCATGGCAGTTCTCCGTCGCATTCCGCCGCCGAAGCGGTCGCATCCCCTTGCTGACAGACATGGTTCGGGTAGAGGCTCAAGGCCAGCGAAAAATTGAGGAAGAAAAGCCATGCAGCGATCCATGCGTCTTCTGGGATGGTCGGCGTTCGCAGCCTTGACTGCCTTTGTGGGCCCTGCGCTCGCCGATGCGCCCGCTAGCCATGCCGCCCATGGGGCGGTGGCGCTGGCCTTCGACCCCGATCAAGCAACGCGCGCTTGGCTCAACACCATGGACGCCGCGGCTGTGCATCGCTCGAATTCATATTTCGAAGGCGGCTATTGGATACAGATCGTCGGGCCCTTGATCAGCATCGCCATCGGCTTTGCAATCCTTCAGCTTGGGTGGGCCAAGAACCTCCGCGCCTGGCTCGAGAGAAACCTCAAGGTCTATTTTCTGGTCGCGGTCGGATTTGCGTTTTTCTATACGCTGGCCAGCATCGTGAGTTTTCCCTGGGACTATTGGGTAGGCTTCGTGCGCGAGCACGATTACGGCCTGTCGAGACAAAACTTCGGCCAGTGGTTCACCGAATACATGGAAAGCTTTGCGATCAATCTCGTGATCGCTTCGCTTGCGATCGGGCTACTCTACCTGATCATCGCCGCAGCCAAAAAGAATTGGTGGGTTTGGGGCGCTGGGGCGACGATTGTGTTCGCGGCCTTCATGGTGATGGCCGCGCCGGTGCTGATCGCGCCGATCTTCAACACCTATACGCCGATGCAAGACGGACCCCTCAAGGCCAGCGTGCTGCAACTTGCGCAAGCCAGCGGCGTGCCTGCCGACAACGTTTATGTGTTCGACGTTTCGCGCCAATCCAATCGCGCTACGGCAAATGTGTCGGGGCTGGGCGGCACTACCCGCATCTCCATGGCCGACAATTTGATTACCCGCGAGTCCCCGGCGGGCGTTCGCGCCGTGCTTGGCCACGAGATCGGCCATTATGTGCTCGATCACAGCGTCTCGATCATGGTGATGCTGACGCTGCTCATTCTTGGGGTCTATGCGCTTGCCAACTGGCTTTTCAACAAGCTGAGCGCCGGCGAGCGATGGGGCATACGCAGCATTTCCGACCCGGCCGGCATGCCGCTCTTATTTGCAATAATAAGTTTTCTGCTGCTGCTCGCCACGCCCATCCAAAACAACATTACCCGCTTCCATGAGCACCAGGCCGACATCTTCGGACTGAACGCGGCGCGCGAACCCGATGGGTTCGCGGAATCAGCGCTGCTACTCTCGGAATATCGCAAAATGGAGCCTTCGCCGCTTGAGGAATGGCTCTTCTACGATCACCCCTCGGGCTACCAGCGCATCCACATGGCAATGGTCTGGAAAGCCCATCACATGGCGCTGGGCGACATTGCTCCAGGGCCTGGGGGGCCCCCGCCAGGTTGGCGTCCCGATTTCGTTGTGATGCGTCAGCAAAGCCAGTCGCACTGAGCCTTCGCAAGAGCCATGCGGCCCCGCTTCATGCGGCGCTCATGGCGGCGTCACGCGCCGAAGCGTCAGATTGATTCTGCCGCCTTTGGGCAACAGCCGCGAGGTTGCCGGCAGAATGCGATCGACGCCGTGATAGAAGCGTCGCGAAGCGCCAGCGAGGATGCAAACATCGCCAGAGGCGAGCCGCACGCTCCTGGTCGGATCAGAGCGCAACGCCCCGCCAATTCGGAACAGAGCGGTATCGCCCAGCGAAATCGACAGCACTGGAGCGTCCCAGGCTTCCTCGTCGGCGTCGATATGGAGCCCCATGCGGGCGTCTTTTTCATAAAGATTGACAAGGCACGCCTGCGGAGGGGCTTTGTAACCCGACAATCGGTCCCATAATTCCAACACGCATGCGGGCATGGCCGGCCATGGCTTGCCGGTGTCGGGATGGGTTGGCTGATAGCGGTAGCCATGGGCTTTATCGGTGACCCAACCGAGGGGTCCGAAATTGGTCATCCGCACCCGCATTGGCTGGCCAGATTTCGGCAGCCGCGGGATATAGAGAGGCCCCTCCCGCAGACGTGCGAACACCGCGTCGCGCAGCTGTTCCTGGGCGAGGTGATCCAACAAGCCGGGCCAAAGCCGAAAACCGTCAAGATCGGAGGCGGGGCGCAAAGCCATCTCAGAGTGTGCTATCCAAGTATTCGGTTTCTTTTTTGTTCTTCCGGGGAGGGTCGCTTTGCCCAGGCGGCGGCTATTCCCCTGCACCGAATGCGGATAGTGGCCCCATTAGGCTTGCGCGCCGTGTCGGATACACCACATGACGTGAAATCGCCGGTCGGGGTTCGCGGGGCCTCTTATCGGCAATCGGATTTGAATTGTAAGGGACGCGCGCTTTCGGGACGCCAGCTTGATTGGGTCCATGAAGAAGAGACACGTCGCCTGGAAGGAGTGAGGACGCAGAGATGGTAAAAGTCATCGGGATCGACCTGGGCACGACCAATTCGTGCGTGGCGGTGATGGAAGCCGGCCAGCCCAAAGTGATCGTAAATTCCGAAGGCTCGAACACCACGCCCTCGGTGGTCGCCTTCACCGAAAGCAATGAGCGGCTGATCGGCGTCCAGGCTGTGCGCCAAGCCATCACCAATCCTGAATTCACTTTCACCGCGGTGAAGCGCCTGATCGGGCGCACATTCGACGATCCGGTGACCAAGAAAGACGTTGAACTGGTTCCCTACAAGATCGTGCGCGGCCCTAACGGCGATGCCTGGATCAAGGGTCGAGACAAGCAATACGCGCCGTCGGAAATCTCAGCGTTCGTGCTGCAGAAGATGAAGCAGACGGCGGAAGATTATTTGGGCGAGCCTGTGACCCAAGCGGTCATCACCGTTCCGGCCTACTTCAATGACGCCCAACGCCAGGCCACCAAGGACGCCGGCAAGATCGCCGGGCTCGAAGTTTTGCGCATTATCAATGAGCCGACCGCGGCCGCTCTCGCCTATGGCCTCGACAAGGCCGGTCAAAATAAGACGATCGCCGTCTACGACCTTGGCGGGGGCACATTTGACGTCTCGATCCTCGAGATCGGCGACGGCGTCTTTGAGGTGCGCTCCACCAATGGCGACACCTTCCTCGGCGGCGAGGATTTCGACCTTCGCATCCTCAATTATATCGCTGACGAGTTCAAAAAGCAGAATGGCATTGATTTGCGGCAGGACAAGCTGGCGCTGCAACGCCTGAAGGAAGTCTCCGAGCAAGCAAAGAAGGAACTTTCGTCGCGTTCAGACTTCGATATCAGCGTGCCGTTTATCACGGCCAACGCGTCAGGCCCTGTCCACCTCAACATGAAGCTGACGCGGGCCAAGTATGAAAGCTTGGTCGACGATCTCGTACAGAAGACGCTGGGCCCGTGCAAAGCCGCATTAAAGGACGCGGGTCTTTCAGCCAGCGACATTAAGGAAGTCGTCCTGGTCGGCGGCATGACCCGCATGCCGAAGATCCAACAAGTGGTGAAAGAATTCTTCGGCCGTGAACCGCACAAGGGCGTCAATCCTGATGAAGTGGTGGCAGTGGGCGCAGCGATCCAAGCCGGCGTGCTGCAAGGCGATGTGAAGAACGTGGTGCTCTTGGACGTGACGCCGCTTTCGCTCGGCATCGAGACCCTGGGCGGGGTGTTCACCCGCCTCATCGAGCGCAACACCACCATCCCAACCAAGAAGAGCCAGATTTTCTCGACCGCGGAGGACAACCAGAACGCGGTCACCATTCGCGTCTTCCAAGGCGAGCGCGAGATGGCGCAGGACAACCGGCCGCTCGGCCAGTTCGATCTGGTCGGCATCCCTCCCGCCCCGCGCGGCATGCCCCAGATCGAAGTCACCTTTGACATCGACGCCAACGGCATCGTCTCGGTAGGGGCCAAGGACAAGGCCACCAACAAAGAACAATCCATGCGCATCCAGCCTTCCGGGGGCCTTTCGGAAGACGACATCAAGCGCATGGTGCGTGAAGCGGAAGAGCACGCCGGCGAAGACAAGTCGCGCCGCGCGCTCGCGGAAGCCAAGAACCAGGGCGAAGCCTTGGTCCACGCAACCGAAAAACAGCTTCAAGAAAACGGCGACAAAATTCCTGCCGCCGACAAGTCCAGCATCGAGAGCGCCGTCGCGGCGCTTAAATCCTCACTTAGCAGCGACAACGTCTCAGACATCGCCTCTAAGACCCAAGCCCTGGTGCAAGCCTCTATGAAGATCGGCGAGGCGCTTTATGGCGGCCAGGCGCAAGGTTCGGCGGGCGGCGCCGAGGGCGGCGCTAAGCCGAACCAGGAAGGCGTCGTTGACGCCGACTTTGAGGAAGTCGACGGCAATAATAAGAAGAGCGCTTAAGAGCCTGGAGAACATCATGCGTTGGGGCGTGTGCGCATGAGCGACCGTGATTATTACGAAATCCTCGGCGTCGCCCGCGACGCTGACGCCGGCGCCATCAAGGCGGCGTTTCGCAAGCTGGCGATGAAACTGCACCCAGACCAAAACCCCGGGTGCAAAGTCTCGGAAGAGAAGTTCAAGGAGATCGGCGAAGCCTACGCGGTCCTCTCAGATCCGCAAAAGCGCGCTACTTATGATCGCTACGGCAAAGCCGCATTTCAAAGCGGCGGGCCCGGCGGCTTTGGTCCAGGCGCTGCGGGCTTCACCGATTTCTCCGATCTGTTCAACGAAATCTTTGGCGGCGGCTTCGACGATATTTTCACGGGCGGCCGCGGACGCGCTCAAAACGGCCCTGAACGCGGCGCCGACCTCCGCTACGACCTCGAAATCACTCTTGAGCAGGCCTTTCGCGGCGCCGAGCGCGAAATCGTGGCGCCGCGGGCCCAAACTTGCGAACCGTGCGGGGGCACCGGCTCGGAAGGGCGCGCTCCGCTCGAAAGCTGCAAGACCTGCAACGGCGCAGGCCAAGTACGCGCCAGCCAAGGCATGTTCCGCATTGTGCGCACCTGCCCTGCTTGCCACGGCCGCGGACAATCCATCAAAACGCCGTGCAAGAATTGCGGCGGACGCGGGCTCACGCACAAAGAGCGCACGCTGTCGGTGAAAATTCCTCCCGGCGTCGAGGACGGCACGCGCATCCGCCTGAGCGGCGAAGGCGATGGCGGCGCGCGCGGGGGTCCACCGGGCGATCTCTACCTGTTTTTGTCGGTGAAACCCCACCAGCTGTTTGAGCGCAACGGCATGGATCTCTATTGCCGAGCGCCCGCGCCAATGTGCAAAGCAGCGCTTGGCGGGGAGATGGAAATTCCCACCATCGACGGCGAACGCGCCAAAGTCTCCATTCCTGCCGGCGCCCAAACCGGGCGCCGTTTCCGCGTCAAAGGCAAAGGCATGCCGCGCCTCAATTCCCGCGACCGCGGCGACTTGCACGTCGAACTGCTGGTGGAAACGCCGGTTAACCTCACCGCCAAACAGCGCAAACTCCTGGAGGAGTTCGCCAAGGATTGTGGCGAAGAAGCCCATCCCCAGACCCAAGGCTTCTTCGAAACCATAAAGAAGGTGTTCGAGACCAGCGAGCCGCCGACCCGGTAGCTGGCTTGCAGCGCAAACCGCTACGGCTCACACTTGCGCTTATGACGCTTTCCATCGCCATCGCCGGCGCCGAGGGACGCATGGGCGCGGCCCTGCGGGCGGCTGCCGCAAAAGATCCGCGCTTTTATCTCGCCGGCGCAACCACGCGCGGCGCGAGTGTCGAAAAGGCGGCCGCCAGCGCCGAGGTCTGGATCGATTTCACCACCCCCGAAGCGACGATGGCCGCACTGGCGGCGCTGCCGGCAACCAAAGTTCGCGCCGCGATCATTGGCGCCACCGGGTTGAGCAGCCAGCAGCAAGCTGAAATCGCCAACGCCGCTCGGCGCATCGCCATAGTCTATTCCGGCAATTTCAGCCTGGGCGTGAACGTGCTGGCCGCGTTGGTGGAGCAAGCCGCACGCCAGCTCGGCAGCGCTTGGGATATCGAAATCGTGGAGGCCCATCATCGAGGAAAAATCGACGCTCCCTCCGGAACGGCGCTAATGCTGGGCGAGGCCGCCGCGGCGGGGCGCAACCAAAAGCTCGTCGATGTCGCCATCGCCCCGCGCCAGGGCGTCACCGGCCCCCGCCCTGGCGAGGCCATCGCCATTGCCTCGCTGCGCGGCGGGGGCATTGTCGGCGACCATGCGGTCATCTTCGCCGGCGAACACGAGACCATTACGCTCTCACATCGGGCGATCGACCGGGGCCTCTTCGCTGACGGGGCGTTGAGCGCCGCCCTTTGGGCCGCCAACAAACCTCCGGGGCTCTATACGATGAAAGACGTGCTCGCTCTTTAGGCGCCACGCTTGGCCCGGTAGAGCGCGGTAGCGAGCGCGCGGGCAAATTGGGCGCGCTGATCTGGAGGCAGAAACGAACCAATAGTGAGGCCCCGCCCTCCGCTCCATACCGAAACCCCAACGCTCTCTTCGCGCACTTGCGCCCATACTGGATTGAGCACCCAATGGCGGGCCAACCCGTCTGGTCCGCGCCGTTCCACGTGCATAGCCAGCGGCGTCAACCGCACCCGCTCAACGGCGCGCGCTGCCCGATAATTGACGCGAAACGCTATCCACAGGGCCAGCACATCGAGCCCGCAGAACCCCGCCACCGGTGCAGCGCCATGCGCCAGGAACACGATCCCAATCGTGGCATTGACGATAATGACGGCGATCAACATCATTTTGAACGCCTGAGCGCTGAGGCTTCGATACGGATGCAATTCCGTATCGAGATAGATTTTGCCTTCGAGCATTGGCGGCTCGGCCGCGCGTTTCCAACGTGGCGCCATATTTGTTAGACTAGTGCAAACTTCGCCCCCGCCAAGGGATCATGACGTGGCCAAGCGCCTGACCAAAGCCAAAGCCGCAGTGCTCTATCAACGCCTGGCTGATTTGCGGCCCAACCCCAAGACCGAGCTCGAATACGTCAATCCCTACACATTGTTGGTGGCCGTGGTTCTGTCGGCGCAAGCCACAGATGCTGGCGTCAACCGCGCCACGCGGGCGCTCTTCAAGACCGTCGACACGCCGGCAAAAATGCTAAAGCTCGGCCAAGCAGCGCTTGGCGAACGCATTCAAACTATCGGCCTTTGGCGCAACAAGGCCAAAAACCTCATCGCGCTCTCCCGGGCGTTGATCGAAAAGCACGACGGCAAAGTGCCCCACGACCGTGAGGCTCTCGAGGACTTGCCGGGTGTTGGACGCAAGACCGCCAATGTCGTGCTGATGGAGATATTTGGCGAGGATACCATCGCCGTCGACACTCATGTTTTCCGCGTGGCCAATCGGACCGGCTTGGCCTGCGGCAAAACCCCCGCCGAGGTCGAGACCCAGCTGATGCAGATCACGCCGCCGCAATATCTGCACGGCGCGCACCACTGGCTGATCTTACACGGGCGCTATGTGTGCTTGGCGCGCAAACCCCAATGCCCGCGCTGCGCCATTGCCGACATTTGCTTGTATCAACCCAAGACCTCGACGATCGCATCAACCAAGCGGGCAGCGCCTTCAGGCGCGAAGGCCAAGAAGAGATAGGGCTCTATCGCCTCGATTTCGATCACCCGCCACTTATGGTCATCGCCCATCACTAAGTCGATGCGCACATAAAGTAGGCCCCCAGGCGCGCAAGCGCGCGCAGATTCGGCTGCGGCCATAACATCGGCGGTGGGGCGATCGGCAATAAACGTCGTCTTGCCGGGAATGTTGGCTAGCCAATCGCCGGGCGCCGGCAGCTTTCTAACGGCATGCGAGAACACCCCGCCGAACCAAAACAGCGAACGCTCCCCTTCTGAGGCGATGGCCGGCAAGAAGGGCTGAATCATCGCCGCAGCTTTGGGGCCGTCGCGCAGGTCGGCTTCGCTCCAAGCATTGCGCGCAAGGCGCACCGTGTTGCGTGATCCGGCCCCCACTTGCGGCTTCACGACGATCTCGGTTGCGTCCAAAGCATCAAAGGCTTGGGCGACGAGGTGGGGCTCGATGCGATCTACCCAGATCGTCTCGATCGCCGATGGCCCCAATTCCTTCAAATAGGTCTTGCGCGCATTCCAACGCACGACTTGCGGCGCATTGAGCACCGGCAAGCCGGCCTGTTCATGCGCTTCCAGGGCTGCAACGAAGTGTTCGGGCCTTTGATGATAATCCCAGCAACTGCGAATAAGGGCTAGGTCGAAGCCCTGGGCGCAGAGATCCGTCTCATCCCAATAGACAGTTTCGAAACGCACTCCGCGCGCGGCCCCCGCTGCAACGATGAGTTCGCGATCGGGCGCCTCCTGCGCCGGCACTTCCCCGCGCCGCAGCGGCCCGCGATAGGTTCGCCCTGATAGATATGCGACCTTAAACATCAAGAATGGCGCGCTTGAGCCTCGTCTGCACAGGCCGCCACCGAAGGGGTCGCTGCTCCGGCATTGCGCGCGCTTGCGTGCGCGTCAGCTAAGCGCATCTGATTTTGTGCGTCGGCGCTGAACACTAGCAGCAGAGCGCAGTGATCGAGCCGATAGGTCAAGGCAACGCCTGCCCCGTCATGGCGCGCGATATCGGCGGGACCAATCGCTTGTTCGATCTGCGCCTGGGTGGGCGCATCTGCGCGTCCGGCCGCCGCCAGCAATTGGCCAACGCGCGAAGCCTGGGGCTCTGCGGCGGGGGCTGGGGCGGCAGGCGCGATTGTCGGCGGTGGCGCTGTGGGCGTTGCACACGCGCTCAATAGCGCAAGCGCCGCCAGGAAATGCAAAGCTCTCATGGTTTTGACCATGCCCTCCCCATCGCGCGCCCGCAACGCTTGTCAGCGCCAACTGGGCGGGCTTTAACCTCGCCCATGACCCACGCCAAATTCGACGTCGTCGCCGTCGGCAACGCTATCATCGACGTGTTGAAGCCGGTAGGCGACGAGTTTTTGGCCCGCGAGAATATTGCCAAAGGCGCAATGACGCTCATCGACGACACGCGCGCCCAGCATTTGACCCCATTATTCGACGGCGCAACGGTCGCGGCCGGGGGATCGGCCGCCAACACCGCCACCGGCGTCGCCAGCTTCGGAGGCGCCGCCGGCTATATTGGCAAGGTCGCCAATGATGCGCTCGGCGAACATTTCACGCGCGAGTTTCGCGGCGCCGGCGTAAGCTTCAAGACCCCGCCGCGGCCCACCCCGCCCGGCACTGCGCGCAGTTTGATCGCGGTCACGCCCGACGGCGAGCGCTCCATGAACACCTATCTGGGCGCATCGACTTTATTGGATAAAGGCGACATTGACGCCGATCTCATCGCCGCCGGCGCCACGCTTTTTCTCGAAGGCTACTTGTTCGATCGCGACGAAGCCAAGGCTGCGTTCGTGCACGCCGCTGAAATTGCAGGCGCCGCCCAGCGCCAAGTGGCGCTTACGCTTTCCGACAGCTTCTGCGTCGATCGCCACCGCGAAAGCTTTCAGCACTTGGTTTCTGGCCATGTCGACATTCTGTTCAGCAACGAGGCCGAGATCTTGTCGCTTTACGAGACCAGCGATTTGGGCGAGGCCATCCAGGCTGCGCGCCAAGCCTGCCCGATCGTGATTATTACGCGCTCGGAGAAGGGTTCGCTGATCGGCGCGGGGGGGGCAACCATCGAGGTCGCCGCGGTCCCCGTCGCAGACATCGTCGACAGTACCGGCGCAGGCGACCAATACGCGGCTGGGTTTTTGTTCGGCTACGCCAAACAGCGCCCGCTTGAGGAATGCGGCGCGCTCGCCTCGCTTGCCGCAAGCGAGGTAATTTCACACCTCGGCCCGCGCCCGGAGGTCAATCTTGGAGCACTGGCGCTGAAGGCGGGCTTGCGCGTCTAAAGTATAAAGCGCGAGAGATCGGCGTTCTTGGCCAACTCGCCAACATGGGTGCGAACATAGTCCGCATCGATGCGCACGGTTTGCCCGCTGCGGTCGGCGGCGCTGAAACTGATCTCATCCAATACCCGCTCGAGCACCGTATGCAGGCGCCGGGCGCCAATGTTCTCAACGCTCGCATTGACGTCGGCGGCAATCTCAGCGATGGCCTCGACCGCGTCGGCGCCGATCTCAAGGGTGACGCCCTCGGTGTGCATCAGGGCGATGTATTGCTTGACCAGGCTTGCCTCGGGCTCGGTCAAGATTCGGCTGAAATCGGCCCGCGTCAAAGCCTGGAGCTCAACGCGAATGGGCAGCCGCCCCTGCAGCTCCGGCAGCAAATCGGAAGGCTTAGCGATATGAAAAGCGCCTGAGGCGATGAAGAGAATATGGTCGGTCTTCACCGGACCATGCTTGGTTGCAACAACGGTGCCTTCGATCAAAGGCAGGAGGTCGCGCTGCACGCCCTCACGGCTGACGTCGCCGCCGCCCGCCCGCTCCGAGCGGGTCGCAATCTTGTCGATCTCATCGATGAACACGATGCCGTCTTCGGCCGCTAGAGCCATCGCCTCCTTGAGCACAGCGTCCTGATCGAGGAGCTTGTCGCTTTCTTCACGCACCAGCGGTTCGCGCGCTTCCTCAACGGTTGTGCGCATGCGTTTGGTGCGGCGCGTGAAGGCTTTGCCGAAAATCTCGCCCAGATTGACGACCCCGATGCCGGGCTGGCCCGGCACTTCGAGATTGCCCAGCGGATTTGCCGCATCTTCGAGTTCTATCTCGATAGCCGATGCGTTCAACTCGCCGGCGCGCAGGCGTTTGCGGAAGGATTCCCGCGTGGCGGCTTGAGCGCCCTGCCCCACCAGCGCGTCAAGCAGGCGCTGTTCTGCAGCCGCCTCGGCGCGGGCGCGGACTTCGCGCCGGCGGCGTTCGCGCACCAAAGTGATCGCCGTCTCGACCAGGTCGCGCACAATTTGATCGACGTCTCGCCCGACATAGCCGACCTCGGTGAATTTGGTGGCTTCAACCTTGAGAAACGGCGCACCCGCAAGCTTGGCGAGGCGCCGCGCGATTTCAGTTTTGCCAACCCCGGTCGGGCCGATCATGAGAATGTTTTTCGGCGTAACCTCTTCGCGCAAATCATCGGGCAATTGCTTGCGCCGCCAACGATTGCGCAGGGCGATGGCCACGGCGCGCTTGGCGTCGCTCTGACCTACGATGAACCGATCGAGCTCGGAGACGATTTCCCGCGGTGAAAAATAACTCATGTCTCATGACTTAGGTCCCCGTTCAGGGCGCGCAAGACCGCTCGTCGATGAGCACGCGTCGCGTTCTTTAGGGGGCGCCTAAAAAACGATTTCCTGCGCACGCCCTGATACGGGCCCGGAAGTCTTCAGCCGTGCAGGCTTTCAACGGTCAGGTTGCGATTGGTGTAGACGCAAATATCAGCTGCGATATCCAGCGCCTGACGGGCGATATCCTCTGCATCGGCGACATGGTCATAAAGCGCTCGCGCGGCCGCCAAAGCATAGTTTCCGCCTGACCCTACGGCGATGACGAAATGCTCCGGCTCGAGTACGTCGCCGGCGCCGGTGAGCAACAAAGTCTCTTTTTTGTCAGCCACGATCAGCATGGCGTCGAGACGACGCAGCGCCCGGTCGGTGCGCCAGTCTTTCGCAAGTTCCACGCAAGCGCGCGCGAGTTGGCTCGGAAAGCGCTCAAGTTTGGCTTCCAGCCGTTCAAACAGCGCAAAAGCGTCGGCGGTAGCGCCAGCGAACCCCACAATGACCGCCCCGCCCCCGAGGCGGCGCACCTTGCGGGCGTTACCCTTGAGGATGGTAGCGCCTGCCGAGACCTGGCCATCGCCGGCAATGACCACTTTGTCGCTCTTGCGGACGCACACGATGGTGGTGCCGCGCCAGGCTGGTTGGTTGCTCATTGCTCTATGATGTGGCCAATCGTTGCGGCGCGATCAAGCCGCGTGTTCGGCGGTGACCTCTTCGCCGGACTGCCGGCGCAGCAATTCTGCGAATTCCGGCGCCGAGATCGCAGCGCCAAAATAGAAGCCTTGCGCCCAATGACAGCCGCGAGCGGCCATGAATTCGATCTCCTCGCGGCGTTCAACGCCCTCAGCCACCACCTCCATGCCGAGGGTCCGCGCCAGCGCCAGGATCATTTCTGCGATGGCTGCGGCTTGGGGATCGCCGCGTTCAAGGGCGCGCACAAATTGCTGGTCAATTTTGATTACGTCGAAGGGCAGCTTGGATAGCGCCGCCAAGCTTGAGTGGCCGCACCCGAAATCATCGATCGCCAAGCGCACGCCGGCCTCGCGCAGCGGCTTGATCACCCGCAGCGCGCGTTCTGGATCTTCCATCACCACCGACTCGGTGATTTCGAGTTCAAGATGGTGGGGACGCAAGCCCGCGTGCTGAACAATGCGCAAGACGTTTTCGGCGAACTTCTCACCCCGGAACTGCAGGGTCGAGACGTTGACCGCGACATTTGCGCTATGGCCTGCGCGCGACCAGGCCGCTGCTTTCCAGCACGCCTCGCGCATGATCGCGTCTGAAAGCGCCCCGATCAGTCCGCTCTCCTCGGCCACCGGGATAAAACGGCCAGGGCTTATGATGGTGCGGTCAGCGCGGATCCAGCGCGCCAGCGCCTCGCAACCTTCGACGCGGCCGGTTGCGAGATTGATCTTCGGTTGGAAATAGGCGCGAAACTCGTTGCGTTCGAGGGCCCCGCGCATTTCGCGCTCCAACGCAAGGCAGGCGCTGGCTTCGCGATCAAGCGATGGGGTGAAGAAGCGCAATTGGCCCTGCGCGCTGGGCGCCATGCCCAGCGCCATACGCGCGTGGCGCACCACCATGTCGGCGTCGCGCCCGTCGCGCGGAGCAAGGGCCACCCCGCAACAAGCGCCCAGCGTGAGTTTGTGGCCGCGCCATTCAAACGGCTGGTTGAGCGCGGCATTGAGATGCTGGGCAAAGCGGGCGGCCTCCGCAGGCTGGGCGACGCCAGGCGCAAACACCGCAAACTCGGTGTTGCCGAGCCGCGCCGCCAGCGCCGGCGTTTCGCCGGCGCCGCTGACACGCACAATCTTGTCGACAGTGCGCACCGCCGTCGACAAGCGCTCCGCGATGATGCGGAGAAACTCGCGCGTCGCGTTGGGATCCAACGTTTGGGTCAGCTTGGGCAAACGGGTGAGTTCAAACAACGCGACCGCGCCGGCGCTCTGCTTGTTCTGCAGGATCGCCAGGTCCAATTCGCGGACAAAACGGTCATAGTTCGGCAATTGGGTCGCTGGATCCACAAAGGCGATTTGCTGAATGCGCCGCATTGAAGCGTCGAGCCGCTCGGTCATCCGGTTAAAGGCCTTCGCCAGCGTCTCGAATTCATCGCCGGTGTGAAGTTCGAGCGGCGCCAGCGTCTGGCCCTCCCCGACCTGCTCGGCGCGCTCGGCCAAAAGCGCCAGCGGCGCAATCGCCTTACGCACCAAACGGGTGGTGATCGGCACCGCGGCCATCGTCAAACAGGCCAAGATGAGCGCAAATGGCGCAAGCGCGGGCAGCGCATTGAAGCGATAGGCGTCGCCGTTCCACATCATGACCGCTGCGCCCATGCGCGCGCCGTTGCGAACAACCGGGGCGCCAAGCGCCAGGCCATTGTCCGGCGTCCGCGTATAGCCCGGCTGGCCGCTGGCCAGAACCCGCGTCAACAACGTGTCGGCGGCGCGCACATCGTTTGGGCTGCCGCCCGCAGCGGCGATAAGCGCGCCGGCATTGTCGCGAACGATGAGCCTGCGGACCTCACGGCGCGAGGCCGCGATTTCCATGGTACGCTGCAATTCGTCGGCATCGCCTGCAGCGATTAGGTTTGCCGAAACCGTGGCCAGGTGCGCGGTAAGATCGCCGGTGACCTGAAGCTGCGCGCGCTCGCTCTCGCGATCGGCGCCGAAAATGATGGTGACCGCGGAAAGCACCGCTGTCAGCACCAATAGCCCGGCCGTGAACACGACCGCGCGCGCAGCCAGCCCCTGTGGGCGGCGCAGCGGGGCGATGTCGAGGTCTGGCGACATGATGTCTCCGAGCGCGTAATCCACGCGCACGTGAGGACATTTCCGCGATTTGGTTAGGATGCGCTAAACGCTCCGCAAATTCTTGTACAGAAATCTTTTGGCAGCAAAGCTTACCCGGCGCTTTATAAGTCCACTGGCCGGCGCCGCTTAAGAAATACGTAAAACGCGCCTGCCCCACCGTGGCTTTTATGCGCCGGCGCGTAGCCTGAAACGATGGCGCGCAACTGCTCTTCGCTGAGCCAGAGGGGAAAACTGCGCTTAATGACGCCCTCGCCACCGCGCCCGACCCCGGTGACGACAATCACCGTCCGATCGCCGCGCGCGTGCGCTGCGCGCAAAAACTGGCTCAGCGCGCGACGCGCGCTCTCATAATGGTGGCCGTGGAGGTCGAGTTCTGCGCCGATCTCCACGCGCCCGCGCCGCACCCGCCGGTCAGCGCTTCGATCGGGAGCTGGCGAGGCCACCTTCACCGTAGGAGCAGTTTTTTGGCGGAGCGCCGGCTCGGTTGGCGCGCGCTTGTCGACAGGGGGCGCTGGCGCGATGTCATGTTCTGGCGCCGAGGCGCGGCGCAATTTGACGCTCTTGGAGAGTTCGCGCCAAAGCGCCCTTTCCTCGCCGCTCAGTTCGCGTTTGGATTTACTCAAGCCGCGGCGACACGCGCCAGGCGCCAATTGGGATCCGAGGAGCGCACGCTGCGCTCAAAGGTCCATCTTTCGCGCGCATCGCGCAGCCCATAGGCGCCTTCGGCAAGTTCGGACTCAAACTTCACCGCCACCCGAGCGGTCTCGCCTTCAAGTTCAGCACTCACCGGCTCAACAGTCTTCACCCGCAAGAGCTCGGGCCCCTTCTCGCCTTTGGCGTCGCGAGCGGATATTGCGGCCACATAAGCGTCGAACACACGCGGGGTCAGCAAACGCTGCAGGGTTTCGCGATCGCCTTTCGCAAATGCGTTCACGATCTGCTCATAAGAGATGCGTGCGCCGGCCATGAAGCGGTCCATGTCGAAGCTTGGGTCAGCGCGCACGATCGCCATGACGCCTTCGACCGCGCTACCCCCGCGCGGACCCGAAGCGGCGAACCCCAAGCGCACGCCGCCGGGAGATTGTCCAAGCGGCATGACAGGCTGGGGCGGCGGCTCTGCGCCCGTGCGGCGGCCCAGCACGGTGTAGAGCCTAAACAAAACGAACCCTGCGGCCGCGGCCAACACGGCGATCATGATGTCGTCTTGGCTCAATGCCAGCTCCTGAAGCGTCACCTTACAGGCAAGATAGTGCTAAGAGCCCTGGTCCGCCAGCGAGGTTGCCGGCTTCAGCTAGGCATGTTAGCCCCGGACCGGGGCGAAATCTCAGCACGAGTTGGCGCATGGACACGCAGAGCGCGGGTCAAACCGCTCAAGTTTCGCCGGATTCCCCGCAAATCCGCGTGCTTTCGCAATACCTGAAGGAACTGTCATTTCGCAATCAGCTCGCCGGCGTTTCAGCCGACGCCTATGACACACCGCCGCAACTCGATATGGGCGTGGAGGTGAAGTCGCGCCCGGTTGGGGCCAACAACGAGGCCTGGGAAGCCGATCTGTGCATTAATTTGGCCGCGCGGCGCGGCGAAACAGCCATGTTCTCCGCCAACGTGGTCTATTCTGGCCTGTTTCAGTTCGTGAACCTGCAACCTGAGGCGATCGAGCCGACGCTCTGGATCGAATGCCCTCGCCTCTTATTTCCATTTGCGCGCCAGCACCTGGCAGAGGTGACGCGCGAGGGCGGCTATCCCCCGGTTATGATCAACCCGATCGACTTCACCCCGCTCTATTATGAGGAATTGCGGCACCGCCGAGAGCAAGGCGAACGGCCGCTCGAGGCTTCCGGCTTCTAAGCTCAGAGCTTCAGCCAGATCGCCTGCGCGCCAAGTGCTGCGACAAAGGCTGCGTGCGCGGCGGCCTCTGCTTGGCTGATGCGAGACGCCAGCGGCGTCGGGCGCGGCGCACGGGGCGCAAAATGGATGGCCTGGGCGGTCGCGTCAGCTTCCGCAGCCGGGGCAATATCGAACGCCAAGCGCTGCTCGCGGCCGCCTTTGAGCTGCAGATACACTTCTGCGAGAATGCGCGCGTCCACCAACGCGCCGTGTCCGCCTGGACCCTTGCGGGTCGCCAGATCGAAGCCATAGCGATCGAGCTGGTAGCGCTTGGCGAGCGCATCAAGCGAGCACGAGGCGCCGGGGAATTTTTGCCGTGCGATAATCATTGTGTCGACAAATCGCTCAGCGGCGATGATGTCGCGCCCACAGCGCTTTAATTCGGCGCAGATGAAGGCTTGGTCAAAGGCGGCGTTGTGTGCCACCAGCGGCGCGTCGCCGATGAAATCGAGGATTTCGTCGACCACGACTGAAAACTTGCCATGCTTCTCCAAGAAATCGCGCGTCAACCCATGCACGCGCACCACCTCTTCGGGCACGCTGCGCTCGGGATTGAGATAAAGATGGAGTTCGCGCCCGGTCCGCTCGAGGCCCATTAGCTCAACCAACCCAATTTCCACAATCCGGTCGGGAAGGTCGAGATTGTTGGGGTCAAGGCCCGTGGTTTCGGTATCAAAGACGATCTCGCGCATCAACACCCGGCTAACTCTGTTTGCCGAGCCCGTCCAGCAGGGCGCGAACTTGCTTGCGGGTCTCCGCCAACGGCAAACCTGTGTCGATGACGAAATCGGCCTGTTTGCGCTTTTCGGCGTCGGGCGTTTGTCGCGACAAGATGAAATTGAACTTCTCTTCGCTCATGCCCGCGCGCGCCAATACCCGCGCGCGCTGCATATCGGCGGGCGCTGAGACCACCACGATTTTATCGAAAGCGCGCGCCGCCTTGGATTCAAACAAGAGCGGAATATCCAAGACTACCGCGGCGACGCCGGCGCGGCGATGCTGCTCCAGAAACGCCGCCTGCGCGCTGCCCACCAGAGGGTGTACGATGCGTTCAAGACGTTTGAGCGCCTCAGGATTGTCCATCACTTGCGCCGACAGCGCAGCGCGGTCGATGGCGCCGTCGCGAACAGCGGAGGGAAACGCCTCGCCCACCGGGCCCACAGCGGCGCCGCCTTTTTCATAAAGCGCATGCACCGCCTGGTCGGAGTCAAACGACGGCGCGCCCTCCTCCGCGAACATCTTTGCCACGGTTGATTTGCCCATGCCTATCGAGCCGGTAAGTGCGATGATGATCATGCCAGCGCCGCGGTCAGTCGTGAGCGCGCCTTGGCCGGATCTGGGTCAACCCCAAACCAATATTGGAAAGCCCGCGCGCCTTGGTGGATAAGCAGGCCCAGGCCATCAAGCGTCGCCAGTCCCCGCGCCCGCGCGGCGCTCAACAGAGCGGTCTCGAGCGGCCGATAAACAATGTCTGCAACGATGGCGTTGGCGCGACATACCCCAACCGGCCAAGCGATATCTGGGTTGCCGCTCATACCGAGCGAGGTTGCTTGCACAATAAGATCTGCGGCGCCGAAGCCGCGCTCAAGGTCGTCCCAACGCAGCACCCTCCCGTTGGGAATGGCCAGCGCTGCAGCGTCGGCCCGTTCGCTGGTGCGATTGACGAAATGAATGGTGTCGACATGGGGCGCCAAGGTCGCAGCGATCGCCTGCGCGGCGCCGCCTGCCCCGACCATGAGCACACGCTTTACCCGCGCGCGCCATTCTGGGGCCGCTTCTGTGAGCGCATCGATGAAGCCGGGCCCGTCAGTGTTGAAGGCCGAGAGCGTGCCGTCGCGCTCCCAGCGCAGGACATTGGCGACCGGCGCTTCGCGCACGTCAGCGGCGGCGGCCGCCGCCTCCTTGTAGGGCACGGTGACGTTTGCGCCCTTCAGGCCAAATGCTTTAAGCGCGCGGATCGCCGCAACCGGACTTTCGCCCTTCAGAGGTAGGGCCACATAGACTGCATCAAGGTTATGGTCGGCGATCCACCCGTTCTGCATCAGCGGCGACAAGGAATGCGACACCGGATCGCCGAGCAGCACCAACAGCTCTGTCGCGCCGGAAATATTCATTTCCCGATCACCCCCTGCTCACGCAGAAACCCCAGCAGCGGCAATAGCGGCAGACCCAGCACCGAGAAATAGTCGCCCTCCACCCGCTCGAACAATTGGGCGCCCAAGCCCTCCAACTGATACGCGCCCACCGAGGTTAAGGCGCCTGCACCGGCGCTTTGCAGATAGTCATCGAGGAAAGCATCCGAAAAATTGCGCATCGACAGGCGCGGCGTCGCAACGTGGCGCCAGACAATTTTCTCTCCCTGTGAGACCACAATTGCGGTCAGCAGCTCATGGGTCATGCCACGCAACATTTGCAGCTGCTCGCGCGCTTGTGCGGTGTCGGCGGGCTTGTCAAACGGGCGCCCATCTAGGGCCAGCATCTGGTCGGCGCCAATAACCCAGCCTTCTCGCTGTGATGAAATCGACAACGCCTTGAGTTCAGCGAGCGCTTCCGCCTGGGCGATGGGTTTTAGCCCGCCGGCGCGATACGTGGCCTTGGCCGCCTCCTCGTTGGCGCTGGGGGGCGCAATTTCGAAGTTCAAGCCCGCTGCGGCAAGCAAGCGCTGACGCGCCCGGCTGGCGGAGGCCAAAATCACGGTCACGCCGCTGCGCCCCGATGTTCGGCGAGCAGGTTAAGCACCGCCGCGGCTGTCTCCTCGATCGAGCGGCGTGAAACATCGATGGTTGGCCAGCTGTGTTTTTCGAACAGCTTTTGCGCATCCATGACTTCGCGGCGCACTTCTTCTTCGTCGGTGTAACTGCCGGCGCGGGTTTCTTTCATCGCCGCCAGCCGGTTTTTGCGCACATGCACCAACCGATCAGCGGAAATCGTGAGCCCGACCACCAGGGGGTGTCCCGCCGCGAACAATTCAGGCGGCAGCGGCACGTTTGGCACAAATGGCACGTTGGCCGCTTTCACGCCGCGATGGGCTAAATAGACGCTGGTGGGCGTTTTCGAGGTTCGGCTGACGCCGACCAAGATGACGTCAGCGTCGGTGAGCTCGACCACTTGCTGGCCATCATCGTGATACATGGCGAAGTCTAAGGCGTCGATGCGCTTGAAATATTCGGCGTTGAGTTTTCGCGAGGCGCCCACTTTATGGTTCAGGTCCTGCCCCAGATAGCGGGACGTTACGTCCAGAACCGGATCTAGCACCGCCACGCAGGGCATCCCCAGTTGCGCGCAGCGGGCCTCCAGCAGCGAGCGGTGCTCGAGGTTCGAGAGTGTAAACATCACCACCCCGGGGGCGGCCTCGATCTCTTTGAGCACACGCTCTAATTGCCGGATCGATCGGACCAGGAAATAGGAGTGTTCCACCGGCAATATATTGTCGAACTGAGCGCAGGTCGCGCGCATCACCCCGGCCAGGGTCTCGCCGGTCGAATCCGAGACCAGGTGAACGTTAAAATAGGTGCCGACAGGCTCTCGGATCATCGCATCACCATATCAGGCGGCCTCGCATTGTGGACAAGCTGTGAGCTGAGCGGGGGCAAAGTTGCAGGCGAGGGCCTATGGGCTCTCCTGCCAAGCGTTTTCCTGCTCCTTGTCAGCGATTCCTCCCACTCATCTCCACAAGCGGCGTTTAGGCAACAGTGCGAATCGATCGGTCGCAAAATCGGGCCCAACCACTTCCTTACAAACGGATTTCGCCGCCACGCCGGGCAGAGGGACTCAGTGAATTGCTTGTGGATTTACGAATTGTCCCGCTTTCAGTTTCCCTACAACAACGAGTCCTCCTAATCAGAATTTCAAAATTAAGTAAGTGAAGATGCAAAGCATGGCCGGACGTGAGAGCCCTCCTGCTCTCCTACGTGTTCTAAACGGAGAGAGACTTGATCCTCCTCCGGTTTGGATCATGCGTCAGGCTGGGCGTTATCTGCCCGAATATCGAGAGCTGCGCGGGCGTGCGAAGAGCTTTCTTGATTTCTGCTATTCCCCTGCCCTGGCGAGTGAGGCGGTCCTGCAGCCCTTGCGGCGCTTTCCACTCGATGCGGCGATCTTGTTTTCCGATATCCTGGTGGTGCCTGATGCGCTGGGACAGAAGGTTTGGTTCGTTGAAGGCGAAGGGCCAAGACTAGAACCTTTCCTGCCGGAGGCGCCCATGGGGCTTGCCGATCCGGTTAAGGCCATCCAGCGCCTGGCGCCGGTCTATGAAACTGTCGAACGTCTTAGAGCGCAGCTTGGGAGCGAGATTGCGCTTATTGGCTTTGCCGGCGGTCCATGGACGGTTGCGACCTACATGCTGCAAGGCCGAGGCGGGGGGCGCGAGCAGGCGCGGCGGAGCGCTTATGTTTATGGCGGCGAAGTCGACGGCCTGCTTGCACTCCTAGTTGAGACCACTGCCCAACATTTGGCTGCGCAAGCCCATGCCGGCGCAGATTGTTTGCAGATTTTCGAAAGTTGGGCCGAGGAGCTTTCCGAGCCGATGTTCGAGCGGCTCATTCTTCAACCGACAGCAAGGCTTGTGCAACGTTTGCGCAGCCTGGGGGTGGCAGCGCCAGTGATCGGTTTTCCCCGCGGCGCGGGAGCTCTTTACGGTCGCTATGCGCGCGAAACCGGGGTCGCAGCTTTAGGCGTCGACACCCAAACGCCAGCCGCCTTTGCTCGCCAACAGGCGCCGGCGAATATGGCGCTGCAAGGCAATCTCGATCCGCAGCTGGTTGTGGCCGGCGGCGCGGCGCTTGAACGCGGCGTGCGCGAGGTCATCGCCGCGTTCAAAAACGGACCCCACATTTTCAACCTTGGCCATGGCGTCACCCCTGACGCGACGCCGGAAAATGTCGCGCAATTAGTGGCGCTTGTGAAAGGTGCGGCGTGAGCGCTGTTCCACTCGAAGACGAGCGCCCTCTTCCCTCCGATCCCGCGGCGCAGGACAAGAGCGGCTTGCGGATCATGACCTCCCGCCGGGTCGCCATTGTTTTGTTCAATTTGGGCGGGCCTGATTCACCAGCGGCGGTGCGTCCATTTCTGTTCAATCTCTTCAATGACCGCGCCATCATCGCAGCGCCGCAGCCATTGAGGTTTCTGTTGGCGCAATTCATTTCTCGCGCCCGCGCCAAATATGCGCGCGACAATTACCGCCTGATTGGCGGCGCCTCGCCGCTTCTGGCCGAGACCATGAAACAGGCGGACGCGCTCGAAGCCGCGATCGGGAAGCGGATCAGCAATGTCAGTTTCAAGTGCTTTGCGGCGATGCGCTACTGGAGGCCGCTCGCCAAGGATGCCGCGCGAGCCGCCGAGGCGTGGGGCGCGACGGATGCAATTCTGTTGCCGCTCTATCCACAATTTTCGACCACGACCACGGCGTCCTCGCTCGCAGCTTGGAAACAGGCCTCTGAGCTGCCGGTCTCGACACTCTGCTGCTATCCTGCCGGCGCGCAATTTGCGCAGGCCCATGCCGACGCCATTCTCGAGGTTTGGCGCGAAGCCGGGTCGCCGCCCAACCCGCGTGTGCTTTATTCGGCCCACGGTTTGCCCCAGCGCGTGGTCGCCGCAGGCGACCCCTATCAATGGCAAGTCGAGCAAACCGCCCATGCGGTCACCAAAGCCCTCCCCGGCGCCTGGCAGACGCGGCTTTGCTACCAGTCGCGGGTTGGACCCTTGCAATGGCTTGGTCCTTCTACCGAGGCGGAGATCGCCAGTGCGGGTCGCGACAAAGTTGGCGTCATCGTATCGCCGATCGCCTTTGTTTCCGACCATGTCGAAACCCTGGTTGAACTTGATGTGGAGTATGCGGCGGCGGCCAAAGCTGCAGGCGCGCTCTTCTATCTCCGCGCTCCCGCCTTGGGTGCGGCGCCGCGCTTCATCGACGCGCTGGCCGACTTGGTGGAACTTGCGCTGGCGAGCCCAGGCAAACTGCAATCGGAAAACGGCGGTCGCCTTTGCCCGTCTCAGTTCGGGCTCTGTGCGCACCGCCAAGGGTGAGCGAGGGGTCTGATGGAGCATTTGATCAGCTACGACCTGGCGCGCGGCCTCCACATCACCTCTGACATCGCCTGGGTCGCCGGGCTTTTGATGCTGCCCCGCTTCTATGCTTATCAAACCGGCGCCCAGCCTGGCGGCGAACTCGAAGCCAAGATGATCGCGGCGTCCCGGTCGCTTCGTTTCATCATCGTCATGCCCAGCATGATTTTGGCCTGGACGTTTGGCATATTTTTATTCGCCACCTATATGGTGGGTGATTGGAGCCGGCCGTTGCCGGAGACTCTGGCGCATGTGCCGCACTGGTTCTGGCTAAAGCTGGCTCTGGTGCTGGGCCTCTCAGCTTACCATGGCTATCTGATCAGCGAAGGACGCCGGCTCGCCAAAGGCGAGCGTCGGCGCTCGGAAAAATTTTGGCGGCTGATGAGCGAAGTCCCCTTCCTGGTGGCCGCCGCGGTGGTTCTGCTGGCCACGGTGGAGCCCTTCTAAGCGGCCTCCGCTTGACGAACCCAGCAGCTTGTGGTGTGGCTGGAGGCGCGCGTTCCCCACGCGCTTTGCGCCGGCGGCGCACCTTAAATCCTTACCGCCGAACACCCTTTCAACTCACGGACCCGCCCCGCTTGGTTGCGCGCGGTTTCCGTCTCCCGAGATTTATATGACTGAAGAACAAGCACTCGAAGGGCTCACCCAACTCACGCTGCAAGAGCTCAAGCGCAAGCCCCCCACCGAAATCCTGGCGCTCGCGGAATCGCTCGAGATCGAAGGCGCAAACCAGTTGCGCACCCAGGACATGCTGTTTGCGATCCTAAAGCAGGTCGCTGAACGCGGCGTGGAGATCGGCGGCTCCGGGGTGATCGAAATTCTACCCGATGGCTTCGGCTTTCTGCGATCGCCGCAATCCAATTATTTGCCGGGCCCAGACGATATTTATGTGTCGCCGCAACAGATCCGCAAATTTGGCCTGCGCACCGGCGACACCGTTGAAGGCCAGATCAAGGCCCCAAAAGACGGCGAACGCTATTTCGCGCTGACCAAGGTCAACCTGATCAATTTCGAAGATCCCGATCGGGTTCGCCACAAGGTTCATTTCGACAATTTGACCCCGCTCTACCCCACCGAGCGGCTGAAGATGGAAATCGAGGATCCGACGCTGAAGGACAAAACCGGCCGCGTCATCGACATCGTGTCCCCGGTCGGCAAAGGCCAGCGCCAGCTGATCGTGGCGCAGCCGCGCACCGGCAAGACCGTCATCCTGCAGAACATCGCCAAAGCAATCGAGGCCAACCATCCGGAGGTCTTTCTCATCGTGCTGCTTATTGATGAGCGCCCGGAAGAAGTGACCGATATGCAGCGCACGGTGAAGGGCGAGGTCATTTCCTCGACCTTTGACGAGCCAGCCACCCGCCATGTGGCGGTGGCGGAAATGGTCATCGAGAAGGCCAAGCGGCTGGCCGAACATGGCCACGACGTGGTCATCTTGCTTGACTCGGTCACCCGGCTGGGGCGCGCCTACAACACCGTGGTGCCGTCATCCGGCAAAGTGTTGACCGGCGGCGTCGACGCCAACGCCTTGCAGCGCCCGAAACGCTTCTTCGGCGCAGCGCGCAATTTGGAGGAAGGCGGCTCGCTGACCATCATCGCCACCGCGTTGATCGACACCGGCTCGCGGATGGACGAAGTCATCTTCGAAGAGTTCAAGGGCACCGGCAATTCAGAAATCCAGCTCGACCGCAAAGTCGCCGACCGGCGCATTTTTCCGGCCATCGACGTGCTCAAGTCCGGCACCCGCAAGGACGAGCTGATCACGCCCAAGGAGCATCTGCAAAAAATGTACGTGCTTCGCCGCATCCTTTCGCCCATGGGCACCCAGGACGCGATAGAATTCCTCTTGGATAAGCTCAAGTCTTCGAAGAACAATGAGGACTTCTTCCAGAGCATGAACACCTAGACTGGCGAGAAGAATCGACAATTGTCGGCAAGGCGCGCGCCGCGCTCTGCTTAGGTTTGGCCCAAAGCCAGGGCCGGTCTATGCTGGGGGCTTGGAGGACGGCCATGATCAAAATTTATCACTCGCCCATCGCTCGGTCGCTGCGCGTGGTGTGGCTTTGCGAGGAAATGGGCGTCCCCTACGAGACCGTGGCCGTGAAGTTCAGCGAGCCGTCGGCTGAGTTTCTAGCCCTCAATCCGCTGCGCACCCTGCCCTTGATGCAGGACGGTCCGGTGGTGATGATCGAGTCGATCGCCATGATGCTCTACATTATGGGCAAGTACGGACCGACCGATCTTGCCGTCGACATCACCGATCCGGCCTACGCCAAATACATGCAATTCTTGATGTTCGGCGAGGCGGGGCTTGCCATGTACGGCAATCCGCTGGTGGCCACCAAGTTCCTCGCCCCAGAAGGCATGAAGGCGAACTGGACCGTCGACTACATCAAAGAGGCGTTCAAGAAGCGCTTCGCCTATGTCGATGGCGCGCTCGGCGACCATGATTACATCATCGCCAACCGCTTCACCGCCGCTGACATTTCAGTCGGCTATGCGATCGGCATGGCAGGCTTCGTCGACGCCGATGAAGGCCTCACCGAGCGGCTGAAGGCCTACCATCAACGGCTGACCGAGCGTCCAGCCTTCAAGCGCGCCCAGGGCGTGAAGTAGCTACGGGATCAGCACTAAGCTGCCGGTTGTCTTCCGCGCTTCGAGATCGCGATGGGCTTGTGCGGCGTCTCCAAGTTTGTAGTGCGCGGGCGGCGTGATTTTGACGGCCCCTTGTTCGAGGACATCAAATAGCTCGGCCGCTGTTTCATCGAGCTCGCCACGTGTTGCGGTGTAGTGGCCAAGCGTTGGGCGGGTCAAAAATAGCGATCCTTTTTGCGAAAGCAGCAAGGGATCGAACGGGGCGACAGCGCCTGAGGCGTTGCCGAAGATCACCATCATGCCACGCGGACGCAGGCAATCGAGAGAGATCTCGAAAGTGTCTTTGCCGACGCCGTCGTAGACGACGTGGGCGCCAACCCCGCCGCTCAGTTCGCGAACGCGCTTGGCGATGTCGTCTCGCCCCGTGACCAAAACTGCGTCGGCGCCAAGCGACTTTGCGATGGCGGCCTTGGCGTCGCTGCCGGCGGCGGCGATCACCATAGCGCCGAGGCGTTTTGCCCATTGTACAAGAATTTGACCAGTGCCGCCGGCGGCCGCGTGAATGACCACGACATGGCCGGGTTCCACGCGAAACGCCTTTCTCAGAAGATAACGCGCAGTCATGCCTTTGAGCAAACAGGCGCTGGCGATGTCGTACGAAATTGCCGGCGGCAGTTTTACCGCGCGCTCAGCGCGGATGACGTGGGTCTCGCTGTAGGCGCCGATCGGGCCGGAGCAATAAGCGACGCGATCGCCCTCCTTGAGATGCGTCACTCCCGCGCCCACCATCTCCACCACGCCCGCGCCTTCTTGGCCCAAGCCGCTTGGCAGCGGGATTTTGTAAAGGCCCGTGCGGTGATAGGCGTCGATGAAATTGACCCCGCATGCGGCGTTCTTGACGCTGATCTCGCCGGGCCCCGGCGATGGGGTCGCGATATCCGCCACTTGAATGACTTCGGGCGCGCCGAAACTCTGGATCCGAATAGCCTTCATGACTTCCTCTACCGGTGCGAGAGCCGCCTCACGACGCCAGGTTCTGGGTCAAGAAGGCTATCGTGCGCCCGTCCGCCAATTGTTTAGCGGCGGCGTCGTAATGAGCGCCGCCCTCGCGGGTAAAGGCGTGATCTTGGTCGGCGTATTCATAGATCGTCACCAGTGGATTGGACTTAAGCGTCTCACGAATGGCGGTGAGCGCGTCGACGGGGATGAAGCTGTCCTTCATGGGGTTGTGCAAGAGCACCGGCTTTTTGATGTTATGGGCCTCTCCCAGCGCGGTGTGGATGCCGCCGCCATGATAAGCCACGCTGGCGTCGACATCGGTCCGGCAGGCGCCCAAAAAGGCGATATAGCCGCCCATGCAATAGCCCATCGCGCCCACCTTCTTGGCGCCCCAGCCGCGGGCGGCGGCAATGGTTGCCCCCACGTCGGCGACGGCGACGTTCTTGTCGAGGCGGTTCATATAATCGATCGCTGCTTTCCACTCGCCGTCGGTTTGATCGGTGAGTTCGATGCCCGGCTTGATCCGCCAAAACAGATCCGGCGCTAGCGCCCAAAAGCCTTCGCGCGCCAACCACTCGCACTTGCCGCGCATGACCGCGTTTACACCGAAGATTTCCTGGATCACCACGACCGCGCCCTTGGGCTGGCCTGACGGCTTGGCGACGTAGGCCCGGAACTCGCCATCCTGAGCTTTGATGTTGGTCCAATCGCCCATTGCCTATCTCCCTGGCTGTCGCCCCGCGCGGGCCCGCGTTATAGACCGATCATGCGCCAATGGCGCGACAGGAAATGAGCGATGAAGTTCACCGTCAATGTCGAATGCTCGCCCGAGGAGGCGCGCCGCTTCATGGGTCTGCCGGACGTCACGCCGATCAACGAGCAATTGGTCGCCGAGATGGGCAAGCGCATGCAAACCAATCTCAAGCTCATGAGTGGCGAAAACCTGATGAGCTCTTGGATGAGCGTCGGCGCCCAGGCCCAGGACGCCTTCGTGAAGCTGATGACCTCAGCGGCGAGCGCCGGCGCGGCTCCACGTGAAAAGCCCTAATCGGCGCTTAGACATCTGCCCATGAAGGCCGACACCATTGTGGCTCTGGCCTCGGGGGCTGGCCGCGCCGGGGTGGCGCTGATCCGCGTCTCAGGCCCCGCATCAGGGGCGCTGCTTTGCGCCCTCAGCCGGCGTGATTTGCCGCCGCCGCGGCGGGCGACGTCAACAGCCTTTTGTGCGCCAGACAGCGGGCTTTCGCTCGATGACGGCATTGCGCTTTGGTTTCCTGCGCCGGCGAGCTTTACCGGCGAAGACGTCGCTGAGCTGCACGTCCATGGCGGGCCCGCTGTGGTGGCGGCGGTGATTTTGGCGGCGCTCTCATGCAGCGGCGTGAGGCTAGCCGAACCGGGCGAGTTCACCCGCCGCGCCTTCGAAAACGGCAAGCTCGATCTAGCCGAAGCCGAGGGTCTAGCCGACCTCGTCGACGCCGAAACCGAGGCCCAGCGCCTCCAAGCCTTGCGCCAGCGGCGCGGGGCGCTCAGCGGGGTCTATGAGGGCTGGCGCCAGCGTTTGATCGAGGCCGCGGCTTTGATTGAAGCCGAGATCGATTTCCCTGACGAAGAGCTGGGCGAGGCGATAGCGCTGCGCGCCGGGCCGGGGCTTATGTCGCTAGCCGAGGACATGGGCCGTCACCTCGACGACGCCCATCGCGGCGAGCGTATTCGCGACGGCTACCGGATCGCCATCCTTGGCCCGCCCAACGCCGGCAAGTCGAGCCTCCTCAATGCGCTTGCAAAGCGCGAGGCAGCGATTGTGAGCGAACTCCCGGGAACCACGCGCGACGTGGTGGAGGTTCGTCTGGTGCTGGCCGGCTACCCGGTCTGGATCGCCGACACTGCGGGGCTGCGGGAGGCAGCCGACGCCATCGAGGCTGAGGGCATCCGCCGGGCGCTGGCGCGGGCCGAGGCGGCTGACCTGCGGCTCATGGTGATCGAAGCTGGCGCAACGCCGCCGGCTGCGATGCTGGATGCGCTGCGTCTTGGCGACCTCTGGATCCAGTCCAAGTCCGATTTGGCCGAGGCGCCGGGCGGGCCTCCGGGATGGGACCCCGCTGGAGAGCGGTTGGCGGTCTCCGCTTATACCGGAGCAGGGCTTGCCGGCTTGCACGACGCGCTGGCGGAGCGGGTCTCGCAAGCGCTTGCCCAGGAAGAGGCGCCGGCGCTCACCCGCGCCCGGCATCGGCGATTGGTGGAGCAAGCGCACGCCGCCCTTGAACGCGCCGCCTCCGCGCTCTCAGAGGGGCCCGAATTGGCGGCTGAGGAGGTGCGCGCCGCGAGCGCTGCAATCGGCCGGTTGACCGGGCGCATCGACGTCGAAGATCTGCTCGACGAGATCTTCTCAAGCTTTTGCATCGGCAAATAACAATCGCCGAAAAGCCGTTATTTATGCGAGGTTTCACACGAAACTGGTGAAAGCGCCGTTCACGTGTTTCGCGTGAAAAGTGCCCCACTGAGTTGTACAAAAC
>Ga0209698_10000949_pt1 | contig 33376 bp, 31 predicted proteins | sample LitLauG_LLR_2012_FD_187203 | JGI IMG/M metagenome (GOLD analysis project Ga0209698, IMG submission 187203) | Freshwater sediment microbial communities from Pennsylvania, USA - Little Laurel Run_MetaG_LLR_2012 (SPAdes) (version 2) | ecosystem: Environmental > Aquatic > Freshwater > Creek >... | reverse complement strand
GCCGTTGTGGCAGGTGGCGCAGGTACCGGCGACGTTGGCCGGATGGGTGAACGTGGCGCCGAGGAAGCTGGTTGTGCTGCTATGGCAGGTCTCGCACGGTGCGGTCGTGGCGATGTGCGTTGCAGGCTTGCCGAGCGCCGTGGTGCCGTTGTGACAGGATGCGCACCCCGACGTGATGCCGGCATGGTTGAATCCGGCACCCGCGAACGAAGCGGTACTCTTGTGGCAAGTTTCGCACGGCGCCGTCGTGGCGATGTGGTTGGCAGGCTTGCCGAGCGCGGTCGTGCCGTTGTGGCACGTCGCACACCCCGACGTGATGCCGGTATGGCTGACGTGGACGTCGCTGAAACTGGAGGTAGCGCTCATGTGGCAATTCTCGCAGCGCGAGCCGCTGGCCGGATGATTGACCGGCTTGCCGAGTGCCACGACGCCGTTGTGGCAGCCTTCGCACCTCTGCGGGGTGCCCTTGAATCGCCCGTTGACATGACAGGCCGAGCACTCGATCCCGCGGTGGGCGCCGAGGAGCGGAAACCCCGTTTGGGCGTGATCAAAGCCGCTTGTCTGGGCCAACGCAGGCCCACCCAACACCGCAAACAGCACAAGACCCCAACCGATCGCGACCCGCGCAATCGCCCGCCGGATGGCGGACACGCACGTCTCGGTTGCGGTTATCGGTGCAGTCCGCGGCATCGTCTCCCTCTTCGTCAGCTCCGGCGGCAGCGCATGAACGCAACGCCGCAGACCGCCTCAAATGGCGGCCATCGAAGTGAGAACGAGGAGGGGAGTGACCTATTCCAGGATAACTTTGCGGCGCCCCGCAGCAGTGCAACAACGCCGCAACACGGCTAGCTCATATGCCAGCCGTGGCTGACGGTAATCGACTGTCCCGTCAATGCATTGGTCTTGAAGGCCCCAAGCATGAGCGCGATTTCTGCGACATCCTCGACCGTCGTGAATTCCTTATCGACGGTCTCGCCCAACATCACCTCTTTGATGACGCGTTCTTCGGAAATGCCTAGAGCTTTGGCCTGTTCAGGGATTTGCTTATCGACCAGCGCCGTCCGCACGAAACCAGGGCAAATGACGTTCGCCCGCACGTTGTGCTTGGCGCCTTCCTTGGCCATGGTGCGTGAAAGCCCCAGGATGCCGTGCTTCGCGGCGACGTAGGCGGACTTCAGTGGAGAGGCCTCGTGGCTGTGAACCGACCCCATGTAGATGAGCGCGCCCGAGTTCTGCTTGTACATGTACTTGACGCAAGCCTTCGTGGTCAGAAACGCGCCGTCGAGATGGATCGCCATCAGCTTCTTCCAGTCGGCATACGGAAAATCCTCGATCGGGTGGACGATCTGGATGCCCGCATTGGAAACCAGGATGTCGATGGTGCCGAACGCCGCCGCGGCCTTATCGACTCCCGCGTTGACCTGATCCTCGCTTGATACATCCATCGCAACCGCGAGCGCGGTCTTTTCATCGCCGAGCTCGCGAGCAGCTTTTGTCGCAGCGTCGAGATTGAGATCGGCAATCACGACCCGCCCCCCGGCTTCGATATAGCGCTTGGCGATGGCGTATCCGATACCGGCCGCCGAGCCTGTGATGAGGGCAACCTTTCCGTCGAGCGTCATGTTCAGTACTCCTTAAGTAGCCATATAATCGTGGACGACTTTGCCGAGCCCCAGCGTGAGGTCGGCAAGAATATGAGTGGCACCCAAAACCTCCAGAACCGGCAAGTCGGCAATGGGCGCCAGCGCGTGCGGCCTGAGATCCAGCGCGGCCGGACCCGACCAAGCGCCTTTAACGATTATCTCTTCCAGGCGATAATCCACAAGTTCGAGAATTCGCGGCGTGGCGTCCACATGCGGGATGATCTTGAGCAGGTAATTAGGTAGCTTGAGCGCTGCGGCGACGGCTGCCGTATCGAGCGCGTGATGCTTGTAGCCCATGGTCCCGGTCGCAACCCGCACCGGCCCGTAATCGAGTGTCCCGATCAGCGTGTCCTTGTCGGCGCTGAGCGACGGCTGGGCATATTTCTTGGGAAATCCCCACAGCTCTCTCCCCCCGTAAATCGGTGGCCCGTCGTTAAGAAACATCGCATGGGTATAGTTTCCAGGCTTTCCCTGGAACTTGACCGGAATGACCTGGCCAGATTCCGTATAGTCGCCAAATCCGGTCGAATTGGGCATCCGGATGAATTCGTATTTGACGATGGGGTCGTCGATCGTGAGCGGCTCCGGCACCACGGCTTGCAAAGCCGCGAGGTCGGTGCGGTACGTAATGATAAGGTATTCGCGGTCGATAAACCGGTAAGGACCCGGCGGAAATGCCGGACTTGTCAGCGGCATAGCGAACGCGCGCTTGCGGACGTCGGCGATTTTCATGGCGCAGGTCCCCTGTGAGCTTCGGCTTTTGCACCGCGCGTGAGATCCAGCACCGTGACGCCTTCCTTGGGCTTGGCACGCGAAATCCACGCGGGATGTGTGAGAGTGGACCGCACGTCGCTGATCCCGGCCGCCCAGTGTTCATCGACTGAAAAGCGCGAAAACTCGTAGTCGTTGGACTGCGTCGCATAAGCCGGGCGCCGGTGGATCAGATGCACGATCGTAATCGCGGCATCGCATCCGACAGACGCCAGAACGCGCCAGTCCAAGCTGCCTTTCACGTCCTCCGGAAGGGTCTTCTCGAGCCGCTTTACGGCGCGCCGCAGCGTTTGCAATTCCCGTTCATAAGACGTCGTAAGCCGGGTTCGGCTGGAATAGCGGATTTCCTTCTCGCGCTGTGAAACGTCCATCAAAGTTTGCGGCAGATCGCCGGTTGCACTGAAAAGGTCGATTTGAAACACGCACATGTCGGTGCGTGGCCCTCCCCCGTCCAGTACATATTGCAGCGGCGTATTGGAAACGATACCGCCATCCCAATAGGCCTCGCCCTCGATTATAACGGGCGGAAATCCCGGCGGCAATGCGCCGCTCGCCATGACATGGTCGGGGCCGATGCGCTCCTTTGCGGTATCGAAGTAGCGGAAATTGCCGGTACTGATCTGCACCGCGCCCACGCTCAAGCGCACGGCACCCGAATTCAGGAGATCGAAATCGATGAGCTCAAGAAGCGTCGCACGTAGCGGCGCCGTATCGTAGATGCTGATCGCCTGCATCGTCCCCGGAGGCATCAGAACGGCTGGCGGAATGCGCGGTTCAAAAAATCCTGGGACACCGGTCGAGGCAACGAAAGCAGCACTCGATTCAACAAAAAAGCGCCGCGAGGACTCATCGGCGGCCAGTGGCGCAGCAAGCAGCCGGCTCGACACGAGATCCCAGAACCGGCGCAATTGGGCAGCCCGGCGCTCGGGCGGATTGCCCGCGATGATCGCGCCGTTGATCGCCCCAATCGATATGCCGGCAACCCATTCCGGCGCGTACCCCGCCTCCGCGAGCGAGCTGTACACGCCACCTTGATATGCCCCAAGCGCGCCGCCCCCTTGAAGGACCAGCACCGTCTTTTCGTGCGTCCGTTCGATCATCGTCATAGCCTGTGTGACCCTGATCTATTGGCACGAGCCGGTAAACATCCACCGCCGGGAGTGGGTTCCAACGTGCATGGTGCGGCATCGACTCATGGCGCATATCGCCATGCATTACCATCCAATTTAAGGAGCTTTAGGACAAGCAGGCAACATAACTCCGGCGGCGAGCTGGAACGAAGCGCTTCCACTGGGCTAGCCGAGAGCAGTTGACTGCCAATTCAGAATGCGAAGTAGTTGGCCAGCCGCCAAGCCAACCGGGCAATAGGACCAAGGCTCATGCCGGACGAACCTTCTTTCACAAAGCTTCAATACTCGCAGGCGCAGCTGTCGGGCATCCTCGCCATAGCCGCCGACGCGATCATTTCGACCGACGAGCACCAGCTCATCACGCTTTTCAATTCTGGCGCCGAGCGCATATTCGGCTACACCGAGGCGGAGGCTCTGGGGCAACCGCTCGACATTCTGCTGCCCGAGCGCTTCCGGAACCGGCACGCAGCCCATGTCCGCAATTTTGGCGCGGCGGGCGACCAGTCGCGCCAGATGGGCGAGCGCAGGGAAATCTTTGCCCGCCGCAAATCGGGCGTGGAATTCCCCGCCGAAGCATCGATCTCCAAGCTGACGATCGGGTCTGGGCAAACCTATACCGTGGTGCTGCGCGACGTTTCTCAACGCAAAGCAACCGAGGACGCACTGCGCCGCAGCGAGGAACGCATTCGCTTGGCCGTCGAGGAAGGCCGCATCGGCCTCTTCGAGCATGATCACGCAACGGGCCAATCCTATTGGTCGCCGATCTATAGGGAATTGTTTGGAATCGGCGAACACGGCACGGCGTGCGCGGCATCATACCTGGATCATATTCACCCCGATGATCGCGCCGGTGTGGAAATGGCGATCGCCGTTGCCTTGGATCCCAAAGGCGATGGCGTATTCAACGCCAACCATCGCATTAAGCACCCCGGCGGAGATGAGCGCTGGGTCAGTGTCAACTCGCGAACACACTTTGAAGGAGCCGGCGAATGCGCCCGCCCTGCCCGTACCATCGGAGCTGTCCGCGATATTACCGGGCAAAAGACGTTGGAGGCGCGACTAGAGCAGCGTGTAGCCGAACGGACCGCCGAATTGTCGGCCGTGCTCGATGCCGTACCCGACGCCGTTTTGACCACCGACCACGACCGCAGGATACGCTCGGTCAATGCCACCATGAAGACGCTCTTTGGCTATACCCGCAACGAGATCATCGGCATGCCGGCGGAGCGCTTATATGCAGGCCCCAAAGACAATGAAGACGTCGTTACGGCTTGGCACAGATGGGAAGGCAATGGCGCGATAGTGCCGGTAACGGTGCAATGCCGCCGTCGCGACGGCACCAAATTTCCAGCCAGTGTGCTCGGCAGCGCAGTACGCGACCACAGCGGCGCGATCGCCATTCGTATTGGCGTCATCCGCGATTTGACCGAAGAGTTGATGCGCCAGAGCATGGTCGTCCAAGCCCAGCGGATGGAGGTTCTTGGGCAATTGACGGGCGGCATCGCTCACGACAGCAACAACCTGCTGACCGTTATCACCGGCAACCTCGAAATGGTCGAGGAAGAGCTGGGCACCCACCCTGCGCTCAAGTATCTCCGCGAAGCCCAGGAGGCGGCACTCATGGGCGCGCGCCTCAATCGGCGCCTGCTGACGTTCGCGCGCAGACGCAGGCTCGAGCCCCAAGTTGTCAATCTCAATGACCAGGTGCTCGCCATGAGCGAACTCCTGCGCCGCACGATCGGGGAAACCATCAAGTTGACGACGAGCCTGGCCCACGACCTCGGCGCAACCCGGGTCGACCCGAGCGAGGTCGAAAGCGCAGTCCTAAATCTCGCCATCAACGCCCGCGATGCCATGCCGCTCGGCGGCAGCCTGCGCATCGAAACCATGAACGTCTCGGTAGATGCCGAACTTGCTCGCTTGGCAAAGGGCCTCGCACCGGGCGACTATGTTCGACTGACGGTATCGGATACCGGCACGGGAATGCCCCCGGAAATCGTCGCCCGCGTGTTCGAGCCATTCTTCACGACCAAGGCGCCCGGCAAAGGTACCGGACTGGGTCTTGCGACAATATTCGGGTTCGTCAAACAATCGAACGGCCACGTCAGCATAACCAGCGTGGTCGGCCAGGGCACGGCAATCACCCTGTATCTTCCGCGCTTGGGAGCGCAGGGTGCGGCCCCCGATGACACCGGCGCGGCCAATACCTTGCCGTTGGCGCATGGCGAGACGATTCTCGTCGTCGAAGACAACCCGCAGGTGCGAACGCTGACAGTTGAGCGGCTGCGCAGGCTGGGCTATCGCGTTCTCGAAGCCGAAAGCGGTCCGGCAGCACTTGCCGTGCTCGAAGGCGACGTAGCGCCCGATATCGTGTTCACGGATGTCGTGATGCCGGGTGGATTATCCGGATTTGACCTCGCGAGAGCGATCCTGAAACGTGCGCCCGGCCAGCGCATCCTATTTACAACCGGATTTGCCGAGGACGAGGCGCACGGGACCGAGACCCTGCTGTCCGGTCAGCGTATTTTGCGCAAGCCCTACAACTTGGCTGAACTGGCTGGCGCCCTGCGTGACACCTTGCGCACGCCCGCGAGCAGACAGCCATCTTGACGGCCCGCTTCGCACGGCACCTCGTGATGCGGCTTCTCCCCTGGTTTGCGGGTGACACCTCTCAGCGTGGCTTAGGATCGGCGGGATCATCGTCGAGCGCGCGCCATGCCGCTCCCTCCAGATCGTCATACTGCCCACTCCGCAGCGTCCACAAAAACCCTGTCAACCCCAGTGCCCCGAGGCTCAACGCCGCTGGAATGAGCCACGCGAGCGCCGTCATGACGCGTCTTTCAGGCGCCGATGCCCGAGCCAGATCGCATTTGCGGTGACCGAGATCGAAGAAGCCGACATGGCAATGGCTGCAATCAGCGGCGTGACGACGCCCATCATCGCGAGCGGTACGAAAGCGATATTATAAGCAATCGCAATCGCGAAGTTGGCCTCGGCGGCGCGGCGGGCAGCCTTTGCCACCGCCAGCGTCTCGATCAACGGCGCCAAGCGCGCGCCTTGGAACACGGCATCTGCTGAGGTCTGAGTTATGTCGGTTGCCGATGCGGGTGCCATGGAGGCGTGGCCCGCTGCAAGTGCCGGGGCATCGTTGAGGCCGTCGCCCACCATCAGCACCTTCCGGCCTGCCCGCGCCAATTCTTCGATCCGCGCCACCTTGCGGTCGGGCCGTACCTCCGCTTCCCACCGGTCGATACCGCAAGCACGTGCCGCCTCCTCCACAATCGCCGTGCGATCGCCCGATAACAGTTCGACCTCGTAACCTAGACCGCGCAGGCGGCGCGAAACGTCGGCTGCATCCGCCCGGAGCGGATCGTGGAAGTGAAACGCAACCGGCGTGTCGCTTCCTCGTCGCAGCCACAACGTCGGCCGCGCGCCGGCACCGGCGTCCGCGCCGCAGAATGCTGCAGAGCCGAGCTTGATCGTCTGCCCACCGGCGACGGCGCGCAGCCCCGATCCAGAAATCTCCTCGACTTCCTGTGCTGGAACCGCAGTAAGGCCGCGGTCCGCGCATGCTCGCATCACGGCGCGCGAATAAGGATGGCGGCTCGCGGCGGCGAGGCTGGCGGCCAATAGCAACGTCGCATCGTCATGGGACGCGGGGTCCTCGAGCCGAGGCTCGCCGACAGTCAACGTTCCCGTCTTGTCGAAGATGACTGTATTGACCTCGGCCAAGCGCTCCAAGCCGTCGGGAACTTTGACGATCACGCCATGTTTGAACAGCCGGCCCACGGCCGCAACCTGCACCGCCGGAACAGCGAGCGCGAGCGCACAGGGGCAGGTGATGATCAGCACCGCGATGGCGGCGGTCAGCGCCGGTTGCCAGCCATGCCCGGTCCATATCCAGCCGATGTAGGTCACGAGTCCCAAGATATGAACGGCGGGAGCGTAAAGGCGCGCGGCGCGATCGGCTAGCCGGACATAATGCCCGCGCGCTTGCTCGGCTGCTTGCATCAGGCGCCCTATTTCGGCGAGCAACGTATTGTCCTCGCACGCCGTTGCAATCGCTTCGACGGGGCCCGTGAGGTTGACCGTTCCGCAATAAAGCGGCTCACCCTCGCTGACCTTTCGCGGAACTGTTTCGCCGCTGATCAGGCTTTCGTCGACTTCGGCCGCGCCGTGCGCGAGGCGGGCATCAACGGGAACGCGCTCGCCCGCCGCAATAAGCAGTCGCATGCCCGGCGTAACCGTTCTGGTCGCAACGCGTTGGCTCGTTCCGTCAGGATTTATGATTGTGGTCGCCGGGCTGACGAGACCAAGCAGATTTTCCGCCGCACTCGTCGCCTGCCGCCGCATGCGCTGGTCGAGTACTCGCCCGATCAGCAGGAAGAACAGAAGCGAGACTGCCGCATCGAAGTAAACCTGTTCGCTCGACTGCATCGTCTGATAGAGGCTCATGCCCGTGGCAAGCACGACACCGAGCGAGATCGGCACGTCCATATTGATGCTGCGCGCCCGCAACGACGCGATGGCCGACGAAAAGAACGGCGTTCCAGCGTAGGCGACGGCCGGCACCGCGATCAGGGCCGACAGCCAGTGCATCAGCGTTTGCAGTGATGGGTCCATCTCTTGGCCCGACCGGCCTGCCCACACCGCAACCGATAACAGCATGATGTTGGCGGAGGCAAAGCCCGCAACCGCCAGCCGCTTCACGAGCTCATGGTCGGAGGGGCCATCGGCGAGGCCGTCATCGCCAAGTTCCGCGGCGGCATACCCGGCCTTGCGCAACGCATCCAGCAGCGGTTCGGTGTTGCCCGGGTTTGACCCCTCCGTCACCACTGTGACCCGCCGCGTCGACAGGTTGGCTCGCGCCGACGCAACGCCTGGAACCGCGGCCAACGCCTGCTCGACGGTACGAAGGCACCCGCCGCAGTGCATGTTGTCCACTCTAAAAAGCAGAGTGCGGCCGCGGACCGGAACCGGCCGTGAGGCGGCGGATTTGGTCGGCGCCGGGAACGGCACCACGTTCAGGGTGCGAGCCATAGCCGGTTCCTCAGTTGAAACACGGGTTCCTGTGAACTGTCAGTCGAGAGCGCCTGGAGCGCGATGACCCATGTTCCGGGTTGAAGCGCAGGACCGTCCGCGACGTAGTGGCCTGGCGCAACCTCGGCAAAGTTCAATGAACGGTCGTGATCCTCGCTCGACGGGCGCCCGAGCACTGCCGTCACGGTCAAACCTGACACCGGGGTTCCATCGGCTCCTGCGAGGTCGAATAGTACGTGCCCGTCGCGCGAGGCTGACGCACGTGGCTGCCAGTGCAGCGCGGCCTGGCGCTCGTCCGCTGCAATGCGCCGATTGTAGGTCAGCCCCTTGCGGTAGGGCTCGGACGCGACGGTGCCGGAATAAGTATCGAGCGCCACAACCACGAAATAGGCGTTGACGGCAAAGACCGTCCCGAAAAAGGCGAGGAGGACGACAAGCACGCTTCGTCCATTGAGCGCCGAGTCGCGCGCAGCTCCGATGTTTGTTTGCGTCATGGCTTGCCTCTTTCCGGGCTCAAGAAATGTGTGACCCGCCTTGATACAGTTCCAGCCCCCTCATCCCGCAGCACGAGGGAAAAATGCGTCGAAGCTGCAGGTAGGGCTGCGATGTCGGCCGCAGGCACGTGCACCAGTACCCGGACCTCCCGAACCCCGTCGCTTGGCACTTTGACATGCGAGGCAGCACCGGCATCAACACCCACGACCTTAAGCAACGCTTGCGGCAGGCCTTCGGTTTCCAGTGTGAAAGTCCGCGGCTCTTGGCGCTTGTTGAGCAGCTTGACCGTATAGGCGTTACGAACGCTGCCGTCCGACAGCAGCACAAAGGGCGGATTGCGGTCGTGCAGCACGTTGATCTCGATGAGCGCGCGGTTGAACCAGGCTCCAAGCATCACCAACGAGACAAGGCCTAGCAGGCCGGCATAGAGCAGCGTACGCGGCCTCACCGGACGGAACGGTTCGTGGGCGCCAGCAGTTGCGGCTTCCTGTCGGGCGACCGTATCGTAAGCGATGAGATTGGGCGGACGGCCCACCCGTTTCATGATGTCGTTGCAGGCATCGATGCACAGCGCACACTGGATGCATTCGAGTTGCGAGCCGTCACGGATGTCGATGCCGGTTGGGCAAACCGCGACGCAGGCATTGCAGTCGACACAATCGCCGCGACCCGACCAGGACTGGCCATTCTTGTGCGGGCCACGCGGTTCGCCGCGCTCGGGGCGGTACCCGATGAGCAGGGTGTGGCGGTCGGTCATCGCGCCCTGAATCCGCGGCCACGGGCACATGTAGATACAGACCTGCTCGCGGGCAAGGCCGCCCAACACATAGGTTGTCAAAGTGAACAGCCCGAGAAACACGTACGCCGCTTCTGGTGCCGTGCCGGTCGCGAGTTCGCGGACTAGGGTCGGAGCGTCGCGGAAGTAGAAGACAAAGGCTCCCCCCGTTGCGAGCCCGATCAGAAGCCACGAAACATGGGTCAATGCCTTCTTGGCGAGCTTGGCTGGTCCCCATGGCTGCTTGTCGAGACGCAGTCGCTCGTTGCGGTCGCCCTGCCAGAACCGCTCGACCGCGATCATGAGGTCGGTCCACACCGTCTGCGGGCAAGCGTAGCCGCACCAGACCCGGCCTGCGACGGCCGTGAACAGAAAAAGCCCAAGCGCCGCCATGATCAACAAGCCGGTGATGAAATAGAATTCTTGTGGCCAGATTTCGAGAAAGAAGAAGAAATAGCGGTTGTGCTCCAGATCGAGAAGCACCGCCTGATCGGGGAGATCGGGTCCGCGGTTCCAGCGTAGCCAGGGCAGCACGTAGTAGATGCCGAGCGTAATCGCCATCACCGCCCACTTCACGTTGCGGTACGTGCCATGGGCGCGCCGCGGATGGATATGCGGTCGAGCGGCATAAAGAATGCGGGTTGACTTGCGATTGACGGCTTCAACGTCAAGGCGGACGACCTCGGGTGCGGGCGGCACCGGGAGGCCGTTCAAGGTATCGGCGGTTTGAAGAGGCTTCATGCGTGGTCAATCTCTGAAAATCCTGGGCCAAAGCCACGAACTCGTCCAGTTGCGCCGCCAGCTTGGATGAACCTGCAAGCCAGCCGCACCCGCTGACACCAACGATAGAACCTCCATCGTCGGAGCGCCTTGATCGGCGTCATGACCAGCCTTTGGCCCAAGCGGGCTCTCATCGGTGCGGGCTTCGACTTCGGCCCGAAATCTGGCGACCGCTAGTGCCGCCTCGCAACAGCACATGGCATGAACCTCCTGTTTGAACCCTGTGATCCTGCGGTGGCTGCTTCAGCGGCGGCCGCCGCCGAGGCTATGCACGTAGATCGCAAGTGACTTGATCGTCGCCTTGTCCAGCCTATCGACCCACGCCGGCATGACGCCTCCGCGTCCGGTCTCGATGCTCTGTTGAACGGCCATCTTGGAGCCGCCGTAGAGCCAGATCGCATCGGTGAGATTGGGAGCGCCCACCTCCTGATTGCCGTGCCCGTCTTCGCCATGGCACGCCGCGCACTGCTCGGCAAAGATCGCTTCGCCCTTCTTGGCCTTGGCGGCATCAGTCGCCTGCTTTGAAAGACTAAGCACGTACTCGGCGGTGGCCTCGATCTCGTCGGGCTTCAAGATCTTATCGATCCCAAAGCGCGGCATCTGCGAGAGGCGGGTATCCTTATGATCTGAGCGAATTCCGTACTGGATTGTCCGCTCGATATCGGAAATCGTTCCCCCCCACAGCCAATCGTCGTCGTTGAGATTGGGATAGCCGGTGGCGCCTTGTGCGCCGCGACCATGGCAAGGCGCGCAGTTGGTTTGGAAGGTCGTCGCCCCGCTCGCCATCGCAAAGCGCAGCAGGTCCGGATCGGCGCGCACAGCCTCTAGCGGCGCGGCATCGAGCTGTTTGCGAAGGGCGTCCTGCCCCTGGCGAGCACTGGCGACCTCGGCTGCCACAGTCGCGCGCTGGCTGTAGCCGAGGACTCCTTTGGTCGTGCCCTGCGGGGTCGGCCAAGCGGGATAGAACACCCAATACCCGATCGCCCAGGCGATGCAGACATAGAACGTATAGAGCCACCACCTTGGCAATGGCTTGTTCAGCTCGCGGACGTCGTCGTCCCAGACATGGCCCGTCGTGGCGACGCCAGTGATTACATCGATGTGGCGCTTGTGCTCGCTCATCGGTTCGCCTCCCGCTTCGCGCGCTGGCGATCAAGATCGAGCGCCCGGCTTTGTGCTGCTTCGAAGCGCGCACCGTTGGATGGCCAGAGCGCGTAGACAATAACCGCAATGAACATGGCAATGAACATCAGCAGCGACGTCACCTGGCTGGCGCCAGCAATAGCTTCATACGTCATGGGCAGCTCCTCAGCGTAGGTTGGGACCGGAGGCATCGAAGGACGCGAAATCGACCATTTGGCCAAGGATCTGGAGGTAGGCGATGAGCGCGTCGAGTTCGCTTGGCTGAAGGCCGGGGCGTCCGTCGAACTTGGCAACCTTGGCCTTGGGGTAGCGCTTCAACAGCTCCCGGGCCGCAGCCCCTTCGGGATCGAGTTGAGCCATTAGATCGGCTTTGGCGTTGGCGATCATCTCGTCGCTATAGGGAACGCCAACGGCACGCAGTGTCTTGATGCGGTCCACAAGATCGAAAGTGTCGAGGCGAGTTTCGGCAAGCCACGGATACCCCGGCATGATGCTTTCGGGTACCAGCGCGCGCGGGTTGGTCATATGCTCCGTGTGCCATTGATCGGAATACTTGCCCCCAACGCGAGCAAGATCAGGGCCGGTACGCTTCGATCCCCACTGGAAGGGGTGATCGTACATGCTCTCGGCGGCGAGCGAATAATGGCCGTATCTCTCGACTTCGTCGCGCAACGTCCGGATCATCTGACTATGGCAATTGTAGCAGCCTTCACGAAGGTAGATGTCGCGCCCGGCCTGCTCGAGTGGAGTATAGGGCCGCATGCCTTTGACCTTCTCGATCGTGCTGTCGACCCAGAACAGCGGCGCGATCTGAACGATGCCGCCGATCGATACCATCACAAGAATTCCGACCAGCAAGATGAGCGAATTCTTCTCAAATAGTCCGTGGTTCATGGCGATCACCCTATTGTGCAGGAATGGCGCGGAGCGCAGGCGCGGCCGCAACGCGGGGCTGATCGGCAAGATCGAGGATCGTGTCGCCGCGGATGGTTCGCCAGATGTTGTACGTCATGATCAGCGCGCCGAGCAGGAACAGCAGCCCGCCGAAGGCGCGTATCATGTAATAAGGGTGCATCGCTTCGACCGTCTCGATGAACGAGTACTGGAGGAAGCCCAGCTTGTCGTAAGCGCGCCACATCAGGCCCTGGGTAATGCCGGAAACCCACATCGAGGTGATGTAAAGCAGGATGCCGATGGTCGAGATCCAGAAGTGCCATTCGACGAGCCGCATCGAGTAGAGGCCCTCTCGTTTCCATAGCCAGGGCACGAGGCAGTAGATCGCCCCAAACGAGACCATGGCGACCCAGCCGAGTGCACCGGAATGCACATGGCCGATTGTCCAATCGGTATAGTGCGAGAGGGCATTGACCGACTTGATGCTCATCAGCGGGCCTTCGAAGGTCGACATGCCGTAGAAGGCGACGGAGACGACGAGCAGCCGCACGACAGGGTCGGTTCTGAGCTTGTCCCACGCTCCTGACAGCGTCATCAGGCCATTGATCATGCCACCCCATGACGGCATCCACAGCATGATCGAGAACGTCATGCCGAGCGTCTGCGCCCAGTCTGGCAAAGCTGTGTAATGGAGATGGTGGGGGCCGGCCCAGATATAGAGGAAGATGAGCGTCCAAAAGTGGACGATGGAAAGCCGGTATGAATAAACCGGTCGTTCGACGCGCTTGGGGATGAAGTAATACATGATGCCGAGAAAGCCAGCCGTCAGAAAAAAGCCGACCGCATTATGCCCGTACCACCATTGCGTCATTGCATCCTGGACGCCGGAATAGACGATATAGCTTTTTGGACTGGACCAACTGACCGGAATGGCAGCATTGTTGACCAGATGCAGCATCGCAACGGTGACGATGAAGGCGAGATAGAACCAATTTGCAACATAGATATGAGGTTCTTTGCGCCTCGCGAGGGTTCCCAGAAAAATCAGGAGATAGGTCACCCATACGATCGTGAGCCACAGATCCGCGTACCATTCGGGCTCCGCATACTCTTTCGCCTGCGTGATGCCGAGCAGGTAACCCGTGCCGGCAATCGCAATGAAAAGCTGATAACCCCACACCACGAACCACGGCGACCAGCGCCCAGCCAGTCGCGCATGACACGTGCGCTGGACCACGTAGAACGAGGTTGCGATAAGCACATTGCCGCCGAATGCGAATATGACGGCCGACGTATGAAGCGGCCGCAACCGGCCAAAGCTCGTCCATGGCAAGTCCAAATTCAGCGCCGGGAACGCCAGTTGCCAGGCCAGAATATCGCCGACCAGAAATCCTGCGATTCCCCAGGCGATAGCCGCAATCACCGCGACCTTGATGGGGCCATCCATATATTCGGCCGGATCGGCAGGCTCAGCTCTGCCAAAGCCGAAGTTGAAAACGCCCGCAACGGCCAAAGCACCCGATAATGCCAGCAGCAAAGCGTGAAATGCCATAGCGGAGTCATGCGCCGCCGTGGCCAGATCGATGCCGTATACGACAGCAAATAATCCAGCCAGAATCGCTAAAATGTCCGAGAATGCATTCCACTCTTCAGTCGTATTGGGCCGCGTATTTGACATGCATGATCCCCCAAAGCGCGAGGCCGGGACCAAGGTCAGCCCCAGCCGATCACTAATCGACGAGGACATTTCAATTATTGGGATGGTAGCGTCGTTGACGCATATCAATCGGCGCTAGGGCACGGAACACTTAAAGTCGGCGCACGTCGCTTGAAAACACATAGCCAACGCTGCGGACGGTCTTGATGTGCCGCGGACGGTCCACATCCGGTTCGATTTTGCGGCGCAGGCGGGCGATGGCTGAATCGACTGAACGGTCGAACGCGTTCCAGTCCTGCCCCTTAAGGCAGTTCATGATCTCGTCGCGCGTCATGACCCGTTGCGGGTGGCGCAAGAACAATTCCAGCAGATTAAATTCCGTCGTCGTGAGATCGATCGGCTCGCCTGTTGCCGACACCACCTCGCGGCGCGCAACGTCGAGCACACCACCCTCAAAGGCCAATCGCGCCCCATTGGACCCGGATGCGGGGATACTTGGTGCCACTGCCGTGTTCGTCTCATACCGGCGCAGCACGGCCCGCACGCGAGCGACGACTTCGCGCGGGCTGAACGGCTTGGTGACGTAGTCGTCGGCGCCTAGTTCGAGACCGATGATTCTGTCGACTTCCTCGTCCTTGCCGGAAATCATGATGATGGGCACGTTGTGCTTGGCCCTGATCTCGCGTGCAATCGCCAATCCATCATCACGGCCGAGTGTAAGATCCAGCGTGATGAGCTTAACGTCGCAAGCTTCAAGCTTCGCCCAAAGATCGCGCGCATCCTGCGCTTCTACAACGGCATAGCCATCCTTCTCCAATCTGGCGCGCAGCAACGTGCGCACCTGATGGTCATCGTCGACAACGAGAATCGTCATTTTGGTCATCGGGAACCGGTAGCAACGCTTTGTCGCTGATGAATACAGGGTAGCGCACATTTCGTCACAAACCGCTCAACTTTCGGCATAAACCTGCGACGAGCATCTGTTTCCCTGCGGCAGATGAAAATACTTCATGAACCGCAGGGAGTTCACAAATGCTGATGATCCGTGAAGAATACAATGTCCAGGACCATGGAAGCTTTGTCGCGCCTCCTCTCAATCTGCCCGAGCCGCACTCCACCATCACCGGCCACCTCGCACGGGCCCCCCTGAGGGGCATCGAGGCTAAGGATCATGTCTTCTCTGAAGGCGATCCGAAATCACATGTATACCAGGTGGTAACGGGTGCGGTGTGCCTTTACAAAGTGCTGTCAGACGGGCGCCGCCAGGTCATCGACTTCGCCTACGGTGGCGATATCATCTCGCTCGGCCTCGGCCGCTTCGAATCCTGTAACGCGCAGGCGACCGTCGCCACTCGCGTGCGATGCTTGCCAGTGTCTGCCCTTTCCGGACTGGCCCGGCGCGACCCCGCGTTCGCATTGGAAATGTGCGAAGCGATGTCCGATGAGCTATCGGCCGTTCGCGACCACCTCGTGAGCGTCGTACAGCGAAGCGCCACCGAGCGGGTTGCCACGTTCCTTCTCGTACTGTCGCGCCGCAACGAACGCCGCAATAGGGACCCGAATACGATTGAACTGCCGATGACCAGGGCAGATATCGGCGATTTTCTCGGGCTCACAATCGAGACTGTGAGCCGGACTTTCACCAAACTCAAGGGGCTCGAACTCATTGAGATCAATCAAGGCACAACGGTCCGGATCATCGATATGGTCGGACTTCAATCGACGGCCGATGGTGCGAGTGGCCAATGAGTGAAATGGTCGTAAAGGCGCGGGAATATGCAGAATCTGCGGGTTTGACGCCGGTTCCTCAGCCAAACGACGCGCCCAAGAACGATCGGGGCTGGAGTGGCTTAGCATTGCACGAGGGGACGACCAGATACAGGATCTCGATCCTCGCCTTCGAGGAGGCTGGCCGGTTTCGGCTTGCAGCTCAGGAACTCCTGCTCCACGGTTTCAACTCCGCGCAATTCTGTCTGTTCGGGCATTCGTACGTGCTTTCCACCATTGAACATATAACTTATGCGGATGAAGGCCCTTCGTCAGCCTTGGAAGGCCTTCTGACGGCGCCGTCGTGTAGCATCAGGCTTGCGGGCCCCGAAACTTTCGAGATGCGCTGCGGCACTTTTGCCGGCAGTTTATTTTCGTCGATCGAAAAAGGACTGGCAGAGGCCACTTGGATGCGCGAAGATCTCGCGCAAGGCATCGCGAGTGATGTCGCAGATGGTCGCCTGGTGCTACTGGTAACCTCGGTGACGGCCGATCAACACGCGCTAGGGGCAAAGTTGCTCTTGCGCCACGGCAATCGCGATCTGTTGACGCACGAGTTCACGGCTGGCCGGTAAAGTTGCCTGCAGTCTCGCAAGCAGCAATCTCGCAAGCAACAGCCTGGACTCAGTGTAATGCAATGCTATCTCATTGACCCTGAGCAGATTTGGCGAACCGCCGATGGACGGTCCAGCTTGCGCTCGGCTCCATCGCAGCCACATCGGATCCGATCGTCACCAATCCATGCAGGATGTCCGGGCAAGACTTGACGCGGCACTGCTCTACGGTGAGGCGTATCTCATTGCCGGTCGATTCGTCATCCTCATAGCCAATGATGACGTGATGCCCGATAATAGTTAGCGGAACCTGCGGATTTGATAGCCCAATCGCAGTGACGACTCGGACATAGATTATCGCATCATCAGGATTGCCGCTGATATCGTAGTCATGCAGGCGGATGCGGGCATCGTCGTTTTGAAGTCGCTTGAGAAAGGTCAATCCATTTGCGCAAAAATCGCAACCGTTGGCACCGAAATAGTAGATTTCGGGTTCGGCAGCTCGTGCCGGTTGAAATTGCGCAAGGTCCGTCAGGGCGACGACTATCGAAAATATGATTGCGCGCAGCATGGTTGATCCATTTCGAAATTGGATAAGAAGTGCGGCCGCGGCCTCTTGTTGTTGCAGCGCCCGCGGCCCATTGCGCTCAATCACCCGCGGTTAGGCGACGCGCAAATTATCGATGACCTTGATTACGCCGGGCGCAGCCCACGCAGCCCCCTCGATGCGATCCATTTCGTCCATCGACTCGACGGTCCCTGACAACGTGACGGTGCCGTCAATCGCGGCCACCTTGATGTTGGCCAACTCCACATCGGCGTGGCGTTTCAGGGCATCTATAATGCGCTTTTGAACATCGTCGACCGATACGCGCGGTTTCAGTACGATGCGATCGATTACGCCGACGATGCCGCTGACATGCTCGACATTCTTCAATATGTTCGCGCGCTGGTACTGCCACTCGACTTCCCCATTGAGAGTCACGAAGCCGTCCTTGACCTCGGCCTGAATGGCCTTCAGCTGGTTGGACACGTTCCAGCGCAACACATTGGCTATCCGCTCAGCAAGCCCTTCGTCGGTCATCTTATGCTCGCTCGACAGGCGAACCTCGATCTCGTCGACGATCGCAAGCACGCCGGCCACGCGCTTTGCAGCCATGCCGGCCGCAATTTTCTGCCGGTAGGTCGGAACATGGCCCGAAAGCGTCACCGCACCGTTGTTGACGACGATGCCGATCTTTGATTGATCGATTTCGGCGTCCCATTTCAGCTCTGCTATGACATCGTGTTTGATTTGTGAATCGGTTTTCATAAATTATCTCCGTACTTATTCCGCGGTCGAAAAGCCGACGGCAGTTTGTAACAAATATGGTTTGACGGGACTCGGGCGGCATTGATCGGTGTCAACGGCGCATGGGTAACGCATAATTCCGCCCGGGCTCATTCCGACGCGACAACGTTTTCGACGCGAAATGTTCGCAAGCTGCCGTCGTGCTCCCGGATCGAGACGTATTCTCCAGGCTTGAAGACATGCGTTTCGAAATGGAATCCGGTTTCGTCGTGGGCGACCTCAATGGGAGATCGGATATCGTAATGGAATGCCCATATGCCGCCGGCTCCTCCAGGCTTATGCACGACATGGCCGATCAGTTCTGCTTCATGCCCCCAGAACCGCCGTACCCGGCAGTGGTCGCGGTCGGCCTTCCAGCCGGGCAGTGAGACGTGGCCGTCTTTTTCGAGCGGGATAATCAGATCATAGCCGTGTTCACGGCTGCCATCGGGGAACTCTGGGTCCCGGGCAAGCTCCAGCCGTATGCGCTTCAGCGCGACAGCCTTCGGTCTAACAGGTTTTGTCTCTGATGTGGCCTTTACTCGCGCGCTCATTGCAGCCTCCGCTCGTCAAGAATATCCAGCATGGCAGCGTGGCAAAAGTCTGCCTTGATACTTGTCAAGGTAAGGCGCGGGCTGAGGAGCCATGCTGCACTGCAGCGACAATGGGACATCTCTGCCATGACGATCAGGAATCTTGAGCACCTCTTCCGGCCGCGTTCGGTGGCACTGATTGGCGCGAGCGACAGGGTAGGCAGCGTCGGCGCCGTCGTGACTGGCAACCTTTGCAACGGCGGCTTCAAAGGCGATATTTGGCTGGTTAATCCAACACGCAGCCATGCCAATGGACTACCGTGCCATCCCAATGTCGCCGCCCTCCCGGGAAGCCCCGACCTCGCGATTATCGCGACGCCGCCTGATACTGTTCCCGCTCTGATCGGCGATCTCGGGCAAAAGGGCTGTCGGGCAGCGGTCGTCATCACCGCCGGCATCCATGGTACCCTCAAGCAAGGGATGCTGGACGCCGCCGGAAGGCACCTCCTCAGAATCCAGGGGCCGAACTGCATCGGGCTGATGCTGCCTCCACTGGGGCTCGATGCAACGTTTGCCACCGTTATGCCACCGGCAGGAAATCTCGCCTTCCTCTCGCAGTCGGGTGCACTCATCACCGGCATCCTCGATTGGGCCGCGAGCCGCAAAATCGGCTTCTCGCATGTCGTCTCGATGGGCGACATGGCCGACGTCGATGCCGGCGACCTGCTCGACTATCTCGCTGGCGACGCACATAGCCACGCAATCCTGATGTATCTCGAAAGCGTGACATCTGCGCCCAAGTTCATGTCGGCGGCTCGTCGAGCGGCGCGCGTAAAGCCCGTGATCGTCATCAAGTCTGGCCGTCACGCTTCGGGAGCGGCGGCGGCAATGTCGCATACGGGAGCGCTCGCTGGCGCAGACCGGGCGTTCGAAGCCGCCTTCCGCCGCGCCGGGATACTGCGAGTCCATGAATTGAGCGAGCTATTCAGCGCCGCCGAGATACTGGCGAAGGTGCCAACCTTAACCGGCGGCCGGCTCGCCATCATCACCAATGGAGGCGGGGCCGGCGTGCTTGCCGCCGATCGCTGGGATGATCTGGGGGGTGAGCTAGCCACTTTGTCGGTGCACACGGTGGCGGGACTGACGAAGTTCCTTCCACCGACCTGGTCGAAGCGCAATCCTATCGATATCGTGGGGGATGCTAATGCTGCGCGTTTTGGAAACTCCCTTGACGTCGTGCTCGACGATCCCTCGATCGACGCGGCCCTCGTCATCAACTGTCCGACCGCGCTCAATCCGGGTCTCGATGCGGCAAAGGCAGTTACTGCCATCATCGACAAACGCCGCGCGGACGCAAAACCAGCCAAATCGGTACTCACCTCATGGCTCGGCGTCAGCACAGCGCTCGATGCCCGCGCGCACTTTGCCTCTCACGGTGTGCCAACCTTCGATACACAGGCGGACGCTATTGAGGCCTTCGCACAGCTCGCGCGCTATCGAACCGCCCAGACGGCACTAATGGCGACGCCGCCGTCGATGCCCGATGCCGTGTTTCGCGACGCGTCCGCGGCAAGCCCTATCATCGCGTCGACGTTGAAGGCCGGCCGCGAGGCAATGACCGAAGTCGAGGCGAAGGCGCTGCTCGCCTCCTATTCGATCCCGGTCGTAGAAACGGCTGCCGCAGCGACGCCCAAGGAGGCCCAGCGTCTCGCGGCGCCGATTATCCGGCAACATGGCGCCTGCGTCCTCAAGATCCTCTCTCCCGACATCGGTCACAAATCGGATGTCGGAGGCGTCCGGCTCGATCTCGAGACGCCCGAACAGGTCTTCCAGGCTGCAGAGCTGATGCTTGCCCGCTCGAAGGCAGCCCAGCCGGAAGCACGCATCGAAGGCTTCACGATCCAACCTATGATCAAGCGGCCCAATGCCCATGAGCTTCTGCTCGGGATCAGCGTCGATCCAACGTTCGGGCCACTCGTCACGTTCGGCGCTGGTGGCGTTGCGGTCGAGGCCATGCATGACATCGCTCACGCATTGCCCCCCCTCGATATTACCCTCGCGCGCGATCTGATCAGTCAGACCAGAATCTGGCGCCTGCTGCAGGGCTATCGCGATCGCCCGCCTGCCGGCATCGAGGCCATCGCGCTAACACTCGTCCAGCTCAGCTACTTGGCCGCGCGCCATCCCGAGATCCGCGAAATCGACATCAATCCGCTCCTCGCCGACGAGCGGGGCGTGATCGCACTCGATGCTCGTGTGCGCTTGGTGGACAATTCGAAATCGCCACGAACACCGATGGCGATCAAGCCCTACCCCAGCGAATGGGAGCAGCAATCCGAAGTAGACGGGATTGGGCGCATAATGTTGCGTCCCATCCGCCCGGAGGATGAGGCGCTCTATGCGGACTTCTTCTCCAGGATCGAGTCGGCCGACCATCGTTTGCGGTTCTTCTCGCCCAAGGTCGAACACTCGCACAAGTTCATCGCCCGCCTGACCCAGATCGACTATGCGCGCGAGATGGCGTTCGTCGCGCTCTCCCCAGTCGAGGGCCAATTGCTCGGCGTGGCGCGGTTCGTCGCCGATCCAGATTTCATTATGGGGGAATATGCCGTCCTTGTGCGAACCGACCTCAAAGGCAAGGGGGTCGGATGGGCCCTCATGACACATCTCATCAGCTATGCGCACGCTGCTGGCCTTTGCGAATTGTACGGCCATGTGCTGCGCGAAAATACGACCATGCTCTCCATGTGCCGGGAGCTCGGCTTTGCGGTCAAGACGGATCCGTCAGATCGAGCCCTGATGAGGGTCTCGCTCGCCCTTAAAGAGCACACGCGACCGCGAGCGGCTGCCGATGTTTGATCAGTTTCAAGGCCTGTTGGACGCAACGAGCTCCAAGTTCGTACGTCGACGAGACTTCGTTGACGACGATCAATGCGCCGGCGCTCATCACCGCCAAAGTGCAAGGTGCGATTGAATCGCATTTTGATTGGAGCATCCCATGGAGTGGCCCCTCTTCTGCCACGTCGTGAACAGGGCGAAGCGTCTGAACGACATGATCGATCGGCTCGACGTCGATCCGCTCAAACTTGTTCGGCTGCGAAGAGGCGAAGCCTACCGCGAAGCCCGCACCACTTGCCTCCAATGCCACACCGCGCATACCTGTGTTGCCTGGCACGAATGGGCGCCGGCCGGCGAGTGGCCAGACTTCTGCCCAAACCTCAAACTGCTCGAAAGCGTCAGGCGAACAAGCATGCGGCCGCCTCGAACCCTATCATAGCGCCAGCATACCACTCAAATGCCCGGCAATTTCGCCTATGGGTATATGCGTAAGATCTCGTGAAAGTTCGCCGTCGACGGCCGCCGCCTATTTATCGCAGAGGGCCGATCTGAGACTGCCGAGCATTTCTGGTGACGCCACGATCACCAGGCGGTCGAATAAACCCTGCTCGTGCATCGTCCCCAGCCGGCTCGCGAGATGGCTCGCAAGGTCCTTCTTCATGGCTCGGTGCGGGTCGCCAGGTTCGAAGGCGTGACGCGTTGGTACGGCGGATTCGAACGCGCGTCCCGGACGATCACCCTGCAAATCGCGATTGGCAGGGAGCACGAGCGACTCTTCGAGGCCCGCCAACTGCCGTAGCCCCTTGCCCACGCCGACGGACTCGAAAATGCGCGCATTGCCACCGTCGGTCACCAAGATCCAGGTTCGATAATGTTTCATGGCGTGCAGCTTAGGGTTTTAACGATCTCACCATTCTCACTTAGAATTAGAACACGGATGCATTGAGGGCGGTGAACCCCGCTCTGCTTGATAAAGATCAATGCTCTTTGATAGAAAAAGCAATAGAAATTACAATACTGTATTGGGTGTTCGATAAAGGAATGACCTATGGCAACGCATCAGGTGCGGGAGCGTCGTGAAGAGCCACAACAGCTCCCAATTCACATGGAGCTCATGACCGAGCTGACTGCCCCGGCAGTTGCGGCGGCGACTACGTTTCAGCAACGCCTCGTCGAAAATATGACGGCCTGCCAGAAGGAATGGTACGGCTTCGTGCATTCTCGCTGGCAAGAAAACATATCCATGCCTAAGCGGCTTTCTCGCTGCAAGACACCGATGGATGTCCAGTTGGTCTACATGGACTATTGGCGGCGGGCATTGGAGCAATACAGCGGCGAATTTCAGCAGCTGGGCGAAATGGCGCAATGTGACGTGCGCCACAACCAAAGCCTGTCGGCCGATGACGCCGGGGAGAGCAGCCGGCCACCTGCGCGCCCTGAAAGCTACGCCCATCATTGAGGCTAGCTTAGTACTCAATTCGCTCGCAGCCAGAACACCGTCCTGGTGCCCCCAATGGGCATCAACGGCGTGTAGTGAGAGGGTCACGCTTAGCGATATGGCCGTCCGAGTCTGCCTGCCCATTCTGCCGGCAATGCCAGTCAATATGCAAACCTGCCGACTGACTGACAAAGATCAAGGATAGCGCGCGATTTTTGGTGGATGCTGCTCAAGCACGGTGCAAGCCGTGAGCTAATTTCAAGCCAATTTCAAGCTGAGAGAGGTTCGTCATGGCCAATCAATTGTCCCCCCATAAGTCGGAGCAACCGCCGCAAGCGCGCCGTACCGAAGATTTTTTCGACACCATGCGGCGCGAAATCGATCATATCTTTGATCGTTGGGGTAATGGCACGAATGGCTGGCAACTGCCCTTTGCCTCAAGCCGGCGCCTTGAATTCATGGCCCCCGACATGGACGTCAAGGAGACCGCCAAGGATTTCCTGGTCGAGGCGGAACTTCCCGGCGTCGACGAGAAGGATATCTCGGTCACGCTGACGAACGGAGTGCTGGTGCTTAAGGGCGAAAAGAAGCAAGAGCGCGACGAGAAGAAGGACAACTATTATCTAGTCGAGCGCAGCTTTGGTTCATTCCAGAGATCCATGCGCCTTCCCGATACAGCCGACGAGAACAAGGTCGAGGCAAAGTTTTCCAACGGCGTGCTGAAGATCGCCATTGCCAAGAGGGCGGAAGCAGTGAAGCCCGAGAGAAAAATCGAAATCAAGAAGGCCTGACGGATTTCGGCTTGCTCCCGTGGCACTGCCGGTCGCTCGCTTGACTGATAGGGCGAGCGCGCCGGCAGGACGAATTGCCTCCTTGTCCGGCTTTCGAGAGCTTCAATTAAATTGGTGCCGTTCATGAGCTTCAAAACCATTCTCGTCCACGTCAACGATGAGCGGCGCCTGCCCCACCTTCTGGGGGCAGCTGGCTCCCTGGCGCAAAACTCTGGTGCCCACATTATTGGTGTCTCGGTTGTGCCGCCCTATATGATCGATCCATCTGGTGAAGCAATGTTTGTGGCCCCCGAAATTATGGAGGCTCATCGCGAGGCTTATCGGCGGCAAGAGGATCGCATGAAGGCCATTTTCCATCGCATCATGGACGAGGAGGCGGCGCCTAACGTCAAGTCTGAGTGGCGGAGCCTGGATGCAGGTGTGCAAGCGACCGCCGCAGATTCTGCGATTCCGCTTGCCCGGACCGTCGATCTGATCGTCGCGGCTCAGGCCGATCCGAAATGGCCAAGCACCAACCTGCTGGATTTCCCCGACCGCCTTGTTACCGATAGCGGCCGTCCCGTTCTTATAATTCCAAACGCTCCACGAGCGAAGTTCTCGGCAAAGCGCATTCTAGTGGCCTGGAATGGACGCCGAGAGGCAACGCGCGCAGTGTTTGATGCGCTCCCCCTCCTTAAGAAGGCGGACGACGTAAGCGTAATCTGGATAGATCCACAAAGGGATACGGACGAAGGCGGGGATTTACCTGCTGCGGATCTGTGCGCGGCTCTTGCCCGTCATGGCGTCAAATGCGGCGAGTCGGCGAGCATCGCTCCAAAATTATCGGCGGGCGAAACGATCCTGAATGAGGCGACCAAGTTCGGCTGGAACATGCTGGTGATGGGCTGCTTCGGCCATTCCCGTTTAAGAGAGTTCATCCTTGGCGGAGCGAGCCAGCACGTTCTCTCGCAGACGACAATCCCGGTCCTGATGTCTCATTGAGCTCGGAGGACGCCGCCATTCACTTTTCAACCACCCTCCGGGAGGCTGGCATATTAAAGCGGCAATATCGGTTCTCGATCGGATGGCGCAATGAACCCGGCCGCGAAGCTCAATTCAATCGACCTCAATCGTTTGTCGTCCGCGCCGGCGAGTAGCCATGGGCCGCAAGATGCAGCGCCGGTCATAGCGCCGGATATCCTTGAATTCAGCCGCGCGAATGAGTCGACGGTCCTGGCACGGCTCGCGACGATCCAAGCCGGACTGACCGAGCAGGAAGCGGCTTCCCGGCTCGCAGCCTCTGGTCCCAATGCGCTCGCCTCCCAAGCACAAGCTGGGATTGTGCGCGAATTGCTCACACGAGCAATCAATCCACTCAACGCCTTGTTGCTCGTATTGGCCTTGGTCTCCCTGACCATGGGCGACGTGCGTGCGGCGATCGTAATTTCGGTGATGGTCGTGCTCGCCGTCGCAACCGCATTTATCCAGGAACATCGCTCCAACGCAGCGGCGGCCAAACTACGCGCCATGGTCACGACAACGGCAACCGTTGTGCGCCGTCGAGAAGGCGCAGCACCGGTCACCGCCGCTACAGGCGAGAGTCGCGAAATCCCAATCGAACTCGTTGTGCCCGGCGACATCGTGCGCCTCTCGGCTGGCGATATCATCCCTGCGGATTTGAGGTTGCTAACGGCCCGTGACCTGTTCATCAATCAAGCAGCGTTGACCGGCGAAGCCATGCCGGTCGAGAAGTCGAGCGAGCCTGCGGCGGGCACCGTGCAAAGCCCTCTCGAACTTTCCAATTTGTGCTTCATGGGGGCCAACGTCGTCAGCGGCTGCGCGACGGCCGTGGTCGTGCGCACAGGCCGCCACACGACCTTCGGCGCCATAGCCGGCCGCCTGGCCAGGCAGCGCGAGACGACCAGCTTTGACCGCGGCATCGATAGCTTCACGTGGTTGATGATCCGCGTCATCCTGGTAATGGTCCCGACCGTCTTTCTGATTAACGGCCTAAGCAAAGGGAACTGGCTCGAAGCATTACAGTTTGCCGTCGCGGTCGCAGTTGGCCTGACGCCTGAAATGCTGCCGATGATCGTTACCGTGAACCTTGCAAAGGGCGCGCTAGCTATGTCGCAAAGGCGGGTCATCGTGAAACGCCTCAATGCCATTCAGAATTTCGGCGCCATGGATATCTTGTGTACCGACAAGACCGGCACCCTCACTCAAGACAAAATCATCCTAAAGCGCCATATCGACATCGAAGGTGCCGAAAGCCAGCATGTCCTCGAGTACGCTTATCTCAATAGCTATTTTCAATCGGGCCTTAAAAACCTCCTCGATTTCGCGGTGTTGCGCCACGCCGAAATCGAGGCGCACCTGAAGCCCGACCACCGCTATATCAAGATCGACGAACTACCTTTCGATTTTTCGCGCCGCCGCCTCTCCGTGATAGTTGAGCGCGATGACGGCCAGCACATCCTCATCTGCAAAGGCGCTGTAGAGGAAATCTTCGCGATCTCGACGCGCTATGAGATCGCCAACGCGTGCGGCCTTTTGGACGAACGGCACTTCGCGGACGCGCAAGCTCAGATGCGAGCGCTCAACGAGGATGGATTTCGCGTCGTCGCAGTTGCCTACCGCGAGATAAATGCGGCTCAAAAAAGCTACTCCGTAGCAGACGAAAGCGAACTCACCCTGCTCGGCTATATCGCGTTTCTCGACCCGCCAAAGGACAGCGCAGGAGAGGCAATAGCAGCGCTGAAAAAGGCCGGCGTGGCCGTCAAGATCTTGACCGGCGACAATGACGTGGTGACCCGTAAGATCTGCGGTGAGGTCGGTCTCGAGGTCGGACGCATCGTGCTGGGCCGCGAAATCGGCGCCATGTCCGACGCGGAGCTAGGGGAACTGGCGGTCGCGGTGTCCGTCTTTGCAAAAATGTCGCCGGAGCAGAAAGCGCGCGTCGTCAAGGCTCTCCAGAGCCGCAAGCATGTCGTAGGGTTCCTCGGCGACGGCATCAACGACAGTCTCGCATTACGTGCCGCCGATGTCGGCATTTCAGTCGACACCGCCGTCGATATTGCCAAGGAGTCGGCCGATATTATCCTGCTGGAAAAGAGCCTGATGGTTTTGTGCGATGGCATTGTCGAAGGCCGCAAGGTGTTCGGCAATATTACGAAATACATCAAAATGGGCGCCAGCTCAAATTTCGGCAACATGTTCAGTGTGCTGGGTGCAAGTCTGGTTTTGCCGTTCTTGCCAATGTCGCCCATCCAAGTTCTTACCAATAACCTGCTTTACGATTTCTCCCAAACAGCCATTCCGACCGACAACGTCGATGACGACTATCTAGCGATACCGCGCCGCTGGGACATCGATGCAATTTTCAAATTCATGGTCTACATCGGGCCGATCAGCTCCATATTCGATTATGCGACCTTTGCTTTGATGATTTTCGTATTCGGGGCCTGGACCAATCCTTCGCTCTTCCAGACCGGTTGGTTCGTTGAATCCATTCTCACCCAGACATTGATCATCCACATTATCCGGACTGCGAAGATCCCGTTCTTCGAGAGCCGCGCAAGTGCATCCCTTGTCTCAACAACGGTCATCGTTTGCATGCTCGGTGTCACGCTGCCCCAGACCTGGCTCGGATCGCAGCTTGGCTTCACGCCGCTTCCTGCGCTGTACTGGCTGCTCATCGCCGTAATGATGGTGAGTTACGCGGTCCTCACGCATTTTGCAAAAGTATGGTTTGTCCACAAATGGGGCCTTTGAAACGAGGATGCGCTCCGCTCAGCTGCCGCACGTTGCGCCCCGTCAAGGCAGCTGTTCTGAAATGGAGGATTAGTGGGCTGCAACTCGACGCCGGTGCCGCCCAACAGTGGCCGGTCGAGGAGACCCCAATATCGTCGCCGTCCGACGATCATAAGTTCTGAGAAGTGATTTGCACGGGCACCGCCAGCACGATCCGTCCGTCGACCACCTCAATGATGCGGTCGCAACGTCGCGCAAGGTCCATGTTGTGAGTGACGACGAGGAACGTCGTGCCCTGCCTGGCATTCACCTGACGCATCATCTCAAATACCGAGTTAGCCGACTTGGTATCTAGGTTGCCGGTCGGTTCGTCGGCAAGAACAAGCGCCGGATCCATGGCTAGAGCACGGGCAATGGCGACGCGCTGCTGCTGCCCACCCGACATGTTGTTGACGAGGTTGTTACGCCATTTCGTCAGGCCGACTTGCTCCAATAGAATGCCAGCTCGTTCGCGCATCGTGCCAGTGGGGAATTCCTTTTCAACAAGCAACGGCATCATGACATTCTCAAGAGCCGTAAAGGCAGAAATCAAATAGTGGTACTGGAAAACGAAACCTATACTGTGGCCCCTGAGACGCGTCAGTTCCGCGTCGCCAAGAGTGCCGGTGTCTCGTCCCTCGATTTCAAGCCGGCCCGACGTCGGCCGGTCCAGCAGACCGATAATGTTGAGCAACGTGCTCTTGCCCGAACCTGATGGGCCAATGAGTGCGACGAATTCGCCTTTGTCTATCGCCATGTCGATATCGTGCAGCACCTCGACTTCGACCGGCGTACCGACGGCGTAGGCTTTGCATATGCGCTCGAGGCGCAAGACGGGTTCGCTGTCAGCCACGGATCGCCACCACAGGATCAAGCTTTGCTGCGCGCAATGCGGGAACAGCCGCCGCCGCAACGCCGGTCGCAGCGGCCAGAAGGATGGTATCGATAAAGAGCGATGGCTCGAGGATCAGCGGGAATATCTCGCTACCGTCGGCTTGGCGCAAATAGTCGTGCCAGAAAACGACGGCATATCCCCCGCCCGCGGCGCCGACGATTGATCCAACAAATCCCAGCAATCCGCCCTGGAGCAGAAAGACACGCAGGATCTGCCCTTGGGACGTGCCCATTGCCCGTAATATTCCGATATCCTTTGACCGCTGAATGACAGAAACGACTAATACGCTGGCAATGCCGAAGGCGACTGAAAGCGCGACAAAGACGCGGATCAGTGTATTGGAGTTGGTCTGCGCATTAACGGCGGTAAAAAATTGCGCATTCGTGTAGATCCAGCTGTCGGCTTCCACGCCGGTCGCCCCCTGGATACGTTCGGCAATATCACTGGCGGCGTATATGTCGGTGACGGTCACGTCGATGGTGGTAACACCGCCGACGAGATTGGAGAGCGCTTGCGCCGTCCGCAGCGCGACGAAGGTCGAGCGCTGATTGGCCGATTTGTTGCCGAGATCGAACGTCCCCGTGACTGTCAGCGTGCGAGACGCCTGCGTGGCTCCGCTGACGCTGATCTTGTCGCCGATGACCACCCCCAGGTCCTTGGCAAGCTCGATGCCGATAAGGATGTCATCGGTCAGAAGCCGGGGCTGGCCGGAAACGATATAGTCGGGAATGCGCACAATTCTGAAATACGCCACCGGATCGATGCCCGTCAGTGTGATGGACCGGCTCGTCGCGCCTCGGACCGCGAGCGCGGAGCCCGTCATGGTCGGCGACACGGTCACGATATCGGGCCATGAGCTCAGCTGATCGCGGATCTTCTGCCACTGGTCGATCGAGCGAATGCGTTGAGCCGGGCGCTGCACGACCGCAGCGTTTATGACGCCGGGCTCGGTCGCTCGCTGCGGCCGCGCCAGTTCGTCGGGTGGGATAAGCTGAATGTGTGGCTGGGACGTCAGCACGCGCTTGATAAAGTTTGCCTGCAGGCTCGCCAGCATGGCCGACATGAAGACGATCACGGCAACGCCTATCGCAACGGCGGCCAGGATGAACAGTGTCTGCATCCGCCCCTCCTTCAGGAAGCGAAGGGCCGCGATCCATTCAAAGGGTGCCCAGGCGCTCATGACCCAAGCCTAGCGCTGGCAACCTGAGCTCGGACCACGTTGCCTTCCAGAGTTGCCGCGGATGGCGGTAGCACCAAGTCCCCCTCCGTGAGGCCTTCCACGATTTCGGCCTTGCCCGCGCTGACCAGTCCGACCTTGACGGTACGGTGCATCGCTCGGCCTTGGTCCAGCGTCATGACCCATGGCCTTCCACTTGCCAGACCGTGGATGCTCGCGGCCGGTGCAATGAGCGCCGATGGATGCCGCGCCGTTTCGATATCGACCGAGACCGTCATGTCTTGCTGCAGATAGTCGGGCGGTTCGGGCACGCGCAGCTTCACCTCGACCGTTGCACGCTGGAGATCGACACCCGGGTTGATATAGACAACCTCGGCAGCGAAGTTGTCCTTTGGGTAAGCATCGGCAGAGACCACTGCCTTCTGGCCAAGCTTGATCAGGCCGTAGTTCTTTTCATCGATCTGGACGACGAGCTGAGTTTCGCCGCTCGGCGACAGCACCAGGATCACGTTCGACGGCTGTACGACGTAGCCGCGTTCTACGTTGCGGGTGATCAGCACGCCGTCTCGCGGCGCCGTTATCACGGTATAGCTGAGCCGCGACTTGACGGTGGCGAGGTTTGCCTCGGCCTGTGCAAGCTGGGTCTCGGCCATCACATAATCGCTGCCGCCCGGTTTGTTGGTGTAGACTTGAACCACAGCCGCTCGGACTTGCGCCTTTGCAACGCTGAGGGCCCGCGTCGCATCATCGAGCGTGGCCCTGGTGCCGTACCCGTCGCGCGCTAGTTTGTCGGCGCGATCGAAAGCCTGCTGCGCGTTAAGCAGGGTTGCCTGAGCCTGAACCAGGGCTTCTTCCGCCGACGGTAGAGTCAGTTCCCGTAACTGGCGCATCCGGGCCTGTGCCTGGGCGACCGCGCCATCGGCCTGCACCGCGGCCGCTTTGGCTTCCCTGTCGTCCAGAAGCACGAGCGTCTGGCCGGCCTTGACCCACTGGCCTTCGGCAACCGGCACATCGGTGACGACTCCGGTGATTTGGCTGCCAATGTTGACCCGATAGGGGGCGAGCACGCTGCCGCTCGCCACGACTGACTGAACAAAATCGGCCCGCACTACAGCCTCCGCCAGCACGATTGGGCCGTAAACCAGGGGCCGCCCGAAATACCAGCCAGATGTGAGCAGCCCAGCAAGCACAAGTGCCCGGACGCCATGGCTCCGGAGCCAAGCAAGCGCCGCTAAAATGTCTTTGCTCGCGTCATTATGTACGGCGGCCTTGGATAGTTCCCCCTGCGGTCGCACGCCTCTCGATTGCTTCACATCATTCGGCGAGGTGTCGAGCATGCCTGATCACTCCCGCGGACGGAGGAGGCCGTGACGCTCACCCGCCACACTGTTGGATTGTTCGACGTTGCGGTGTTCGAAGTATCGAATGAAAAAGGTACCGGCGGCGATCGTCTCGCAGCTTGACCTGGATCAAGCTTGACCTGAATCAGTAGTCGGTCCGAGCCGAAATTGCCGGCGCACGATAGCGCAGGGCTTCGACGAGACGAGCGAACGCGGGCGTGGGCTGGCGGCGGCTTGGATAGTAGAGGTGATAGCCCGAGAACGGTGGACACCAATCGGCGAGGACGCGGACAAGTCGCCCTTCGGCGATATGGTCCTGGACCTGATCCTCAATTATGTAGGCAAGTCCCAAGCCCGCCAATGCCGCATTCAACTTGAGCCGTATGTTGTTGAATACGAGCTGGCCTTCCACACGAACCCTGACCTCCCGGCCGCCCGTCTCGAATTCCCAGGCGTAGAGCCCGCCGAAGGTCGGCAGGCGGATATTGAGACAACTGTGCTCGGTCAGATCTTGCGGCGTCCTCGGCCGCTTACGCTGCGCAAAGTACGACGGCGCGCCGACAACGATCATGCTGATATCTGGTCCGACCGCTACCGCGATCATGTCCTTCGCCACTTGTTCGCCAAGACGGATACCGGCGTCATGGCGCTCGGCAACGATGTCGGTGAGACCGTAGTCGACGATGATCTCGACCTTGATATCGGGATAGTTCTGCAGCAACTTTTCGAGCACCGGCCAGAGGATTGTTTCGACGGCAAGACCGTCGACTGGATGGAGAACGTTTCGAATGACCACTATCCACATTGATCACGGCTGCATGTGGCCGTAAGGAGCATACGATGCAAAAACGCAGGCTCGGCAACAGCAATCTCGAAGTGTCCGCCATCGGCCTCGGCTGTATGGGCATGAGCTTTTCCTATGGTCCGCCGAAGGACAAAGCGGAGATGACCAGGCTGCTGCACGAAGCGGTCGAGCGCGGCGTCACGTTCTTCGACACCGCCGAGGTCTACGGTCCGTTCACCAATGAGGAACTGGTCGGCGAGGCGCTGTCGCCGATGCGCGACAAGCTGGTCATTGCCACCAAATTCGGGTTCAATCTCGACCCCACCGGTAAGAGCATGTGGTCGGGGCTCAACAGCAAGCCCGAGCACATCAAGCAAGTCGCCGATGCGTCTCTGAAGCGCCTCAAGATCGAAGCGATCGACCTGTTCTATCAGCACCGGGTCGATCCGGCGGTTCCGATCGAGGACGTCGCGGGCGCGGTCAAGGACCTGATCGCGGCGGGCAAGGTCCGTCACTTCGGCCTGTCGGAGGCCGGAGTAACGACCATCCGTCGCGCGCACGCTGTGCAGCCGGTGACAGCCGTACAGAGCGAGTATTCGCTGTGGTGGCGGCGGCCGGAGGCGGAATTGCTGCCCACATTTGAGGAACTCGGCATCGGCTTCGTCCCGTATAGTCCGCTCGGCAAGGGCTACCTGACGGGCAGGATGGACGCGACGACCAAGTTCGACAGCACAGATTTCCGCAGCACTCTGCCGCGGTTCTCGACCGAGGCATTGAAGGCGAACCAGGCGTTGATCGACCTGCTGGCTGGTATCGCGGCAAAGAAGAACGCGACCCCCGCGCAAATCGCGCTTGCCTGGCTGCTGGCGAAGAAGCCCTGGATCGTGCCGATCCCCGGCACGACTAAGCTCGCCCGGCTGGTGGAGAATATTGCCGCCGCCGCGATCCCAATGACCGCGGCCGATCTCGCCGGCATCGAGGCTGCGGCGTCGAACATCGCGGTACAGGGTGACCGATATCCGGAGCACTTGGAGAAAATGACCGGCCTTTGAGTTCCAACCTACTGCGATCACATGCAATCACGAGGGACATGCTCATGACGACGAAGGCTTATGGCGCCTATGCCCGAGACAAACGGCTCGAAGCGATTAACATCGAGCGCCGCACACCAGGCGCGCATGACGTTCAGATCGAGATCGCCTATTGCGGTGTCTGCCACTCGGACCTGCACCAGGTTCGCTCCGAATGGGAAGGTACGCTTTACCCGTGCGTACCGGGTCACGAGATCGTCGGTCACGTTACAGCTGTCGGCGCCGCCGTCACTAATTTCAACGTTGGCGACACGGTCGGTGTCGGCTGCCTCGTCGATAGCTGCCAGACATGCGGTTCGTGCCACGAGGGGTTGGAGCAATATTGCGAGACCGGATTTACTGCGACCTATAACTCGCCCACCAAGGACAAGCCCGGGCACACGCTCGGCGGCTACTCGCAGCGCATCGTCGTCAGCGACAAGTTCGTGCTCAAGATCCGCCACCCAGAGTCGCATCTAGCCGCCGTGGCGCCGAATGTGATAGTTGTCGTTCGACGTCATCCACCGAGGGACACGAAACGTTTACACTGGTAGAGAGAGCAGCTCGAGGAGAAAGAATGTTTGAAGGTTTGTTTCAGCCGATGCACCTGTTGGTGATTCTGGTGGTGGCCGTCCTGGTGATGGGTCCCAAGAAGCTGCCAGAGTTGGGATCTGGCCTCGCCAAGGGGATCAAGTCGTTCAAGGAAGGGATCAAGATGGTCGAGGACGAAGTGAAGACCACGACACCGACTTCCTCCGCG
>Ga0209698_10000948_pt1 | contig 33398 bp, 24 predicted proteins | sample LitLauG_LLR_2012_FD_187203 | JGI IMG/M metagenome (GOLD analysis project Ga0209698, IMG submission 187203) | Freshwater sediment microbial communities from Pennsylvania, USA - Little Laurel Run_MetaG_LLR_2012 (SPAdes) (version 2) | ecosystem: Environmental > Aquatic > Freshwater > Creek >... | reverse complement strand
GAGTCCCACCGCCAGTCCATGTGTCTTCGCCGGCGACACGCTGTACTGCTCCGCCAAGGACGGCTTTATCCCCGGGCCGCATGGTGGCGTTTACGCTACAACTGCGCCGCATCAGTTGCGGCAGACGATGCGCAACCAACTCGACAATCTGGAAGAAGCCGACATGAGGTTCGATCAGGTGGTGTCCACGAATGTCTACCTCGACAGCCTTTCGGATCGGGCCGCTTTTGACGAGGTATACGTCCAATATTTTCCTCGGCCCTTGCCGGCTCGTACCGTCGTTCAGCAGATCGCGCCGACGGAACGCAAGGCCGATGCCCAAGATCATTTTCCCGGCTTGGAGCAAGTGTCGCTCATCGCGGTGAAGCGACGTGTGGCCGCGCAAATGTCCGGGGGCGATGGAGGTATGACGCGAGGTCAGTTCCACCCCGTGAAAGTAGGCACTCAACCAGCAACGAGGCAGTAGGCATTCGTCGCCTCCCTGCAGCGTAATTAACGGTCGATCAGTCCATCTGGCGAATGGAGACAATCTCCGAACTGTTGGGCCACGCGAGTTCGACCGTGAGGCCTCGGTCCATGAGGTCCCGTCCGGTGGAGACCCGATCCGGAGAACTGTGATCGCGGAATTGCAATTGGTACCGTGCCGACGTCCGGACTCCCTTCAGCACAAAGGAGTGCATTCTTTCGGATTCGATGCTTCCACGAAACGCATAGACCACGCCCCGCATGTGTTCCGGATCCCAGTACTCAATTCCGTCCCAGTCAACGCCGTCGGGCCGGGCCGACACGTGATACAAATTGGCGTCACGAATCAGCGGACGAAGCTCCTGCTTATAGAAACTGACTTCCTGCTTCGCCACGTCGTGTTGCTCCTTTGACCATGCACTCGTATCAAGCATGATCGTGAACCATCCCATCATTCCGCTGCGCAACATGTAGCGAAAGTTCTCTATTCGCGGAACCGGCCACTTCTCGACATAGCTTTCAAGCATCGCGGCAGGCAGCACGTGGCTAGTGTCGTAAAACGCGCGGCGGTTCGATAGTGGGTCATAGGTGTCGGTGATGGAAAAATAGTCGCCATGTGCAGCGCTGCCGAAGTCGATCATGCGCCCGCCGTCATTGCACATCTCAAATCGCAGACCCGGATGGTCGTGCCGCAGTTTGGAGTAGATGTCGTAATAAGCTCGAACCGCGTGGTAGCTCACATCTGTCGAATTAGAACTGTCCACCCAATATGATCCCCACGATTTATAAATGCACTTGTTCAAAGGATCGGGAGCCGCGTGTGGATGGTCGGTGCGATCGCATCCGTGCGCCACGAGGTAACCGTCATGTTCCAGCATGTCGAGGTGATAGTCCGTCACGATTCGCTCCACTTCGCGCTGCGCCCACTGTTTTGCCTCAGGCACTCCCAGGTCGATGGTCTGTCCTTTGAATGGCTCCGGCTTCCAGTCGGCGGGGAGATCAGTGACCATCCAATCGTGGACCTTGGGATCGCGGGCGTTCAAGGCGCCGGCCTCGGTCGACAGCCCCGCTTGGGTCCAGTCGACCCATAGGCCAAATTTCAATCCATGTTTGTGGGCTTCGTCGGCAATCACGGCGAGGCCGTGCGGAAACTTCTGCGGGTTCGGATACCAATCCCCGACCTCCCGGAACCATCCTGCGTCCACGTGGAACATGTCGACTCCGAGTTCAGCAGCCTCGCCGATCATTCGCGCGGCCACCTCCTCGTTGATGTTCATTCCGCCGCCCCAACTGTTGTTGACCACCCACGGATAGTTGCGGTCGTTCCACGTTTCAGGATTGCCAAGCACCGCTCGCACCCAGCGACGCAGCACATTGCCGGCGCCATCGGGTCCACCTTGAAAGCCACCCAGAAAAACTACGGGCGACTCGAATACTTCTGTTGGTTCGAGCCGCGTGCGAAAGGGAGCAGGGTCGGGATTGAGCCCCAAAGTGGCTTGCAGCGAATCTTTCTCTCTGGTCAGTGAAATGCGAGTTCGCCCGCTGAATTCAATGCCCGCATACCAACCGGTTTGGGACGCATCGTCTCTTTGCACAAGTGACCACGGGATGATTTCACGTGGTTCATCGCCGAGATCTCCGTAGGTGCTGGACAAACCGGTCCAGTGGTAGCCATCCGTGAGCGTGACCTGGTGCGTTCCCACCGGCGAAGGTGTGTTCGCTCCTTTCTCTATGTAGACGTGCTGCAGGGAAGCCTGTGGATCGATCTGCCATCTCATGGCCAGGCTGTCCTGCATGGGAATCCAGATTTCCTGGGGCTCGAGGTTCTCAATGCGGATCTGATGTTCGACCGGACCGTATGTCTGACGTACACGCCATTGCCAGGTCAGTCGCAAATGCGGCGACGAGGAATCGTAGACAAACTCCACGCGCTGATCGTCAACGCGGCTGGCATTGGGATTGAAGGTCCACGTACAGGGAATCTGCCTACTTGCAATTTCAACGAAACCGATGAGGCTCTCGGAGGATTGATTCGCCCATGGAGTTTGTCCCGGCACACCGAGAGTGTTCACGAGCGGAGATGTTGGACCCGCTTGCACTGCCAGCTCCGTGTCCAGGGTCTTCAGCCGTGCGGTTACCTGCGCGCTAATGCCGAGTGACAAGGAGATGCAAATCAATCCAATGTAAATAACCCGCAAGAGCATTTGCATAAAAGCGTGTTGTGGCGTTGGCAGTCACCTGGTATCTGTGATTCCCGGCCAATCATCGGTACGGAAGGGAGATGCCGGAAGACCGTCTTTGTTGAACAAACTACAGTTAGGGCTGTCACCCCAGGCGTAGCGCACGGCTGCCGGACTGGGAACATCGTGGCTGGAAACAATCACCGAATCGCCCACAATGCGGGCATCGGCCCAATGAAACTTGTGGTCTGCACCCGCGACGGCGAACCCATGCAACTCAGCATCTCCCTGGGCTACGAGTCCAGAGCCGGCGTGATCGAAGCGCACGTGAACCTCGCTTCCTTGGATTTGCATCGAGCGGTACAGAGGCCCGGAGGGTTCGATCGGCTGTTTGTAGGTCGTTCCAAGCGCCCACTGCGCGAGCCGCTGGCCAACTTCCATCTTGCGATGGGGATGAAGATCGGCGGGATCGCCGACATCGATCGTCACGGCCAAGCCCGTATGCAGAACAGTCTGGACCGTCAGGAGTTCTGCCTCCCGCAACTCGGCCCACGCCGATTCGCTTGGCTCGTTGGGAACCGCGCCGTGGTTGGGCAATTGCACGATGAGAAACTCAAGATCTTTTTGGTGCGATGCTTCACGCCAGTTCTGAATGAGCGCGGGAAGCAGCCTGCGGTATTGATGCGCTTGCAAAGCATTGCTTTCACCCTGGTACCAGAGGGCGCCGCGAAAGCCGTAGGGCAGCAACGGCGTGATCATTCCCTCGTAGAGTCCGGAGACGGGCATGGGCGCGTATTCGAGGCTTGTCAGACATTCGATCGAGAAGCCGGTTAGCGCATCCGCAGTAAGGTCCTTGACAACACCCCATCCGTCCTGGTGAAGATCACGAAATGAAACTGTGATTGGCCGCCAGTCTGCCGTTGCTTTCAGCAGCGGCGTGGCGTAATCGTCGTAGTCGCTGATGCTGGTCTGCTTAGACCGGAAGCGAAATGACCCAGTCCCCCGCACCCAGAACCTTATTCCGGCAAAGTGGGAGAGATCGATCGCGCTCGCATCAGCCTTGTAGCTTGCTGCGAGGATCGAGTCGTTCGTGCCATCCAGTTTTCCGGCCACGTGAGCGGCGAATCCAACGGAACCGTGGCCCGGTACAAGATCGAATGTGGTACTTGGAGCGTCACTCCAGGAGTAGGCGAACGATCCTCCCGTCGTCAGCACGGAATTTCCGTCATCAAAATTCGCCAGCACTTTGCTGGCTGGCTCGCCGGGCACCGGGATGAGTTCGAAGTCGTCGAATTCGAGATCAAACGGCTGCCCGCTCTCTGCGAAGCTCTTCTGTTCCGGGGTCGCGTGATTCCATTCGTCCATCACATTCTTCAACACAGGATCGGCTCGAAGAGTCTCTGGCGCGATCCAGGTTTGAATCGAGGTTCCGGGCCAGGCGCTCTCAACCACCCCAACCGGGACTTTCAGTTTGCGCTGAATCTCACGCGCGAAGAAATATGCGACCGCGGAGAAACTCTTTGCCGTATCGGGCGTGCAGAGTTCCCAATGGGCAGGCAGCGTGTTCTCTTGTGGCGTCAGAGCGATCTTCTTGGGAACGTTAAAGAGCCGAATCTGAGGGTTGTTCGCCTTCGGCAGTTCGATCCCTGCGTTTTCTACGCCCTCAAGAGAAAACGTCATGTTCGATTGTCCCGATGCGATCCAGACTTCACCCACCATCACGTCTTTGATGACAACGTCTTTCCTTCCATGAACGACGAGAGTGAATGGACCACCCGCCTTCATGGACGGCAATTGAAGGCTCCATGCTCCGCCTGAATTTGTGATCGCGTGGCCGTTGTGCCCCTCGATGCTCGCGCTGATCTCCTCTCCCGGATCCGCCTTACCCCAGACGTGGATCTCCCGGCCCTGTTGAAGGACCATGTGATCGCTGAAAAGAGTGGGGAGAGCGGGATCAGCCCAGCCGTACACGCTGCATCGAAGAATCACACCCAGAGTGAGGGCAAGCGTTCGTATGAAGTAACAACTCCGGCAAGCATTCATGGGATTCCGATGATGCTACATGAGCGGACTACCGAACTGGAAATACTGCTTTGATCCCACCGCACTCGCGCGATTCAAATGCACCACGATCCGTTGCGCCACATTGTGGAACCTCGGTGCCCATAAAATCCTTGCCGCCATTGTGGTCGATTGTCATGCCAGAATCGATCGCGGGGGAGTGACCGCGCAGAGCGTACACGTCGACAGAAGACAGACCGGCCGCTGCCTGTCCAGGCTTCCCCAGCAGCGGGTCTGACGTCAGCGCGTGCGGATCGTCGGCTGGTTTCACGCCGTAGTACACGTTGTAATCGTAGACATTGTTGCTGCTCGGGCCTGGACCCGGCGCGCTTACGTACGAGCCATCTTCGTTGCCCTTCACTCCATAGCCAAACTGGGCCTTGCCTTCCACGTAGAAGATGTTGTTGTAGATATAGGTATCGCTCGCCCAGCCGGTCCAGTCGGTGTGCAGAATCAAGTCGACGGACTCATCTTGTCCCACGAAGATCGTATTGTTGTAGATCAAAGTATTCTTCACCGGGCCAGAGAGCTTGATCGAACGGTGATGATCATTCTGACTGACGTTGTAACGGACGATTGTGCCCACATTTCCCGCGCTATCCCTTGGGCTCTGGCTGCCTTCGTTGCAGATCAGCAGGAATCCGCCTTCGTTGTCGTGACTGAAGTTGTACTGGATGATCGTGTTGCGGCTGTTCCAGTCGGAATCGAATCCGAAAGCGTCGTGTTGTCCCTTGGTTCCGTAGGCTTCGTTGTATTGGATGATGGTGTTGTCGGCGCTCCATGGCCAGATCGCGACGTTGTACTCCTGGGAACGCTGGCTCGCGTGCGAAACCACATTGTGCTCGACCAATGCTCCATCGGTCGCCACGTTCACAATGCCATCTCCGCCGATGTCATCGAGAACATTGCCGCGAATGACGACATTGAGGCTCGGATACCACTTGGACCGGCTCCAGTGAGTCGACCATCCAAAAATTCCGCTGCGATCGACGTGCCAGATGTGGTTGTTCTCGATACGAAGGTCGATGAATCGGCTCGGTTTTGTGTCGCCGATTGCACTGTAGTGAATCCCTCCATTCACCTTCTCTTTCAGGCTGCCGTTGATGTCGTGAACCTTGAGATTCTGCAGATAGATGTGGTGGAGGTCGCCGATGTTGTCGGCGACCACAAACACCCCCCGTCGCTTGCTTGCGGAAGCGCCGGTATTGGTGATCTCGAGGTTGCGAATTTCCCAGTATTCCTGGTTCTTGAGCAATACCGCGTCTTCGGCCATCGCAGCGCCGTTGATCACAGGTAGCTCGTCGCCACCAAACTTGTCGATCGTAATCGGGTGGTCGGCAGTTCCTGAACCCTTGGGCCAGAGTTGCCCGGTCCAGACTCTCCCGGATCTAAACAGAATCTTGTCGCCGGGCTGGAACGTGGTGGAGTTAACTTTCGCGAGAGACTGCCATGCGGACCCGGGTTGTGTCCCCGCTCTGTTATCGCTGCCAGAAACCGAATCCACATAATAGGTGCGGGGAGGCGAATTGTTCACCTGTCCGCGTAATGCGATAGCAACACTTAGTAAGAGGAGACTGACACGGAGTGAAAGCCGGCGAAATATTCGGAATTGGGAGCCAAGCACGATAATGGGGCAGATCTCCTATTGATAAATCAGGGCAACCCGCCTTGCGACGAATTGCCCCGAACGCGTGGGGGACGATGGAAAATTCTAAAACTCGAAACGGATGCCGAACTGTCCACTGCGAGGGTTATCGAAAACGCCCAGGATCTGTCCGAAATTTGACCCGCCATCCGTCGACCGGCTCCCCGCGCAGCCCTGCACGTAGTATTCGTGGCGATTAAACACGTTGTAGAATTCGGCGCGAACTGACAACCGATATCGTGCCTCCGAACCCATATTAAAGTACTTCAGCAAGCTGGCATTTTCGTTCAAGCTGCCTGGGCAACGAAGGGCTCCATTGGTTGCCGGGCCCTTGCCCAGCGTCCCGGCTGGCGGGTCGCTGGCAATGGTGTTCGGCATGTAGAAGTTTCCACTGGGAATCGTTCCCTGATAACTCGGCGGCAAGAATGTAAAGTGGCTCGTTCCCAGCGGCCCGTGGTAATTGCTCAAATCATAGTTGGGGTACAAATTCCCCCAGAGCGGCCAATACGGATTGTTGGCGCTAACCTCGAAGGGTTGGCCGGTGTTGTACCGCAGCAGCCACGTCATATTCCACCCTCCGAGGAATCCATTCACCCACCGGTTCTGATTCGATAACCAGCGGCGTCCTTTGCCAAAAGGCAATTGATAACCGATGTAGCCTTTGACGATGTGAGTCAGGTCGTAGCCGGTGAGATTGTGTGCGGATTCGCCGAAGTTGCTGAAATCCTGAATGCCGGTGTAATAAGAGTTTCCTGACTGCTGCGCGGAGAAGGAGTTGCTCTCCTGGCGGGACCATGTGTAGCTCATGTCCATCGTGATCCCACGTCCCGTGCGCTTCACGAAGTCAAGCACAAATGAGTCATAGTAACTCTGGCCCAGAGGCAACCCCACATACAGCAGATTGGGATAGTACCAATAGGTCCATTCGGCAGCTGCCATCTGCGGATAGGGCGCGATCGCCGCAAGAATGGGTGCACAGAATCCCGGGTAGGGATACGGCACGCCGTAGCTGGTTGCCGTCGCCTGATCGCAAACATAGGGGCCCCACACACTCATGCCGGGCACGGTCTGGCCGAGTTTCAAAAATTGAGATGTCGATCCTTGGTTCCAGGCTAAAGATGTGTCGGTCAACCGATGCCCTCGATTGCCGATGTACGACGCCTCCACCCGGAAGTCTCGCATCAATTCATACTGGACACCAAAGTTGAACGCATCGCTGTATCCCACGCGCAAGGCCCGTGGATCAACGTTCACCATGGGGAATATGTCGTAGGGACCAACGGTGGTTTTGTTTCCGGGTTGGTAGACACCGGGGTAGCCGCTATCCCAGCTGAAGGGAGCCGAACTTTGGTTCAACCCTTTGAATCCCGGTGCGAACCCGTTCGGCACTCCGTTAAAGAAGTCGATTCCCGGCGGGTTGTAGACCATCCCGAAAGAACCCCTGAACACGACTTTCTGCCAGGGCGAGTAGGCAAACCCGATCTGCGGGCCGAAGTTGGTGGCGTACTCGTTCTTCTCAAAGCTGTCGCTTCCGTTTTTCGCGAACACCACGGCACCCGGAACACCGAAGTTCGGATCAATCGTATTCAGATCGAAGTTAGCCCAGTGACCATACTTCTCGTGGAAACGGAAGTTGTAGTCCCAGCGCAGGCCGAGGCTGAGCGTGAGCTTGGGTGTGACCTTGTAGCTGTCTTGCGCAAATAAAGACAGGGACTTCCGTCTTCCATAGAGGTTGAACGGGGTGGTTTGGTCCGCGGTGGAAACATCGCCAAGAAGAAACGTGGCGAACCCCCAACCGACGTAGTCGGCGAAAGGCTGGCTGGGAGCTCCGGTTGGGCTGTTCTGGAAGTTGAAAGCAAGTGCTCCTGAGCCCGAGCGGCTGTTAAGTTGCCGCGCCAGAAAGTCCCCGCCAAAACTGAAATTGTGCTTGCCTTTGATCCACGTCATGGTGTCGCCCAGGCGCATCGCGGCGCCTGCGAAATTGCCCTGCCAGCGGTTCCCGATGAAAGTCTCGTTAAAGTTGTTCTTGCCGGACTCTCCGCTGCCGAACGATATCAGCGGAAAATTGCTCGCGCCTGTATTGCCAAACCCAAGCTGCTGCGACCAGTTTCCGGCGGCTGATGGTAAGTCGCCCTGCCAATCATAGTTAAACGTAAAATTCAGAACACTGAGTACGGTTGGAGAGAACGTGTGCGACTCCGTGACGCGCCACTGATGCGAATGGAAAAAATTGTCCCGTGCTGCAGACAGGGGTCCGCCGTCTGAACTCCCCTCCTGCCACAATCCGCCGCTGTCGACCAGGATGCGCGGCTTCCGGTTGTAAATCCAGGATCCCGACAGCCGATCTTGTTCGCGTAACACGTGGTCGATCTTGGCCACAATCTGGTTTGCGGTTTGACTGGGAACGCCGCTGAGCAGCCCGCGCGAATTCGATTGCAGGCCGCCAAACTGAGGCCGATAGGACTTCTGATAGATGGCGTTGATCTGCTTTGAAACACCGCTGATTCGATCCGTGGGAATCACATTCCCGGCAAACTGACGATTATCGGGAGTCGTGGGATCAAAAATCATTCCTTCTTGCGCGGTCACTGTGTTGCCGTTGGTATCCAAAACCGTGAAAGGCGTACCTCCCACAGCAGTGCACGTGCCCACTCCGCTTGTGCCTTGGCATAGGTTGTCTCCCAGAAGTGAACTGAAATCACCAGCCAGAAAGGCATCGGTTGGGACCGTGTTGGCCGTACCGCTCAGGCGGAAATCGGTGGAGATGAACCGCTCGAATGCGGCGAAGAAGAAGGTTTTGTTCTTGATGATCGGGCCGCCCGCACTGAAGCCGTAGTCCCAGGCTCGTCGCTTGTCCTTCGGATTGCCCAACGCATCATTTGTCCAAGTGTTGGCATCGAAGAGTTCGTTCACACCTAGGAGGAACGCCGATCCATGGAATTGGTTGGTCCCCGATTTCAGGTTAAGCGCAATGACTCCGCCCCCCGTAATGCTGCTTTGCGCATCTAAACCGCTGGTCTGCGCCTGGAGTTCCTGCACAGCCTCCATGCTGGGGCCGTTTTGTACGGAGTTGCCTTGGACGGCCGCTGTTCCCGACGTCCCGTCCACGGTGTAGTCTTTCGTAAACCACTGTCCGCCGTTGATCACTGCACCGTAGGAACTGCTGTAGGGTGAGTAGCCGGGTGTCGCAGCAATGGCGAACTGCTCCACGTCACGACCGCCGCCGTAAATTCCCAGCGGCAGGTCGGTGACGACACTGCCCTTAAGGTTTGTGCCTTCAGAGGGACGCTCCAGATCGAGCACCGGAGCGTCACTCGTCACCGTAACCGACTGCGTGATTGCTCCGACTTTGAGTACGGCGTCAATTCGCGCGACCTGCGTCGATTCGAGCGTAATGGAGGGATGCGACACGGTTTCGAATCCCTCTTTCTTGAATTCCACGGCATAGGGCCCCGGAAAGAGGTTCGGGATGACGTATATCCCGGCTTGATTCGATACCGTTTTGGTAGCGACGTTTGTGCCAGTATTTCTAGCGGTGACTTCGACATCAGTGATCAACGCGCCGGAAGCGTCAGTTACAGTGCCGGTGACAGTGGCGCGATTGGCTTGGGCGCCCGCGCTCTCCGCGAGGAGCGTCACGCCCGCAACGATCGTTACGCTAAGGAATCGTCCGAACAATTTGGATTGTCGCATATTGCCTCCCCGCTGTTTGCAGCGGCACGTACGCGTCATCGCACCTAGTGTCTGCCTTCTGTCTTCCACCGCACTTCCACCAGCCCCATCGATCCCGGAGTCCTGTTGATCCCGTAGCCATCTGGGTCTGATCCTGAGACTTTCTCGTTGGCCGTGTAGAACAGCGTGAATAATCCGTTGCCTTCGTCGATCAGTCCGAGCGGCGTCCGTACCTCCGTCGCCCATGCACCCTTCCCCTTTTGGACTATCAAAGACCGGCCTTGCGACCAGTGCGTCCCATCACTCGACCGTGTGTATCCAATCGCTGCCGGCGCGTCGGTATCGTAGACAGCAATGTAGGTACCGTCGTTCAATTGGCTGACAATCGGATTCTCCATGAAGCGCTTTTCAACCTTCAAGGGGTTCAATTCCGAGCAGCGCTTCCATTCGCCGGCCAGGCTGGTTGCCGTTGCCAGCCCAATCTGCCACGACGAAAGTGGCAGCTTTTCGGTATGCGCGCTGCCATAAAGCGCATACCAGCGGTCTCCCACGAGATACGGAAAAAACGAATCAGTTCCCTGCAGGCCTTCCCAGGGATCGGAGTCTTTTCCTCTTTGCAGGACGATCCCCAGATCTTTATAGGGACCACCGACTCCTGCCTCGCCGGGGGTCTCGGAAACCGCGCGCCAGATTCTTCCTTCATGATTCGTCAGCCATCGTTCGGCTGTGTCGGGCGCAGCTTGGTAGGCGACATAGAAGAGGTTCCATCGTGCCTCATTGGGGTCGTAGACAGGCAGGGGAGACCATAACGCAGCTCGCGGATCCTGCCCCGTGAAGTCTCCACTGGACTCGGCAATCGTTGCACGACGTTGCCAGTGAACTCGATCCGTGCTCGTCCATTCGGCGAGCCGCATCTTCACCCAGTGCGGATCCCCCACCATTTCGGAGGTGAACAGATGGTAGGTCCCTTTGATCTTCAGCACCCTGCCGCCCTCGAATCCGTACTTATTGTTCTCCGCACCCGGAGAATGAATGGTCAGAACGGGTCTTTCCCACCCGCTCGTGACCTCCAGTTCAGGAACGCTCGCATCGAGCGGAAGACTTTTCCGGCTGCTGGAAATGAGAAAAGCGAAGGACAGGAAAGCAATGATGACTATAAGAATGAGGGGCTTGGGCCCCGACGTCTGTCTGACCGACGTATGCGGCATTGCTTGAGTACCTCGAGATTTCTACATGCATATCGGAGAGGACTCAAGGTAATCGAGGTTAAGAACAGGTTAACGCCCGGCGATCTCCCTTCGATTCATCAACATCGCTCGACGTCCTTGCAGCCCGGTACATAAAGGATAGGATTCGGCCCAAAATGATCCGTGGGACAAATCACCTGATGTCGTTCTCTACAAGCTACCGGCCCAGGGAAGTGCTCTGTTTCGCCAAAGGTATCCCGAACTCAAATAACTGCAACTAACGCTCCGGGTAACGGTTAATTGTTTTCGAAGCGTTGCATTGACGGTCGTTCACCAGCGGTGCTATCGTCCGACGTTAGAACTGCGCTGGAGCGAGTCGGATGTTTTGCGCTCTTCCGACAGAAGTCGGTAAACGGACCGCGTGCGGTGTCATCTCTCCACACTACCGAAATTCCTCTGATCCCTCTCTTTGAAAAAAGAGAGGAACTGGGGCGCATTCTCGGCAGCAGGTTTTTCTCGAATTCTCCCAAAAAGACGCGGTTTCTGGAGTTTGTCTGTGAGCAAACCTTTGTTGGAAATGGGGAGAAATTAAACGAGTACCAGATCGGAGTGGAAGTCTACGAACGGGGAGTCGACTTCAATCCGCAGAGGGATCCGATCGTTCGTGTGCAAGCCCACGAGATTCGCCGTCTCCTCAAGAAGTTCTACGAAGAGGATGGTAAGGCCAGTTCGATTCGGATGGATCTGCCCTCCGGCCATTACGTCCCGATCTTTACCCGGACTGCCGAGCAAGAACCCGAATCAGAAGATTCCAGAAACTCTCCAGTGATTCAGGAACGCCCCGGGTTTAGCCGCTTGCCCTGGACTCTCACTGCCGTCTTCGGCATCATCTCTATAGTGCTCGCTGGGCTGCTCGCTCTGAACTGGGGAGCGCGCAATGGCCAGTCTCGCTCTGCGGCGGCTAGCCTTCCTGAATCCCTGCAGTGGTTCTGGCAACCGTTCTTGTCAACGCCCGAGGGTCCGCTCATCACGATTCCGAATCATCCCCTGCTTCGAGCAGCGCATGACGGTGACAGCGAACAAACCCTCGCCGGCGGGCATGAGATCCCCAAGTCGAGCCTTCCCGAGTTTCGTGACACCATTCATTTCCACGAACTCAAGCGCTTCATCTTCGTCCCCAGCCTCACGGACTTCACCTCCGTTGGTGAAACCCTGGGAGTGGTCAACCTTTGCGAGATGTTCTCCAGCGTTGGACAGAAATGCCGCGTGCAGCAATCACGCCTTGTCAATCTCGACGAGATCAAGGCAGACAATGCCATCCTGCTGGGCGGCAACCAGGCATGGAGCGGCCGCGTCTTTCTCAATCGAGAAGGATTTCAGTTCCAGGGCGGCGTCATTTTCAATCGCAATCCGTACCCCAGGGAGCAGGCTGAATACAAACCTGAATTCGATTCAGTCACAAATCACCTGACCCGCGACTATGCTCTGGTCCTCATGCTGCCAAATGAGACCAAGGACAAAAGAGTCCTGCTGATTTACGGCATTTATACCCAGGGCTCGCAGGCAGCGATCGAGTATCTGACAAATCCGGAACGAATGTCGGAACTGCGCAAGGCTCTTATCGATGCCGCTCCCGACCATCGAACGGTACCCTTCTATTTTCAACTGTTGCTCACGACCACAGTCGAAAACGCCGTTCCGGGTAAATCTTCTCTGGTTGCAGTACGCATCATTCCAAGATAGACCGCGCTGGGCTTTCGTTTTTCAAGTGGTTACCGATGGCCTCGCACAGCACTCCTGGAGCGCGATCGATGACACCAGAGATTGTGTATCGGCCACCCCTTAAGGACCAATACAGCGCTTCCCGCAGACGAGGTGAAGTCTTCTTCCTGCAGTTGAAAGGGCAGCGATTTTCAGGCGGTTCGTTCTTCCGGGACTTGCATCGCTTCCGGAGTGCGCTCCTGCCAGTGACTTAGTGCATACAGCACGAGTTCGACCCGGTTCGACACTCCAACCTTGTCGTAAATCCGCAACAGAGATTTCTTGACAGTGTTCTCTTTCAGATTGAGCTGGCGGGCGATGTCGCGATTATTGAGACCCTCCGTGACAAGGTTGACCGTTTGCTCTTCGCGCGGCGTGAGTACGACTTGCCCTCTCGAATTGATTACATGCAGCGAAGGCGCGATCGAGAGCGCGTCGATGACGAAACGCATCTGTTCCGTGTTCGTCCAGTACTGCCCCTGATGCACACTGATGATACAGCGGCACAGAGACTTGAATGGCATCGATGCCAGGCAGAACAGCCCGCGCGCTCCCGCACGTAGAGAATTCACCACCAACTCACGGTCATAATTGTCGAGCAGAAGAACAATAGCGATATTTTGATAGGAAGTATGCACGCCGCGTAATAGTTCGTACAGGCGGTCACGGTCGTCGGCCAGTCCATCGGCTAACAGAAGAACCCCTACGGGATCAGATTCCAGCGTCGAAAGGCAATCCGCCAGGTTCGCCTCGCATGCGGCGACCTTGAACGTCCCTTGCCGGCGCAGTGCGCCGCACAGCAGTTGTGATTGCGTTTGATTCGAATCTGCCACAACCACACTGATCGCTTCGGGACTGAGTCCAGAAGAAGAGCTCATCTTTAAACCTCGCAGTGGCAGCGCCCTTTGGGGGTCAGGGCTGGGGGGAGGGACCGAGTGTTAAGAACTGAGATTCTGTTGTCGCGCAACCCAGGATCGAAAAATTGCTCACAAAGTTTAAGAGTCCAGAGTCTGTGCTGCTCCGCTTGACTGGAGTCATGTGCATCCTAACAATCCGGCTGGTGCCTGTATGTGACGGCAGTCACACTCGTCCCGCTTGAGAATTCGCAAGTCTCGCAAAATTCCGGAGATTGACGACCAGAGATTTACACCGAGGCCAGGGCGGGTTGTGGACACTGGCGGGTTCAGCTGCCCACTTTAGTGGACGACCGCCGCTCCGGACGTTCCTTGAACTGTGGCCCTCCGGACATACACCGTATGCATCGGGGAAATGCTCGCGCGATCGATTTCGATGCCGCACTTTGTAGGTCTTGAGGGAAATCTCCCTTGACAGTACTTTGTCACAGAACGGTTGAGCAGCAGAAAACTGTGAATCAAAGGCACCACAACCGATATCGATTGGCGGCGCTCGTGAGTTTCTCCTGGGAAACTGAGGATCATCGTGTTCAATACGGCCACGGTCGCACACGCGACTGCAGTGTCTCGGGAGCATTTGTCGTTTCCCCCAACAAGTTGTCGATCGGCAGCGTTCTTCAAATGGAATTTTCCCTCCCCCGCTTGCTTGCTGCCGGATCGGGAGCTCGATTACGAACACGGGGTCGCGTGGTTCGGATCGAAGCGGACGGATTCGCTGTGCTTGCAGAACTGAGTCCAGGCTCGCTGTTGCATGGAGCAACCAGCATGCCGGTGGACGCGATGCGAAGCCCGGAACGAATGAAACCGATCCGCTGATCGATCTGGCTCAAGAATTCACAGATTGCTTGTAAGTTGCTCTTGTAATTGCATTTATTTCATATTTACAGATCGAATTGAGGGGGCGGAGCTGTATCCGGCCAACAGGATGGAAACGATCGCAAGCGCTGTTCTGGGCTGTAAAGAAATAGCCGACGGGGAATCGACATTCTGGTACGCGGCCTACACGGCGTCGCGACACGAGAAGACGGTTGCGGAACATTTACGGCAGAGATGTGTGGAATGCTTTCTGCCTTTGTATGAAACCGTGCGCCGTTGGAACAATGGACGCCATCGCGTGCAGCTCCCGCTTTTCCCGAGCTACGTTTTTGTGCGAATGGCTATGCGCGATAAGCTGCGCGTGCTGCAAGTCCCGGGGCTCGCGCAATTGGTGACGTTTCAAGGTTCGCCCGCAGTCTTGCCCGACACAGAAATAGAGACACTCCGCGTTGCGTTAGCCGCAGGAGTAATGGCTCAGCCGTACCGCTATCTGAGTGTCGGATCGAAAGTTGAAATCTGCCGCGGTCCGTTGCAGGGAATGCACGGCATTTTGCTGCGCCATCAAGGACAGTTTCGCGTCGTTGTGTCGGTCGAAATGATCATGCGTTCTATCGTCGTGCAAGTCGACGCGTCAGACGTCGTCGCGCTCGAGCGCAAGACTTCGTTGCTGATCCCGGCAGCCACGCACGAAGTTGAGCGGATCACTTCTCCCTGCGCCTAGCAAACCGAGCCCGCTCAAGCTGTACGCTTTTGAGGAGCAGTTATGACTCAACTAGTCCACATTTTTCTGGAGCAGCTCTTGGCTGTCTGCTTGCTTCTTTCAACCTCGCTATGGGCACAAACAGCGTCGGCTACGGACCAGCCTGGCCCGACAACCAAGGCTAGCTCTACAAATGTTTCCAACGAGAACGCGGCAGCAAGACCGCACGATAGCAGCTTTGTGATCGGCAATGATGATGTGCTCGCCATCAACGTCTGGAAGGAACCGGACGTCTCACGATCGATCCCCGTGCGCTCGGATGGAAAGATCTCTTTACCCCTGGTCGGAGAACTCCAGGCAGCAGGTCAAACCCCGGCGAAGCTGGAACAGGACATTGCAGCACGCCTGAGGAACTACATCTCCGAACCCGAAGTGACGGTGATCGTGCAGCAGATCAACAGCCAGAAGATCAACATTCTGGGCATGGTGAATAAACCTGGTTCCTACGTCCTTGCGGGTTCTATGACGGTTCTGGATGCCCTCGCCCTCGCCGGCGGATTCCGGGACTTCGCCAAACAGAAGAGTATCTATGTTCTGCGGCAAACCGCGGATGGAACTCAAACTCGCCTCCCCTTCAATTACAAGGAAGTGGCCAAGGGCACCAATCCTGCGCAAAACATAAAGCTTCAGCCGCGGGACACCATCGTAGTGCCTTGACAATGAAGTGTCCTCAACGAATTCGCATGAGGTTCATCATGCCAAATCTTCTCGCGTTCGGGTTTGGTTTGTTGCTCGCTGTGCCCGCTTGGCCGCAGACGGACAATCCACCGCGATGGGAACCCGTGCCCGCGCTGGTCGGCGTGGATCACAGCGCAGCTGCCGAAAACACGCCCAATGACAACGACCATCCGGGCGACCGCATGCAGACTCCTCCGCCGGCGAGCGGGCAAACATATCCGACGGCTCCATTGTCGGAAGAGCGCTCCAATTACCTGCGATACGGATTCTCATTTACGTCCGCCTACACAGACAACGTCTTGGGCGCGTCGAACGCTTCCCCAGTCAGCGATATGAGCTATTCAATAGCCCCCAACGCAGAACTGGACGTAACCACTTCGCGGTTGCATTGGACCGCAAACTACGCGCCCGGCTTTACCTTCTATCAGCGTACAAGCGCCCGAAACGAAGCCGACCATCGTGCACTCATTGATTTTCAATATCGCCTCTCTCCGCATGTAACGATCAGCGCGCGAGATACCTTCGGGAAGAGTTCGAACGTTTTCAATCAGGCGGATTTGGCGTCAGGCGGAGTATCAGGAGGCACGCAGGTCACGAACTCTTCCGCTTTAGCGCCGTTTGCCGACCAGCTGAACAACTCTGGATATGCCGGTCTGACCTATCAGTTTGCTCTCAACGGGATGATCGGTGCCAACGGGACGTTCACGAATTTGCACTACTCGAATCCAGAGCAGGTCCCCGGCCTTTCCGACTCGAGTTCGCAGTCGGGCTCTGCTTTCTATTCACTGCGCGCGGCCCAGGTGCACTACTTCGGAGTGATTTATCAGTATCAGAGACTGCTGGCTTCTCCTAACCAAAGCACGAGCGAAACCCAGACTCATGCAGCCCTGCTGTTCTATACGTTTCTTCCATCGAAACATTTCTCGATGTCAATGTTTGGAGGACCACAGCACTCCGACACTGTCCAGCCCACTTTGTCCTCCTCACTGGGACAACTGCCGGAACTGCGCACGTGGACACCCGCGGCCGGCGCGAGCCTCAGTTTCCAGGGGCGACAGACTGCCCTGGTGCTGACCTACTCCCACATGATCGCTCCGGGCTCCGGATTGCTTGGAGCAGTCCGCATGGACAGTGGCACCGTTTCTTTACGCCGGCAGATTACGAGGACTTTGAGCGGGCTGTTCGCGGGAGGATTTGCCCAGAACGAGTACGTAGGCAGCTCGGTACTGGGAAACAATGGCCACTCCATCTTCGGAACTGCGTCTGTGCAACGTCAATTCGGCGAGCGCCTGAATATCCAGCTGGGATATACCCGCCTGCATCAGGTCTATTCCGGAGTTGCTGTTTTATCCGCCGCTCCTGACACTGACCGGGGATTTGTTTCGATCTCCTATCAGTTCTCCAGGCCGTTGGGAAGGTAATCATGGTCGACGATCTCGAAGAGAAGAGTCCGGAAAGATTAGACCTGCAGCACTACCTGCAAATCGTTCACCGCAGGCACCTTCACTTCCTTATACCGATGTTCATTGGTTGGGCCGTCGTGTGGAGTGCAAGCTGGCTCCTTCATCCCAGGTACGAATCCAGCACCCTGATCCTGGTGGAACAGCCGACCGTTCCCAAGAATTACGTTACCCCCAACGTGAGCGATGATTTACAGGAGCGTTTGCGCAGTATTACCCAGCAGATCCTGAGCCGGACACGGCTGCTCCGCATCATTGATCAGTTCGGCCTCTACTCCGCTCGGTCGGCGCGCTCGACCGGGGACGAGAAGGTGGAACGCATGCGGAAGGATATTACGATCGAACTGGTGCGTGGCCAGAGCGACCAGATCACGGCTTTCAACGTTGCTTATACGTCCGGCGATCCTGGATTGGCCCAGCGTGTCACCGGTGAACTCACGAATCTGTTCATCAACGAGAACCTCGAAGTCCGGCAACAGCAATCCGAAGACACTACCGAGTTTCTCGAGGCCCAATTGGAAAACGCGCGCAATCAGCTCTCCGAGCAGGAGAACAGGGTTCGTCAGTTCAAATCGCAGCACGTCGGGGAGATGCCCGAACAGCTGACCAGCAATTTGCAGATTTTGAGCGGGTTGCAGGGGCAGTTGCAGAGCGAGCAGGACAATTTAAACGCCGCAAAACAGCAGCGCGTGTACCTGCAGACGCTGTCCGACCAGTCCCACGTATTGGGCTTATCGAACGGCAACAGCGTTTCCGCGGGGCCACCGGTCATTGAACAGGAGCTGAACAAGCTCAGGGCCCAGTTGGCCGACCTCAGTTCGCACTATACTGACCGCCATCCCGATGTCCGCAAGCTCAAGGAACAGATCGCGAAAACAGAGAAAATGCGAGATCAACTGCTGGCCAACCCAACGAACAGAGCGGAAGATGGTTCCGCCAGCAGCTCGGACCAAAGGGCTGATGTCGCGCTGAACCCGGCTTCCGCGCAGATCCAGAGCCAGTTGCAAGCCAACAAAATTGAAGTCACCAACCGCGAGCATTCCGTCGCGGAACTGAAGACAAAGATCGAAAGCTATCAGGCGCGACTGAATCAGGAACCGATTCGCGAGCAGCAGTTGGCCGATCTGACCCGAGGCTACGACCAGTCAAAAGCGAATTACGACGATCTGCTCAAGAAGAAGAATGAATCCGCGATGGCCACCCGCATGGAGATTGCCCAGCAGGGAGAGCGGTTCACGGTGGTCGATCCGCCCAGCCTGCCGCAGAAGCCGTCGTTTCCCAACCGGCTCAAATTCTGCGGCATCGGAATCGCATTCGGACTGGCTCTGGGAATATTCGTGGCCGCTCTGTTGGAGATGAAGGATGATCGAATCTACGGGGAGAAGGAATTGAAAGACCTGCTCTCCGCAACCGTTCTCGCGGAAATTCCAGTCATCGTGAATGCGGACGATGAGCGGAAGCGACACGCGCGGATGTGGTTGGGTTGGGGGACGGCTGCGCTCGTGTTCGCCACCATCCTGGCAGGCTCCGCTTTCAGTTACCTGCGCGGATAGATCTGACATGTACAAGGCTTTCTACAAGCTGCAGAAGAATCCGTTCGAGATTACGCCCGATCCCAACTTCTTGTTCTTTACCAAGAAGCACAATGAGGCGTTGGCGGCTCTCTACTATGGAGTGAAGCGGCGCAAGGGCTTCGTCGTGCTGACGGGCGAAGTGGGCACCGGGAAAACACTGCTGGTTCGCTGTCTCCTCGGACTGCTTTCGCGCGCCAATGTTGCGTATGCGTATGTTTTCAATCCCTGCCTGTCTCCGATGGAGTTCTTGCAATACATCGCAGGAGACTTTGGGCTTCCGACTGCCGGAAAGTCAAAGAGCGAGCTTTTGTTGGAGCTGTGCAGCTTCGTGATTGGCCGTCATAAAAAAGGACTGGCTACGGTTCTGGTGGTCGATGAAGCGCATCATGTGGCGGCCGATGTCCTGGAAGAAGTCCGGCTTCTGACCAATCTGGAAACACTGGAAGAAAAGTTGCTTCAGATCCTCCTCGTGGGACAGCCGGAACTCGATGAAAAGCTGGATTCGCGCAATCTCCGGCAGTTGAAGCAGAGAATCGCTCTTCGTTCTCGATTAGGCTGCCTGGATTTGGCGGAGACGCGTGGATACATCTACCGTCGTCTGCAAGTTGCAGGCAGCAGTAATCCTGCTCAATTGTTCCCCATGGACACAATCCTCGAATTGCACCGGCAATCGAGAGGGCTTCCCCGACTGGTCAACACTCTTTGCGAAAACGCACTCATCCACGGATACGCCCGGCAGTTGGAGGCGATTCCTCCCGTAGTTATCGAAGAAATCGCAAAGGATTTCCGGCTGAACATCGAGCATGTTCCAGCCGGCTCGTCAGAAAACCGTGCACCTTCCGACGAAGTTGCACAGGCTGCTAGAACCCTCCTTGATCTGTATACATATTTGCGGACTGCGCAACAGGCCAAATCAGATGTACCGGTAACAATCGGCGCGGGAGCGCGCGAGCATGAGCCGTATATTTGACGCACTACAAAGATCCGGTTTAGAGCAAACCGGGGTTGAGTATCCCGACCTGGTCGCCATCGCGACTGAGGTCTTTGATGCGCCTCAGACAAAGGCGTCCCAACGCCACGTGGGGACGGAACCATTGCCGGAATTCCCCGCATCCGTCATTCCGCTTTCGGAAGGGACCGCGCCGCAATCAGGAAGTAATATTTTCCATGACATCTGCTCCTTGGACGTGCAGGTCCACCCAAGCAGCCGGCTTGTATTCTTCACCGAACCCCACAGCCTTGCGGCGGAAAAGTTCCGTTTCCTCGCAGTTCGCCTGCGCCAGCTTCGCCAGAATCGGAGTTTGAAGAAGGTGCTTATTACGAGCACGATTGCAGAAGAAGGAAAAAGCCTGGTAGCCGCAAATCTGGCTGGCGTGCTGGCACGGAGGAAAGAAAAAGTTCTTCTGATCGAAGGTGATATGCGCCGTCCCACCCTTGCGCAGCGATTCGGCCTCGATGGATTAAGTGGACTTGCCGAATTGCTGCAGAATAGCCAGCAGGGGATATCGAACATTTACCATCTCAACGGCCCGGAGTTTTGGCTCATTCCGGCAGGCGCCCCACCTGCGAATCCGCTCGAACTGATGCAGTCCGGGCGGCTTTCCCAGTTGATGGAGCAGCTTGGACCCGCGTTCGATTGGATCATCATTGATTCCCCTCCCCTCCTCCCACTTGCCGACACAACAGTGTGGCAGCGCTTCGCCGACGGAACTTTGCTCGTAGTTCGTGAAGGAACGACGGAAAAGAACCCATTGCAGCGCGGCATCGAAGTCTTGAAAAAGGCTGATCTGCTTGGTGTGGTCCTCAATGGCAGCGCCAACAGCAATCATCAGAACTACTACCAGCGCTACGCTACGATGCTGAAGAAGTGAAATAAATAGACCCTCTCGGCCCGCAACCTCCTCTCAAAAACAACCAGCCTGGCAGCCCTCCCCACTGCCAGGTCGCAGACTCGGACGTCCCTAACTGTCAGTCATTCCAACTCTTACTAGAATTTGAGGAGAAGAAGTCGTGAACGTGCGGCGGTCACTTGAAAACTCAAGCCTTGGCTTATTCGACGATTCCTCACAACCGGCTGAGGGAAGGAACATCTTCGCCGAAGAAGAATTTCATCGCGTGATCTTCCGAGAGCGACGCCGGACGGAGCGCTCCCACAATCCGTTCTTGCTCATGTTGCTCGACATGGGCGACGAACCTATTGGCCAAAACGGAGAGAGCAGCATGAGCAAGATCCTGGCTGTGCTCTCCTCGGCCACCCGAGAAACCGATGCTGTTGGCTGGTACAGGAAGGGCCTCATCGTCGGAGTCATGTTCACCGAAATCGACGCGGAGGAAAAGGCGCACATCCTCAATACGATGTTGAGCCGGGTCAGCATTGCGCTTCAAGATCGCCTTAGCTTCGAACAGTTCAACCAGCTCAGCATCTCGTTCCACTGGTTTCCCGAGGAATGGGGACACGGCGTACCGAAACGGCCCAGCAATCCGGTGCTCTATCCCGACCTCGCGGACCGGGGGAACGGCCGCAATGTTTCCATGAAGATCAAACGGTTCATGGACGTGGTCGGCAGTGCGATGGCGCTGGTGATCCTATGGCCTCTGTTTTGTTTAATCGGGCTAGCGATCAAAGTGACGTCCAAAGGCCCCATCATCTTCCGGCAAGAACGCATGGGGCAGCGTGGGAAGGCGTTCATGTGCCTCAAATTCCGCACGATGCACGCCAACAATGATCTCGCCATTCATAAAGAGTTCATGAAGCGAGTCATCCAGGGAGAGTATGACGGCAACGATGGCAACGGCGGAGCGCCGGTATATACCAAGATGCCCAACGATCCGCGCATTACTCCGGTGGGACACTTTCTACGTCGCACTAGCCTGGACGAACTGCCGCAATTCATCAATGTGCTGCTGGGTGAAATGTCCTTGGTCGGCCCGCGCCCGCCGCTGGCTTATGAGTTCCAGCAATATCAAATCTGGCACCGTCGCAGGGTGCTCGAAGTGAAACCGGGCATTACGGGTCTATGGCAGGTGAACGGCCGCAACCGGGTCCGTTTCGACGACCAGGTACGACTCGATCTCCGATACGTCCGCACCTGGAGTCCCTGGCTCGATGTCCTGATCCTTCTGAAGACGCCCCGGGCCGTTTTCCTTGGGAACGACGCCTTTTAGCCTGCCCCGGGCACGAGTATATCGGCAGGATCAAATGCTGATTGCAGGGGCACCAAGCTTCAGGTTAGCAGTCTCTTCAATCCCTTTCCCTACTGAAATCAATGATTCGGATCCTCAAAATGGCAAACACGAAACCAGTGCCTCCCCCCACTTCAAACCTTTGTATCCACGCGTCGCCAGCGCGTAGAGTCTCGGTCATAATCGTGGTCTGGAACGCCAAGAAATATGTGCAAGAATGCCTCGCCTCGCTGCACAAATACTGTCGAGAGGCCTATTGCGAAGTTATAGTCGTGGACAACGCTTCCACAGACGGAACACCGCAGCTAGTCGCCGAAATGTTTCCTGCGTTTAAGCTGATCTGCAATTCAGAGAACCTTGGATTCGCAAAAGCCAACAACATTGGAATTGCGCACAGCACGGGGGAGTATGTCTGTTTAGTCAACTCAGATGTGACGTTTACCGATGACTGCATTTCTCCAATGGTCGAGTACCTGGATGGACATCCGGACATCGGCATGCTTGGTCCTAAGATGCTGGGACCGGAAGGTACAACTGCGAGACGTTCGACCATGCGCTTTCCTACAGTATGGAACAATTTCTCCAGAGCCCTTGGCCTCGATCTCGCCTTTCGTAGATCCCGACTTTTCGGCGGCCTCTTAATGTCCGATTTTGATCATCAAACAACCACGCCTGTTGAAGTTCTGAATGGATGGTTCGTTCTCGTTCGCCGACGGGCAATTGAGCGAGTGGGTGTCTTGGACCCCAGGTTTTTCATGTACGGAGAAGATCTTGACTGGTGTTATCGTTTTCGGCAAACGGGAGAAGGAGTTGTTTTCTTTGCAGATGCAGCAGCAATTCACTACGGTGGCGCGAGCTCGTCCAATGCACCTCTTCGGTTCTACCTCGAGCAGTGTTATGCCAACTGGCAATATTGGCAGAAGCACCACAACTGGTTTTCACAAGTGGCATTTCTCGTAACGTTGGCCATCTATCATTGCGTTCGCCTCTTGGATTCTATCTTCCGCTACGTGTTTTCGCCGGGACGCCGACTCGAAAGTCTGGATAATCTACGGCGGAATGTGATTTGCCTGCAATGGGTGCGCCAGCCGCAGCGTAGCCCTTCAGAGATGAGACTTGATCGCGCAGGCCAGCCCCAGCCCGAGGTTTAAATAATTCGATATGAGCCTACGATCCCAACTTGGTGATATCCGTCGAAGCATCTTGTGCGCCTTCTACCGCCGAGTTGTGCCATTGGGTGACCACGGCCCCATCGTGTCTTTCACATTTGACGATTTTCCTCGAACCGCCTGTTCCGTTGGCGCCGCTATCTTGGAGAAGTTCGGAGCGCGCGGCACTTACTACGTCACTGCGGGGCTCATGAATTCCTGTAACGAACTCGGAGAGCTCTTTCACCAGGATGATCTTTGTACCCTGGCGGAAAGAGGGCATGATTTGGGGACACATACGTTTCACCACCGTTCCTGCCGTTCGTTGTCCCTGTCTGCGTTCCGGGAAGATGTCGAGAAAGGCAAGAAGGCTGTCGAGGAATACGTTGGGTGTGATTCCATCAATTTCGCTTATCCGTACGGAGACGTCACGCTCCGAATCAAGAAAAACGTAGGACCTGGACTTGCCAGTTGCCGAGGCATTGTGCCGGGTTACAACGGTCCGGGAATCGACTTGAATTTATTGCGCGCCAATCGCTTGTACGGCGGCGTCGACCAGGCTACCCGGGCTGAAGCCCTGATTCGGGAGAACGTGAAGCGAAAGAGTTGGCTGATCTTCTATACACACGATGTTCGCCTGCGGCCTTCCCCCTATGGTTGTACTCCTGCACTCTTGGAGTCGGCGGTATCCTGTGCCGCACGCAGCGGCAGCCGTTTGCTGGCTGTGCGAGAAGTCTTGAGCGAACTGGTGCCGGCGATCCGAGCGTCAACTGTCCGAGCAGGCACCCCAGAACCCGTTACAACATCCAATCCTCTTTGATGTGTAAAGCCCTGGCATCGAAAAGATCGTAGTAGACACCCTGAAATTTTCAGCGCGTCAGCGTTCACTCGCCCACTCAGCATGTCCTCATCCTTAAGCCTGCCGGCGAAGCAACGGCCGCTCGGGACCTACGTCCTGATGACTGCCGCTTACAACGAGGAGACCTTCATCGAGCGCATCATGCAAAGTGTGCTGGCTCAGACATCGCTGCCGAAGAGATGGGTCATTGTCAGCGACAACTCCATCGACCGGACGGACCAGATCGTTGAACGCTATGCGAGCCAGCATGACTTCATTCGTCTCCTACACCTGACCCGAGCGCCTGGCCGCAACTTTGGCTCGAAGGTGATCGCGCTCCAAAAGGCACACAAGCTCCTCGAAGGTGTGGAATACGACTTCATCGGCAACGTGGACGCAGACGTCTCGCTGGAACGTTTCTACTTCGAAGACCTGATCAACCACTTCCAGCAGCATCCCGGCTTGGGTCTGGCGGGTGGCTTCCTCTATGAGGATTCAGGAAGTGGGTATCACAGCCTTCGCATCAACGATGTCCGCAACGTTTGCCACGCAGCGCAGTTGGTGCGACGGGACTGTTACGAAGCCATCGCTGGCTACGCAGTCCTCAAGTATGGGGGCGAAGATTGGTACGCGCAGACTCAGGCCAGGATGAAAGGTTGGCAGGTCGAAGCTCTTCCGCAATTGAAGATTTTTCATCACCGCCACACCACCGGTGGAAGTAGCCCGCTAAGAAACGCTTTTCGTCAGGGCCGCCAAGATTATTCCTTCGGCACTGTCCCGCTCTTCGAGATTTTCAAATGCCTCCGCCGCCTGCCCGAAAAGCCCTACTTCGGCCACGCTCTTTTTCGCCTGGCAGGATTCATCTGGCCTCACCTCTGCGGAGAACCGCGGGGCGTAGAAAATGATGTCGTTTCCTTTCTCCGCCGAGAGCAAAACGGCCGGATTTCGCAATTAGTAGGCGGCAGTTGGGCTGCCCTGACTTCCACAATCGTCGGATTTGGCGATAAGAGAATTGCTGACGTAGAAGCTAAACATCTTCCAGCGAGAACAACAGATGCATAACAATAACGATTCCGATCGTTGCAGAACACAGCAATCGCTACCCTTCAGACGAATCGGTCCTGTTGACGTTGCCGCCGTCGACCGTGAAGTGGCACTCGCAACAGTGGTGAAGATGATACGGACGGGAGGCATCGTCGGGTTTTGCAACGCGCACACCGTGAACATGGCGCGAACCAAAACGGATTTCGCAGCTGCATTGCAACAAGCCCTCGTCTTTCCGGATGGCTTTGGGGTCGATCTTGCTTCGAAGATCCTCTATGGCGCAGTGTTTCCGGATAATTTAAATGGCACTGATTTCACGCCCGAGCTGCTCGGAACGCTAGGAGAGCCAACACCCATCTTCCTTCTCGGAAGTTCGCCCGGCGTAGCAGACGTGGCTGCGAAGATATTCGAGCAGCGCTTCCGCAACGTTCGCGTGGTCGGAACTCAGCACGGCTTCTTCGATGATGCCGAGTCGCCCGCTCTCGTCAAGCGCATCCGCGCGTCGGGTGCGCGGATTGTTCTGGTTGGGATGGGCCATCCGCGCCAAGAAATATGGGGGGCCTCGTACGGTGTCGCTACCGGAGCTCTGGTTATGCTTGTCGGCGCGGTTCTCGACTTCACTGCCGGACGCGTGAGTCGCGCTCCAATGCTGATACGCAAGATGCGAATCGAGTGGTTGTACAGGCTATGGCTCGAGCCGATGCGCATGTCTGGACGCTACCTCGTCGGGAATCCGCAGTTTCTCTTCAGCGTTCTGTGCCAGAGGCTGGGGCGTGCAGCGTCAGCGGCTTACGCACTATCGAGAGATAGTGCCAGATGATGGGTTGCAGTGTTGAATTTTTCATCAACGAAAGCCACAAAATCCTAAAGATCTTTCGATTCTTGCCGGAATGCTCTTGCCCCGAGTGCAGTTGTCCCAATGAGTCGTGTGCAATGTACCAACGTGATGTTTTTATCTGATCGTCATGTGCGAACATCAAGCCCATATATGAAACGTTCGCTCCTGGCGCTGGTCCTTCTTATTGTTGCGGTCGCCGCAACGGCGCAGTCCAACATTTATTCCGCATGGTCTAACTTTCCGCAAGATCCGACTTTCTTCCCACTTGCAGTGTGGTTGCAAGGGCCAACTGGAACTCCCGGTTTCGTCGGTGGTTATCCCGACGTTGCGATGGCGATGAAAGCTGCCAAAATGAACGTGCTGCTAGGGCTGGACGGTGGCAACGGTGGCTTTGGTTGGCCTAGCGCTTTCGGGACAGACTGCGGAGCTTACGGTATTTGTGGTGAGTTTAAACTTCTGGTGAATAACGGATTGTATGTCATTCCAACAGTACATTTGAATCCTGATGGGACTGGAGTTCCGCCAACGAATACGACGGCAGCGAACACGATTGCCTCCGTCCTGTCTTTGGCGGGCTGTCCCTCGGGCCCAAACTGCAAGTACGTGATTGGCTGGAACCTTGGGGATGAGCCGCATTGCTCTGACTCGACTAACTACAGTGTTCAGGGTCCGGCGGCAACTTATCTACCCGCCTTAGTACCAGCGTTGCAAGCGGATCAGGATTCCACGCGCCCCTATTTGGAAAACTTTCTTGATTTTGTATTTGGGCACGGAACTTGCTGGCCTCCCACTAGTGCAACGAACACTGCCGCGCTGCAAGCAATTTCAATTGGGTCCGCGGATACATACCCACTCAACAGCGCGTACAACACGGCGAGCAACATCCCATTCGTGACAGGACAGACCCAGGACGCCATGTGGATCAATGGCTGGATTACGGCACAAATGGTTGCCCGTGGTCGATCCGGACAACCGATCTGGATGTATGTGGATACCGGGGACAATGAGTATGGGAACGCTTTGGGCGGTGGTAGCGCTTGCAGCGAAAGCACAAATCTTTGCACACCGGATAACCACGAATACCGAACTCCGCCCGAACAAGTGAATGCTGATGTCTGGAACGTCATTATCAACGGCGCAATGGGTATCGAGTGGTTCTGCCACGACCTCAACGGAACCCAAGTAGCTAACAGCTTTTGTTTAGGAGCCACAAACAGCGGGGAAGGCTCGATAGCCCAATCGGTTGCGAATAACATCACGTATGTCAACGGGGCGGTACTTAATTTCGCACCACAATTAAATTCTCCTGTGCTCGCCCGTTGCACAATGCAGCATGGGCCCAATGCTTCTTACAATGTGGCTCAGTACACGGACTATTACACTTCATGTTCCAACGGCATTCTGACTATGAGTACCGGCACGCCCACGGTACCGGGCTCCGCGATCATCAAGAACTACAACGGCACGCTTTACTTGTTTGCAGATTCGGATCGAAACGGATCCGCTCTGATGACGTTTACTCTTTCCGGATACGGGGGCGCAACAGCGACAGTCGTTTACGACTCAAACGCCCAGTACGATCCGGCCCATTCCAGCATGGGAGCGACCTTTCCGCTCAACAGCAACGGCCAGTTCTCTGACCAATTCGGTGCCAATGGGCACAATTACGAACCAAAGATCTACAAAATTACCCGCGGAGGCCCTCTAGCGCCGACTGGTCTGACTGCAACAGTGCAGTGAACTAGGCCCTACTGGCTACCGCCTCGAGTTACCTGTCACTTATTCGGCGCCGCCACCATGGCCCGCTTGCTCGAGAATTAACGAGCACTATCTGTCGTCTAACTCTCTATGACCCTCTGCAATCGGCCCATCCGGGTTCTCTATAGCTTTCCAAACAAGCTTGGAGGTGCCCGGATCTGCTATACCGCCTGGCAACAGGTGAATGGTCTCGACGCAAACGGGGCCCATGTCCTCCTCTTCCCGGCTTCGATATGTCGCGCTGTGCCCGATGGGGTTAGTTGCCACCCGACGCTGGCCAGAGGGAACATGCGAGTACCGTTTCGCTTGCTCGGTCTCAGAAACGCCATGGCCCTCCATGATTCCATCGTGGCGCGCAGGCTAGAAAGGCTGCGCGACCGCGTTGACATCGTCCACACTTGGCCGAGCGGGGCACTTAGAACCCTCCATGTCGCAGCGCGACTGGGAATCCCCACGGTGCTGGAGAGGTGCAGTACACACACGCGATATGCCTACGAGGCTGTGGAACAGGAAGCCCGAAACCTTGGAATTTCTCTTCGAAAAGGGGAGGATGGCGCCTTTGATGAAAGGGTCCTTAAGCTTGAAGAGGAAGAGTTCCGCCTGGCAGACCGTCTTCTGTGTCCGTCGGATTTCGTTGTGAAAACCTTCTTGGACCGCGGATTCTCAAAGGATCGGTTGCCACGGCACTTCTACGGGTTTGACGAAAATACTTACTACAGCAACCCGAATTACCGACCCAACACGCGAGGCCTGAGGGTTCTTTTCGTAGGTTACTGCAATGTGGGTAAGGGCGTCCATTACGCGCTAGATGCTTGGCTTAGGTCTCCCGCTAGCCAAAATGGAATCTTCACCATTGTTGGGGACTTCGCGAGCAGTTACAGGAGAAAACTTGCCAAGCTGCTTTCACATCCGAGCATACGAGTTGTCGGTCATAAAGATAACGTAGCAGAGTTCATGCGGAACAACGATGCTCTTGTGCTGCCCAGCGTCCAAGAGGGATCTGCGCTAGTATGTACTGAAGCAATGGCCACGGGCTGTGTCCCGATCGTATCTGACGTTTGCAGTTCGATGTGCAAGCACATGGAAAACGCACTAGTGCACCATGCCCGTGACGTCGAAGCCCTCTGTCATCACATCACACTTCTCAGTGAGGATCGCACGCTCCTCCAGAGGTTGCGAACAAATGGGCTGAAAACTCGCACTGACTCTACGTGGAGTGCTGCTGGGATCAGGCTCCTTGATGTCTATCGCGAGACCATCAAATTGTATAAGACCGGACAACTCGCGATTCCCGCCTGAGAGTAAATTTGCACGGCCCCCTTGGCCATTAGTCAATGTTCTCTGCTCCGGAAACTCATGGCAACTGAAATCTGTTCAGTTCACAAAACAATCAAGAAGCGATATAGCGCGTTCACTCGCGACGAAACGCTGAGGGCTAAGGTGTTCCGCGGTGGAGTTTGGCTCGGCGGAGCGAGCTTTGTCGAACAAACAATCCGCTTCGGCCGCAACATGCTGCTTACGCGACTGCTCGCGCCGGAGGCTTTCGGAGCAATGGCGATCGTGCAGTCTGCCACGACGCTGATCCAAATGACCGTTGATGTCGGGGCTAGAGAAGCCCTCATCCAGAACCCTAAGGGAGAAGAGGAGAGTCACGTCACGGCCGCCTTTTGGATGACAGCTAGCCGGGCGCTTTTTCTTTATCTTCTTATTTACATCCTCGCGCCCACTGCCTCAATGTTCTACGGCAACGCCGACTTGGCCACATTAGCCCGGGTTGTATCGCTGAGTGTCCTCTTCGACGGACTCATCAGCCCGCGAGCGTATGTGGCAATGAAGACTATGAAGTTTTGGAAGTGGGCAGCGGTAAATAACGGTGGTGGCATCCTTGGCGTGATCACGGCAATTGCCCTCGGTGTATACATGCGCGACGTGTGGGCACTCGCGATTGGTTTTTGTGCTGAAAACGCTGCTCGGTGCGTCCTTTCGTACTCGATCTGCCCTTATCGACCACGACTGCCACGGTTCGAAGCAATTCGTGACCTGCTTAGATTTTCAAAGGGCCTGATTGGCCTCGTGCTGTTCAACTTTGTCTTCATGCGGACGGACGTCTTTGTCATAGGCAAGCTTTATTCGCCAGCGGAACTCGGTTTATATTCAATGGCCGTATATCTCATTCAGACACCTGCCGGATTCGTGGTAAATGTGATGAATCAAACCCTTCTGCCCGCCATGTCTCGAGTGCAGAGTGACAACGTTCGTCTGAACCGTATCCTGTTGCAACTGACCGAAGCTACAGTGTGGATTGGTTTACCGGCCACTGTTTTCGCGGTGTTTTGCGCGCACTCTTTGTTGACGGTGGCCTACGGCCCCCGATATGGCTCTGCAAGCATCGCGCTCGGGTTAGCCTGCTGCGCGGCGCTCTTGAATATATTGAACAACCAGATCACCCAGGCTTTCTACGCCAAGGGGCTGCCGCAATTGCACCGCCGCAGTGTCGGAATCATGGCAGTTGCGGCGCTAATGATGGTCTACCCGCTCGTGAAGCTACTCGGAGCATGGGGGGGGCAGCTCGCGTGTCTGATCGCGATCATCGTCGGATACTCGCTACAGGTTGAGCGCATCCGAGGCGTGACTGGCCTCAAGATCTCTCAGTACTGGCACGTGTTCCCAATTCCAGTCTGCACATCGATTGGTATTGCAGTTCTGTGGGCATTTTTCAGCGGCTATACGATAGTGAGCCGTCCCGCACCGCGCATCCTTATGGGACTGGCATTGTGCCTTCTAACCTATTGCCTCGCGGGTGCGCTCCGCTATCGGCAGGCAAGAGTCGCCCAATCTGAGATTTAGGACCAGAATCGTTGGAGCCAAAGAGCATACATTTCGGGGGCGGCCCGACCGACACCGTGGTGCACCCCATTGTCTTGTTACTGGTTGTCGCGGCTGGAATGCTTATTCTGTTCCGGCCGCGCAGCCGAGCGATCGCACCGTTCATTGCCGCCTCCACCTTCCCCAACACTGAAGGTGAGTGAAATCACGGCCCGGTGTGATAGCAGCCCTTGCATCCTTATTAGTAAGCGCAGATCATTGACAAAGCGAAAGCGGTGTAAGCCAGAATGGCTCAGTAGTAGTTAAGTCTTTGCGGCTCAAGATTTTACCCCTAAACTATTGAGCCCCATAGATTATTTCCAGATTTTCCGCTAACTCCATGATTCCAATAGACCGGGGGGAGGGGGGGTACCCCACCGCAATCCATTTCCCAATGAAACCCTGCGTTTCGCGACGATCCTTTCGCAGGTTCCCTCTCCATTGAAGCTCTAATTCTTCAAAAAAAAGCCGTGGAACCCAAGAATATCCATTTTGGCGGAGGTCCCGCCGAGACCGTCGTAAATCCGGTCGTGATGCTACTGGTTCTCGTGGTTGGCGTGCTCATTGTGCTGTGGCCACGAGCCAAGACGATTGCACCCGTTCTCGCCATCTCCATCCTGATTCCCATCGACCAGATCCTTGTGGTCGGTGGGTTGCACTTTCCCATGCTGCGCCTCCTGGCTCTGTTTGGAATCCTCAGAATCATCTGGGAAAGGATCTCCGCAAGAACTCGGATCTTCAGCGGTGGCATGAACAAAATCGATGTTGCCGTGATCGGATTGGCACTCTCCACCGCAGTGGCCGGAGTTGCGCTCTTTCGAGAGATGGGCGCATTCGTCTTCCAGCTTGGGAAACTCTGTACTGTCTTCGGCATCTACTTTTTGCTGCGCTTTCTGATCCGCGACAAAGACGACGTGTTCAGCATGATCCGCACGCTGGCCTGGGTTGCAGCCGTGGTCGCCCCAGTGATGATCTGGGAAGTTGCCACCGGACACAATCCGTACGCCCTGCTGGGCGGATCGCAGGCCGCCTTCTACGGAGATGTCATCGAGCGCAGCGGCCGTTTCCGCGCCACCGGCTGCTTCGGCCATCCCATCCTGGCTGGAACCTTCGGAGCGATTCTGCTGCCTCTTTTTGTGGCACTGTGGCGCGAGGGCACGAAGAACCGCGCGCTCGCGCTCATCGGAATCGTGTCGGCAACGGTCATCACCTTGGCTGCGAACTCCAGCACTCCCGTATTCTCCTATGCCGCGGGAGTGATCGCTTTATGCCTGTGGCCGATGCGGCGGTGGATGCGCTGGCTCCGCTGGGGAATTGTCACGACCATCATCGGTCTCCACATGGTGATGAAGGCCCCGGTCTGGCATCTGATCGCGCGCGTCGACATTACTGGAGGATCGTCGTCGTATCACCGCTTCATGCTGATCGATGAGTGCATCCGCCATTTCGCGGACTGGTGGCTGATCGGCGTAAAGTCGACCGCCGCATGGGGCTGGGATATGTGGGACACCGCCAACCAATACGTCGGCACCTGCGACGCCTCCGGACTTCTTCCGTTCCTGCTGTTCCTGGCGACCATCGTGTATGGCTTCAGGTACTTGGGAAGGGCTCGCAGAGCTTCCTCAAATAAAGATGAGCAAATCTTTCTCTGGATCCTGGGCGCCGCCCTCTTCGCCAATGTCGTCGCCTTCTTTGGCATCTCCTATTGGGATCAAACGCAGGTGGTGTGGTACAGCCTGCTGGCGGCGATCGGTGCATCATCAGTGGTTTCGCCAAAAGTGCAGGTGAACAAGCCCCTACGAAGGGCCTCCGAATTCCCAGACCCCACGGTCCAGCTTACCGCCGAAGCTCTGGTCGCGGGCATTCCAACCGTCCGCACTTAGTCCTCTTCCCCCGGAAAGGACCTTGGAAAAGGTCATGCCAGATGTGGCTGCCGTCGTTCCGCAGATTGGCGCAAACAGCGTGAACAGGAACAAAAGCATGCGTACTCCCGATTCTCTAACCCGCGGTCCGCATCAACTGATTGAAGATCAAGTTGAGCGTACACCGGATAGTTCGGCTCTGATCCTCGGCACAGAGAGTCTCTCCTATCGCGAGCTGAATGCTCGTGCGAATCGTCTTGCGCATTTCTTAGCCAGGCAGGGAGTTGGCCCGGAAACACTCGTGGGCGTGTGTGTTGGACGCTCTCTGGATTCAGTGATCAGCCTCCTGGCGATCCTGAAGTCTGGGGGCACCTACTTACCTCTGGATCCGAAGTTTCCCAAAGACCGCCTGGCATTCATGCTACAGGATTCAGAAGTTCGTCTGATTCTGTCGCATTCCACGATCCAGCAGAGTCTGCCGGAAACAAATGCAAAAATCATTCTATTAGATCGCGAAGATGGGGCTATCGCAGGGGCTCCCGCCACTAACCCCGCCCTGGCGAATAATCCGAATCATCTCGCCTATCTGATCTATACGTCGGGCTCCACAGGTCAGCCAAAAGGCGTCATGGTGCCACGATCGGCTCTTACTAACTTCCTTCTTTCAATGGCGGAAACACCAGGGATGA
>Ga0209698_10000947_pt1 | contig 33403 bp, 22 predicted proteins | sample LitLauG_LLR_2012_FD_187203 | JGI IMG/M metagenome (GOLD analysis project Ga0209698, IMG submission 187203) | Freshwater sediment microbial communities from Pennsylvania, USA - Little Laurel Run_MetaG_LLR_2012 (SPAdes) (version 2) | ecosystem: Environmental > Aquatic > Freshwater > Creek >... | reverse complement strand
CAACGTTACGTTGACCATGACGGTGGTGCCGGTCTTGGGCGATGCCTCTAATAACCCCGTCCTCTTTACCGTCACGGGGGACCTTACGGGAACGGTCTCGGGAGGAGGCAACGCGAGACCATAACGGCTTCCTGTCGCGGGCGGTGGTCCGGCTGGAACGATACCGCGGATCTGCTGGCCCGCGCCAAGGTTTCTTGGTCCGTCCCGAAAATGTGCCCACTGTTGATCTCGGGCGCGGGGTGGGTGCCATGCAAGATCGAGGCCGTGGAACCGGCTTTCTGGAAAGTGGCCCGACGCTAGGCAGTGCTGGATGGCACCTCTGGAAATATTCTGGGCAATTTCCGAAGCTCGGCGGGTTCGCCAGCACCCCTCGGCCCGCGACGTGCGCCACGACCGCGCCACGACGTCGGCCGTCCGCGGCGGTGTTTTGGAGCATCTCGAAATACCAACTGTACTGAAACGACAACCACTTAGACCCAACTGGACTGAACTGAACTGGCGGTCAGCACCTTCGATTCCCGTTAGCGCTACCAATTCCCGCCTTCAAATCAATTAGATGCAACACCAAAAAGGCTCTTGCGCTAAGACTCGCTAAGACTAATCCCGCGAATCGCTAATTTCGACGGACCCGAGGCACAATCTATCGATAGGCAGCCGTTGAATAGCAGGAGCCGGCGCCAGATACGACAGAACATAGTTCCCGGACTCGTTGGTCTTGGCCGACACAACAACGCCCCTGGTCGTGCTGACGGCTTTGACGTCGGCGGTGGGCACCACCCCGCCGCTGGAATCGGTGACGCGGCCCCAACTCGAATCACGCGATTCCTGGGCCCAGAAGGGGAACGGAGAACAAGAGCGGCATCATGGCCGCGCGAAGGAGTATCTGGCTCCTCATGATAACCTCCGAACTTTGAGATCTCGTCGCCTTTCCTGTGCGAACGCGGGAGCCTGAACCAGGAAAGCAAAACGGAATCAGCGCGGCAGAGCGCGTGGACCGAGTTTCGGCCCCAGGGGAAGCAGGGGTCGCGGAGGGATAAGGGCTGGGGTGGGGTTCGAGGTTTCGGCAGGGTCCAATATGCGCCCTCCCGAGTTCGTCCAACCACCCACGTCCCGGCGACCGAGCGGGCGGACCTCGACCACGCTGAAGGCGGTGTCGCCGCTGGCTCCCAAGGCTGCGTGGGGCGCTTCCGAGGGCTGTACGCAGGTCATCTGCGCTAAGATCGTGAATCACCCGGAATCAGGAATAACAAGAACCGCCCGATCTCGATCGGCGGACCGACCCCGCGGTACATCGCAATCTTCTCCTGGTTGCCAATGCAGTCCGGGCAGAAGACGGCGCAGGGCTGCGGCGGGTGGGGCGGCGCATAGCGGGACGAAGCGTTCTGCACGCCGGTGTGCAGAAAACACACGGACGGGTTGCGCTCTCGCAGCAGCGCTTGAAAGGGGTACTCAAGCTGGTTCTCGCTGATGTCGATGCCGACCGTGCCGCAACCCGACGCGGCCGTACGCGCCACGGATTCCAGGTAAGACGCGCGGTTGTTCCACTGCGACATGTCGGCGAAGTAGTTGCCGTTGCGCGCTGTGGAGAAGAGGCTGTGCGGGCCGTGGAGGGGGCGCGTCCAATTCTCGACGAGCGCCGGCCGGGCCGCGCTGAACAGTAAGAGGCATACCGCGAGTTGCAGGACCGCGAGCCGGAGCGATTGGAGCAGGTATGCGACGAGCGGCGCCGCCAGAACGAACAGCGGCAATTCGAGGCGCGCCAGAAAAGGCTGCCACTTCAGGTACCCACAGAAGAGCAGGAAGGCCAGCGCCAGCCCACCGGCGTAAATGGTCCATGTCCGGCTGCGGCTGGCAACCGCGAAGATCGCGGCCGCCACGATCAGCAACAGGTGCCAGCGGTTATTGGCGTTGGCTTCGTGGTTGGCGTTGATGGGCGCGTCGAAACGCGCCCCGGGCCAGGTGGTAGCCGGGTCCTGTGCGTCCATCTGGAGTGCCCGATGCATGGCGATGGCCGCTCGGTACACCGACTGATTCCATTGCGGACTGCGCGCGCCCAGTTGCTCGGAAGTGTGGCGCAGGGCGTTGGATAGCGTCTGTTTCCATCCGAAGGTTTCGTTACGCCAGCGGAAGACGCCGTTGCCCTGGGCCGAATCATAGCCGAGAGGCGAGCCCGTAAGGCCGATGTTGCGAGCGTATTGCGGGGCGTTGACGGTCAGAATGCCGGCCGCCAGCCAGGCAGCAGTCTGCTTGCGTTTCGGCAGGCCCGCCATCGGCAGCAGCAGCACCGGCAGAAACAGATAGGCGGTGGCCTTGGTGGCCAGCGCCAGGCCGATCGCGAAGCCGGTAAACGCGGCATCGCCCCGGGCTGCAAAGTATACGGCGCAAACCAGCCAGAAGGCCAGCAGCATGTCGTTCTTGGCGCCGGAAGCCTGGAGGATTGCGTTGGGCAGAGTAGCGCAAAGGAGCGCCGCCATGGCTTGGGCGCGCGGTCCGAGGCCCAGCGCAGCGGCGATTGCGGAGACGCCGGCGATACATCCCAGGAACGCCGCCCAGGCGATCAGGTTGACCAGATGGTCTCCGCCGGTAATCACGTAGGTGTGGAGCATCAGGTACTCGGCCATTGGCGGCAGCGTGATCTGGTTGAAGTAGGGTGTTGGAAAGAAGGCAACGCTACCGGACTGCGCCCAATAGACGACCCGCGGCAGGTGGTAGGCCATGGCATCGGCGCTGTTGGGCGGGCTGAGGATGGCGGTGAGACCGGTGATGCCCGCAACGATAGTGGTCATAACGGCCGCCACCGCTTCGAACGCCCGGATCGGTGGCGTTGTCAGCTTGGGCGGGAGGCGAATCAGGTAGATGGCGGCGGCGCTGGCGAGGGCCAGCCACGCGACGGACAGCGGCGCCCGCCGCAGCAGGTGGAACGGGCTCAGCAGTTCGGTCACAAGGGCGGCGGACGCGCCGGTCATCACCGAAGCTCGTAGCAGACGATTGCGCAAAGCTCATTCTACTGTGAACCCACGGGTAACAACGCGGCATCCAAGCAATGTAAACTCAGTGCTACGGGAGGCCGAATGTCCCTTCGCCCAGTGAAACGTCTCATCCGCTCCAAGCCAACGCTCGAAGGCGCCGGCGTCCATCTGCGCCGCGCGTTCGGTTTTGGAAACACCAAGGATTTCGACCCGTTCCTGCTCCTCGACGACTTCCGCAACGACGTTCCGGAAGACTATCTGGCGGGCTTCCCCTGGCACCCGCACCGCGGGATCGAGACCGTCACCTACGTTCTTGCCGGAACGGTGGAGCACGGCGATAGCATGGGGAACCGCGGCGCCATCGCCGCCGGCGATGTCCAATGGATGACGGCCGGGAGCGGCATCATCCACCAGGAGATGCCCAAGGGGGATGCGGCCGGCCGCATGCACGGATTCCAATTGTGGGCCAACCTGCCCGCCTCGCTCAAGATGATGCCTCCGCGCTACCAGGAAGTGAAGTCGCCTGACATTCCCGAGATCAAGGACGACGACGGCACCGCCGTGCGTATCGTGTGCGGAACCTTTTGGGGGAAGTCCGGCCCGGTGGACGGGATCGCGGCCGACCCGATTTACCTGGACGTCTCCGTGCCTCCCGGCCGCAAGAAGAGCCTCCCCGTGGAGACGACGCGCCAGGCGTTCGCCTACGTCTTTTCAGGCAACGGGAAGTTTTGCAACGCTTCCGGCCCGCTGGCGGTGCCCACCGAGGGTGTCGGCTGGGCGGACACGGCGCCGCCTTCGGAGGCGGACAACCGCTCGCTGGTGCTCTTCGACAACGGCGACGAGGTCAGTGTCCAGGCCGGCGACGATGGCATCCGCTTCCTGCTGGTTTCCGGCAAACCGCTCGAAGAGCCGGTCGCCTGGTATGGCCCAATCGTGATGAACACTCAGGAGCAACTGCGCCATGCCTTCGAGGAACTCGAACGCGGGACCTTTCTCAAATCGGGGGGCCAGGCGGGCTGAAGGCAATTAGTGCTTGAGGGAACAAACTCAGGCGCCCGCAGCCTTGGCCAGATAACGTCTCCACGGCGCCCAGTAATACGTCTCCCATCCCGCCGTGACTGCCTGATAGTCCACCGCAGGTACATCGAGGTGTACCAGGTCGATCCGGCCATCCTTTCCTTCCGGGACGAAGGCGAGGATCAGCGTCGAATCGGAATCTCCCGGGTGGAAGTTGGTCGAACGCCACGACTGGACCACGAGCTTGGATGGAATCACGGCCAGCGTAGTACCGGTGATGTTGCCGTGGAAGGCAGTAAAGAGCGACCCCGATTCCGCACCGATGGTCACGGGCGCTCCGGTAATCTCCGCGTGCCTGGCGGAATCCAGATACGCCGCGTATAAGTCCTCCGCGGGTGCGGCCAGAATAACGGAATCCCTGATGATGCTCCTCATCAATCACATCCTCCTGTAAGGCGACGCCAGATACTTCTTCGACTCCTGCGCGGCCTCGGCTTGCGGCGCGTAAGCAATGGCTTTCTTGTAGGCCGCCACCGCTTCCGCGCGCCGCTGTTTCATGTCGTAGATCTGGCCCATGCGCAGCCAGGCCCGCACTCCGGTATTGAGGTCCACGTCTTCGGCTGCGGCGGTTACGCGCTGCATGTTCTCCAGGGAGCGGTCGAGCTGGTTGTACCAGAATTGGATCGACCCCTGCTGGAAGTAGAGTTTCTCCCAGGGCAACCGGTCGAAGCCGGGCGCGTGGCGAGCCTTCAAACGAGCCACTTCGTCCAGCGTTTCGAGGCCGTGCGCACCGTCGCCGGCCATGCTGTACATTTCGGCCAGTTCCAGGCGCAGCAGAAAATTGCGCGGATAGCGGCCGATGAGTTCCTGCACGATGGGGATGGCGAGGCGCGGGCGGTTCTCGCGACGGTAGAGAGCGCAGAGCAGGATCCGGGCGTCCCAGCGGTTGAGCTTGCCCTTGGCGGCCACTTCCTGCACGGTGCGGATGCCCTTTTCCTTGTCGCCGCGGATGCCCACCAGGAAACCGAGCATCTTGTAGTGCCAGGGCAGGCTGCCGACGATGTAGTCGTGCAACCCCTGCACCAGCCGCGCATCCACATTGTCGGGCTCCAGTTCGGAAATGCGGTTGTGCAGGCGGCGGGCGGCGGTGGCGTCGCGAAGCGAATCCATCCAGGCCTTTTTCACTACCCAGTAGTAGTTAGAGCGCAGCCCGTAGGCGATGCCCATGGCGTACATGGCGGCGGTGTCGTTGGGTTGCGTCCGCAGGCGCGCGCCGGCCAGGGTCAGGGCCCTCGAAACCTCGTCGAGGAAGCGCTTCTCGGTTTCGGGCGATGGGTTCAACTTGGGCCGGCGCAGAAAGGAATTGGCGCCGGAGACCAGTTCGCTTTCGAGCGCGCCATCGCGATACATTTCGCGGAAGACCAGGGTCTGGGCCAGGTGATTGTGAAGGTCTGGCGACTTGGGATTTTGCGCGATGGCCTTTTCGAAGCACGCAATCGCCTCGTCGTACTCCAGGTTATAGAAGTGGTCGAAGCCCTCATCGACCAGGCTTCCCTGCCCTGCCAACGGGAGCGCCGCGGCAGACAGCAGCAGCAACAATCTTCCCATCAACTCCATGGTAATGGCAGCGCAGGCCGTAAGCCTGCGCTACTTACTTGCCCAGCATGGCGAAGCCGTAGAGCGTGTCGCCCGCGGCCACCACCAGGTACTGCGTGCCATCCAACTCGTAGGTCATGGGGCCGTTGGTCACAGGCGCCCCCAGATTGGCGTGCCAAAGCGGCTGGCCGGTTTCCGTGTGGACCGCCACCAGGTTGTTGGATGGGTCGCCCGCAAACAGGACCTTCCCCGCCGTGCTCAACAGGCCCGAGCGTCCGCCGCCGCTTTCCCACTTGTGGCTCCATTTGATCTTGCCGGTCTTGTAGTCGATGGCCTCCAGCATGCCTTCGCCCCACCCGCCGCGATCGTTGCCGCCCCAGCCTTCCGGCTTGTCGCTGGGGTCGTAGATGTAGTACACGCTGAAGGCGCGGGTGGCGTTGACGTAGAACAGGCCTGTATCGGGGTTGAAGCTGGGCGGCGGCCAATTGGCGGCGCCGCCCTGATTCGGCGTTACCAGGGCGCCATCGAGTTGCGGCATCTTGGCCGGATCCGGAATCGGCTGGCCCTTGGCATCGGTGCCTTTGGCCCAGTTGGTCTTGACGAACTCAGAGGTCACGATGTTCTTGCCGGTGGCCCGGTCGAGCACGAAGAACCAGCCGTTGCGGCTGGCCTGCGCCACCAGCTTGCGCTTCTGCCCGTTGATTTCGCCATCGAAGAGCACTGGGGTCTGGGTGGCATCCCAATCGTGGGTGTCGTGCGGCGAAGGCTGGAAATACCAGGCCATTTTCCCCGTGTCGGGATTCAGCGCCACGATGGATTCGGTGAACAGGTTGTCGCCCGCGCGCGCCTTGCCCGCGATCACCGGCTGCGGGTTACCCGTGGTCACGTAAATGAGGTTCAGTTCGGGGTCGTACGTGATGGGCTGCCAGGTCATGCCGCCGCCGTGTTTCATGGCCTCTTCGTTGGGCCATGAGTCGGAACCGACCTCGCCCATCTTCTGCGGCACCACGTACCAGCGCCATTGCCGGTCGCCCGTTTCGGGGTCGTGCGACTCGATGTATCCGGGCTGGTCGAGATCGTCGCCGCTGACGCCGGTGATGACGTGGTTCTTCACGACCACGGGCGCGACCGAGCCGTAGTAGAAGAGGTCGAGATCGCAGATCGATTTGTGCCAGCGCTCGCTGCCGTCCTTCATGTTCAGCGAGACCAGGTTGCAATCGGGCGTTTCGTAGTACAGCCAGTTGCCCCAGGCGCCGACGCCGCGATTGCCGATGTAGAGACCGCCCTTGGGCTGCCATTGATGGTGCCAGATGGGGCGGCCGGTGCGGGCGTCGATGGCCCAGACGTGATCGGGAACGGTGAAGTAGAGGACGCCGTTGATCTCGAGCGGCGTGGCGGAAACCCGGACCCCACCGAAGCCGCCGCCCGGGCCTGGGCCGGTGCTCGCCCGATACACCCAGGCGAGGCTCAGAGAGTTGATGTTCCCGGCGTTGATTTTGGAAAGCGTGCTGTAGCGGCGGCCCGAGTAGTCGCCGTGGTAGGTGGGCCAGGTATCGGTGGGTGGGGCTCCCAGTTTGGCCGGGTTCAGCATGCCCTGGCCGGGCAAAGCCGTGCAAAGCGCGGTAAGCAGCACCGCGGCGGCAAGGGCTCTAGACGATTTCATTGCAAGGTCTCCAGGTAGGCGACAACGTCGTGCATGTTCTTGTCGGTGATGCGGTCAAGCAGCTCCTGGTGGAAGACGAAGGGATCGTTCTTCACCACTTTCAGCGACGAAGTGCGCTTGAAGGAACGATAATCGCCCGATCCATCGCGCAGGGAGACGTTGAAATCGTCCAACTCGACGAGGACTCCGGTAACGGCTGGACCGGATGGCGGGGTTACCGTGACAGTGACGGCCTTGCCCGGTGGCGGCGCGCCGCGGCCTCCACGCCCCCCGCGCCCGCCGCCCTGCGGGAAGAGGAATCGCTGCTGCAGATTCACCGGAGTGTAACGGCGGCCCACGCCCGCGAGGTCCCCGTTGGCGGCGTGGCAACCGGTGCATTTGCCTTCGCCCCGAAAGTACGCCGCGCCGGCCTTGGCGTCGCCCGTGAGCACGTTCTGGATGTCGAGCGCGCTGCGCATCGTCAGATAGAGCTCGTAGTGAACGAAGTGGGACAGGTCCGCGATCTGCGCCTGGGTCAGGTTGGCGGGCGGCGTGGTCTGAGTTGGGTGGCCCTTGCGCAGGAACGGTCCGATTTCGTTTCCGTAGCGATCGTGCAGCACCACGACGGAACGGATCAGGTCGGCGCCGTTGTCGCCGCCGCGGGCGTGGGTGCCGTGGCAGTTGATGCACTCGGCGGCATACACTTTGCGGCCGCGATCGGCGCCAGCTGTGTCGACCACGTGTTTGTCGTCGGCGCCCACGCCGCCCGCGGTGATGCCTCTGGACTCGCCACGCCCGGCGCCGCGCCCACCGCCGCGTCCGGCCGGGCCGGGCGCGCTTCCATCGTTTCCGTAGGTGGCCGTCAGGTAGTCCACGATCGGGCCGAATTCGTCGTCGGCGATCTTGGCCCCCTGCTTGGAAACCATGGCCTCGAGTGTGTCCTGCCATTGGGCCCGGCTGCGGCGCGACGCGGTGGCGATCTGGAGAGGATGGCAGGTGCCGCAGACCCTCTCGAAGGTCGCTTTGTTCCTGGCGTCAGCCGGAACCTGCGCGTTGGCGGAAGCCGCCGTCAGGAGTGCCAGAATGGCGCAGATGGCTCGTGCCGGCATGGGGTTCCCTCCACGGATTTCCCTGAGTGTGTGCATGATCTATTGATCATACTTGAAAAGGCTAGCGCGGCGTCCAGAACGGGTGTGCGACATAAAAGTGAAAAATTGGCTGGTGTCTTTCGGAGTGGTATTAATCCGTGCGTATATAGTACGCTAGGAGCGGGAGATGCCCTTCATGATGATGCCGAAGTCCCTGGAAGCCTTAGAGCAGCAACGGGCCAATATCGCCGACCAGATCGCCGCTTTGGGCGATCTGCGGTGTGGCTCGATCACTTCCACTACAGGCCGCTGTGGTAAGCCCAACTGCCACTGCCATCAACCCAAAGACCCAGGTCACGGCCCCAACCTCCGTTTGACCTACAAGGTCAATGGCAAGACCGTAACCGAATCCCTGCCCGACCAAACCACCACGCGCAAGGCCGAAAGGGAGATCGCCGAATTCCGTAAACTGCAAGTTCTGCACAAGGAATTTGTCGAGGTCAACGCGCAGGTCTGCCAGTTGCGGCCGGTGGAGGAGACCTCGTTGTCAACCCAGGAAAAAAAACGGCTGAAATCATCCAAAAGGAAGTCGCGCGCGAAGTAGACCAACTGTTGCGCGTCGCCTTCAGCGCCCACCGCAAGACGGGGCGGTGGGATCTGGAAGCCGCGGAGATGGCCGTGCGCTCGGCCATGCATCAGGCCGGGGCCGCAGCGCTGACCCAACTGTTGCGGTTCCCAGCCCCGCTTGCCGGCCAGTTGACCCTTCCTTGCGCTTGCGGTCAGCATGCTCGTTACCGGGAATTGCGCTCCAAGACGGTCCTCACCGCCGTCGGCCCGGTGGAAGTATCGCGCCCCTACTACCTGTGCCCGAACTGCCATAACGGCCAATTTCCCGCCGATGTCGAGTTGGATATCGAGAACACGGAGTTCTCCCCTGGAGTGCGCCGCATGCAGGCGGTAGTGGGCCAGGAGATCCCCTTCGATCAGGGCCGCCAGCAGATCAAACTGTTGGCCGATCTGGATGTGACTACCAAAGCCGTGGAACGAACTGCCGAGGCGATTGGAGAGGATATCGCCGCGCGCGAGCAAAAGCAGATTCAGCGGGCCAAGCAGTTGGATCTGCCCATGGTGATGGGAGAGTCGATTCCGATTCTGTATGTGCAAATCGACGCCACCGGGATACCGGTGGTGAAGAAAGAAACCGTGGGCCGTCAGGGTAAAGACGGACATCCGGCCCGCCACCGAGACGCCAAGTTGGGATGCGTGTTCACGCAAGCCACTTGGGACGAGGACGGCTACGCCATCCGCGACCCCGGTTCGACCACCTATGTCGCCGCCATCGAGACCGCCGAAGAGTTTGGCAAGAGAATCTATCTGGAAGCCTGGAAGCGCGGATGGAGCCACGCCGTAATCCGGGTCGTGATCGGCGACGGGGCGGAATGGATCTGGAACATCGTCGAACTGCAGTTTCCTGGTGCCATTCAGATTGTCGATCTCTATCACGCCCGCCAACATCTGTGGGACTTGGTACGCCAGTTGTACCCCAACCAAGACGTCGAACAGAGACGCTGGATCATGATTCACCAAGCTCTGCTGGACAAAGGGGATATCGAAAACCTGGTACTCGCCCTCCGTTCCATCGATTCCTCCAACGCGGAGGTGGCCGAAACCATCCGCACCACGGCCAACTACTTTGAAACCAATGCCCAGCGTATGCGCTATCCGGAATTCCGCCGTCAGCACCTGTTTGTCGGATCCGGTGTCATCGAAGCCGGCTGCAAAACGGTCATCGGTTCCCGCTGCAAGCAGTCGGGCATGTTCTGGACTGTGCGCGCCGCCAACGCCATCCTGGCCCTGCGATGCTGCTACATCAACGGTCGCTTCGAGGACTATTGCGAGGCTCGCCGGGCTTGACCTCCACTTTTATGTCGCACACCCGTCCAGAACGGCTCCACCGTAGGCACGAACGCAATCGGAACGTTCTTGATGAAGGTCTTCAGCCATTCGGCGCAAACTTCCATGCCGGGCTGCTCGGATGGGATGTGTCCAATCAGAACGAGCGCCTTTCGCTTGCCCTCCGCAGCGGCATCGTTGACGTATTCGATGGTTTCCCATTCCGGCACTTCGCCAATCAGCAATACCTCTACCTCGTTCCGCTGCAAGGCGCGCCGGTGGCCGACGGGTCCGCCGGCACCCGGCTGTAGAGCAACCGTAGTCACCTTCATCTCACGGGGGCCAACCACGCGAAGCACCTTCGCACCCAGCCTCCTCTGTACATCGGCGGCAAGCTTCTCCACCGTCGTTTCGGGAAGTTTGATCAGGCCGGTTTCCGGATTGTAGAGCTTCTCCCAGCCCAGCGACCGCAACACTCCTTGCATGATGCCGTCCGGGCGGCGCATGTGCCAATGGTCGTGAAAACGCCAGACCACCATCTTGTGCTCGCGGATGAACTTTTCCTTGTCGGCCCAGACGGCGTCATTCTGAGCCTCCAGGACGTCGGTCTTATCCTGATGGCTGTAAAAGGTAGGCTCATGCGTAATGACGAGGTTCTTCCCTTCGGCCGAGGCTCGGCGAAGCACGTCGAACGTGGCCATCATCGTAGTGGCAATTCCAGTCACCGGCGTTTCGGGGTCGCCGGCTTTGAAGGTGTCGACGGTCTCCTCGCGCCAGGGTACGCCCACATTGGCCTTAATCTGATCGACGATCTGGCGCGCGGTGGGCGGGGCGGCTGGCTGCGCTGAAACGCCAGCAGCGGAAAAAACAAGAAGGAATGAGAGTCTTGGCGTCATACGACGGTTCCACATTTCGCCAGCATATCAGCGAAAGGCAGCGCAGACGACTCCTACTTCACAGGCTCCCTCAGCTTTCCGCAGCCAGCGGAGTTGGAATGAAGCATGTCCTGGCTAGCGCTGAAATCTTACTGCAATTTCCCCATACCCCGGGTGTAGGCAAGATGCCCCATGATGGACGGTAGCCTCTTGCTCGTCCCCCGGGTTCATTACGTACTGGCTGACAACTGCGGCTGCGGTCAACTCCTGATGGCGCGTTGCGCCATTTCTGCGGCCATTACTCATCGGCCGTCGCCAGTTCTACGCCCGGCTCACCGGCCGTGACCTGAAGCAACGCCCGCAAGGCGGCATCGGAACTATGCTCCAAATCGAAAGCTTGTTCCCTTGGCGCCGTCCCCTGACAATGTGGTTGGACACCTCATGAGGCCCGTACTTCCCCACCCGCCATGGCTTCAGCGCCGCTTCTCCGGCAGTGCTCGGTCGATTGGCCGGAACACAGTGACGCCCAAATCCGCAAAATTTGGACAATGTTTTAAAGTACTTACAGGTTCCTAAACCGGAAATCGTCCTCCGCCATGCTACACCATAAGGCAGGGAGTCCCCTTCTGCCGCTTCACCTTTCTCCAATTTACCGCCGCGCCGGGTCGCCGCCCGCACCGAACCTCATCGCCCCGCGCCACAACCTCGCCCACGCTACCGGACAACCGTGTGACGCATCTTCGGAAAAATGCTCTCAACTTGCGTCACCGCACCGCCGCTCTTCTCTGCAACCTGAACAGATCCAAGCGCTTAGATCTGCATTGCGAATTTTCGGGAGTCTCGCACGATGCGTCACACGAGGTCATCACGCCGCCCAGTCCTGGCCATCACCCCTCTCTCGAGCTTTGTGTCGCATCTTCGGAAAAGGTCCCCAAAGATGCGACACAACGCCCCGCCTGGTCCCCGGAACTCCCGAATCCTGAACGGCTTAGCACTGCACGCACAATTTTGCGGGAGTCTCGCAAGATGCGACACAAGACCGCCTCCTTCTCCCCAGCCTCGCCCCAAATACAAATGCCCCCATAAATGAAACTCATAGCCGATGCTACTTGAATTTGGAAAACGTGTAAGATAAACTCATAGTTCTAGTCCTTTCGATGTCCCACGCATCTACAGGCCGGGCGGTTCGATCCAACGTCTGCCACACCCTCGCTATTTCTGTAGGTATTATTATCCTGGTCATCGTATCCGGCCCCGCGTGACGGCCTGAGGAGCAGTTCTCTAGGCCATCAGCGGGGAGAAGCAAACCCGGCTGATGGCCTTTTTTGTTATGCAGCGGTTTTTTTGAGGCGATCGATATGTCAACGTTGATGAGCGGCGCAAGAATGTTGCTGGAATGCCTGGTCCGGGAAGGCGTGGACTGCATCTTCGGCTATCCGGGCGGCGTCACCCTGCCCTTGTACGACGTGCTCTACGACCACCACATCCGCCACGTGCTGGTGCGGCACGAAGAGAACGCGGCCTTCGCGGCCGAAGGCTACGCGCGGGTCACCGGGAAGGTCGGGGTCTGCTGCGCCACCTCCGGTCCGGGTGCGACCAATCTCACCACCGGACTGGTAGACGCGATGATGGACTCCATCCCGATCGTGGCCATCACCGGGCAGGTACCGAGCAAACTCATCGGAAGCGACGCCTTTCAGGAGGCCGACACGTTCGGCATTACGCGGCCGTGCACCAAGCACAACTACCTGGTGAAGAAACTGGATGACCTGGCGCAGGCCGTTCACGAGGCGTTTTATGTGGCGCTGAGTGGCCGGCCCGGCCCCGTGCTGGTGGACATCACCAAGGACGTGTTTCAGGGCCAGGGCCACTATCAGCCGGTGACTTCCATTCACCTGCCCGGTTACAAGGTGTTCACCGAAGGCCACACCGGCCAGATCCGCCGCGCGGCGCAAATGATCCAGGAATCCGAGCGGCCGTTGGTTTACGCGGGCGGCGGCATCATCGCGGCGGGCGCGGCGGCCGAACTGCGCGAACTCGTGGAATTGAACGATATCCCGGCGGTCAACACCCTGATGGGCCTGGGCGCGCTGCCTTCCGAGCATCCCAACTTCATCAGCATGCCTGGGATGCACGGAAGCTATGCCGCCAACATGGCGATGACCCATAGCGACCTGCTGATCGCGCTGGGCGTGCGCTTTGACGATCGCGTGACCGGCCGCCTGGCGGCCTTCGCCCCGCACGCCAAAGTCATCCACGTGGATATCGATCCGGCGGAGATCGGCAAGAACCGCGCGCCGGATGTGCCGATCGTGGGCGACGTCAAGCGCGTGCTTACCAAGCTGAACAAACTGCTGGCCGAAAGCGAGAGCGCGCCCGGCGAAACGCACTCGGCCGCACGGCGAGCCTGGTGGCATCAGATCCGGGAATGGAAGGAGGAGCACCCGTACCAGTCGCCGACTTCGGAGAGCGAGATTAAACCGCAGCACCTGATGGCCGAGATCGACCGTATTTCCAAGGGACAGGCCATTGTGACCTCGGACGTGGGCCAGCACCAGATGTGGGCCGCGCAACTGGTGCGCTTCAACGAACCGCGCCTCTGGGTCAACTCGGGCGGTCTGGGTTCGATGGGCTTCGGGCTGCCGGCGGCCGTCGGCGCGCAGTTCGCCCGGCCGGAGAAGCTGGTCTTCTGCATCGCCGGCGATGGCGGTTTCCAGATGTCGATTCCGGAGCTCGGGACCGTGGCCAGCAACGGCCTGCCCATCAAGATCATCGTGATGAACAACGGCTACCTCGGCATGGTAAGGCAGTGGCAGACGCTGTTCTACAACAACCGGCTCAGCGCCGTGGAGCTGGATTGCTTCCCGGATGCCGCCAAACTGGCGGGCGCGTACGGATTCAAGGGCCGGACGGTGGAGAAGCCGTCGGAGCTGCGGGCGGCGCTCGAGGAGGCCGTCAACGAGCCGGGGCCGTTCCTGCTCAATGTCAAGGTTTCGCCGTTTGAATCGGTGTATCCGATGGTGCCGGCCGGTGGCGCGGTCAACGAAATGGTTTTGGGGCCGCCGCAACCGGTGGCGGTGCCGGCGCAGTAGAGTAGGCCTCCGGCCTGCCGCTGATAGGAATGTGATTTATGCTGCAAGTGATCTCTTTACTTCTGGAAAATAAACCCGGTGCTCTGATGCGAGTTACCGGGTTGCTGAGCCAGCGCGGATATAACATCGAGAGCCTTACTGTTGCGCGGACGCTCGATCCCGAAATTTCGCGGATGACTATCGCGGTCGATGTAGACGCCACCCAGCGCCAGCAGGTGATCAAGCAGATGAACAAGCTGATCAACGTGCTGCAGGCCATGGATCTGACCGAGACGCCTTCGGTGATGCGGGAGCTGGTGCTGCTGCGCATCCGCACCGCCCAGGAATCGCGCACCGCGGTGCTGAAGGAGGCCGAGATCTTCGGCGGGCGCGTGGTGGATTCCTCCACCGAAGGCTTTGCGATCGAGGTGACGGGTGACCCCGAGAAGTTGGGCGAGTTCGTCGACGTGATGGGCAGCTACGGCGAGATCGATGTCACCCGCTCGGGTGTGTTGGCCATCGCGCTGGAATCGAAAAAGTTAAAGCTGCAGCCGCCGGTGCCGACGCGCGAGCCCGTGGGGCAGGCGTTCCCGCCTGCCTAGTCTGGACAGCGAAGAGTTTGGAGCAATGATGCCGAAACGCTATTACGAAAAAGACGGAAATCTGGACCATGTGAAGGGGCGCACGGTCGCCATTATCGGATACGGAAGCCAGGGCCACGCCCACGCGCTCAACCTGCGCGATTCGGGCGTGGACGTGGTGGTCGGGCTCTATCCCGGCAGCAAGTCATGGGCCAAGGCCGAAGGCGCGGGGCTGAAGGTCATGACCACGGCCGACGCCGCCAAAGCCGCGAACATGATCATGATCCTGGTGTCGGACCACATCCAGGCCGATCTGTATCATCGCGACATCCAACCGCACCTGACCGCGGGCAAGACCCTGATGTTCGCCCACGGCTTCAATATCCACTTCAAGCAGATCGCGCCGCCGGCCGATGTGGATGTCTCCATGGTCGCGCCCAAGGCGCCTGGCCATCGCGTACGCGAGTTGTATACCGAAGGCGTGGGCGTGCCGGCGCTGGTGGCGGTCCATCAGGATGCCACCGGCGAGGCGCTCGACCGCGCGCTGGCCTACGCGCTGGCACTGGGCTGCCTGAAGGCGGGCGTGATCGACACCAACTTCCGCGAAGAGACCGAGAGCGATTTGTTCGGTGAGCAGGCCGTGCTGTGCGGCGGTACCGCCGAGCTGATCCGCGCCGGCTTCGAAACGCTGGTGGAGGCGGGCTACGCTCCCGAGATCGCCTATTTCGAGTGCCTGCATGAGCTGAAGCTGATCGTCGACCTGATTCAGGAGGGCGGCCTCAGCTACATGCGGTATTCGGTTTCCGACACGGCCGAATATGGCGACTACACGCGCGGACCGCGCGTGGTCAACGACCAGACGCGCGCCGAGATGAAGAAGATCCTGGCCGAGATTCAGTCGGGCGAGTTCGCGCGGCAATGGATTGACGAGAACAAGAGGGGCCGCGCTAAGTTCCTGGCCATGCGCGAAGCGGCGCGCAACCAGCCCATCGAAGTGGTCGGCCGAAGCCTGCGCGAAATGATGACGTTCCTCAAAAAGAAGAAGGAAGCAGGAGTACCCGTAGAGTAGGCCTCCAGCCTGCTCTGCCTGGTGGAATCATGAAGATCTTCACGTTCGATACGACGCTCCGGGATGGCACGCAAGGCGAGTCCATCTCTTTCTCCGTGGATGACAAGCTCATCATTACGCAGAAACTGGATGAGCTCGGCATCGACTACATTGAAGGCGGCTGGCCGGGATCCAATCCCAAGGACAAGGAGTTTTTCAGCCGCGCCGGCGATCTGAACCTCACCCACGCCAAGCTCACAGCGTTCGGCTCGACCCGGTTCGCCAAGAACCCGGTGCACGAAGACCGCAACGTGCGCGCGTTGGTGGAGGCGGGCACGCCGGTGGTTTCGATTTTTGGCAAAACGTGGGATCTTCATGTGCACCGCGCGCTCGGTATCAGCGAAAAGGAAAACCTCGTGCTGATTTCCGAGACGGTCAAATACCTCAAGGACCACGGGAAGGAGGTGGTGTACGATGCCGAGCACTTCTTCGACGGCTACACGGCCAATCCCGATTACGCTCTCGAGACACTGGAAGCCGCGCACGCCGCGGGCGCCGATGTGCTATGCCTGTGCGATACCAACGGCGGAACCATCACCGGCCGCCTTGTGGAGTTGGTGAGCGAAGTGCGCAAGCGTTTCGACGGCGTCATCGGCATCCACACCCACAACGATTCGGACGTGGCTGTGGCCAACATGATCGCGGCCGTGGAAGCCGGCGCCACTCACGTGCAGGGTTGCATGAACGGCTATGGCGAACGCTGCGGCAACGCCAACCTCGCCTCGGTGATCGCCATTCTGGAGACTAAGCTCGGGCACACTACGGTGGGCCCGGAGAAATTGGCCAGCCTGACTTCGGTGTGCCGGTTCATCGCCGAACTGGCCAACCTGCCCCTGCGCAACGACCAGCCGTTTGTCGGCAAGAGCGCCTTCGCCCACAAAGGCGGCGTCCATGTGAGCGCGGTGCTGAAGGATTCCGCTACCTATGAGCACATCAAGCCGGAGACCGTGGGCAACCGGCAGCGCGTGCTGGTCAGCGACCTCTCCGGCCGCGGCAACATCATGTACAAGCTCAAGCAGCACGGCCTGGCCGGCCGGTTGGACGAGGACGCGCGCCGCGATCTGCTGGAGCGCGTCAAGCAGATGGAGTACGACGGCTACGAACTGGAGGCCGCCGAAGGCACCTTCGAGTTGCTGGTGCGCGAGGCACTGAATCCGGGCGTGCACTTCTTCGACGTGGACAGCTACGAGGTCTCGACCCGAGCCGGCGCCGCCGGCGAATCGCGCAGCACCGCGACCGTGACCCTGCGCGCCCAGGACGGGGTCCATTCGGCCACCGCCGATGGCCACGGCCCGTTCCACGCCCTGCACGAGTGCTTGCGGAAATGCCTTTCGAAGCTCTACCCGCAGATCAAGGACGTCCGGCTGATGGACTACAAGGTGCGCGTGCTCGATTCCAAGAAAGGCACCGCCGCCAACGTGCGCGTGCTGATCGAGTGGAGCGACCATCGCAAAGCATGGTCCACCGTCGGCGTGTCCGACAACGTGATCGAGGCCAGTTGGAAGGCCTTGGTGGATGCCATCCGGCTGGAGTTGATGCGGCTCACCGAGAAGGACAGCTCGATCGAGAAGGCCGTCGAAGATTACTGCTGGGGCGTGTAGATTCCAGCGTCAAGCGATCCAGCAGCCCTTACACGGCATCGCTGATGCTGGCGAGGTTGAAATCGTCCACCACAATGGGGGGCACGATGGACGAGCCGGCTTCCGCCCCCTGCGCGCGCGATGGCCGGCCCAGCATCCGGATATTCTGCAGCGCGCGCACCGGGCTTTCATTCCACCGGAAGTTGGTGACCGGGTCGGTGATCTTGCCCTTCTCCACCAGAAACACGCCGTCCCGGGTCAGGCCGGTCACTTGCAGCGTTTGCGGCTGCAGCGTGCGGATGTACCAAAGCCGGGTGACCAGCAGGCCGCGCTCCACGGAGGCAATCAGTTCCTCCAGGGTGTGCTGCTGCCCGTCGAGGACCACGTTGCCGGGCGCGGGGGTCGGCTCCTTCTGAGCTTTGGAGGCCCAGAAACGGTCGTAGTAAAGATTTTGCACCACGCCCTTCTCGATCCACGCGATGGGCTGGTTGGGCAGCAACGACGGGCCCCACGGCGTGGTGGCCAGCCTGGTATCCAGCGGGTCGCTGCGCAGCGTGACGAATTCCGGGAACATCTTTTCGCCCAGGTGGGTGCCGCCGCCCTGCTTGCTCAGGAAGCTCTGCCCCTGCTCGGCGCTGCGTGCGTCGAAGTTGCCGGCCAGTATTCCCATCAGGTCGCTCACCCCCGCGGCTTCCAGAATCACGGTATATTTCCCGGGGTCCAGGCTCTTCTTCTTACCGGCGCCGCGCACGGCCTTCTCCGCCGAGATGCGCCCCACCGCTTCGCCATTCACGTCCTTCAGCGAAACCGAGGTCTGCGAGGCCCATCCCGAACTGGTACCGCCCGCGGTTCGCATGGTGTTGGTCAAGCTGCAATCGGTAAAGGTGTGGTAGCCGAATAGGCCGGCCTTGTTCCCCACGGCCACCGCGTTGGACGAGCGCTGAATGAACCCGGCCGAGGTCAGTTGCCCAGCCTTCGCGCTTTCGATCACGGCCTGGACGTGGGGAATCAGGACGTCGCCCCGGGCGGCCGCCGTGTAGGTATCGTAGTTGCTCAGGGCAAGGTACTTTTGCGGACCCAGGGCCGGCATGTCTTCGGGATTGGGCTTGGAAATCCGGGCCAGGTCTTCGGCTTGGCGCAAGCCGCGTGCCAGCGCTTCATCGCTCCACTCGGTGACCACGGCGCTGCCCTCGCGCTTGTCTTCGGTGACGCTGCCGATGGCGATCTGCTGGGTGATGCGATAGCCGGAGGTGGTGATTCCGTTGTTGGCGAACCGGATGAAGGCGTCTTCGGTCCACGTCACGTCCACCTGGCATTGCGGCAGCTTGGAGGCGCCGATGACTTTGTCGATGAGGTTCCTTGCGTCCTTTTGACTGAGCACCGCGATCTCCTTCAATCGGTCAATAACACGTTCACCTGCTGGAAACGCGCGGGCGAGCAGCCATGGCTCACCGCATTGCTCTGCCCCGGCTCCCCCTTGCCATCGGAGAAGCTGCCGAACTGCTGCCAGTAGGCCGGTCCGGCAATGCCGGTGCACGATCGCCAGAAGTCGCTGGTTTTCGACTGGTAGGCCACGCGGGAAATCATGCCCGCCTTCTTGCCGCCCTTGATCTGCCAGAAGGCGTCGCCGCCGAACTGGAAGTTGTAGCGTTGCTGATCGATGGAAAAGCTGCCGTCGCCATCGATCAGGATGCCGTCGTCCACGCCGGCGATCAGCGAATCCGGCGTAACCTCGCGCGGCCCGGCTTCCAGCCAGACGTTGGGCATGCGCTGGAACGGCACGCTGCTCCAGGAATCGGCATAGCAGCAGCCGCGCGATTCCTTTTCGCCGACCAGGTGAGCCTGGTCGCGAATGGTCTGGTAGTGTTTGAAAATGCCTTTTTCGATGATGGGAAACTTGCTGGTCAGCACGCCGTCGTCGTCGTACTTCACGCTGGCCAGTCCGCCTTCGTTGGTGCGGTCGCCGTAGACCGTCATCCATTCGCTACCGACCCGGTAGTTCCCCATCTTCTCGGTGGTCATGAAACTGGTGCCGGCGTAATTGGCTTCGTAGCCGAGGGCGCGGTCCAGTTCCGTGGAGTGGCCGATGGATTCGTGAATGGTCAGCCAGAGATGGCTGGGCAGCAGCACCAGATCCTTCTTTCCGGGGGTGACGGGTGGCGCGGCCAGATGCTCCAGCGCTTCCTCGCGGACGCGCGGCGCGTTCTCTCCCAGGTTCGCCTTGGCAACGATCTCCCATCCCGCGGAGGCGGGCGGGATCGTGTAGCTGCGGCTGCGCGAGATGTTTTTCTGAATATCCACGGCGGTTGCCTGCAGCAGTGGAAACGCCTGCACGATGTACTGCTGGATGGACGACCCTTCCGAGGAAGCGAAATACTTATCCTCCGCGCGGAAAGCCAGGAAGCCGAAGGCGAGCATGATCTTCGGGTCCTTCCGCAAGGTGACCGCCGCCCCGTGGACCAGGTCGAGTTTCTCTTCGACGGAGACGCCGAAGGGGTCCTTTTGGAAGGCGGAGGTCCACCGGTCTACCCATTTTTTGGTAGGGGCCAGTTGGACCGGGCGGGCCTGCAGCACCGCATTGGCTTTGGCCACCACCACGGCCTCGCGCGCGATGCGGGCAATCTCTTCGGCCGTGACGATCGGCGATGCGGCGAAGCCCCACTGGCCGCGGGCGATCACTCGTACGCCGAATCCGAAGCTGGCCCCGTCGGTGACGAACGGCACTTCGTCGGTCTTGGTGCCGCCGCGCTCGGGCGACAGGCGGTAGCCGGAGAACTGCTGGCGGTAGCGGCAGATTCGAATGTCGGCATAGGTGGCGCCGGCCCTTTTCGCCTCGGCCAGGGCCACGGCGCCCAGCCGTTCCAGGTCCGGATTCGGCTTCTTGGGGGCACCGGCAGGTTCGCCGAACAGCCGCTCGGCAGCCAGCAGCGATGCTCCCGTTACCGAAGCGCCCAGGAAGCGGCGCCGGGTCAGAGATCGATATGGACTCATGCAGACTCCCGATTCCAGCAAGACCAGTGGGGCAAGCCTCCAGGCCGGCCCGTGCCCGATTCGAACATCTCTAGCCGCAACCCGGCCAAGCTAAAGGATAACCAGGACGATTCCTCTTGACAAGAACCTGGTTCGCGAGGCAGTCCGCGGCCACCTCGGAATCACCGTGGTGTGAGGCTCCGCCGGTTGGCTCAGAGCCTGCCCTTGGTGAGACCTGTTCATTCCGCGCCGGATTCCTGGCCGCCAGGCGCCGGCAGTGCGACGGTTCGAAGTGTATCCAAATTGGACCGTACCAACCTCGCGTGGGGATGGTCTGGCCCCAGCGCCTTCTCCAGGATCGCGAGCGAGCGTTGATACAGCGGCTCGGCCTCGGCGTACTTCCCGTGGCTGTCGTAAAGCCCCGCCAGGTTGTTGAGGCTCAGGGCTACATCGGGATGGTCTGGCCCCAGCGCCTTCTCCAGGATCGCGAGCGAGCGTTGATACAGCGGCCCGGCCTCGGCGTACTTCCCCTGGTTGTGGTAAAGCAGCGCCAGGTTGTTGAGGCTCTGGGCTACATCGGGATGGTCTGGCCCCAGCGCCTTCTCCACGATCGCGAGCGAGCGTTGGTACAGCGGCTCGGCTTCCGCGTACCTTCCTTGGCTGTGGTAAAGCAGCGCCAGGTTGTTGAGGCTGGTGGCCACATCGGGATGGTCTGGCCCCAGCGCCTTCTCCCGGATCGCCAGCGAGCGTTGGTACCGCGGCCCGGCCTCGGCGTACTTCCCCTGGTCGTCGTAAAGCGCCGCCAGGTTGTTGAGGCTGGTGGCCACATCGGGATGGTCTGGCTCCAGCGCCTTCTCCCGGATCGCGAGCGAGCGTTGGTACAGCGGCTCGGCCTCGGCGTACTTCCCTTGGCTGCGATAAAGCGCCGCCAGGTTGTTGAGGCTGGTGGCCACAGCGGGATGGTCTGGCCCCAGCGCCTTCTCCCGGATCGCGAGCGAGCGTTGGTACAGCGGCTCGGCCTCGGCGTACTTCCCTTGCTTGCGATAAAGCAACGCCATGTTGTTGAGGCTCACGGCTACATCGGGATGGTCTGGCCCCAGCGCCTTCTCCCGGATCGCCAGCGAGCGTTGGTGCAGCGGCCCCACCTCGGCGTACTTCCCTTGGTTGCGATAAAGCACCGCCAGGTTGTTGAGGCTCACGGCTACATCGGGATGGTCTGGCCCCAGCGCCTTCTCCAGGATCGTCAGCGAACGTTGGTACAGCGGCTCGGCTTCGGCGTACTTCCCTTGGTCGTCGTAAAGCGCCGCCAGGTTGTTGAGGCTCGTGGCCACATCGGGATGGTCTGGCCCCAGCGCCTTCTCCCGGATCGCGAGCGAGCGTTGGTACAGCGGCTCGGCCTCGGCGTACTGCGCACGTTCGGCCAGGTACTCGGCAGCCTGATTGAGTAACCTTGCTGCTTCCACGAAGCCGAAGTCCCATTCCCCGATCAAGCTCGCGCAGGTTTGGGCATGGGTGATCAATTTCTGGCACAATGGCCCGTTCGCGTACTCAACGCCGGGAAATGCCTTCTCCGTGGCTCGCACGGTGCGTTCCGCCCAATTCCTCCGTTCCTCGTTTGCCATCCCGGCTTGGATCACGATCTGTACCAATCGATGAATGTCCAGCGTGCGGTTCGCCGCATCTCGATTCAGCAGCGAAAAACGGCAGGCTTCCCCGATGGTCCGGGCAAAACTCAATTGGTGAATCGCCGCGGCGCCGAGATTCTCGCCCAGTACCGAGGCGCCGCCTTCAGTGAAGATTTCCTCGGGGATGGCATCTGGTGCCAGAAAGGCGCAGAGGCGGATTAAGTCCGCCGCCGCGGCGCTGCTCCCGGCTACTTTCTCGAAGGCCAGGGAAAAGGTGACGGTAACCGGCGGGTGATCGCCCAGCGTGCCGCGTTCGGCCAGGAGGGCGGCCTTTTCCGAAGTGTAGAGATCGGCGTACTCACGGACACCGAGACGCGTTTCTTCCATAAAGGCTCCGGCCTGGTCGAGTGCCAGCGGCAACCCTCCCAGTTCTTTCGACAGTTGCAGGGCCAACTGGCGATCCGTCGCGCCCGCATCGGCGAAGAGCCCACTCTTGGCGAGGGCGCCCGCCCGGCGGAGCAGCAACCACGCGCCTTCTTCGGACGCCATGTCTCTCACCCGAATGCACTCCGCCAATGCGGCCGCGGCGTGGGCACGGGTGGTCAGAAGCACGTGGCCCTGCCCTTCGCCGGGAAGGAATCCCTGGACCACGGGCAGTTCGTCGGCATTGTCCAGGATGAGCAGCCAGCCTGGGTTGCCTTCGAGCCAGCGCTTCACCTCCGCTACCGCCTGTTCCTGGTCTTTCGCCTGGGCCGAAGGCAGATGGAGTATGGCGGCAATGGAAACGAAGCCGGCCAGGAGCGTCGCGGGCGATTCGGCCTGGGCCCAGAACACAGCCCGATAGAGCGGTCGATATCGGTAGGCGTACTCCAAGGCGGTCTGCGTCTTGCCCACGCCGCCCAAGCCGGTCAGCGCGACGGTCCCCCACTCATCGAGTGCCTGGCGGAGATCGGCCAGGACCTTCTCCCGGCCGGTAAAGAAGACGTTCCGGCGATGCCGCACGTGCCAGAGCGTCTCAAAGTCCTGCTTGCGCTCCTTCGGCATGACGCTGCCGAGGACTGGCTTCGAAACCAGCGGCTGCCCGGTCAGCCGCCGGTATAGGAGTTCATAGTCGCCGTAAAGCGGGTAGGCTGTGGCGCTTTGTAAAGGAACCGGAATGAATGCGGCTTCCTCCGGGTGGAACGTGACGGGTATGAACTTGGTGTTCTTGCCCTGGGCGTTATACAGCTCTTGGGTGATGATGTGGCCTTCCCACGTTCCACCCAGACCTTTTCGAGGCGCTTCCTCGCCCCGGAATCGGCGCAGGTAGGTTTCGGTGCAGACGACGAGCACAAAGGCGGCTCGCTCCACCTGCCTTTCACACCACAACGGCCAGCCTTCTTCGGGCGATTGCTCGTATTGGTCGATGCCGCAATCGACGCCCTCCTGGCGCAGCCGGTTCGACAAGGCCAAGATGCGATCCTTGTGTTCCGGCGAGTCGTGGCTATAGCTGATGAAAACCCTCGGCGCGTCCATTTGCCCCGATCATTATAGTCAAGCCGGGGCGGGCCTGAAGGAGCATGAGAAGTGGCGCCACACCGTGCTAATGCTGAGCCCGGCCGCCGGCGGCCAGAGGTGTAATCTGGATGATTCATGTGGGAGGTTGCACCATGCACTACCGGGAAGCGGCGCGGATTCTCAGGGTGGCGGCAGCGATGGCGTTGGCGACCGTGGCGGCCGATACCGCCTTGGCCCAGGACAAGATGGAGTGGTTCCGCCACGACAAGTTCGGGATGTTCGTGCATTGGGGGCCGTACTCCTTGCTGGCTGGAGAGTGGAAAGGGCAGCGTACACCGTCCGGGGACGAGGCCGAGTGGATCATGCAGCGGTTCAACATCCCGGTGCAAGAGTACCGCGCGATGGCCCACGGCCTGAATCCGGTTCATTTCGATGCCAACCGCTTCGCCAGGCTGGCGAAAGCAGCGGGGATGAAATACCTGGTCGTAACCGCGAAGCACCACGATGGCTTCGCCATGTTCCATTCGAAGGTAAGCAGCTACAACATCGTCGATTGGACGCCGTTCCAGCGCGATATCGTGAAGGAGTTGTCGGAGGCCTGCCGGAAAGAGGGCATCCGTTTCTGCGTCTACTATTCGCACCGCGAGGACTGGGACGATCCCGGCGGTTATGGCAATCACTGGGATTACGATCCCGCAACCAAGGACTTCGAGAAGTACCTGCGCGAAAAGTCCCTGCCGCAGGTACGCGAGTTGTTGACCAACTATGGGCCGCTGGGGCTGATCTGGTTTGATCGGGGCATCGATACCACGGAACAGGCCCGCCGGTTTATCGACCTCGTGCACGAACTGCAGCCGCAGTGCCTGATCAACGGTCGAGTCGGCAACTACGGGCATGAACTGTTGGGCGACTACCAGAACATGAACGACAACGGGATGCCGGCCGGCGGGCTGGACGAATATTGGGAGACTCCGCAGACTTTGAATGGCACCTGGGGATACAGCAAATTCGACCAGGAGTGGAAGACGCCGGCGAACGTGATTCAGCGTTTGGTCGAGATCGTCAGCAAGGGTGGGAATTACCTTCTTAACGTCGGACCGATGGCGGATGGGACGGTCCCGGCACCGAGCGTCGCGGTGCTGGAACAGGTGGGCCGGTGGATGCAGAAGAACGGCGAGAGCATCTACGGGACGACTGCGTGTCCGGTGGGTCAGTTCCCGTGGGGGCGGTGCACGGTAAGCGGCGAGCGCGTGTACCTGCACGCCTTTCAGCGTCCGGCGGACGGCGTCTTGCGGCTGAGCGGGCTGCGCAATGAGGTAAACGCGGCCTACCTTTTGCAGTCGCCGGGCCGCAAGCTGGAGGTCCTGAGACAGGAGGGAGTGACGGGAGTGCGGCTGCCGGCGCAGGGGTGGGACGCGATCGCGACGGTAGTGGTACTCGAGGTAAAGGGCAAGCCGGAGGCCGAACCGAAACCGGTCACGCAGGGGAGCGATTCGGCATTCTACTTGAATTCCCTGGCCTGCGAAACCGCGGGCCGCGCGATGAAGCGGTTCAACCGCGACGGCGGGTTCCACATCGGGCGGTGGACGAATCCCGAGGATAAGGTCGGCTGGAGCCTGCTGGTGAGCCAACCGGGCCGCTACCGCATGCGCGTGCGATACGCGGCGAGTGCCGCGTGGGCAGGGCGGAAATACGTGGTGGAACTTGGCGGCCAGCGGGTGTCGAACACCGTGGAAGCCACCGGCGATTGGTACCAATACCGCGTGTTCGAGCTCGGGACCGTGTTGCTGGCGAAGAAAGGTCCGCTGACGGTGGTGATCCGCCCGGCCGAACCAGGCCAGGAGAACCTGATGTACTTCGAGTCGATGACCCTGGAGCCGGAGACGGCCATCGGGCGGTAGGCCGGCCGGAACCAACCGCGCCGCGCGGGGCAGGGGGTTGGCTCAGCGCGGTCGCGCCAATTCTCGAAGACCATTCACTCCGAACGCTCGGCGCCAAGCCGCCATTTTGGCGGGAGTGGCGTCAAGAAATTCGGATCCTGTTCGAAAAGATAATGGGAGCCCTAACGATGAAACCGACTACGGTCCTCTGGATCGCCATGTTGCTGGCGCCATCTCTTCCGGCGCAGCACGGTATTCGACTAAAGGTTCATACCCGGGGCTCCCGGTCCCCTCGAATTCAGGACTCCGCCACTCTGCCCCGCCATTTCATCCTCGAGTTCCGCTCCTATCCGGGTCCCGGAACGCGGCGGGAACTGGTCCGGCGGGGCATCCGGCCGCTGGAATATCTGCCCGATAACGGGCTCATGGTCTCCTCGGCGTTCAGCCCCAATCTTACGGGGCTGGATCTGCAGTCTGCCGGCGCACTCAAACCGCAAGACAAACTGAGCCCCCTCCTGGCGACGCAACCGGTAGCCGGATACCTGGTCGTATTCCAACTCGATATCGATATGCAACAGGCTCGCGAGACTACGCGTGGCTATCATCTGGATATCCTGGAGAACCCGGCCGTGCTGTCCTGGCAGTTGCTGGTCACGGGAGACTACCGCGATGTAACCGCGCTGGCGCAAGACGATTCCGTGGCCTATGTGCTCCCCGCATCGCTCGACCTGATCACCGGCGAGCCGGTGATCGGTTGCGCGGGAGCGATCGCGGAGGCAGGGCCTATCGCCGAGTACGTCGAGGTGGGCAACGGGTGGGCCAAGGACGCTGGCGGCGGCGTGTCGCTGAACTACTTCTTCCAGGCGCTCACCGAAAAGCTGGGGGAGAGCACGGTACGGGCAGAGGTGGAACGCGCGTTTCGGGAGTGGATGCGCTACACCAACCTCACCTTGTCCCCGGCCCAGCAAGCCGGCCTGCTGCGCTCGATCGATATCAAATTCGCGCGCGGTGCGCACGGCGATCCGTATCCGTTCGACTCATCGGGCCTCGTGCTGGCCCACACCTTCTACCCGTCGCCGCCCAACTCCGAGACGGTGGCCGGCGATATGCACTTCAACGGCGACGCGAATTGGCATGCCGGCGCCAACGTGGATCTGTTCACGGTGGCGCTGCACGAGGCTGGACATGCACTGGGCTTGGGCCATTCGGACCTCCCGGGCGCCGTGATGTACCCTTACTATCACATGGCCAGCGGCTTGACCGACGACGACATCGCCGGCATCCGCAACCTGTACGGAAACAACGCTGCCCCTCCGGCGCCACCGGTTGTGCCAACTCCACCACCGGCGCCCACTCCAACTCCCACGCCCAGTCCGGCTCCTACTTCTCCGCCTACCCCTCCGCCGGCGCCGGCGCCCACGCCACCCGCGAACCCGGGACCCGACACGATTCCGCCCGCCCTGAGCATTACGTCGCCGGGATCTACCATGGTCTCGACAACGTCGGCCAGTATCGCGATCAGCGGGACGGCCCGCGACAACGTGGGCGTCGCCGCGGTGAAGTGGACCACTTCGGGCGGAGACGCCGGTACCGCCTCCGGAACCGCAAACTGGTCGGCCAACGTGCCCCTGCTGGTCGGCAACAACACCGTGACTGTGACGGCCAGCGATGCGGCGGGCAATTCCTCCTGGCGCGCCATCACGGTTGTGAGGCATTGAATACCACCAGATATTTTTACTTAGTACCATGCATTTTGGGTCTACTCGTCCGATATAGTCTCTAGCACGATGGACCCGCAAATTAAGAAACACGCATTCAGGAGGCAGCGCCGGCTATCCCGCGGCCTCACTGCGGTATGCGGTTTGAACACCGCGGAGGACTCTACGCAACTCATACCCGAGGGTTGTGCCGCCGAAGAGACGGAATCTCTGCTGTTTGCCTTGGCCTTGGCCGTGGAACAGCGCGACCGCCATACCGCCGGACATTGTGAGCGGATGGCGTTCATCAGCGTGGCCCTGGGAATGGCTCTGCGATTGAGCCGGGCCAGCCTGATGGCCCTGTACCGGGGTAGCTTCCTGCATGATGTCGGAAAGGTCGGGATCCCGGATTCGATTCTCTTCAAGCCGGGTAAACTATCAGCGGCAGAGTGGGTGGTTATGCGCAGCCACGCAACCCGCGGCGAGGAAATCTGCCGCCATTTGAAATCGCTGGCTCCCGTGATTCCAATCATCCGGCATCACCACGAGCGCTGGGACGGCAGTGGATATCCCGACGGCCTACGGCAAAGCCAGATTCCGCTGTTGGCGCGGGTCGTGCAGATCGCCGATATCTACGATGCGTTAACCAGCCCGCGCCCGTACAAGCCGGCGTATTCAGCGCCGAAGGCGCTGCGGATTATCGCGGACGAGAGCGGCCGCGGATGGCGCGACCCGGAACTCGTCGAGATGTTCTTCAACGTTCACAAAGGCATTGTCACGAAAATCGCATATTACGACTTCGCCCCGGATGGCAATCTGATCTCCTTGCGGAATTCGCTCACGGAGCTGCAAACGTTGATGGATGCGGTGGCGTAGCGCTCCGCAAGCGGCTCGGGACAGGCAAGGACGCCTATCCTTAGGAACTCCCAATCAACACTCCGGTCAGAAAGACCAGAACGCCGCCCAACCCCACCTGGAGCACCGCCGCGAGCGCCGTGGTCTCCATGTACTTCTGCCGGATCCAAGAGATCACGCCTAGCTCGGCGACGACCACCGCCACCGCCGCGATCATCGCCGCGTTGAACTCCGGGATCAGGAAGGGCAGGGTGTGCCCGATTCCGCCTACCGCGGTCATCAGCCCGGTGATCAGCCCGCGCACCCAGGGATGGCCGCGCCCGGTCAGGCTGCCATCGTCCGAGAGCGCCTCCGCGAACCCCATGCTGATCCCCGCGCCAATCGAAGCCGCCAGGCCCACCAGGAACGCGTCGTAAGCCTTGTGAGTGGCAAAGGCTGCGGCGAACACCGGCGCCAGGGTCGAAACCGATCCGTCCATCAGCCCCGCCAGCCCGGGCTGCACGATCTGCAGCACGAACAGGCGCCGGCGGGTTTCTTCTTCTTGTTGTTTCACGCCGCCGGCCAGTTTCTCCTTGCCCAACTCCTCCGCGCGTTCCCGATGCGAACGCTCCTCCTGCGCCAGGTCGTCCAGCAGTTGGCGCATGCTGGCGTCCTGCGACCGCCGGGCGGCTTTCTCATAGAAACGCCGCGTCTCCAGTTCAATCGCCGAGGCCTGGTTGCGGACGGTGTCGATCGACAACGGACGCACCAGCCACACCGGCTTGCGGGTCACGAAACCCCTCACGTCCTGCCGCCGGATCAACGGGATGTGTTCGCCGAACCGTGACCGGTGCAACTCGATCAGCCGGCGGCGGTGGCCCGACTCCTCTTCGCGCATGCCGTCGAACATCTGGGCCGTGCCCGGATAGTCCTGGCGCAGGCCCTCCGCGAAATCGCTGTAGATTCGTTCGTCCTCTTCCTCCAGCGAGATGGCCAGTGCCAGAATCTCGCGCTCCGTGAGACTCTCAAAGCTCTTCATAGTTCTACAGTAGCGGTTCGAGGCAGGCCATACCGAATCGGGAACCGGGTGAAATCGCCCATTCACAACCTTTTCTCCCAGGCCACCTTGTAATCTCTTCGAAACGCTGTTCGTAACTCCAACACCCTGCATATAGATAAAGTTCTTGACGCCATACCATATCTTGGGGCACCATTACGAAGGTGGTTATCCTTAGGGTATCCGACCGGAGGAAATATCGATGGGCCTGCTCTCTGTGGAGCTGAGTGCGAAAATGGAATTATTGAGGACCAAATCAGACCAAAAAGCCGGGATGGGGATCTCTTTCCCGCGGCACTTTACGGCCCGGCTGGAAGCCGGCAAAACCCCGTACGACGAGATCCAGTGGGAAACGCGTACGGCTTCGATTGGCAACGACAAGGGCTCCACCATCTTCGAGCAACGGGATGTGGAAGTCCCCGTGGACTGGTCACAGACAGCCACCAACATCGTCGCCAGCAAATATTTTCACGGCAAACTCGGCTCCCCCGATCGCGAAACCTCGGTGGCGCAACTGGTGCAGCGCGTGGTCGACACCATCGCCGACTGGGGCAGGAAAGATGGATACTTCAAAACCGGGGAAGACGGCGAAAACTTCCGCAATGAATTGGCCCACTTGATGCTGACGCAGAAGGCCTGCTTCAATTCGCCGGTCTGGTTCAACGTCGGCGTCAAGGAGGCGCGCGGCTACGGCTGGGTTTACGACACCGGGAGCGATCAGGTGCGTAAGCTCGAAAGCGGCGTGGTGCGGCCCCAATGCTCGGCCTGCTTCATCGTCTCGGTGAAGGATTCGCTGGAATCGATTCTCGACCTGGCCAAAACCGAGGGCATGCTTTTCAAGTGGGGCTCGGGCACGGGCTCGAACCTTTCGGCCCTGCGCGAGGAGGATGCGGTGCTCTCGGGCGGCGGACGCGCTTCCGGTCCGCTCTCCTTCATGAAGGGCTTCGATGCTTTCGCGGGCGTCATCAAGTCCGGCGGCAAGACCCGCCGCGCGGCCAAGATGGTGATCCTCAATGTGGACCACCCGGACGTCGAGAAGTTCATCTGGTGCAAGGCCAAGGAAGAGAGGAAAGCCCAGACTCTGGTGGAGGCCGGTTACGATTCGTCCCTGGACGGCGAAGCTTACGGCTCTATCTTTTTCCAGAATGCCAACAACTCCGTGCGCGCCACTGACGACTTCATGGAAGCCGTGGTCCGCGACGACGATTGGTGGACCAAGGGAGTGGCCACCGGCCAGCCCCAGAAGCGCTACAAAGCGCGCGACCTGATGCGGCAGATCGCCGATGCCACCCACCAGTGCGGCGACCCCGGCATGCAGTTCGACACGACCGTGAACCGTTGGCACCCGTGCAAGAACACCGCGCGGATCAACGCCTCGAACCCCTGCTCGGAATACATGTTCCTGGACGATTCGGCCTGCAACCTGTCGTCGCTCAACCTGATGAAATTCGTCGGGCCGGACGGGCAGTTCGAAGTGGAAGCCTTCCGTCACGCCGTGGACACCATGATCCTGGCGCAGGAAATCATCGTCGACAACGCGAGCTATCCGACCGAGCGGATCGGCGAGAATTCCCACCGCTTCCGGCCGCTGGGCCTGGGCTTCGCCAATCTGGGCGCGCTCTTGATGTCGATGGGCGTGCCGTACGACAGCGACCAGGGCCGCGACATGGCCGGCGCGATCACGGCCGTGATGTGCGGCCAGGCCTACCTGACCAGTTCGCGCATTACCGAAGCCGTAGGGACCTTTGAAGGTTACCCCGAGAACGAGCAGTCGTTCCTGGAAGTGATCCGGATGCACCGGGATTCGGTGGCGCGCATCAACCGGCGCAACATTCCCTCGGCGCTGGCGCAAGGCGCGCAGCAGTGCTGGGACGACGCTTACGAAACCGGTCGCCGCAACGGCTACCGCAACGCCCAGGTCACCGTGATTGCGCCCACCGGCACCATCGGATTCATGATGGATTGCGACACCACCGGCATCGAGCCCGATTTGGCCCTGATCAAGTACAAGAAACTGGTAGGCGGCGGCGTGATCAAGATCGTCAACAACACCGTGCCGGCCGCGCTCATCAAGCTGGGCTATTCGCCGGACCAGGTAGAGAAGATCGTCAGCCACATCGATGCCACCGGCACCATCGAAGGCGCGCCCCAACTGAAGCCCGAGCACCTGGCAGTGTTCGATTGCAGTTTCCGGCCGCAGAACGGCGAACGTTCCATCCACTATATGGGCCACGTCCGCATGATGGCGGCGGTGCAGCCGTTCATTTCGGGCGCGATCTCGAAGACCATCAACATGCCCGAGGAGTGCACGGTGGAAGACGTCATGAACGCCTACACCGAAAGCTGGAAGCTGGGCCTGAAGGCGGTGGCTATTTACCGCGACAATTCGAAAAAGGTGCAGCCTCTCAGTTCGGGATCCGGCAAGGGCGAAAAGAAAGCGAATGCAGCCGCGCCCGCCCCCATCGAAAAGGTGGTGTACCGCCCGGTGCGACGCAAGCTGCCCGACGAGAGGCGGTCGATCACCCATAAGTTCTCGATCGGCGGCCATGAAGGCTACATCACCGTCGGCATGTACGACGACGGCGCGCCCGGGGAGATCTTCATCACCATGGCCAAGGAAGGTTCGACCATCTCCGGGCTGATGGATGCCTTCGCCACAGCGGTCAGCTTCAATCTCCAGTACGGCGTGCCGATCAAGTTCCTGGTGGACAAGTTCGCGCACGTTCGTTTCGAGCCCAGCGGCTGGACCGGCAACCAGCAGATTCCCTACGCCAAGTCCATCATGGATTATATTTTCCGGTGGCTGGGCGCCAAGTTCCTGGGCCCGGAATATGCGGTGACGGAGGCCGGCGAGACCATGACGCTGCGTCCGACCGAAGCCGACCCGCAGCAGGAACTGCCGTTCCTGGCGGTCACGGCCGACGCTCCGATGTGCGCCGAATGCGGGTCGATCATGACCCGCAATGGGAACTGCTACAAGTGCGGCAACTGTGGCGGCACCAGCGGCTGCAGCTAGCCGCGGCAGCGCGACGGCACCGACCTCCCGGCTCCTGACCCCCGGCCCCTGACCCCGCGCGCCGGAGGCGCGGTTACGCCAGCCCGTTCTCCAGCTCCAGCCTTCCCAGCGCCGACGTCACCCGCGTCAGCACGGAGGTAAACAGCAGCCAGTTTTCGCCGGAGCGTTCTTTGCGCGAGATCTCCTCGAATTCGGCGATCAGGACCGTGCAGCGTTTGTCGAGATCGGCCAGGCGATCGTGCATTTCGAGCGGACGCGCAGGTTTCTTGGGCGGCAGGTTGCGCCGTGCTTCGGCCACCGCCTCGGCCAGCTTGCCGGCGTTCTGCACGCTGAAGGCGATGGCCTCGCCGTTCACGTGCAGCGCGCCACCCTCGATGGCCGGCGCCAGCGCCCGGTAGACCTGGGGCGAAACACGCGTGATTTGCGACATGTCGAAGTAGCCCGGTCCGAACTCCTGCCAGTGCTGGATAATGCGGTCGGCCTCCGACCCGCTCATGCGCAGATACTGCGAACAGAAATCGCGCCAGTTCGAGGTGAGGCGCTTGAACTTGCCCTCCTCGCGCAAACGCCAGAGGCCTTCCGCCTGGGCCGCCGAACAGCGGCCGGCCACCAGGGCAAACGCCTGGTTGTGGCCCAAAACCACGCCCAAATCCAGCACCTCGGAGGTATCGGGCGTCAACTCGGAAACTGATTTCTCCATTCTTACTCCCCAACGTGGCCACAAATGCGCCACATTTGAAACACATTTTATTGAAAGCAAGGGACTTGGCCAGAACATGGCCGCTACAAATGCGCCGCGCAGGCAGCCGCCTACGGCGCTTCCCCCCGCTCCCGCTTCCAGGATGGCACGGAGGCGCCGAAACCCGGCTCGCCGGAGGACCTGGAAAAGGCGCGAAGTCGCGTGGCAGCAGCGGGTTAGAAAAATTTCAAAAATCTGTCACCGGAGTCCGCGGGCGATTATGGGTGGAGGGAGGGGGAGGCGGCCCTGGGCATCGAACGTGAGGCCAAGGCGGGCGCTCCACTCCGCCACCAGTTTCTGCGGGTCGCCCTGGATGGGCGGCGGATACTCATCGAAGTTGATGCGGTCGAGCTTGACCTGGTTTTCGGGGACGTCACGGACCAACTCGAGGCAGCGCGGGCAGTGCGCGCTGGCCGGGAGGAAGCGGACGGTGTTGGGCCAGATGACGGGGAGGTGGCGGTTGGCGATGGGCCGCCAGGTATCGCCGGAGCGCTGGTAGAGATGGAGCCAGTTGCTGGTATTGGTGACGAAGAGGGCGCCGTCGGGGCTGAAGGCCACGGCACGCACTGTATCCTGATGCGCCAGGCGGGAGACTTCCCGGCCCGTGGCGGCCTCGAACACGCGCGCGGTATGGTCATCGGACCCCGTGGCCACCAGCTTGCCGTCGG
>Ga0209698_10000946_pt1 | contig 33418 bp, 29 predicted proteins | sample LitLauG_LLR_2012_FD_187203 | JGI IMG/M metagenome (GOLD analysis project Ga0209698, IMG submission 187203) | Freshwater sediment microbial communities from Pennsylvania, USA - Little Laurel Run_MetaG_LLR_2012 (SPAdes) (version 2) | ecosystem: Environmental > Aquatic > Freshwater > Creek >... | reverse complement strand
CTCGAAGGCATCCGGGTACTGGACGCGACCGCGTGGTGGGCCGGCCCGGTCGCGACCCACGTCCTCGCCACCCTCGGCGCCGAGGTCATCCACCTCGAATCGGTGCAGCGCCCCGACGGGATGCGGATGATCGGCCGCATGTTCGGCGAGCGGGACCAGTGGTGGGAGCGCAGCGCCGTCTACCTGTCGGCCAACACCAACAAGCTGAACCTCACCCTCGACCTGGCCGCGCCCGACGGCGTCGCGCTGGCCAGGCGCCTGGCATCGGTCTGCGACGTGGTGGTAGAGAATTTCTCGCCCCGGGTGTTCGACAAGTTCGGCCTCGGTTGGGACACCATCCACGCCCTCAACCCGCGCACCATCTTGGTGCGGATGCCGGCGTTCGGCCTCGACGGCCCGTGGCGCGATCGCGTCGGCTTCGCCCAGACCATGGAACAGGTGAGCGGCATGGCCTGGATCACCGGGCACGTCGACGACCAGCCCAGGATCCCCCAAGGCCCCTGCGACCCGCTCGCCGGCACCAACGCGGCCTTCGCCGCGCTGCTCGCCCTCGAAGAGCGCGATCGCACCGGGCTCGGCGTGATGATCGAAGCGACCATGGTGGAGGGAGCCCTCAACGCCGGAGCGGAGCAGATCGTCGAGTACAGCGCCTACGGCGGGCGCATGCGGCGGCAGGGCAACCGCTCGCCCTGGGCCGCACCGCAGGGCGTCTACGCCTGCGCGGGCAGCGAGCAGTGGCTCGCGCTGTCGATCGCGGACGACCGCCAGTGGGCCGCGCTCGTCGATGCCCTGGGCGCGCCCGCCTGGGCCGCCGACCCGGCGCTCGCCACCGCGGCGGGCCGGCACGAGGCCCACGACGCCATCGACGCCGAGCTCGGCGCCTGGGTGGGCACCCGAGCGCTCGCCGAGACCGTCGAGGACCTCGTCGCCCGGGGGATCCCCGCCGCGGTCCTCGTCGACTCGCGACGCACCAGCGCCCATCCCCAGCTCGCCGCCCGCGGCTTCTACGAGCAGCTCAGCCACCCGGTGATCGGCATCCAGCCGACCTCGACGGTGCCGTTCCGCTTCGCCAGCATGGACGACGCCGGCCGGCCGTGGCTGCGCTCGCCGGCGCCGACGCTCGGCGAGCACAACGCCGACGTCCTGATCGGGCTCCTCGGCCTGTCCGAGGCGGAGGTCGCCGACCTCGAGGCGCGCGGCATCATCGGCACCATCCCGGAGGGCTGAGGTGGGTGTGCGCCCCTTTCGCATCGGCGTCGCCGACGAGGTGCTCGATGACCTGCGGCGGCGCCTCGACGCCACCCGGTGGCCGCCCACGGTCGAGGGCCTCGGCTGGGACGACGGCACCGACGTCGCGTTCGCCCGCGACCTGTGCCAGTGGTGGCGCGACTGCTACGACTGGCGCGCCGCGGAGGCCGCGCTCAACGCCTGGCCGCAGGTGCTCGTCGACGTGGACGGCTCCGAGGTGCACTGCATCCACGTCCGCGGGCAGGGTCCCGACCCGATCCCGCTGGTGCTGACCCACGGCTGGCCGAGCACGTTCTACGAGATGCACAAGGTGCTCGGGCCGCTCAGCGACCCGGCCGCCCATGGCGGCGACGCTCGGGATGCGTTCCACGTCGTGGTGCCGTCGCTGCCCGGCTACGGCTGGTCTCCTCCGCCGGCCACCAGGGGCACCGACGCGCGGCGCATCGCGGAGCTGTGGGTCGGCCTCATGGAGCAGCTCGGCTACGCGCGCTTCGGCTCCCACGGCGGGGACTGGGGCTCCGCGGTGACCACGGCGCTCGGGGCGATCCATCCCGATCGGATGATCGGCCTGCACTTCGCCATGCTGTCGCCGCCGGTCGACCCCGCCGCACTGGATGCCGCCCAGCGGGCCTGGTGGGACGCCCTCCTGGTGTACCGCGACGAGGAATGGGGCTACGTGCACCTGCAGCGGACCAAGCCACAGACCGCGTCGTTCGGGCTCACCGACTCACCGGCCGGCCTGGCCGCGTGGATCACCGAGAAGTGGTGGCGCTGGAGCGACTGCGCGAACGAAGCGGGGAAAAGGGACCTGTGGCGGGTCTACACCCGCGACGAGATCCTGACGACCGTCATGATCTACTGGGTCACGGCCACCATCGGGCCCTCCATGCGCCTCTACCGGGAGACGTTCGGGCCGGGATCGACCATCGCGCAGCCGACGCGCATCGAGGTCCCCACCGGCGTCGCGGTGTTCAACGAGATCAACCGTCCGCCGCGCGCCCTGGCCGAGCCCTGGTACGACATCCGCCGCTGGAGCGCCATCGACCGCGGCGGCCATTTCCCCGCCATGGAGAACCCGGACGCCCTCGTCCGCGAGCTGCGCGCCTTCTTCCGGCCTCTGCGGCGCGGCTGAGGCGTCGCAGTAGGGTGGCGCATGGCCACGACCGAGCCCGCCGTGCGCAACACCTCCACGATCCGCTGGGGCGCCTGGTACGAGGACCGGGACCTCGAACTGGAGTTCCCACCGGGGTGGGACGTGCAGGCGTGCCCGCCGGGCGACGGACCCGACATCGGCGCGTCGGGCATCGCGGCCGCGTTCGCGCAGCCGATCGGCACGCCGCGCATCCGTGACCTGGCCGCCGGGCGGCATTCGCCGTGCATCGTGGTCGACGATCTGTCCCGCCCCACCCGGGCCGACCGGCTGATCCCGCCGATCCTCGAAGAGCTGGCCGCGGCCGGCATCCCACCAGAAGACGTCCTGATCCTGGCCGGCCTGGCCAACCACCGCCCGCTGGTGCGCGAGGACCTGCGCAAGAAGCTCGGCGACGAGGTGCTGGCTCGCTGCAAGATCAGCAGCCACTTCTCCTGGGACAACTGCGTCCCCATCGGCACCACCAGCTTCGGCTCGCCCGTCGAGCTCAACGCGGAGTTCATGGCCGCCGACCTCAAGATCCTGGTCGGCTCCATCATCCCCCACGGCGCGACCGGCTTCTCGGGCGGCGCCAAGCTGCTCTTCCCCGGCGTCGCCAGCCTCGAGTCGGCGTCCGCGTTCCACAAGGGCACCGCGCTGCGGGGCGGCTATGCGGAGGACGCCAACGACGCCCGCCTCGAGACCGAGGAGGCGGCCCGCCTCGCCGGCCTCGACCTGATCGTCAACTCGGTCCCCAACTCGCGCATGGACATCGCCGGCGTCGTCGTCGGCGATGTCGTCGCGGCCCACCGGGCCGGGGTCGCGATCGCCCGCAGGATCTTTGCCACCGCCGCGCCCGCAGGGTGCGACATCGGCGTCTTTTCGCTGTATCCCAAGGACACCGAGTTCATGCAGCACGTCACCGCGCTCAGCCCGTGGAAGACGGCCACCGCGCCCATCGTGCGCGAGGAGGGCACCGTCGTGATCGCCGCCGCCTCCAACGAGGGCCTCGGGTTCCACTCCCTGTTCGGGCCGGGCCGGCGCCTCGGCATCACCCGGCCCACCCGGGTCAAGGGGCGCGACCTGATCTTCTACGCGCCGGGGATCGGGCGCGGCGAGCTCAACCCTGCGACGCGCGAAGGCACCACGCTGTTGCAGTCCTGGGACGAGACCGTACGCTGGCTGGAGGCCAAGCACGGTCAGGCCGCCACGGTGGCCGTCTTCCCGTGCGGCACGATGCAGCTCTGCGGCTGACCCTCAGCTCCGGCGCTTGCGGGGATCGATCAGCTCGGGCGGCAGGTAGCCACCATCGCCCTGAAACACGTCGGTGCCCGGCGGCACGATCCGGTCGATCTCGTCGAGCACATCGTCGCTCAGCCGGACGCTGACCGAAGGGAGCTGGTCGGTCAGCTGCTGCAGCGTGCGCGGCCCGATGATCGCCGAGGTGAGAGCGGGGTGCGTGAGGGTGAACGCGATCGCGATGTCCACCATCGACAGACCCGACGCATCGGACAGGGACAGCAGGCGGTCGACGAGATCGAGCTTGCGTTGGTTCTGCGAGAGGGACATGTCGAGCACGGGGTAGGGCAGGCGGGGGCGCCCGAAGCCGGACTCGGTCTCGTCGCGGGGGCGGTTCATCGGGATCAGGCTGCGGGGTGACACCGCGAACTCCGCGCCGTGGCGGTAGCGGCCGGTCAACCACCCGGAGTTGAGGGGCGACCAGCAGATCACGCCCATGCCGTAGCGCTGGCACACGCCGAGGACCTCGCGCTCGATCCCGCGCACGAAGATCGAGTACGGCGGCTGGTTGCAGCGGAACCGCACATGGCCCCGCTGATCGGCGCAGTGCTGGGCCTCGACGATCTCCGACGGCGGAAACGTGCAGCACCCGATCATGCGCACCTTGCCCGCGCGAACGAGATCCGACAGCGCACCGAGGGTCTCGTCGATGTCGGTCAGGGGGTCCGGCCGGTGCACCTGGTAGAGGTCGATGTAGTCGGTGCCGAGGCGGCGCAGCGACTCCTCGCAGGCCCGCACGAGCCACGACCGGCTCGATCCCCGCTGGTTGAGCACGTCGTCGCTCATCGGGTGGTGCGCCTTGGTCGCCACGACCACCTGGTCCCGGCGACCCTTGATCGCCTTGCCGACGATCTCTTCGGACTCCCCATAGCTGTAGACGTCGGCGGTGTCGACGAAGTTGACCCCGGCGTCGAAAGCCGCGCCCATGATGCGCCGGCATTCGTCGTGGTCGGGGTTGCCCTGGGCTCCGAACATCATGGCGCCCAGGCAGAGACGACTGACGACGACCCCGCTCTTGCCGAGCGCCCGATGCTCCATGATCCCCCCATCCGTCCGGGCCGTCCCCGGCGCCGCGGAGCGTACCAAGGAGTCGGCCGGGCGACGGCCCGCCAACCCTGCGGCTACGACGGGCGGTGGCTGGCCGCGCGGATGTTGCTGCGCACGCAGATCCCGGTGAGGTTGGACGCCTGGTCGGATGCGATCCATGCCACCGTGCCCGCGACCTCCGAGGGGAGGCTGAGGCGGCCCAGATCGAGGCCGACGGCGAGCGCCTCGGCCCCGCCAGGCTGGGTCGCGGCGTGCGCCAGCATCGGCGCGGTCGCGGTCGGGCCCGGGGTCACCGCGTTGGCCCGGATGCCGAGCAAGCCGTACTCGGTGGCGACGGTCTCCATCAGGTTGATCACACCCGCCTTGGCGGCCGCGTAGCCGCCGAGCCCCCACGACCCCCCGATCCCTGCCCCGGAGGACATGCTCACGATCGAGCCCGCCCGCTGGCGGACCATGTGGGGCAGGACCGCCCGCGTCGCGTAGAAGACGGTGTCGAGGGTCAGGCGCTGCTGGAAGCGCCAATCCTCGTCGGACAGGTCACCGATCAACCCCGACCTCGACACCCCGACGTTGTTGTAGAGGACGTCGATGCGCCCGTGGGAGGCCACCGCGGCGTCCACCCAGCCGTTGACGAAGGCCGGGTCCGACGCATCGCCCGCAGTGGCGGTGACGCTCGCGCCGCTGGCGACGAGGTCCGCGACCAGCTGATCGAGCGGCTCGGCGCGGATGTCGTTGATCCACAAGATGGCGCCCTCCGCGGCGAAGCGCCGCGTCACGGCTTCTCCGATGCCAGCCGCCGCTCCGCTGATGAGCGAGACCTTTCCGTCGAGCAGACCCGTCATGTGCTCCCTCCCCGATCCGGGACCGAGTCTGGCAGAACGGGCGCAGGCCCTCAGGCGTGATCGCGCAACAAACGGCCCGGCGCCGCGCCGGTCTCTTTGTCCTCGGTGATGGTGACCTGCCCGTTGACCAGCACGTAGCGGTACCCGTAGGCGCGCTGCACCCGGCGCCACTCCCCCGCCGGCAGGTCGTGCACCTTTTCGCTCGGACCGATGGCCAGCCCGTCGAGGTCGTAGACGATGATGTCGGCCGCCGCGCCCGGGGTGATGGTGCCGCGGTCGGTGAAGCCGGCGCAGCGCGCCGGGAGCGCCGCCATGCGCCAGTGCGCCTCCTCGAGGGAGATGATCTCCTCGTCGCGCACGGCGCGGATCAGCAGCTCCGTCGGCCAGCGCCCCGCGGTGAGGAAGCGGGTGTGGGCCCCGCCGTCGGAGACCCCCGGCAGCGCCCACTCGTAGCGCAGGAGGTCGACGAAGTGCTGGTGGACGGTGTTGGTCGGGCGAGCGAAGAACACGGTGCTCAACCCGTCGGCGACGGCGATGTCGAGCATGGCGTCGACCGGGTGCACCCCGAGCTCGGCCGCGATGTCGCCGAGCTGGGTCTCCGCGAAGCGACGGTGCTCGGCGCTGCGGGTCTCCAGCAGCACGATCTCGCCGATCGGGCAGGTCACGATGGTGGTCTCCGCGGCACGCAGCGCCGGGCGGCGCGCCGGGTCGGCCAGCTTGGCCAGGCGCTCCTCACGGCTGCCGGTGGTGGCGTCGCGCCAGGCGTCGATGTCGTCCCACAGGTTCCAGTCCTCGAAGGTGAAGGTCAGGCCGGCATCGGTGGTCAGCGCCTGGCCGTAGAGGGCCAGGCCGCGACGACGACAGTCGTCCAGCCAGGCCAGCGTGTTGAGGTGCTGCTCGGGGCGCTGGGCGTTGGACACCACGACGTTGTAGAGCACGGGCCGGCCCGAGATCTGCGCCAGGCGCTCGAAGGTCCGCCGATGCTCCGTCGGATCGTCCGCCGGCGGCGCGAACGTGCCCTGGATGAAGCCCTGGTTGCGCTCCGCGAGCACCTCGGCCAGCTCGAACATGGTCTCGTTGTGCATCACGTCGGTGCTCATCGGCGCCCCGTCGTGATCGCGCTGCACGTTGGAGGTGCGCAAGCGCTGCACCGACCACCCGCCGGCGCCGGCATCCATCGCCTCGTGGAGGAGGCGGCGCATCTCGGCGTGCTCGGCGTCGGTCGGCATCTCGCCCGCCTTGGCCCGCTCGGTGCCGAGCACCCACCCGAGGAGCGGGTTGAGCGGCACGAAGGCCCGGAGGTTGACCGCCTTGGGCGTGCGCTCGACGCTGTCGAGGAACTCGGGATAGGTCACCCAGTCCCACGGCAGACCGGCGGCCATGGCCTGGTAGGGGATCGCCTCCGTCCTGGTCATGGTCAGCATGGACCGGTCGCGGTCCTCGGGGCGCACGGGGGCGAACCCGAACCCGCAGTTGCCGATGACGACCGACGTGACCCCATGCCACCCCGACAGGGTGCAGTACGGGTCCCAGAAGAGCTGGGCGTCGTAGTGGGTGTGCAGGTCGACATGTCCCGGGGCGACGATCATCCCCGTCGCGTCGAGGACCTCGTCGGCGTCGGCGGCGGAGAGCCGGCCGACGGTGGCCACCCGCCCGTCCTTGATCCCGACGTCGGCGCGCAGGCGCTGGGCCCGCGTCCCGTCGACGACCATGCCACCGGCGATGATCGTGTCATAGGTGGCCATGCCAACCCCCTCTGTTGATCTGGTCCACGGTACCTCCGGCAGCTCCGAGCGTCCATCGCCGGCAAGGCGGTCAGCATCCCCTCCACCATCGACGATCCGGTGGTGCTCGACGAGATCAGGCAGAATCTCGACGCGCGGAGGCCCAGCTGACGGCGACGCAGAGGAGACCAGGTGGCTGACACGTTCGAGTTCGACCCCTTCGACCCGACGTACTTCGACGACCCCTACCCCAGCTACGCCATCATGCGACGCGACCACCCCGTCCATCGCCGAGAGGTCCCGGAGCACCGGGTGTGGCCCCACTACTGGATGCTCAGCCGAGCGAGCGACGTCAACGACGCCCTCGCCGACTGGAGGACCTTTTCCTCGGCCCGGGGCACCCTCGTCGACACCGACATCTCGCTGCTGCCGCCCAACATGTTCAACATGGACCCGCCCCGCCACGACGAGCTGCGCAGCATCCTGTCCCGGGTGCTCACGCCGTCGCGCATCGCGGGCCTCGAGCCCACGGTGCGGGACTTCGCCCAGGAGATGATCGACGGGTGGAAGGGCCGGGGGAGCTTCGACGCGGCGACCGAGTTCTCCCAGATGATCCCGACCATCACGATGTGCACGCTGATGGGTCTGCCGCGCGAGGAGCGCACACGTTTCCTCAAATGGAACCTCGACACCCTCGCCGGCGCCGACTTCACCAGCCCCGCGGCGCTCCAGGCCTACGGGGAGATGGAGGAGTACTGGACCGGCCTCGTCGTCGAACGCCGGCGCGAGCGCACCGATGACCTGATCTCACAGATCCTGCACACCGACGTCGGTGGCGCCGCGCTCTCCGACCAGGAGATCTCCGGCTTCTGCTCGCTGCTGCACGACGCGGCACAGAACACCACCATGAACCTGATCACCAATTCCATCATCGCCCTGTCGCGCTTCCCCGAGCAGCGCCGGCGGCTGGCATCACAGCCCGACCTGTGGCCGACCGCCGTCGAGGAGATCCTGCGCTTCATCTCCCCGGTGCAGGGGCTCGCCCGCACCACCACCCGCGACGTCGAGGTCTCCGGGGTCACGATCCCCGAGGGCGACCAGGTCCTGCTCCTCTACGGCTCGGCCAACCACGACGAGACGGTCTATCCGAACCCCGACACGCTGGACCTCGACCGCGAGGTGAAGTTCCACTGGACCTTCGGTCACGGCATCCACTACTGCCTCGGCAACGCCGTGGCGCGCCTGGAGACCCGTGTCGGCCTCCAGACCCTCCTGGCCAACATCGGCGACTTCGAGGTCGACGAGACCAGCGTCGAACGCAACCAGTTGGTGCCGACGCGCGGCGTCGCCCACGCCACGGTCCACTTCGAAGCCGTCAGCGCCTGACCGCCCACACCGCGTAGAGCGGGTCGCCTGCAGCGCCGGGCCGGATCCGCCGCTCGACCACTGCCTCGTCCCATCCCCCTGATGCCTCGAAGTAGCGCGCCACGATCGCCGCCCGCTCGTCGTCGGAGGCGTACAACCACCCCCGGATGGCCTTGGTCGGAAAGCACCGGTTGGAGAAGGTGCACACGAGCTGGCCGCCGGGCACGACCACCCGCGCGACCTCCGCGAACACCGCGACCGGCTCGATCAGGTAGTCGACCGAAACGCAGCACACCGCGCCATCGAAGGCTCCGTCCCGAAACGGCAGCGTCGGCGACGCGTTGAGGTCGTGCACGACGGCGGCCGCAGCCTGGCGGTTGGCGGCGAGCTCCTCCCGGTTGAGCCCCATGACGGTGAGCCGCTCGGGTGGCCGGTGGAAGTGCGACACCCAGGACGACATCAGGTCGAGGACGTGGCCGCGCAGGCGTCGCTCGTCGTAGAGCCGGCCGACCTCCGCGATGGCGCGCTCGTCGATGTGGGTGACCAGTCGGGGCCACGAGTAGAAGGCCGGGTCGGGGAAGGGGTCGGCCCGCTCGAAGAAGCCGGCAGGAAAACCCCCGTCGTCGAGCGCCGCCACCGGGCCAGCATGCCATCGGCGGGGCACGGCGGGGGCCTGCGGGCTGACGGTGTCGGGGCACCTCGAGATGCCCCGACACCCACGCCGGCGGGTGGAGACCCGCGCCACCCTGATACGAGCGGGATCGGCACGCAGACCTCCCGACTTGAGCGCGAGCGGTGACGTCGTCTGTTCGGACAACGCGGCGCGGTGCGCCTCAGGGCTCCAACACGACCTTGATCGCCCCGGCGGCCCGATCCGCGGCGATGCGGAACCCCTCGGCGGCCGCGTCGAGGGGCAGGCGGTGGGTGATGAGGGCGCCGGCGACGTGCGGCTCGGCCGCGAGCAGCGCGGCCGCCGAATCCACATCGCGCCCGCCCTGGTGGCGCCCGTGGGCGCTCGCGGGGACGAGCGTGATCTCCTGCATGGCGAACACCATCGGATCGAGCCGCAGGCCCTCCCAGTAGGTGGCCAGCAGCAGCATCGTGGCCCCCGGCCGGCACAGCTCGACGGCACGGTTGGTGGCCGCTTGCGTGCCGGCCGCGTCCACGACGACGTCGTAGTCGCCCGAGGGGTGCAACCCCGCGCCGAGCTGCTCCCCCGCCTGGCGCTGGCCGGGGTGGCGGGCTTGGAGATCCACCTCGCAGCCGAGCCATCGCGCCACCGCCACCAGCGCCAGGCCCATGGTCCCCCCGCCCACCACCGCGACCCGGTGCTGCGGTGCCAGCGCAGCCCGACGTGCCCCGTGGACGGCACAGGCGAGCGGCTCCACCAGGCAGGCGTCGGCCAGGTCGACCGCGGCGGGGAGGGCCACCAGGTTGGCCGGCGACACCACCATCTCCTCCGCCATGCCGCCATCGCGCCCGAAGCCGTAGGTCCCCCACTGGGCGCCACGGCACTGCTGGACCTCGCCGGCGCGGCAGCGGTCGCATGCGCCGCACGGCGTGATCGGCCAGATGGCGACGGGCGAGCCGTCGTCGAGGATCCCCGCCACCTCGTGGCCGAGCACGGCCGGCATCGGACCTCGCTCGATGGCATGGAGGTCGGACCCGCAGATCCCCGCCGAGGCGACCCGGACACGGACCTCGTCGGCCGCAGGCTCGGGCCGGTCCCGATCGACGACGACGATGCCGGACGCATCCCTGCGCACGGCACGCACGGCTCAGCTCCCGCCGGACGGGCCGACGTAGAGATCGAGCCACGCCCGCAGGGGCGAAGCGTCGTGGAGGAGCTTGACCAGGCGCGCCTTGACCGTCCGCGTCCCGAGCCAGGACCCGATCGGCCACGTCTTCCAGGCGATGAGGCCCTTGTGGCGCAGGAGATCGAGCCGGGGGTGGTCCTTGGCGTAGCCCCGCGGCACCGTCTTGAGCACGTCGTGCGCCGTGGCCTCGTAGCCCGCCTTGGTCAGCGCGGCCACGATGGCCGCCACCTCGCGACCCGACACGTCGTCGTCGACGGCTCGCCGGTAACGCTCGAGCGCCTCGCCCGACAGCATGTACATGCCACTGCCGGCGCTGAGCCCCTCGGCGGACAGCGAGACGTAGCCGGACTCGCCGATCATGGCCGCCAGGTTGGTCTTGTAGGGCGTCTTGTCGGCGCTGAAGCGCACGTCCCGGTAGGGGCGGAACACCTTGCCCTCGCCGAACTCGGCGGCGAGCTCGGCGAGCAGCTCGTCCATCGGGGCCCGCACGGCGCGGTCGTAGACCGCCTTGTGGTCCCGCCAGTACACCTTCGTGTTGTCGGCTTCGAGGCCCTCGAAGAACTCGACTGCCTCGACCGGCCACCCCCGAAACGCCATGGGGGGATGCTATGCCGGTCGCCAGAGGCAGCGCCGGAGGGCGTGCACAGGCGAGGCGTATGCTCGCCAGGGACAGGGGAGGAGCAGGACATGTTGATCTCGGCAGATTCGCACGTGGTCGAGCCGGGTGAGCTCTGGACGACCCGGGTGCCCGCCGCCATGCGCGACGACGCGCCTCGGGCGGTCCAGGACCCGGTCAACCACCACTGGTACCTGGAGGTGCCGGGCTCCGGTCGCGGCGTCGACCTGACGCTGTCGCGCAACGCGGGCATGACCGTGGCGGAGGTCGACGCCATCCTCCAGGCCGATCCAGGAGCGGATGTCGGCGCGCACGGCGGCCACGACCCCGCGGCCCGGCTGGCGGACCTGCAGCGCGACGCCACCGTGGCGGACGTGCTCTACCCCACGGGCGGCCTGAGCGTGTTCCAGATCGACGACGTGGCCCTGCAGGAGGCCTGCTGTCGCGCCTACAACGACTGGCTGGCCGAGTTCTGCTCGGCGGCCCCCGAGCGCCTCCTCGGCTTGGCGCTCCTCGCCACCTTCGACATGGACCGCGCCGTCGCCGAACTGCGCCGCGCGCGCGCCGCCGGGCTGCGGGGAGCCATCATCTGGACCGCGCCGCCGGAGGGCGACACGTTCTTCGACCCCCGCTACGCACCGCTGTGGGCGGCAGCCGAGGAGCTGTCCATGCCGATCTCGCTGCACATCCTCGCCGGCCGGCGTGGGAGCCGCCAGATCGCCGGGTTCAACAAGGACGTGCAGGGATCGTTCTACTTCGGGTTCGAGGCGCGCCACGAGCTGCAGCGCTCCGTGTGCGAGCTGATCGCAGCGGGTGTCTTCGAGCGCCACCCCGGGTTGCGCGTGGTCGCGGCGGAGGGCGGCATCGATTACGCCGCCACCTTGGAGCAGCGGCTGGACCGCAGCTTCACGAGCTTTTGGGGCAAGCTCACCGAGCTGACGATGCCGCCGTCGGCGTACTTCCGGCGCAACGTGTACCTCACCTACATCGACGACGACATCGGCCTCAACAACCTGCGCTTCACCGGCTCGGAGCACTTCATGTGGTCGAGCGACTACCCCCATGGCGCGGCGACCTGGCCTCGCTCCGTCGAACACGTCGCCGCGTCCGCGGCCGGGGCCGGCCTCGACGCCCAGACGGTGGAGGATCTGACCATCAACAACGTGATGCGCCTGTACGGCATCGACCCCGCGGTGCTCACCACGCCCCTCATGCCGGCGACATCCGCCGCAGGCGGGGGCGCCCGATGACCGACGCGCGGACCGCGGCAGTGCGCGAGGGCGCGACGCGCCTGCTCGAGATCCTCGACGAGGTCGGCGACGACCTCCTGCTTCGGGAGAAAGACCTTGCGCTGGTGCTCAGCGACCTCCTCGCCGTACCCGGCCTCGACCAGGTCAACGCCAACCCGACGTGGACCGCGGCGGGCGCCGACCAGGTGACGACCGGCTGGCTCTACCAGGACGGCGATCTGCGCATCGTGCGGGGCACGATGCCGGCGGGGTTCCGCCAGTCGCCGCACAACCACGGCAACTGGAACATCTTCGGCGTCTACCGCGGCGCCGCCCACTACCGCTCGTACCGACGTCTCGACGACGCCACGGTGCCCTACCGCGCCGAGCTGGAGGTGGCCGAGGACCGGGTCATGACCGATGGCGACGTCACGGTGCTCCCGGCGCCACCCCACGACATCCACGCGGTGACCGCGCTGGCCCCGCTCACCACCACCCTGCTCGTGGCACGGGGCCCCTTTTCCCTGCTCCGCCAGCTCTACCTGCCCGAGATCGGCGCGTACTACGAGCTGCCGGCGGAGCAGGCCGCCCGGTAGGGGCGGAGCCGGCTCACAGCGCCGACTCCCCGGAGTCGACGAAGAGGACCGAGCCGGTCATGAGCATCGACAGGTCCGATGCGGCGAAGAGCACCACACGGGCGACGTCGTCGGGCACGCCGATGCGACCGAGCGGGACCCGCTGCTCCATCTCCTCGATCAGCACCCGCATCTCGGGCGAGGTGTAGCGGTCCAAGAACTCGACGCGGCCCTCGGTGCGGGTCATCGACGGCGCGACGGCCAGCACCCGGATGCCGAGCGGGCCGAGCTCCACCGACAGGGCCTTGGTGATGCCGACGACCGCATGCTTGGAAGTGATGTAGTGCGCGACGCCCGGAGCCGCCTTGACACATCCCGTCGAGGCGATGTTGACGATGACACCGCCGTCGGGCATGCGCCGCGCCGCCTCCTGGGCGCCCACGAAGCACCCCCGCACGTTGACCGCCATCACCCGGTCCCACTCGGCGTGGTCGAGATCCAGCACGGGCGCGCTCGGGTAGATCCCGGCGTTGTTGACCCATATGTCGATGCCGCCCATCTGCGCCAGCGCGAGGTCGGCGAACGCGGCCATCGACGCGCTCTGCGCCACCTCCAGCGCCGCGCCGCGGGCCGCGACCCCGTGGCGGGCGGCGATCTCGGCCGCCGCAGCCGCGGCTGCCCCGGCGTCGAGATCGCCGAGCACCACCTGCGCGCCCGCCTCCGCCAGGCGATCGGCGCACGCACGGCCGATGCCCCGCGCGCCCCCGGTGACCACCGCCCGGCGTCCCGCCAGGCTGATCAGCTCCGCCAGGCCCTGCCCGCTCACGTCCTCGACGGCCATCGCGCCCTCCCCGGGTCGAGGCGGCCGACTGTAGCGATGCCCGGCCGGCCACCGCGCTCGCCGGCCGACCCCCGCGTTCGCCCGGCGGCGGACCGAAGGGTCTCCTAGCATCTCGACGGGCGGGAGGCTCCCGCCGAGGGGGTGGCCACCGATGACCGAGCTCGGGCGGATCGGGCTGTGGACGTTCGCGCTCGACCGCCAACCGTGGTCCCGGGCCCGGGAGGCCGCCGCGGAGCTCGAAGAGATGGGCTGGGCCGCCATCTGGGTCCCGGAGGCGACCAACCGCAACGTGTTCGTCAACGCCACGCTGCTCCTCGGCGCCACCCGCTCGATCACCGTCGCGACCGGCATCGCCCCCATCCACAACCGCGACGCCATGGCGACCGCCAACGCGCAGCGGACCCTCGACGAGGCCTTTCCCGGGCGCTTCCTGCTCGGGCTCGGCGTGAGCCACCAGTGGCTGGTCGAAGAGGTCCGCGGCGGCACCTACACCAAGCCGCTGTCGTCCATGGAAGCCTACTTGGACGCCATGCGGGCGGCCCCGTTCACCGCGTGCGCCCCGACCGTCCCCGGCCGCACCGTGCTGGCCGCGCTCGGCCCCAAGATGCTCGCCCTCGCCGGGCGCCTCGCCGACGGCGCGCACCCCTACCTCACCGTGCCCGAGCACACCGCGGGCGCCCGGGCGATCCTCGGGCCGGACAAGATCCTCGCTCCGGACCAGAAGGTGTTCGTCGGCACCGACGCCGGCGAGGCCCGGCGGGTGGCGCGCATGCACCTGGCCGGGTACCTGACGCAGCCCAACTACCGCAACAGCTTCCTCCGGCAGGGCTTCGCCGAGGAGGATCTCGACGCGGGCGGCAGCGACCGCCTGATCGATGCCATCGTGGCCTGGGGCAGCCTCGACGACGTGGCACGGCGGGTCCGGGCCCACCTCGACGCCGGTGCGTCCCATGTCGCGGTGCAGCTCCTGCCCCGCGACATGGACGAGCTGCCGATGTCGGGCTACCGCGACCTGGCCGCGGCACTGATCGGCTGATCGGCTGAGGGGCTGAAGGGCCCAACGGCTGAGCGGCGGTCATCCGTCCCGTATGCCTCTTTCGGGGTGCGTCTTGCGTCACACCCATACGATCGTTTAACGTCTCGCGCCAATCAGCAATCGGGGCGTCGCTACGGGGTCACAGACACCCAGCGCTCCCGGCTGGCTGACAAGGCAACCCGTCTTGTGAATCCAGGGGGAGAACGAATGTCGAAAGGTCCCAAGCTGCTCGTCGCCGTCGCCGCCGTGGCGTTGGTCGCAGCAGCGTGCAGCAGCAGCACCAAGAAGACGACGACCAACGGCACGACCGCGTCGACGGCGCCGGCCTCCTCCGCGGCCCCGACGACCAGCGGTGGATCGTCGTCCGGCCCGGTCCGCGGCGTCACGGCGACCTCCATCACGGTCGGCTGCGTCGCCCAGCTCCAGGCGTTCTCCGGCATGGACGCCGGGATCAAGGCCCGCTTCGAGCGGGAGAACCGGGCCGGCGGTGTCAACGGCCGCATGTTCAAGTACCTCCCCTGCCGCGATGACAACAGCAGCGCGGACACCAATGCCACACTCGGCAAGGAGCTGGTGGACAAGGACAACGTGTTCGCCGTCATGGCCACCGGCGCCAACCTGTTGCCGGCGACCACCGACTACTTCGCGGCACAGAAGGTGCCGTTCTTCGGCTGGGGCTTCTCGCCGGGCTACTGCGGCGGCACCACGGGCAACCAGTGGGGCTTCGGCTTCGGCGGGTGCCTGTCGGGCATCTTCTTCCCCGACGTCAAGGCGCCGGTGCTCAACGGCGCCCTGCTCGAGCCCGAGATCGCCCAGGTCGGCAAGCCGGCCAACCAGACGTCGATCTTCACGCTGTCGAGCGCCGACGACAACGGCAAGGCCGGCCTGGCCCAGTACAAGCCGCTGGCCGACAAGCTCGGCATGAAGTGGCTCGGCTCGGTCGACGTCCCCGTGGGCGGCACGGTCACCGACTTCTCGCCGTACGTGTCCAAGGCGCTGGCCGGCAACCCCGACATCATCATGGTCTCGACCGACTTCCAGACGGCGCCCGGTGCGACTGCGGCGCTGAAGGCGGCCGGCTACAAGGGCCTCATCTACAACTACGTCGCCTACATCCCCGGTCTGCTGGCGGCGTCGGGGCAGGAGAAGCTGGCGGCGGCGCTCGAAGGTGCCTACGCCAACACCCAGTTCCCGCCCCAGGAGGGCGGCGGCGACGCCATCACGCAGTTCGTGAGCGACCTCAAGGCGACGGGCGACCCCGGGTTCGTCACCCAGGGCGGCTCGATCGGCTACTGGTCCGCCGACCTGTTCGTGCAGATGGTCAAGGCGGTCGGCCAGAACCTCACGCCGGACAACTTCGCCAAGGTCATCAACGGCGGGTTCAAGTCCACGCAGCCCTCCGGCGGCCTCGGGGCTCTCACCTTCCCCGACGCCCACTCGGTGCCGGCACCGTGCGCAGCGCTGGTCAAGGTGGTCAACAAGGCCTTCCAGGTGGTCCAGCCGTACAAGTGCTACGAGACCTTCCCGGCCAAGTAGCCAGCATGCAGTGATGGACCGATGTCAGATGGGGCCGGCCGAGCCGGCCCCATCTGTCGTCGGAGGCGCCCGGATCGACTCGTCGATCACCGGGCGCTCGTCGTGCCAGGCGGTGGGACCTCGGTGACCGCCGCGTCCCGGTGCTGCATGGGGAGATCCGGAGGATCATGGACAAGTTCTTGACGCTGACCATCGGCGGCGCTGCGACGGGGACCATCTTCTCGCTGATCGCGGTCGGCATCGTGCTGTCGTACACCGCGACCGGGATCTACAACTTCGCCTACGGCGCCATCGCCTTCTCCGCCGCGTTCGTGTACTACGAGCTGCGATCCGCGCTGCACTGGCCGGTCGCGGCGGCGGTCCTCGTCTCGGTCTTCGTGGCCGGGCCGATCGTCGGCGTCCTGCTCGACCGGGTCATCTTCCGACCACTCGCCCGCGCGACCGACTCGGCCAAGATCATGGCCACCGTCGGCCTCCTCATCGCTCTGCCCGCCATCGTCCGCTTCGTCGACAAGATCATCATCGACGACTTCCACCGCAAGCTCCTGCCGAGCGACAACCTCTCGACGGTGGTCGGCTCGAGCATCGGGCCGGTGCCGCCCCACTCCTGGCACGTGGTCTCGGGCGTCCGGATGAACTCGGACCAGCTGATCGTGCTGATCGTGGCCGTCCTCGTCGCCGTGGTGCTGTGGTTCGTCATGCGCCGCACCCCCCTCGGGCTGCAGATGCGCGCCGTCGTCGACCGCCACGAGCTCGCCCAGCTGCGCGGCGTCAACCCGCGCAAGACCTCGACACTCGCCTGGATCATGGGTACCACCGTCTGCGGGCTGGCCGGCGTCGCGGGCGCCCCGCTGCTCGGGAGCCTGATCCCCGAGACCTTCACGCTGTTCGTCTTCATCGCCTCGGCCGCCGCGGTCTTCGGCGGCCTGCGCTCCATCCCCCTCGCCTTCGCCGGCGGCATGATCATCGGGGTCCTGCGCAACCTGGTGCCCGGCTACCTCGAGTCGATCGCCCAGAAGATCGACGGCCTGGGCGACGCCATCCCCTTCATCATCCTGTTCGCCGCGCTGATCATCCTGTCGCGCGACCGGCGCCGCACGGCCGGATCAGCGGCCGACGCGGTGCCACCACCGGACCACACCGCCGATCTCACCTGGTTCCGCAGGGGCCTGCCGTGGGCCGTCGCGGGATGCCTCCTGCTGCTCTTCATCGTCTGGCCGCACCACAACCAGTTCTGGCTCGGCCTGCTGACCAAGTCGCTGATCTTCTCGCTGATCTTCCTGTCCTTCGTCGTCGTCACCGGCATCGGCGGGATGGTGAGCCTGGCGCAGGCCGCGTTCGTGTCCGCCAGCGGCCTCACCGCCGGGTTGTTGATCGACCGCTACCACTTCAACTTCATCGCCGCCCTCGTGGTGGCGGTGATCGTGTCCGTCGTGATCGGGATCCTGGTGGCGCTGCCCGCACTGCGCCTCGGTGGTCTGTCGCTCGCGCTCGCCACGCTCGCCCTCGCCTTCCTCGGCGACGACGTGCTCTTCAAATGGACGTACCTGCGACACTCCGGATCGGGGTGGAAGATCAAACCCCCCGTGGTCGGCCCGTTCCACCTGACCGACAACCGGACGATGGCGTTCCTCGTCCTGGTGCTCATCGCCATCACCATCGTGATGATCCGCAACCTGCAGCGATCGGCCACCGGGCGGGCCATGATCGCGGCGAGGACGTCGGAGCCCGCGGCCGCGACCTCCGGTGTCTCGCCACTGCGGACCAAGCTCCTGCTCTTCGCCATGTCGGCCGCCATCGCCGGTCTCGGTGGCGTGCTCCTCGCCACCTACAACCAGAGCGTCACCAACCTGTCGACTCCGGCCACCCTCGGCCTGCTGTGGCTGTCGAGCGTGGTGCTCTTCGGCATCCGCCGGCCGGTCGGCGCGTTCATCGCCGGCATCTCCTCGACGGTGTTCCCCCAGATCCTCTCCGGCGGCTTCCGTTGGCCGTGGATCCTCCCGAGCTTCATCGGCTGGCACGGCACGCGCAACCCGTTCATCCCCCAGATCCTCTTCGGCGCCGGTGCCATCCAGCTCGCCCGCCAGCCGGATGGGATCATCTCCCTGACCGCCGGCCAGAACCGGGCCCGCCGCCTCAGGCGGCAGGCCAAGAAGGCTGCGGCCGCTGCGGGCTCGGCCCCGCTCGACGAGTCGGTCGTCGAGCTCGAGTCGGCGCTACAGGCCGAGGATGCCGCCATCGCCGCCCAGGTGGCACGCCACAGCGAGCAGTTCGCGACGGTGACCCACCATGAGGCGGCAGGGCCGGCGACCGTCGACGGCATCGCGCCGCGCCTGGTGCTGACCGACGTCCACGCCGGCTACGGCGAGGTGGAGGTGCTGCACGGCATCTCGCTCGAGCTGAAGCCGGGTCGCGTGCTCGCCCTCCTCGGTGCCAACGGCGCCGGCAAGTCCACCCTCTGCCTGACCATCGCCGGCCTGGTGCCGGTGACCTCCGGGGAGATCACCCTGGCAGGGGCGTCGGTGACGCGGCTGTCGGCCTACAGCCGAGCGGGGATCGGCCTCGTGCTCGCACCGGAGTCACGCGGCATCTTCCCCGGCCTCAGCGTGCAGGAAAACCTCACGCTCTGGCTGCCGTCGGCCTCCGACCGTGACAAGGCCTACGAGCAGTTCCCCGTGCTCGGCGAGCGGCGGCGCCTGCAGGCGGGCAGCCTGTCCGGGGGCGAGCAGCAGATGCTGACCCTGGCTCCGCTGCTCGTGCGCCCGCCCGAGGTCCTCGTCGCCGATGAGCCCTCCCTCGGGCTGGCGCCGCGGATCACGGCGGAGATCATGGCGCTCTTCGCCCGCCTGCGCGAGCAGGGGGTGGCGCTGCTGCTCGTCGAGGAAAAGGCGCGCGACGTGCTGAACGTCGCCGACGAGGTGGCGTTCCTCGAGCTCGGCCACATCGGCTGGACCGGCCCACGCGCCGACGTCGATGACGAGCGCCTGGCGGCCGCGTACCTCGGTCGCCGCGCCTGACCACGACGAGAGTCCTGCACGTCGGCCGGCTGGGCGGAGCCGGCCCGGGGAACCTGGTCAGCCGAGGTAGGCGGCGTTGACCTCGGGGTTGTCGCGGACCTCGTCGGGCGGCCCGTCGGCGAGGACCTGGCCGAGGTTGAGCACGACGATGCGGTCGCACTGGCGCATCACGAACGGCACGTCGTGCTCGACGAGGATCACGGCGCAGCCGTGCGTCTCCCGGACCTGCTGGATGGTGTGGCCGAGGGCCTCCGACTCGGACTCCTCGAGCCCTGAGGTCGGCTCGTCGAGCAAGAGGACCTTCGGCGGGTCCACGATCGCCCGAGCCACCTCGACCATGCGGGCCCGACCGATGGGCAGCTTCGCCGCAGGCACGTGGCGGATGTCGGTGATCCCACAGGTCTCGAGCACCTCGGAGACCCGCTCACGGCGCTGGCGTTCGCGACGCTTGCGCGTCGGGCTGGCGACTAGATCGGCGAACAGCCCGCCCCCGCCGGCCCGCCACTCCAGCGCAACGAGGATGTTGTCCTCCACCGACAACCAGCCGAAGGTCTGCTGGCGCTGAAAGGTGCGCCGGACGCCGTGGCGGGAGCGCCAGGTGGCCGAACGGCTCGTCACATCCGCGCCGTCGAGGGTGATGCGGCCCGCCGTCGGCGTCCGGATGCCGGACAGCACGTCGAACAAGGTCGTCTTGCCGGCACCGTTGGGGCCGATCAGGCCGCACACCTCGCCGGGGAGGAAGGACGCACTGACCTCGGACAGGGCGCGCACGCCACCGAAGCTCATCGTCACGTGGTCGGCGGCCAGGACGGCTGAACGGCCCGGCGGCGCAGGCGTGGTCATACCCCTCCCCTCATCGTCCGAGAGATCATGGTGGGCCGGGCCCGGGCGGTCAAGTCCCGGCCCCGCCGATCGCGGCGCGGTGACGGCCGCCGCGCCTGCGCCGCTCGTCTACAATCCGTTGAAATCCATCCTTTGTTTGCACGAAATCGGTACGAAGACGCCCGCGTTGCGATCGCGACCTGCCGCGGCAACGAGCGACCGCTGGGGACGTGAGCGCCCGAGCCGATCAGAGAAGAGGACCCCGTGAGCCCGCCGAAGGCGAAGAAGCCGCCGACCGCACGCAAGGCACCGACGAACGGCCGCCTGCGCGAGCCCACGCCGTTCGGCGCCCTCGTACGGGATCTACGGATCCGGGCCGGCATCTCCCAAGCGGCGCTCGCCCACCTCTGCGGGATCAGCCCGGGCTACGTCGGCCTCATCGAGACCGGCGAGCGCGGCGAGCGTCCGAGCCTCGACATCGTGAAGCGCTTCGCCAGCGCCCTGCGGGCGAGCATCGAGGAGACCGAGCTGCTCCTGCGGGCCGCCGGGCACCTCGGCGAGCACGAGCGACTCATCCGCCAGGACCGGGTCACCGTCCTCGAGGCGATCGACGGCGACCAGCGGCTGACCGCATCCCAGAAGGCCGCGCTGATCGCCACCTACCGGGCGTTCCTGCCCGACGCCTGACCGGCACCCGACGGGGTCCGGCCAGGCGCCTGGACCCTCAGGAGCCGCCGCCTCCGGACGTGCGGTAGTCGCCGAACGCTTCGTCGCGCGCCGACAGCGCGCCCGGGAGGCCCTTGTCCTCGATCGACTTGAGGAACTTCGCCATCGACGCGGTGTGCGTCCCCAGGGCGCACAGCTCCGTGCCGAGGCGGACCGCGGTGCGGATGCCCATGATCTCCATGCCGCGGTGCACGAGCCGCTTGTTGAGCTGGAGCAGGTCCGGCTCGACCTGGGCGATGCGGCTGGCGACATCGAGCACCTCGCGGTCGAGGTCCTCCACGGGGAACGCGGCGTTGGCCCACCCGAGCCGCGCCGCCTCGGTCCCCGAGATCGAGTCACCGGTGAGCATCATCTGCATCGCGGTGCGCATCCCGAGGGTCCAGGCGTGGAAGTGCATGTCGGGCACACCGAAGCGCACCGCCGGGTAGCCGATCTTGGCATCCTCGGCCACGTAGACCAGGTCGCAGCCCGTCGCCAGCTCGCTGCCGCCGGCCAGGCAGTAGCTGTGCACCTGGGCGATGACCGGCTTGGAGAGGTCCCAGATGCTCATCCAACCCTCGGTGACGTGGCGGGGCCACTGGCCCTCGCCCGGGGGGGTGAAGAAGGGCAGCTCGAGCCCCTCGTTGCCCCCACCGAGGTCGTAGCCGGCCGAAAAGCACTTGCCTCCGCCCCGGACGATGGTGACCCGCACGTCGTCGTCCACGTCGTTGCGCTGGAGGCAGTCGAGGATCTCGCCCCGCAGCGCATGGTTGAGCGCATTGCGCTTGTCCGGCCGGTTGAGGGTGATGCGCCGCACGAAGGGTGCGGGGTCGTCGACGATGATGACGTTGTAGGTCACGCTGCCTCCTGGATGGGTGGTTCCTGCGCCACGGCGTAGCAGCCGATCCTCCGAGGCGCAACGAAGGTGCGCTCGCTAGTGTCCGCACTCCATGGCGGCCGCACCCGAACCTGCCCCGATCGACGAGCCCAGCGGGCCATCGGGCGAGCGGACCATCGACCGGCGGGTGGTGCTCAAGGCGGCGGCGCTGGCCACCTTGACGCTCGCCGGGTGCTCGTCCTCCCGATCGTCTCCCCCCGGCGCGACGACGACCCACCCGAGCGGCACGCCACCGACGTCGGGATCGACCTCGACGACGGCGCGGGCGCTGACCGACGCCGACTGGCAGCGCCTCCGGGCCAGCCTGGTGGGCCGGCTGGTGCGCCCGAGCGACGCCGGCTACGACGCGGCCCGGCGGCTCTACGACCCCCGCTACGACGGCGTGCAGCCCGCTGCGGTCGCCTACTGCGCCAACCCGACCGATGTCCAGCGCAGCCTGGCCTTTGCCCGGGCGTTCGAGCTCCCCCTGTCGGCCCGCAGCGGCGGCCACAGCTACGGCGGGTACTCGACCTCGACGGGACTGGTCATCGACGTGACGACCATGAGCTCGGTGACGGTCACGCCCGGCGCCGCCACGATCGGCGCCGGGGCCCGCCTGATCGATGTCTATTCGGGTCTCAACGCCCACGGCGTGTCGATCCCGGGCGGCTCCTGCCCGACGGTCGGCATCGCCGGGCTCACCCTCGGCGGAGGGATCGGTGTCGTCGGCCGCCAACACGGGTTGACGTGCGACCGCCTGAGCGCGCTCCAGGTGGTGACCGCGGACGGACGGCTGATCACGGCCGACCGCGCCACCAACGCCGACCTGTTCTGGGCCTGTCAGGGCGGAGGCGGAGGCAACTTCGGCATCGTGGTGTCGCTCACGTTCGAGACGTTCCCGACGTCGGACGTGACCGTGTTCTTCCTGCACTGGCCGTGGGCGGCCGCCGGCCAGGTGCTGCCGGCTTGGATCGGGTGGGCCTCGTCGGCGCCCGATGAGCTGTGGTCCAACTGCGTGATGCAGACCAACCCCGGACAGGACGCCCAACTACAGGTGGGCGGGGTCTGGCTCGGACCCGCCGGATCGCTCAGCGCCCTGCTCGACCAGCTCGCCCGAGCGGCCGGCGGCGCCCCGTCGGGGCGCAGCGTGGAGGCGACGACCTTTGCCCACGCCATGTACCTCGAAGGGGGGTGCGCCGATCTCACCCAGGACGCGTGCCACCTCCCGGGTCAGACCCCCGGCGGCGTCCTCCCGCGCAGCCCGAGCCTGGCCGCGTCGAGCTACATCGACCGCCCGCTCGATGATGCCGGCGTGCGCGCCGTCCTCGCCGGCATCGACGAACGCCACGCCTCGGGCGCGGCGGCCGCGGTCGGCTTCGACTCCTACGGCGGTGCCATCAACCGGCTCGCCGCCGACGCAACCGCATTCGTCCACCGCGGCTCGCTCTGCGCGGGCCAGTTCAGCGTGCCCTTCGCGCCGGGCGACCCGCCGGCCGCGACCGAGGCGAGCCAGACCTGGCTCGACGGGTGGTACGCGTCCATCCGCCCGCACGTGAGCCCTGCCGCCTACCAGAACTACATCGATCCCCACCTCACGGACTGGGCCCAGGCGTACTACGGGACCAACCTCAGCCGGCTGCAGCAGGTCAAGCGGCGATGGGATCCCGATGACGTGTTCCGCTTCGCGCAGAGCATCCCGCTGCCCTGAGAGACCGTCGACGCTCAGCTCCCGGTGCTCAGCTCCAGGTGCTCCCCGCGGCGGAGATGACACCGCCGGAGCCGCTCGAACCACCTCCGACGCCGCCGCCACCCGTCGTGCCCGACCCGCCGGAGCCGCCCCAGTCGCCCCAACCGCTCCACAGGTCGCTCGTGATCGTCGTATCGGGCGTGACGGTCGTGACCGCTGTGACGGTCGTGGCGGTGGAGCCACCCGAGTAGGTGGAGCTCCAGGTGCCCCCATGCGCCTGGGAAGGGCCGACCTGATGGCCGGAAGTGGTCGCGCCGAGCACACCGAGGGCCAACCCGGCCACCACCGCGAGGGCGGCGACGAGGCGGCCGGGGCGCGATCGTTGCGACCACGAGGTGACCGACGAAGCGGCACCTGCGCTGCCTGAAGGCGTGCTGTGCATGGCGATCTCCAATCCCAGTCTCATGTGGCAAGGGCCAGCGGGGACGGCGGTTTCGCCACTAGCTCACCACCGGCGAGGCGACCAACTTGCAGCCGGGGATCAACGCTTCGTCCATCCCCCGGCGCGCTCGGCCGGGGTATCACACCGCTATCGGACCGGGGACCGGTCGGGTTGAGCCTTTTCTCGCCGGATCACCCTCGCCCGGTACGTTCGGGCAATCCTGGGCCCGATCGGCATCCGCGGCGTTGTCTGATCCGCCACGCGGGCCCCGCTGGCGTTGACAGGGCCGGGAGGCCGTGAGACCGTCACCCCACACGGAGCCCGGCCACGGTGCTCCCCTGACGGAACCCGCTGCCGAGACCGGGCCGTCGCGTCGAAGGGCCCGGTACGCCCTCCACCGGGCCTTTCGGTGTTGGAGGACCCGGGGACGGCCGATGGCCGGGATGCGCCGGGTTCAGGGGCGGTTGCGGCGGGGGAGATCCCCGGTCAGCACCGTCAGGAGCACGAAGCCGGCGAGGATCACCAACCCGACCACCACGCTGGCGGTGGTGTCGCGCACCAGGGCGATGTCGCCAGCGAGCAGACCGACGACGAGCAGCGTGATGAGCCAGCCCTCCCACGAGACCGGCCTCCACCCCCATCCGTTCCACTGCTTGGAGCCGAACCATGGCTTCTTGGTCAGTGGTCGCACCGTCGCCACCCGCGCCGCAACACCGGGCGAGATCATCGCGCGCTCTGGCCCCCTCCGGCGCGCATCGTCCGACTTGACCCGGCGAAGACCTGATCGCCCGACCTGCGCCGCCCGCCAGCCCGCCCGAAGCAACCGTTGCGACGCGGGCGCCGGTTGGCCACGTGGGCGCATCCGATCGATCGGCACTCACGCCGGTCCTGAAGGGGCGCTTCGGCGCCGCGCTAGGGTCGCGGTCAGCCACCGTTGTGGGGGAGGCGGGCCGATGGCCGAACTGCAGCTCCAGGGTTGGGAGCCTGGGCGCGTCGAGCGCCGCATCTGGACCCATGCCAACCAGGGGCTCGCGACCTGCACGCAGGCCGACGGCACCAGCCACCAGGTGTTCCGAGGCGACGCGTCGGTGCCGGACCGCCTCAAGGCATCCGGGTGGGACCACGTGGGCGACCCCGACTCCTCCAAGGGGTACGTCTTCGACGCGTACCAAGGACCGCCCGACCGCAAGATGTTCGAGGTCACCGCACCCGACGGAACCGTCCAGGACCACGTGCACGCCCTCACCGCCGGGGAGATGCTCAACAACTCCTTCGTCGCGGTGTGCCCGTCTTCGTCGTGGATGCTCTCGGGCGAGTGGTCGACGGTCGATCACCTCCTGATCTTTCCGACCCCCGTGCTCAACCCGGCGCACGACGACCCGGGCGTCGACCTCCCCCTGGCGGGGCGGGTGACCCTCGACCACCCCATACGCAACGTGCAGGGTGCAACCTTCGTCGACGACACCACCGTGCTGTGCTCGACCGACGACCACGACGGCGGCCTGTGGCCGGTGCCGTGCCCGTTGCTCGAGATCTGCCTGGCCCGACCCCTCGACGGGGACGACGTCGCCGGTGAGGTGCGCTGCCTCGGCGGCCTTCCCCTCTCGAGCATCTGCCCGGGCACGTGCGAGGTCGAAGGCCTCGACTACGACGTCGCCGGACACATCCTCCGGGTGGTCGTCGTGCCACCGTGGCCGTGCAAGGTGCTGGTGGCGGTGCACTGCTTCCAGCGCACCGCCACCTGAGCGTCAGCTCCCGCCCGTCCCGCCGAGCGCGTCGATGTCGGCCTTGAGCTGGGCGAGATCGAGGTTGGTCGCGTCGGCGTCCTCCTGGGTGATGATCGCCCAGGCCTCGTCGAGGCACGCGGCGGTCCAGTCGAGCTCCGACAGCTGCAGCGCGCCCCAGGTCACCCAGCCATCGGTGCTCTGGTCGGCCTTGACCTTCACGATGCAGTGGCCCTCGTTGGGATCCGGTTGCTGGCCGGCGAGGGCCCAGGGCTGCCCCTGCTCGAAGAGCTGGTCGGCGTTGGCCGTGAGGTTGACACCGACGTAGACCCCGTTGAACGCGCCCATCGCCGCGTCGACCGCGCCACGTTGGGTGTGGTCGACGGGTGCGAACGCAAGGATCGTGCCGGCTCGGTACCAGGCGAGCAGGAGGTCGGCGATGTTGGCACCTTCGTCCTTGCCATGGTCGTACGCCAGGTACTCCGCAACCAGGTCATCAGAGCTCTCCCAGGTCTCCCCTTCGGCCGCGGCGGCGGCCTTGGCCATCCGGTAGTGCTGGCGACCGGCGAAGGTGCAGTCCCCCACCCCGTCGGGGTGGGTCTTGCAGGTGGCATCCGGACCGTTGCCGAGCATGCCCCAGTCGGTGACGTTGCCCGTGACGTCGACGGGATAGGTCGGCGCCGGGAGCGGAGCCTTCAGGTAGTCGTGGATGTACTTGATCGCGAAGCGCTGTCCGGCCGGCTTGACCGGCCGTCTCCCGCGCAGACCTGCAACCCGCTTGGTCCCAGCCACGGCTTCCTCCCCGAGATCGACGGCTCCTCGAAGTGTCCCGCCGGATCGCCTGTGGTGCAAGCAGACGAGCGAGGATCGATCTGATCGATCCTCTCGCTTCGTGCGACCTGCCATGATGACGACCCGAGTGTCGCGTGGCAGGCTGTGCGGGTGACTGCGCTCGAGCACGTGATCGTCCTCGCCCTGGAAAACCGCTCCTTCGACCACATGCTCGGGTACCTGGAGCACCCCGGTCCCGGCTTCGATGGCCTCCGCGTCGGCGGCCCGTTCACCAACCCCGGATGGGACAACGGCCACCCGGTCGCGGCGTCCCCGGGCGCCAAGCCCGTCCTGCCGGTGGATCCGGACCACTCCCACGACGCGGTGATGGAACAGCTCGGCCTGGGCGCGCCGGGCCAGGCGCCGACCAACAGCGGGTTCGTCACGAGCTACGAGCGCAAGGGCAGAGGCCTGGCACAACCGCAGTTCGAGGGGCTCCTCGCGCCGCTCATCACCTGGTGGAACAGCCGCGGGACAAAGAGCCCGCCGATCACCGGACGCGGGCCGCTCGTGATGCTCTGCCAGGACCCGGCCAACGTACCGGTGCTGTCCACCCTCGCCCTGCACTTCGGCGTGTGCACCCGGTGGTTCTGCTCGGTGCCGGGAGAGACCTGGCCCAACCGCAACTTCCTGCATGCCGCGACCTCCGACGGCGAGACCGACATCGACCCGCGCTTCTACTCCAACCCGACGATCTTCGAGCTGCTGGAGCGAGCCGGGCGGTCGTGGCGCATCTACTACGACGACACCCCCCAGGTCTGGGCGTTCAAGAACCTCTGGGACAGCGACGAGCGACGCGCCAACTGGTTCCGCTTCACCGACCTGCTCGGCCACCTCGAGCGCTCCGACCTGCCGACCTACTCGTTCATCGAGCCCAACCACCGCCCGCCCGTCCACACCTTGGACCACGAGCCCATCGCGGGCGCACCCGACGTGAGCGACAGCCAGCACCCGGGCAACAACCTGGTGGCGAACGATGCCTATGACACCTTCACCAGCGACAAGCCGACGGACTTCGGTCGCGCCGAGCAGCTCATCGCCACCGTGTACGAGGCGTTGCGGGCCAACCCGGCGCTGTTCGCCAAGACCCTGCTGCTCGTCACCTACGACGAGCACGGCGGCCTCTACGACCACGTGCCTCCGCCGACCGATGCGGTGCCCCCCGGGGACCTCAAGAGCACGGCGACGTCGCTCATGCACCTGCTGTACCGGCGCAAGTCGCAGTCCTTCGACTTCAAGACCCTCGGGCCCCGGGTCCCCGCCATCGTCATCTCACCACTCGTCGAAGCCGGCGCGATCTGCGCCGATGTCTTCGACCATGCCAGCGTCCCTGCCACGCTGCGTCAGCTGTTCGCCCCCGACCAGGCGCCTCTCACCCCGCGCGACGCCGCGGCTCGGCCGTTCACCACGCTCGTCACCCGTAGCGAGCCGCGGCTGGATCTCCCCGACCTCTCCGCGCACACGATGGCCGCGCCAGCACCGGGACCGGCGAGCGGGACGCTCGGCGGCATGGCCCCGAGCGCGGCCGCCAACCTGGCGGCCGTCCCCGATCACTTCAAGGACCTGGTCAGCCTGGCCGACATGGTTCGCGGCCAGCTCCAGCACGAAGGCCTCGTCGAACCCAAGGTCAGTGCGCTGCCGCCGCTGGTGCGGGCGGCTCGTACCACCGAAGCCTTCGACCTCAAGGCCGGTGCCGCGCGGGCGGCTGGGGTCGCGGGCAAGCTGGCCGGCACACCGGAGGCCCCTCCGGGACCCCCTGGGGCGTGAGCCGGGCCGGCGTCTGCCACCGCTCGCCGGGCCCGGGCTCCGGGGCCGGGGCTCATCCGCCGCGGAGCCCGACGAGCCGTTTGAGGATGCTGTACCAGAACGAAGACCCGAACGAGATGGCGATGCCGGTGAGCAGCACACCGATCACCGCCCGGGCGTGTCGCCATGGCATCAAGAAGCCCAGCCGTTCGCCCATGCTCGCCTTCGCCGGCGGCGCGGCGTCGTGGAACGCCAAGTTGACCGACTTGAGCGCGGCGACGCCCTTCAACTGGCACGCGGCCGGATCGGGGGCCGTGGCCACGTCGCAGTTGCCGGCCTTGCCCAGATCGGTGTTCGCCACCTGGGTGGCCGCCTGCACCACATAGGTTCGGAGGTTCTGGTCGTGCTGGAGGTCGCTGACCAGGTTGAGCACGTCCGAGCGCAGGCCGAAGCCGAAGCCCCCGACGGAGACCGCCACGCCGATCACTGCGACCACGATGCGGACCTTCGAGCGGTACAGACCGGTCAAGCGCGACATCTGGCTCTCGAACCAGCGCTCGACCCCATCCTGGAACTTGCCAACGTCGCCTCCGGCCGTGGCGAGGATCGCCTGCAGCTGTGGCTTGAGCGGGATCTCGGGCAGGCCGTCGACGAAGCCCTGGACCCGCTCCAGCGGCGACCCCTCACCCGACGTCAGCGCCAGCTCCATCATCGACTGGGCGAAGACCGGGCTCGGGATCACGTGTATCCGGGTCTTCTGGACGTCGAGGGTCCGGTCCTCGAGGCCCTGGATCGCGTTTGTCGCGTAGAGCTTGTGGACGAGAGGCGAGCCACCGCCCGGGTGGGAGTTGGCTGGGCGGCCCTGCCAGGTCGGCAGGCGGAGCAACCCGGAGAGGATGCCGGTCGGGTTTTCTGTGCCGTCGACGAGCTGGGCCAGTCCTTGCCAGAGCTGCTTGGGGCGCAGAGCCATCGAGCGGACCAATCCCTCGTTGATGGCCGAGACCACCAACGAGAAGAGGAACCAGACCACGACCACCCCGATCGCGATGTCGAGCCACTCCGAGTTGAACACGGCCCCTCCCTGTGCGCGCGGTGGTCTCACCGTATCCGGGCCCTGGCCCGCCGGCGCGCTCGCGTGCAGGCGATGGGAGGGGTCGCGCGCCCTGGCGCGCCTCCGAGCAGGTCCGGATCATGAGGGCTACGGTGGACGCGACCGGTCGCTGTGTTGTGACTCGCGGTCAGGTGGTCGTCATGACGGATCTCTTGGAACGCACCGACATCGAGGGGAGGGCCGAGGGCGCGCCGGAGTTGCGCCTGCTCGGCGGGTTCGATCTGCGCCGGGGCGGCGACACCGTCGAGCTCCCGCTCAACGCCCAGCGCCTGCTCGCCTTCGTGGCGCTGCACGAGCGACCCGTCCTGCGGGTCCACGTCGCGGCGTCGTTGTGGATGGACACCACCGACGACAAGGCGGGCGCCAACCTGCGATCCACCATGTGGAGGATCCGGCGCACCGGCCACGCGCTGTTGGCCAGCTCCGGGCGGTACCTCCGCGTGGACGAGCACGTCCGCATCGACGTGCGGGACCTCCTGCACATGGAGCGGCACCGCCTCGCGGAGCGGGTGCCCGAAGCCGGGATCGACGACCGGTGGCTCTCCTTCGGCGGCGACCTCCTCCCCGACTGGTACGACGACTGGGTCGTCGTGGAGCGCGAGCGCCTCCGACAGCTTCGTCTGCACGCACTCGAGCGCTGGTGCGAGCGGCTCTCGGCGTCCGGTCGCCACGGCGACGCGATCGATCTGGGCCTGGCGGCCGTCGCCCTCGAGCCCCTTCGGGAGAGCTCGCACCGTGCGGTCATCCGGGCACACCTCGCCGAGGGCAACGTCGACCAGGCCCTCCGGCAGTACGACACGTTCGCCGCGATGCTGCGGCTGGAGCTCGACCTGGCGCCCTCGCCGCTGATGCACGCCCTCGTTGCGCCCCTGACCCGGCGGGTGGCACCGCCCGACTCACACGGTGGTGACATAGAGCGCGCATACTGACGCTCATGGACACGCCGCGTCCGACATCGGGGTTCCTGGTGCTCCGGGTGTGGCACGACGCCACCCGCGCCGACGGTGTCGGGGCACGGCTCCTCTCCGTGGACGGCGACGACGAGCTGACCCTCGCCGTGGCGGCCGGCATCGACGACATCTGCGACGCGGTGCGGCGTTGGCTCGTCGACTACGTCGCCGCCGAGGGCCCGGATCAGGCATCGGCTGACGATGCGGTGACGCGACGTTGACGCTGATGACACGCCTGAGTGATCTCCTTGCCACATGACGACACCAAACGGTGGTTCTTCGCACTCGGGACACAAGCGGCGAGCGATCCGCCTGTCGGCCCGGGGCGCCGCCTTGGTCGGGCTGCTCATGGGCATCGTGGTGGCCGTGGCGCCGAGCGCGTCCGCCCACTACGCCGACATCGTCGCCACCGCCAACCCGGACTGCAAGACGATCAGCTACACCGCCACCGCCTGGCCGGGGCCGACGCCTGCCGACCGGACCAACCCGGCGATCCAGGTGAGCTACAGCACCACCGGGCCGACCGGGCCGTGGACCGCGTTCCACACCGGGGCGTTCACCTCGGCGGACAACTTCAGCTTCAGCGGCACCTTCACCCCCTCACCCGACACGCCGGGCACCTCGGTGTGGGTCCAGACCCTTCCGACGCAACCCTGGGGCAGCGGCAAGGCCCCGGAGGCCGACGACGGCCGGGTGGCCGGCCCGGTCGTCATCCCGAAATGCACCATCCCCGGGCCCACCGTGACCGTGAGCGGCTCGTGCAGCACCACCTTCACCTTCGCCGCGACCGTCTCGGGCGGGACACCGCCCTACACCTACGCCTGGGTGCAGAACGGCATCGTCGTCGGCACGACGCCGACCGTGACGCTGAGCAGCGCCGCCAACCTCTCCATCACCGTCACCGATGCCGCCGGCCTCAAGACCACCCAGGTGGTCGCCCCGATATCCGGCTGCCCCGTGCTCACAGCGACGATCCCCGTCTGTCCCTCGCCGGGGCTCATCCACCTGGGCAACCCGGCGACGTTCACGGCGGCGGTGAGCGGCGGCACCCAGCCGTACACCTACGCGTGGCAGTTCAACGGCCAGCCCGTGCCTGGCGCGACGACCAACGTGGTGACCGTGAACCCGACGCTGGACACCGACGTCCTGATGTTGACCGTGACGGACTCCTCAGCAGTGCCACAGCGGGTGACCCTCACCAAGAACGTGATCGACTGCCTGGCGATCGGCTACACGATGGTCGGCTCCGACGGCGGCCTGTTCCGGTTCGGGACCCTGCCGTTCTGGGGCTCTGCCGACTTCAACCCCGGCGTCAACCCGACCGGGCAGGCACCGTTCCGCACGCCGGTGCAGGCGCGCTGCAACAACGCCAATGACCCGCTGTGCAACACGCCCCTCGCGTTCGGGACCTTACCGGCCTTCGTCACGTCCGCGGCGATCACCGTCGACCAGGAGGGCGACTGGATGGTCGCCGAGGACGGCACCGTCTACCAGCTCAACAAGGGCCACGTCGCCGGTTCCCCACCGGTGATGGTGCCCGGGATCCTGGGGCCCAACGCCGGCTACCTACCCAGCGCGCCGTGCGTCACCCTCGGCTACCTGGGCCAGAGCGGCCCATCCTGCCAGGCGACCGGCCTGCTGCCGGGCGGCATCGTCGGGCTCGCGGTCGCACCAGACGGCGTCGGATACTGGCTGGTGAGCCGCACCGGGCAGGTGTACCCCGAAGCAGGGGCCGCCAGCTTCGGGTCGATCACCGTCGCGCTCAGCCGCCCGATCGTCGCCATCATCGCCACGAGGGACGGGCACGGGTACTGGCTGGCTGACGCCGATGGCAGCGTCTACGCCTTCGGCGACGCCGGGTTCTATGGCTCGATGTTCGGCAAGCCGATGGCCGCTCCGATCACCGGCATGGCCAAGACCCCCGACGGGCTCGGCTACTGGCTGACCGGCGCCGACGGCGGCGTGTTCGCGTTCGGCGACGCCGGCTTCTTCGGGTCCCACTCCGGCACACCCCTCGCTGCACCGATCGCGGGCATCTCGACGACCCCCGATGGTCGGGGGTACACGCTGGCGGGAGCCGACGGCGGCGCCTTCTGCTACGGCGACTCGCTGTTCCAGGGCAACATCATCCAGCTCCAGCAGCGAGCGGTGAACCCCGTCGCCCCCCTGCGGGGACCGATCGTCGCCGTCATCAGCCAGTGAGGACCACCACGGCGGTGGTGCCGGCCCCTGGCCGGGGTACCCGGGCCACCATCTTCTCTGGCAGTACCCGGTCACATGTGTCCGGGTACTGCTAGAAGAACCGGCGCGGACGCCGTGGCCGTCCGGGCGGCAGGCACCCGGACGTCGACGGTCAGCGCGTGACCCAGATGAGCACCTCGGCGCCGGACGTGCCTGCGGTCAGCGCGGGAGCCCCCGCATCGTGGAGGCGGACCGCGTCGCCCTCGTCCAGCTGACCCGCGCCGAGGAGGTCGGCACCGCCGACCGCGACGAAGACGTGGACGTCGCGCCCATCGGGCACCACCACCCGCTCCCCCGCCGCGAGGCGACCGCCCCACAGGACGGCATCGCGCTGGCGGATGGAGATGGCGGCGTCGTGGCCCTGTCCGGACGCGATCGGCTGCAACCCCCCTCGCGCCAGCTCGGCGTTGATGTCGAGCTGCTCGTAGCTCGGCGTCACCGCTTCGGTGTCCGGCAGCACCCACATCTGGACGAAGTGCACGTCCTCCGTGCCCGACGGGTTCATCTCCGAGTGCCAGATGCCGGCGCCGGCGCTCATGCGCTGCGCGAGCCCCGGGTAGAGCTCGCCGTGGTTGCCCTCGGAGTCCTTGTGCTCGAGGCGCCCGGACAGCACCCACGTGACGATCTCCATGTCCTGGTGCGGGTGCGTGCTGAACCCGGTCCCCGCCGCGACCCGGTCGTCGTTGGAGACGATCAGCAGCCCGTGGTGGGTGTTGGCGGGATCGTGGTGCGACCCGAAGCTGAAGCTGTGCCGGCTGTCGAGCCATCCGATCTTGGTGCGCGGTCTCGTACCGGCCCGGCGGATGTCGATCGTGTTGCTCATCGTCGCTCCTCTCGCCGTCGTCGTCATTCCGTCGACGGCAGCGACCATGGCAACTCATGTTCACATGGAAATATTCCACATGGCACATCACGGGTGTGGTAGATCACACCGTGCCCGATCACACCGTGCCCGATCACA
>Ga0209698_10000944_pt1 | contig 33459 bp, 22 predicted proteins | sample LitLauG_LLR_2012_FD_187203 | JGI IMG/M metagenome (GOLD analysis project Ga0209698, IMG submission 187203) | Freshwater sediment microbial communities from Pennsylvania, USA - Little Laurel Run_MetaG_LLR_2012 (SPAdes) (version 2) | ecosystem: Environmental > Aquatic > Freshwater > Creek >... | reverse complement strand
GCAATACTCACGCCAGTATTCGGACTCCTCGGCGCAGGTATAGGTGCTCTTCTCCCCGCCGGGGGCTGGCAGGAAGTCTATCGCGCGGACTAGGCGGGGGTTTCCTATGCGATGGCCGTGCACTCACGCCTGACCTCGTCAATGAGCGCAATGGCGATTTATCGACAGTTGAGAGAATTGCCACCGGTTAACGTAGCGGATAACTTCCTGTTTGCCGACGATACATCCGGAAGCAGTCTCGGCGATTCCCACAAAGCGGTTTAGGGACCCCGGAGATACCAAGCAGTGCGTCTGTTCCACATCACCGCGGGGAGACAGACGGTTTTAGCGAATGCTAGGATACGGCGAGATGACAAGCTCTTGGAAAATACCTGCCTCTTCGATTCTATTTGCGTTTCTCTTGCGCGCTCTGTTCGCGGTCGGCTCAAGCAGCGCACAGACTGAGCAGATCGTGCGCCTCGATGGCGGCAACTGCACCTATGCTTTCGGTGTGAACGAGCGCGGCGAGTTGCAGACTCTGTACTGGGGCGGACGCCTCGGTTCGCATGACAGCATTCCTCCGGCTCATTCGCTTCCGGAGTGGGCCTCCTTCGATTCGTCGTACACTACCACGCCGCAGGAATACGCAGGTTGGGGTGCGGGATTGTTCACCGAACCCGCGCTCAAAGTCAGTTTTGTCGATGGCAGTCGCGATTTGGTGTTGCACTTTGTCCGGGCCACGCCGAGCGGTTCCCAGTCTTTGGACGTGCTGCTCAAGGATATTTCCCGCGAGATTTATGTGACGTTGCGCTACTCCATGGACCCCGAGAGCGGCATTCTGGCGCGTTCCGTAAGCATTGAAAACCTTGAAAAACAACCGGTTCTGATCGAACAGGCCGCTGCCGCGCAATGGACCCTTCCTCCCGCCAGTTACGCGCTGACTTATTTGACGGGCCGCTGGGCCGGAGAGTGGACCCTAAATCAGGAACTGATTCAGGGTGGAGCGCGCGTCATCGAAAGCCGCCGCGGCACCACCGGCCATCAGGCGAATCCGTGGTTTGCGATTTCCCGGCAGGGCGGCCGGGACAACGCTGCGCCCGTCGTCGCCGACGAAGAGCACGGCGAAGTCTGGTTTGGCGCGCTGGCGTGGTCCGGTTCCTGGCGAATTACTGTGGAACGCACTCAACTTGATGCAGTGCGCGTGACCGGCGGCTTCAATCCTTTTGATTTCGGCTACAAACTGAAGCCCGGTGAACATCTGGAGACGCCCGTGTTCTATGGCGGTTATTCCGATCACGGTCTGGGTGGCGCCTCGCGCCTACTGCACCGTTTTGAAATCGCTCGGATTCTACCGCAAGCGCCCGACCCCAAGCCGCGGCCCGTCATTTACAACTCGTGGGAGGCGACGGAATTCAAGGTCGATGAAACCGGCCAGGTAGCCTTAGCGGAAAAGGCGGCGTCGATCGGCGTGGATCGATTTGTGATGGACGACGGCTGGTTTGGCCAGCGCAAAGACGACCACGCCGGACTGGGCGACTGGTATGTGAATCCCCAGAAATTTCCTCACGGTCTGAAGCCCCTGATCGACAAGGTTCACGGGCTGGGTATGGACTTCGGTCTATGGGTCGAGCCAGAGATGGTCAACCCGGATTCCGATCTCTATCGCAAACATCCCGAATGGGTCTTGAATTTTCCGGGTCGGCCTCGCTCGGAGTCGCGCAACCAGCTTGTCCTCAACCTGGCTCGCGCCGACGTACGCGACTACGTCGAGGGATCCCTCGATAAGCTGCTCACGGAAAACGATATTGCTTTTCTCAAGTGGGACTACAACCGCAACTGGTCGGAGCCGGGTTGGGATCAGGTGCCTGTCGACGAGCAGCGTCGCGTCTACGTGGAGTTCATCCGCAATCTCTATTCGATCCTCGCCGACCTGCGAAGGAAACATCCCAGGGTGGAGATTGAATCCTGTTCTGGCGGCGGCGGACGCGTCGATCTGGGCATCTTGCACTACGCTGATGAGGTTTGGCCCTCGGACAACACCGATCCTTTTGACCGACTATCCATGCAGGATGGTTTTAGCTATGCCTACACGCCCCAGATCATGATGGCTTGGGTTACCGATTCACCCCACTGGCTCAACGGCCGTTCCACCTCTCTCACCTACCGCATGCTGAGTTCGATGCAGGGATCGTTGGGAATTGGCGCCAATTTGAATCATTGGACCGCGGAGGACTTTGCCACGGCCAAGCGGCTGATTGCCGCCTATCACTCTGTGCAGCGAACCATTGTGCGTGGTGACCTCTACCGCCTTATTAGCCCGCGCGACGGAAGCGGGATGTCCGCAACCGAGACGGTTTCGAGCGACAAGAATCAGGCCGTCGTCTTTGCCTTTGCCAATGCCACAAAGGAAGGCCGCGGGTTTCCTCTGCTGCAACTAGAGAGCCTCGATCAAGATGCCGAATATAAGCTCAGTTCGATCGAAGGCAAGCTTCATCCAGGAACGCCGGCCAGTGCTTCCGGCGCGTGGTGGATGCGCCACGGTCTGCAGCTAGACCTGCGCGGAGATTATCAGGCCGCCGCGGTCCAACTCGATCGCCAACGCTGATCCCGTAACGACGAGCCGAGATTTGTCAGGTTGTCACCAACACGAAATGTGGGTCCTCCGGCTGTTGACCGGAGCATTCGACGCACGGAGAACATACGTCACATCCAACCTGGACAGCCCAACCGATGTCAAGCCGAGCAAAGCCAAGTCTGACCAATTACGACTAAGGCAGTGTTCCGGGGAACGCCCACCGATCCGTCGATCAGACCTGCGGTAGAAACTTGGGCGATTGCTCCCGGATGACGGACAAACCGGAAGTTAACTGTTGAAACCAGGCCATAGCGCTCAGAATGCAGGTCAGGCCGCGTCTTCTCTGAGAAACTGAGCGAAAGAACGGATTGATTTCATCTTCTCTTCCCGTAATCCGCTCAGATCCTCCTCACGGAGTCGATTTTCGTACAAGAGTCTCCCCAGCACATCTTTGAGTCGTGAACCGCGAGTGTCGTATTTGCGGTCGATGTCTTTACGGCGTGCGGTCAGGTAATGCTCCAAGTCCCACAGATCCGACGGTTCCTTGATCTGGCTGGCCATCCGTCTTGTTTCCTGCATCACCTCGTGAAGCTCCCGCTTCAGAGCAGCGTCGAAGGCTTTGCGGGCGACGATCTTTTCTGACTTCGACCAAATCGGTTCGTTCTGGTGGGGATAGCTGTCTTGAATCGCAGACGGGCTGGTCATGTTCCGATCCTCCGTGGCGGCATTCTATCCCCTGCCGAGATGATTTTTCTACAGGGTCGGAGGATTGCACTCGGGCAGATTCACACTTCATTTCCTGGGGCTGCCCCACCGTTCTGAGGTCAAACAAATCGTTCACTGGGTGTCCGAGATTCTGTTTGCAGCCGAGATAGCGTTCCGTCGTCTGCACGGATGCATGGCCCAGTAAGAACTGAATCTGCTCCAACTCTCCTCCGCTCGTGTGGCACAGCTTCGCACAGGTTCTCCGCAAGTCATGCGGTGCAATATGCTCCAAGCCCGCTCTCTCGCAGCAGCTCTTGACCACGTACCACACGACATTCTGGGAGAGGCTTTTCCCCCACACCTTTCCCGTTCTGGCGACGGCTCGAAAGATCCTTCCCTCCGCGACCCCCGCTGCCGCCGTCCACTGATCGAGCGCCGCTTTCACCCAATCTGGAATGGGCACGGTGCGAATGTGGCCACCCTTGCCGATCAGGTCTACCACTGCCCAGTGCCCCTGGCGCATCTGGATTTCATCCATCTCCAAGCCCACAAGTTCTGATCTGCGAAAACCACAACCGAACAGCATGGCCAACATCGCATAGTCCCGCTTGGCACGCATGCTATCGCCACCAGAGTGTTGGAGCACTTCTGCGCTTTGCTCTGCGCTCAACCAGTTGCCGGAGCGGAACCCGAGCTGCTTCACTCCTTTCACTCGGCTGATGCCTGCAGCCAGTTCGGGACTCAGTAGGCCTGAATCGGCAGCTTCGTGCGCGAGACGCCGCACCGCCGCGAGTTGCTGGTTGATGGTGTTGGCAGCCAAATGCCGCGATTCCAGGTACATGCGATAGCGCACAACGACGATGCGGTTGAAGGCCAGTCGAGGCTCGGAGCAGTACCAGGCGATGAACTGGTCGATGGCGTACTCGTAGACTCGGCGCGAGGCTGGCGAGCCGAGGCTGTTGAGCACAGCCAATTTGCAATGATCCAAATCTGGAAGCCGAAGCACTCGGCGACGGTAGTTCGGCTTGATTCTGTGTTTGCCCATAGCGACGGCCTCCCATGCCGCAGGCATTGGGACGACGGAGATCGCATGGGCGATTCAACCAAGGTTGGGGCGACGGGGTTTTGAGTGCTATGGCCTGGTTACATCAAACAAGGCAAGAACAAGAGTCGCTCGGGCTACGCCGGGGGCGACTCCGCTCCTGCCCCCGCGATTACTACCGTGCGAACGTCGGAGCCAGTTCGGCCTCTTGTGTTGAGCGCAGCCTGGATCGCCTTGACCTACGCGCCAAGGCGGGCGATCTGCGCCTGCTGCAGCTTGATCCGCTCTTGCAAGGATACGACGGCGGGCGATAGTCTGCTGGTGAACTCAGCAAGAGGACGCCCGCCTCCGCTGATTACTCTACGGAACGGTAAAATTTCGGTTGCTGGTCAAAGTGTGAGTGGGGGTTGTGACCACAATCGGGCCGGTGGTTGCCCCGCTCGGCACCACCGCCGTCATATAAGTATCGCTGACCACGTTGAAGCTGGTGGCCGCAATCCCATTGAAGGTCACCGCCGTGGTCCCGATCAGTCCCTGGCCTAGGATCTGCGCATTGCTGCCAATTTTGCCGTGCGGGCGCACCAAGGCCACGAACGGGCCTAGACCCATATCCAGCGAGAAAAGCGATCCCCGAGGCCCTGCGCTAGCGCCGATCACGTACACGACACCGGTCGAGCCGTAGAACAGACCGTTCGTGTGTTGCATGAGCCCGCCCGATATGTCCCAATAGCAGTTGGAGGAGGCCACAGAGTTGCAGTCGGGCGGAGAGAAGACATGGAGCTGCCTGTAGCCACTCGACAAACTCCACTGGAACAAAGTGGGAAAGAGATAGTCATCACCAGAGTGAGTAGTGCCGTACAGATTGCCATCCGTTCCCAGCACCAGACCCCCGTTAGGATAAATGCCGTCGGTGGGGCTGGCCCCGAAGTTGTAAAGAGTTGTCACTCCGAACTCAGGGGTAAGCTGATACAGGGTACCCTTCCCGTAGGTCCCCCCGAGTTTGGTCACCCCGTAATAGTTGCCATCCGAAGTCAGTGTGAGAGGGCCCACGGGTGTCGAGCCCTCGGCTGAACAATCAAAGGCATGGGTGGCCAGCAATCCCCCGTAGAGCGCGACCTTCACGACGGTGCCGCAACCCTTCGCACCGCCCCCACTGGCAGTCACGTAGAGTTTGCCATCGCTTCCCTGCATCAATGCGCCGGCGCCAGACCCACTGGTCGCCGGATCAAAGGTGTAAAGCACGCTGTAGACGCCATTCCGAGTAAATTTGTAGATGGTGGAGGTGGCGGTCCCATAGAGATTACCATCTGTGGCCTCAATCGGCCCCGTCGGAGAAGAGCCATCGCTTCCTCCCGTGAAGGTGTGCAGGGTGGTGTAATTTCCGTTCAGTGTGATCCTATAAAGCTCGTCCCCCGTCGTCCCATAGAAATAGTTGTCGCTGCCCACCGCTTCGCCTACGTCTCCATCTCGCGCGCCAGTCGCGATGTAACACTGTTTGCCGACGACATGGCGAAGCTCGGCCCTCAGCTCAGTGCGGATGTCTCAAAAACCTCTGCTTTAGAGATTGGCCAAGCCCCAACCCTTGCGGGGGGGATCGGAATAGGACTGTGACGGTGCCACGCTTTAGGATGGAGAAGTCCCAATGTCGAAGATGACAGTCATTCCCCCGAACTACGACACTATTCGCGCTGGCATCGTCGAATTGCTCAAGACCGCCCGCTCTGCTGCCGCCCGGAATGTGAATTCCATAATGACCGCCACGTACTGGGAAATTGGGCGCAGAATCGTCGAACTCGATCAAGCGGGAAAGAGGCGGGCCGACTACGGAGATTTGGTCATCAGAAAATTGGCAACGGACCTATCGACCTCGTTTGGCCGAGGCTTCGGAGCACGCAATCTCGCCCAGATGCGCAGTTTTTACTTGGCCTGGCCTCATGGCAAGATTTTGCAGACATCGTCTGCAAAATCTCCCCCGCTTGCACAATCCGATGCGACGCGGACCCAATCGTCAGCCATTCAAGCTCTCGCAAAACAGTTCCGGCTACCGTGGTCCGCTTACGTCCGACTGCTGTCGGTCAAAAACCCACACGCGAGAGCCTTCTACGAGACCGAACCTCAACGTTCAGGCTGGTCCGTTCGTCAACTGGACCGCCAGATTGACAGCCAATTCTACGAGCGCGTTGCGCTCTCCAAGAACAAAGCCGCGATGCTTGAAAAGGCCCGGAAACCTGAATCGAGCGTTCTGGTCACCCCCGAGGAAGCTATCAAAGACCCATTCGTTCTCGAATTCCTGGACCTCAAAGACGAATACTCCGAATCAGACTTGGAGGAAGCGCTGATCCAACACCTCGCCGATTTCCTATCGGAATTGGGGGATGATTTCGCGTTCCTCGGCCGCCAGCGAAGGCTTCGCATGGACGACAATTGGTTTCGCATCGACCTCATCTTCTTCCACCGACGCTTACGCTGCCTTGTCATCATTGACCTTAAGGTGGGGAAGTTCAGCTATGCCGACGCTGGGCAGATGCATCTCTATCTGAACTACGCTCACCAGCACTGGACAAAACCCGGCGAAAACCCGCCAGTCGGGCTCATCCTGTGTGCCGAAAAGGGAGCGGCAGAAGCCCATTACGCCCTCGACAATCTTCCCAACAAGGTACTCGCCGCTGAATATCAGACTGTGCTTCCCGACGAGAAACTCATCGCCCAGGAGCTCGAACGCTCCCGCCGCGAACTGGCGGACAGGGCATCTGCGAGCCGGATAGGCCCCCGCAAACGTTGATGTGTTCCACGAACGATCGCGAACGGCTGACGGCCGATCAGTCGGACGCTCTCTCGTCCGCACGTGAAACCTGATCCTTTCGAGCTGGCAGTGCGCTAGTTGTGTGCCGCATTTAAGGTACCGACCTTCGCCAGGTGCTACTGACGCCCGTCCGGATCATGAAGGACGTTATCATTCACGAAGATCATCTTGGATCTCTTGTTAGAAAAGCAAGGATCAGGACTGATTTAGCAGATTCTTCAGTTCATTTTCTGGGCGTCTGCAGAGATCTCCGACGAGGTTTGCAATTGCCTCGGCGATTTCTCTTTCAGCTGTGGAGCCCGCATTGGTCTGCCCTGTGAGCTTTTTCTCCATACTGGATGTTGCCGGGTCTATCCCTAATTGGGACCATGGCGGGCGAAAGGTATTCGCAGCTCTCTGTAGCAAGTCCTGGCGTGCTGCCGGCTCCATTGCTCTGATGGCGAGTGCGAGTTGTATGAAGGTGGCGTTCCTCTTGAGATCGGCCACCACCTGCGCGGGCACGTTCCCCTTGTCGAACGCAGCCAACTTGGCGTCGGTGAAGCACTGATAGTCCAGTGTTCCGGTGCTATCTCCGATCTTCTCGTGCTGTTTGTCCTTGATGATCTTGATAAGGCTCTCTGTATCAACAGGAGAAGGGGCTGGCGGAGGAGGAGAAGACTGCTTATCAGGACCAGGGGGAGTGGGGTTCTGGACAATGGACGAACATGGGGGGCAGGGCTGGTGCATATAGACGTAGAAAGCAGCCACAATGAGAGCAAGACCCACGAGAGCAGCAAGAAAACGCATTCGGCCACTGGTAGGACCGAACATCCCCCAAGGAGTCGGCAGTTGCGCCATTCCGCTGATGAGTAAGACGGCGCCAACGATTGCAAATATCGCGGGCAGCGTCAGATGCGTTACGTCCATGACAGACACCAGACCATTTGCCTAAGCCATGCAAAGGTGCGCGGAATTGTACCTTGCTGCGGTTTCGCACTGCAAGATATTCAGCCCAGTGGTTCTATCTCGACAAACGGAGTTTCACTTGGGAGGATTGAACCCTATAAGAGGAGGCCATGGATTGTTTCAGCGTCCCTTTAGCACCTTCAAGGGGACTTGAGGTTCCTGCCAGAAGACAATGACTTTCAGTTCGAGGCCGAAAGTTGAGAATAGTGCCTCGATGGGCTTTTCGATATGCTCGGGCACTCCCTCATCCACTAGCGGATCTGGTGGCTCCCAGTGAACGACAATAATGTTCAGCGGGACTTTTTCGACACCCTTCGAGAAAAACTTAGGCGTAGCTTCGGCTATGACCCTCAAAGCCTTCAGGAAAAGGGCTTGGAAGCCCGCCACATCAAACTGCAAATTGTCGGTCCCGATTCCGGTGATCGCGGACAGATAGCCGGAGACTTGCGGGCCAGCGAGATAGCGCTCGTGCGTCTTTTGTTCGAGAAATCCTTCGGGCTCTGTCTTCAACTCCTGTTTCTCGAACCGGATATGAATGTTCCCGTCAAGCACCTCCTCGAAGGGCGTATTGATATCTGGAAGCTGATCGACAATGCATCTGAGTCTAGTGACCGCACCTTCGCTTGCAGAGCCCCTGTGGTTATGTTTTAGAACTGCTCTGAATCTGTATTTCTCGGGAGCGGCATGACTGCGCTCTTTCCACCGGTCTGACGCCGCCTTACTAATCCAATCCTCGGGCTCGCTCAGATTCTTTAGTTCGATCCGGGCTTTTTCCCCCTTGAGATCGGCGGAGAAATCAGGACTGGAACGATGACTTGGCAGCACGGGTTCAAAGTTCCTATATCCAATCTTTGCGAGGTGCAAAACGGAAAGAACTTCAGCGAGCACCGCTCTGGTCTTGATCTCCGCGTCGCCTTTGCCTGCCTTCAGGTCCGACTTGACCTTCTCACGAAGGACTTCCGGCTTGGTCACCAGTCTTCTGGATTCGTCAATCCACCAGTTCCATCGCCGAATCACGTCTGCGCGAGGGTTCGCTAAGATGCGGAGTAAGAAGTGGGCTGGGCCAGGGGCCTGCGCCTGCGCCCGCAAAAAATCCCCGAGCAGCCAATTCAAGGGTTCGTTTTCTGCCTGTGCCAAAGAAGCGAGAGCTCGGTCGATTGTTTTCATTGGAGGAGCAACATCGTCAGCGATGGAGTGACATCTACGGATCAAGATTACGCCTTTACTGTAGTCTTCAGAAATCGATGAACATGAGAACCCGCGCGGGAGGTTTCCCGTTTTCCCTTTCGGATTGATGTGTCTGATAAAGGACGTTTGCTTCAATGACCCCGCATCGCCGAGGTCTGGCGATCGTTTTCGGTGAGGATCCCGCGACAATGCAAAAATCGGACCGCCGGACGGAGCGGTCCCGTATTGTTGGCGGTAGCGTCCTTTATCATTCACTATCTGGCTTGGCAAACGGGCTATCTGGTCGTTCGCCCCACACAGTGACCATCCGCTCTCTGGTTTCGCTCCCGCGAAACGAGCCCATTGGCATTTCTAGGCCCTACGGCGTTTCCCGATACCGATCCTTCGAGTAGCACGCTCGACATCGCTAGGGTGACAAGTGATTTACAGTTGCTGGTGCCGTTTGATCTTCCCAAGCATTCCGGCCCATAAGCGAAGGCGCGGGTCGCTGCGTTACGCACAAAACACTGCCGGCGGCGAAGTCAACTGCTGGGGGAACTGTGTGAAGGCTCAGGCTGGCCCCTCGGTTTCTCAGTCCAGGCATTTATCCTCTTCCAGAAAAGAGCAGCTGCGAGGAAGACGGCGAGACCAAACGCTGCTGAGAACTTATCGCCTGAATCGAATTGCGCCCATGGCTTAGCTTCATAGAAATGGACGCTAAACGGGAAATATGGTCCTCCCGGTGCTACCCCCACCATTTGTGTGGGGTACATCTCTTTCCACCACCAGAAATAGAAGGTGGTTCCAAGGAGGAACGCCGGGAGCAGCAAGAACCTTACATGTTTTCGCATGTAAAGCTGCACCGGCGAGGTCCACTTCAAAATAAGAAGAGCAAGAAAGATAATCGCCATGGGGCCGAGGTATGCGAGACCCTTGTGATGCCTAAGCTGCCAACAGCTGATACACACCGATACTCCGATCAAGGTAGTCGGGATATCGATGATAAGATCCATCCTCACGCAGGAGCTAAACAGCCCCACAGCGGTAAATAGTCCGACGAAAAGTACTTGACCAGTCAACGCAAACACATTTGCGATCTCACTGACCGTGTCGAGGGATGGAGTATCTTTTACGTAGAAAAGGAAGGAAAGAAAATTGTCGTGACTTAGATGCTCGTATAGCCACACCGCAGCGGTTATCACTGCGCTCATAATAACCCAGGACTGGAGCGCCCACTGAGCAATTTGGCGAGCAGATATATCACGAGCTCCCATGAAATGACCCTCCAACAGGATCGAACCAGGGATTTCCGTTTTGGCCGCCGTAAGCCCCACAGAATATAACATTCTGGCGATTCCAGCTTCCCATTTTCTTCTCGGTTGCCTCCAAGGCGATTTCCCGCATCCACGATTCACCGATCCCGTCGATATCGGTAGCAACGCGACCCGGCCCAGCATCGTCCCGAACCGCCGGCACGTTAGATGGCTCTCGACCAGCAGAAGCCAGTAGTAGCGCGAATGCTAAAAGGGCAAAGCGCTCATCGATCATTTTTCCCCGGATTCTCGAGGTCTCGAGGCTTGTTCCCCGAGAACGCCGCAGGGTTTGGGGATATCCGTAAGCGCACTTTATGGCAGCAATCCACAGAAGAGGGTGCTGCGAGAAATGAGACAAATGAGCCTGGATGCGTTACCAGTTGCATTCCAACTTTGTGAATGATAAAGGACGTTATCATTCCCAGGGGCCGTGGATTCGCTGTAGGTCCTGGAATCAGTATTCCTTCGCAACTAGGACGGAAAAACTCCATTCTGGCGACGGAATCTCAGTCGCCGGATCTTCCAACATTGAGTTAATGGTGGATCACCTGGTGCAACACCAGGTGGTCTACTTCTGGGGGCGCTTTGCAAGTTATCAAAAAGAAAGCTACTTCGGAGGCCTCGCGACAATTCCTTCTGGCACTGTAGACGAAAATGTAGTTGCCGAATCCTCCGGTTTCCATCAACCTCAACAACTTTCAACAATTGTGCCAAATGTGTCTGGTGAAAATAAAGGACTTCCGAGCAGGACTTCCGGGTCGAGCACCTGGTTCCGAACCAGATTCTACTGCTTGTTGAAATTTGTTGGAGTCTCATGCTTGTAAGTGATTGACGTTGAATCTTTTGTGCACCGATGGTGAACCACGGTGAATTTTGTTGAACTCGTGTGCTCCTACAGCTACAAAATCGTCTACAATTAACTGAGCGAACAAAAGGCGAATTGGCGGCTCGCGTTGCAGAAGGTCACACCGGCGGAGCAGCCAAACAAGATTTCCAAGTGGTAGGTTGGTCGATTCCCAGCCGGGCCAACGCAACTTCCTCGAAGCCCGTTTCTGGACCCGCTCTCTGATGGTCGCGAGTTTGTCAAAGAAGCGATTGGACAAGTGGTGTCAGAGACGAGGTGGCTCTACGGGAAGATTCAGGGCGTAGTAGGAGATCATCTAGCCGACAACGAAGGCTGGCTGGTTGCTGCCAGTTGTGCTTTGCGAAAGAGGAACTCCAACCCGCGTTCGTGCGTTTCCTTCTCGAGGATTTCCAGCTGGGAACGGCCGGTCGCGGGATCAGTTTTCAGAGCTGCCTCGGCCATGGCTAGCCGAGCCTCGCATTCGATCTGGTAGTAACCCGACTTTCTGGCGGAGGCGATCACGGAACGCAGTCGTTGAACCGCGGCGGGACCGGCATGTCCCGTTCCCCTCTGGCCCGTCGCAGCTTCTATGCGCGCGCTCTGAATGGCGGCGGGCAATTTCAGCGCAGGATCAGAACTGGTGCGGCTGAGAGCGGTGGCTCGTTCCGCGGCCTTGCGTGCTTCCTCCAACTTGCCTTGCATCAGCAAAACGCGGCTGAGAACCGTATACACGCTGGCCGCATCGGGATCTGCCTTTTCTTTTTCAAATTCAGCGATCGCAAAACGCAGCAGCGGTTCGGCCTGGTCGGGATGACCTTCTTCCAGAGCAAGCTCGCCGAGCGACGCTTTGCTTTCTGCCACATCGCCCGTTCTGCCTAACGACTGCCGAATATCCATCGCTCCCTGGTACTGTTGCCGGGCGCCCTGCAAATCGCCCTCGGCGGCAAGAATGTCTCCCATTTCGCTCATCGCTCCGTGCAGCTCGAACTTGCTCGACCGGAAGGAGTCAATCGCCTGCGCGGCCAGGCGGTGTGCGTCCTGGACGTGGCCCTCTGCCAGATTCAAGTCAGCCAGCCGGTACAGGGCATATCCTGGTTCACCCTTTTCCAGCGAAGCCTGGATTTCCAGGACCTGTGCATAAGTTTTGGCCGCTGCCGGCAAGTTGCCGCGGAGATACAGGATATCCGCGATGTTGACCAGTGCAATTCCCGTGTTGCGCTTGTCCCCGCCTTGCTCGAAATGAAACTTGGCCTGGCGGTATAACTTTTCGCCGCGGTCGAGATCGCCCTGGTTCGTAAAGTCGATTGCCATATTATTGAGAATGACCGCGGTCTTCAGGTGTTCACCCAGTCCCTCCAATATCTTGAGCGCTCGTTGGTAGGTCTCAATCGCTTGCGCCAGTTGCCCCTGGCTGCCTTGCTGGTCTCCCATCAGGCGAAGCGCGTCCGCCGCTCCCAGCTTATTCCCCGCCGCCAGATAGATGTTGTAACCGTCCTTGCACGGTGCGCCGGCTAGCTCAGGATGCTCCCCATACAGGAGCTGCATGCATTTCCCGAGGGAGGCACGTGCGTAAACGAGCTTCTTGCCCTGGGAAGAAGCTTTGCTGAGAGCGCTCTCGAGCAGTGAAAGACTGTCGGTCTTTTTAGTCGCTAAGCTGGATTCGACTATGTCGATACGGGGATCGAGAGATGCCGGAGCCGGCAAGCGTCGAAGCCGGGCGACCGTTTCCATAGCCTGGTTGCCATGACCGGCCATGGCTTGCGCGTTCACGAGCTGTAATCCGTACTCTACGCTGTCCGGGAACAACTCGAATAAAGCGCCGTAAGTGGAAGCCGCTTTCTCGTGGTCCGCCAGGCTTTCGTAATAGTCTCCTTCCACTTGCATTTTCTCCACGCGCGGCAAGTCAATGGAAAGATCCAAAGCCTTCTTCGCTTCTTCCTTCCGTTCCTGTTCGTAGCCCAGTTGGTTCCAAGCCCGCGCCAGCATGGCATGAACTAGTGAAAATTTTGGGTCCGCCTTGCTCGCCTGCTCCAGCAAGTCCTTGGCGGCCAGGGCATCGAAGTCGCGCAGCTTGGCCAGCCCGCGAGCATAAAACCGTGCGGCTTCACGATCCAAGGGCAACGACGCGAGCACGCCTGCCTCGTCACTCTCTGCCGTGCCCGGAACTCCCAACCGCTCCCTGAGCCTGGAGCCGATTCGCGACGTGATTTGAAAAAGATCCTGACTGCTGCCGGTCTCGGCAATTTCCGCCAGAATTTCGCCGCTCCGGGCCTTCTGCAAGCGGACATCCAGACGCAATTGGCCCTGCTCTGCTCCGCCCACATGGGTATAAGAGCCGAGGACCAACAGATCGCTGTTCAACGCCGTACCGATGCGCGCCGCGGTCTCCTGACCCAGGGTGTCGCTCGGCGACCATGCCAACGACTGGCGCAGGTTGGCCACATCCTCTCCTGACACTAATCGGAGTTTTTCTCCCGCGGCCAGCTCGGTGCTGAGCATCTCCGAGAAGGCTATTGCCAGCCACGCATCATCCACCTTCCCTGACAGGTTGTGAAACCCCAGGACTGCAACCGACTCACGCAGAACCGGGACAGCTGTAGCCGTGGTTTTGGTTGAGGCCGTCCTCGCCCGAGAGAAATCATGCAGCAGGTACCATGCGAAGCCCGCCAAAACGAGGAGCCCGATCGCAGCTGCGCCATAAACCAGACGGCGCGGACCACCGCTGAGCACATTCGGCACCGGGGTTTTCGTATCGCTGCTAAGGTCTCGCGGACTTCGCAACTCCGCGACGGTCGGTGAAGCTGGCAGCTCAACCTTTTCCACTGAGACTGGGGCAATGAACCGGTATCCCCGGCGGGGAACAGTCTCGATGAAGCGCGGGTTGTCGGAGTCATCGTCGAGGGCGGAACGGAGCTTTTTCAGAGTGACGTTCAGACTGCCGTCGAAGTCGACGTAAGTGCCTTCCGGCCACAGATTCTGGCGCAGCTCCTCCCGCGTGATGACCTCCCCGGGACGCTGCAACAGCATCACCAGGACGCGAAAGGGTTGGTCCTGAATTTTGACGGGTGAGCCGTTGCGGGCCAGCGTGCCGCGAGAGGCGTCAGCCTGGAAGAGTCCAAAGCGAAAGATGCTCGCTAATCTGGGAACGGTGCGTTCCATCGAGGGGCACGGCGCAAAGTTCCGGAATCATAACATGGCTCTTCCCGATAGTCAGCTAACCGCGTAACCCCATGAAAAAACGGCGGTTAGGAGGTAAGAAACAAGTCATGAGCAGTTCCTTTGACCCTGCGCCCGATTTGCGTCACTCTGCCGCCCGCGTGAGAGCGAGTTTCAATCAGGAGAGCAGTATGACGCAACACAGATTTTCAGTTTCGCGACTTGTCAAGAGATTATCGAGCTTCGCCATCGGCTTCGCGGTTCTGGCCTTTGTCCTTACCAACCCAAACCCGACAGCTGCTCAGAACACACCGGTCATCGACAGCGACGTTGTCGATTGCGCGGCCAATACACTCACCATCACAGGCAGCGGCTTCAGTACGGGACCGACGGTTACGGTCGGAACCGTGGCTCTCGCGCCTTCCTCATCGACGGCCACCACGATCGTCGCACTGTTCCCTGCCAGTTCACCTCCGTGCCAGTTCACGCCCGGTGACTATCTGCTGCAAGTGTCCTCGCCCGCTGGGGGACCGCCAGCGCAGGGCACAGTAACAATGGGTGCAGTCGGTCCGCAAGGCCCCGCAGGGCCAGCCGGGGCTCAGGGTCCGCAAGGTCCGCAGGGAGTAGCCGGAGCACAGGGTCCCGCGGGACTGCAAGGCCCAGCCGGGCCAGAGGGTCCCCAAGGACCGCGCGGTCAAATCGGCCTGCGCGGGCCACAGGGTCCACCGGGTCTCAACCGGTATGCAATTGCCGTGCTGTATTGGGGTCCCGTATTCAATATTACGTTCGCTGTCCCAAACCAACCCTGGGGTGTGGCGTTCGACGGTACCAGCATCTGGGTCACACAGTATACGCACAACACCGTGACCAAGCTGCGGGCCAGCGATGGCGCCAACCTCGGCACGTTCGGCGTTGGAAGTTATCCCGAGGGCGTAGCGTACGACGGCGCCCACATCTGGGTTGCGAATCATGGCAACGGCGTTAGTAACGGCACGGTGACCAAGCTGCGGGCCAGCGATGGCTTCACCTTGGGCACTTTCACCGTCGGTGTAGGGGCCACTGGCATCGCGTTCGACGGGTCCAGCATCTGGGTGACGAATTGGGAGGACGCCACCGTGACCAGGCTGCGGGCCAGCGATGGCGCAGTCCTGGGCACAATCGGCGTCGGTTCGGGACCCCAAGGCGTGGCGTACGACGGCACCCACATCTGGGTGGCGAATTTTCACAGCAATACGGTGACCAAGATGCGGGCCAGCGATGGCTTCATCCTGAGCACAGTCGGGGTCGGATCAGGGCCCACTGGCGTGGCTTTCGACGGCGCCAACGTCTGGGTGACAAACTACACCGACAACACCGTGACCAAACTGAGGGTCAGCGATGACGCCACCCTAGGCACGTTCAACGTCGGAACTGGTCCCTTCGGTGTAGCTTTCGATGGCGCCAACGTCTGGGTGACGAATTCAGGCAGCAATAATGTGACCGAGCTGCGGGCCAGCGATGGCGCCACTCTGGGCACATTCAGCGTCGGAAACTTTCCCAACGGCGTGGCTTTCGACGGCGTCCACATCTGGGTGGCGAATCGCGGTAGCGGCAACGTCAACAAAATGTAGCGTAGGCGATTCTGTTTTCCCCACGGAGGCGCGATGAAAAACACTCGATTCTTGACAATGGTTTTGGCGATTGCGGCTGTACTTACTCTCGGCGCCAACGAACTGCGGGCCGCCACCATCACCTACGAAGTCGGCACGTGCAAGTCGGGTTACAAGACCTTCTCGACTATTTCTGCCGCGCTCACAGGCGCGCCTCCTCCCAACGTTGTGCTGGTTTGTCCCGGCACCTACTTCGAGCAGATCCAGATCAATTTCCCCGTGACTCTTCAGGGCATAGTCGCCGCCAACGCGGGGCAGGCGATCATTGTTCCTCCGCCGAACGGCTTTGTGGCCAACGTGATCGATGACTTTGGACACCCCCAGGTCGCGCAGCTCTTTGTCAACAACGTTCCCACGCCCGGAGTGGTCAATGTCAGCGACCTGACCTTCGATGCCCAGAATCAAGGAGTCTATCCCGACCTGACTATCGGGATCTTCTATCAGAACTCCTCCGGCACGGTGAACCACGTCACCACGCGAAACCAGAACTTCCCGTCAACGGGAGGCGCTGGAGTGTGGATGGAGGGAGGCGCGGCCAACCCAACCGTCACGGTGGAAAACAGCAGCGTTCATGATTTCGGCGATTTCGGCATCCAGGCCGAAAGCAACACGCCGACCTCCCAAATCACCGCGACCCTCAAGGGCAACTATGTGAATGGCCTGAATGGTTCCACTTACAACATCTACCTCAATGGGGGAACCACGAGCACAGTGACCGGCAATGTTTCGGTCAACACTCTGGCGTGTGGAATCTGCACGATTGGGCCAGCTGCAGGGTCGGTGTCGGGCAACACAGTGGTAGACGCCTCGTATGGAATTCTCGCTAACGCGGACGGCGTGTCCGTGACCTCGAACAAGATCTTCAGCAGTAAGTACTTCGGCATTGACCTCGGGACGCCGGTGGCGGCGGTGCAGAGCAACACCATTATGAATACTGCAATCGGAATCACATTCAGTTGCATGGCAAATCCCAACGTTCACTCCAACACGATCGTTGACACCGGAACGGGGCTCGCGAACGTGCCCACGGCAATCGCTTCGCCCAATTCGTACTACAGCGTGACCACGATTCGAACTGGCGGCTGTTAGCTGAGGTTCCGGGCACGGCTTGTCTGCGGGAAGTCGAGTAAGTGAGGACTGACAAAGAGATTCACGATCGAAATTGCAAACTGGGGAGGCTTTTATGAAGCAGGTTCTTGTGGGGATGGTTCTTGTGGCGATGTTGTGTGCCAATCTGTTCGCGCAGGCGCAGCAGACCGTGGCCACGAATGCAAACACCGTCGTGCCTACGCTGGTCAAGTTCAGCGGAACCCTGACCGACGTCAGTGGCAAGCCGCTCACCGGCACGGCCGGCGTCACTTTCGCTCTCTACGCCGTTCAACAGGGCGGAGCGCCGCTTTGGATCGAAACCCAGGGCGTTGCCCTGGACCGCACCGGGCACTACTCGGTGCAACTCGGGTCCACCACCTCCCGTGGTCTGCCCACCGATTTATTCACTTCCGGAGAAGCCCGCTGGTTGGGGGTACAACCGGAGGGGCAAGCCGAGCAACCCCGCGTGTTGCTGCTCAGCGTGCCCTACGCACTGAAGGCTGCGGATGCGGAAACCTTGGGGGGATTTCCGGCCGCAGCCTTCATGCTCGTCGCGACGGCGAGCAGCAGCGGCGCAGGCGTCACCAGTACCAATGCAACCACTTCGACCTCGACGTCCGGTGCCCCGCCCGCGACGTCGAATGTGACCACGACGGGCGGGACAGTGAAGGCTCTGCCCTTGTGGACGACTGCAACAAACGTCCAAAGCTCGGTAATCGCGCAGACCGGAAGCGGCGCGACCGCGAAGATCGGCATCGGCACCACCACTCCGGCAGTCACGCTCGATGTGAAGGGCGCCGAGACGGTTCGCGGGGCGCTCACGCTGCCCGCCACGGGCGCGGCCACGAAAACCGCGGGCACGAACTCGCAGCCGCAGGATCTGGTGGCTTCTTCGTTCAGCAGCTCGACCAGCACGGCGGTGAACCAGAAGTTTCAGTGGCAGGCGGAGCCGGCGGCGAACGACACGACGAACCCGTCAGGAACGCTGAACCTGCTTTACGGGTTGGGCGCGACCGCACCCAGTGAGACCGGACTGAAGCTCAACAACAAGGGCATCTTCACCTTCGCCACGGGCCAGACGTTCCCAGGCACGGGTACGGGGACGGTGAAGAGTGTTGGGTTGTCGGCGCCCTCGTCGGACTTTAAGGTGAGCGGCTCGCCGGTGACCGGCACAGGCACACTAAGCCTCGCATGGAGCATCGCGCCCACCACCGCCGACACCGCCAATGCGATCGTGAAACGCGACGCGACCGGCAGCTTCAGCGCGGGCACGATTAACGCCACCACCGTGAACGCCGGATTCGCCAGCCTGGCCGGCCTCGGGGTAACTTCAAGCTCGCCCATTCCGACTTACTTCTACAGCAGCGCCACCGACGCGGACACTCTGTGGGGCGTCGCCGGATCGAGCACCGGCAACGCCGTCGGGGTCGAGGGCGAAACCTCCAGCAGCGGTGGTTCCGGCGTGTACGGAACCGCCGATTCGACCACCGGGAGCGCGAACGGAGTCTTCGGCGTAACCGCCAGCCCCAGTGGCACTGGCGTGGTCGGCTTCGGGGGCACTGGCGTACAGGGACGATCAACCTTGTGCTGTCTCGGCCCAGGTGGCATGTTCACGGGGTTCCAGGCCGCCGCCGGTTCAGGTGGGTTCGGAACAGATGGGGTCGACGCCACCGGGGGGAACGGTGACCCGAATAATCCTTCCTTCGGCGGTAGCGGAGTGGTTGGCACGGGCGGGACTGGAGCGGGCACGTTCGGTCACGACGGGCTAGGCGGCATCTTCCAGGGAGGGTCTGGCACTAACTCCGGCGACGGAATCCTCGCGTACGCCGGCAGCGGGTTTGCCGGATACTTCGGGGGCGACATACTCGTCAGCGGCACAATCACTGCAGGCACGAAGGATTTCAAAATCGACCATCCGCTCGATCCTGCCAACAAGTACCTGGTGCACGCCTCCGTCGAATCCTCCGAGATGATGAACATCTACACCGGCAACGTCACCACCGACGCTCAGGGCGAGGCGACGGTGCAGTTGCCGGAGTGGTTCGAGGCGCTCAACACCGACTTCCGTTATCAGTTGACCGTGATCGGGCAGTTCGCGCAAGCCATTGTGGGCCGCAAGATCGAAAACAACCAGTTCCAGATCCGGACCAACGCGCCCAGCGTGGAAGTCTCCTGGCAAATCACAGGCGTGCGCCAGGATGCTTTCGCCAAGGCACATCCGCTGGTGGTGGAGGAGAAAAAGGAAGCGCGGCTGCGAGGTTTCTATATCCATCCCGAGCTTTACGGCGCACCTGGGGAGAAACAGATCGAGTGGGCGCGCCACCCGCAGATGATGAAGCAGATGATGGCGAAGCAGACGGCCGCAGCCGAGCGAGCACCGAAAGCAGCCCCTGTTTTCAGCCCTCTGCCGGCAGCCGGAACGCGACATCAGCCCATGGCTTCCACCCGGCCGCAGGTCAGCCCTGAGAAATGATCTGGGTGGCACCGCTTTACTCCAGGTGCCGTGTAGTCAAAGAAAAGCTCCAGCCAAGGGCCGTCGTTATGGGCTAGGAGAACCGAGAAGGGCCGTCGAGACGACCTCAAAGGCAGTCCTGGGGCGTCTTCGTGAAGATCACCGCTCAGGAGCGATCTGCGGCGGGCCTCGTACGCAATCAACCGCGTGTGGATCAGCCTAGCCCGCGCGGCGCGTTAACGGAACACAAGTAAGCCAGGTTTCCAAGACGAGCTTTCCCATGCGGACAAGACTCTTCACTGGTCTAATCCTCACTTCGTGCGTTGCCGTTTGGGCAGCTGACAAGGTTCAGCCGCTGAACGTCAAGGCGGGCCTTTGGGAAGTAACCACCACCGTCACGACGAGCGGAGAACTGCCGATTCCTGCCGCGCTGCTGGAGAAGTTGACCCCCGAGCAGCGCGCCCGGATTAAGGATAGGATCGACGCCCGCAAATCTGAGCCGGCGAGAACGACGATCAAAGAGCAGTGTCTAACCAGAAAACAGCTCGATAGCGGAATTCCATTCAGCCCGGACAGGAAATCCTGCACTCGGACCGTACTCACCTCCACCGCCAGCAAGGTGGATGTGCGGGTCGAGTGTTTGGATCAAGGAATCAAGAGGGATGGAACCTTTCAGGTTGAGGCACTCAGTTCCGGAAACGTCAAAGGTGCCGTGCGCTTCTCCGCGACTGGTGGCGATGGCGCCATCAACTCAACCTCAACCTTCACTGCCAAGTGGATCGGTCCATCTTGCAGCCCGACCAAATAGAACCAGCAACCAACCTCGGAAGGCGTCTCATCTGAGTTGCCTTCCAACATGGGTATTTGTCGGCTATCCATTTCGGTGAAGAGTCCGCAAACTTAGCGAACGCCTGCGGAAACACGACGCCGGTGAGCCCATCGGCCTCGGCGGGTTCTCTCCCGGCCGCTAGTTGGGGTTTTGTTTTGCCGCATGCTCCTGAGCATAAGGCACCAGCGCTTCAAAACGCGGGTCGTGGTGTAGCGGTTTGAGATTGGGATCCGTTGCCATCGCGAGATCGGTCGCGGGCGTCAGCCCGTGATCGATGGCTTCGCGCAACAACGAGATTGCCTCATCAGTCTGTCCGCGGTGCGCGAGGGCGACAGCGAGATCGTAACTCGTATCGGCGGCGTCCGGATGTTCCGGTCCGAGGACGCGACGTTGAATCTCGAGCGTCTCCCGCTCCAACTTCTCTGCCTCGCTGTAATGGCCTTCTCTATCCAAGGTCTGGGCCAATCTGTCAGTTGCTTCCAGTGTGTTCGGGTGCTCTGGTCCGAGGACGCGACGCATCGCATCGACTGCCTGCCGCTGCAATTTCTCCGCCTCAGAGTAGTGGCCTTCCTTACTCAGAGTAGCGGCCAGGTCACTCATGGTCGACAGCGTGTTCGGGCGCTCCGGTCCCAGGACGCGGCGTTGAATCTCGAGCGTCTGCCGCTGCAGTTTCTCAGCTTCGGGATAGCGGCCTTCACTTTGAAGGGCTTGAGCCAGTTCCTTCATTGCCCATAACGTATCCTGATGCTCCGGTCCCAGGACACGCTGTTTTGCGCTCAACGCTTCCCGCTGCATTTGCTCCGCTGCGGCGATATGTTCTTCGTTGACCAGCGTGTTCGCGAGATTGTTCATCGACCGGAGAGTATCCGGGTGCTCCGGACCAAGAATACGGCGCTGCATGCCAAGTGTCTCGCGTTGCAACTTCTCCGCTTCTGCATAGTGGCCTTCCTGTTGAAGAGTGAAGGCCAGGTTATTCATCGCAGTCAGTGTGTCCGGGTGTTCCGGCCCGAGGATGCGTCGTCGAATATCCAGGGTAGCGCGCTTCAGCTTCTCCGCCTCGGCGTAATGCCCCTCGTGGCCCAGAGTGGCTGCCAGATTGTTCATTGACACCACTGTCTGCCGGTCGTCCGTTTTAAGGACACGCTGCCGGACGTCGAGCACCTCGCGGTCCAGCTTTTCGGCCTCGGCGTAATGTCCTTCACGATCGAGCGTCCAGGCCAGGTTGCTCATGGACTTCAGCGTGTCCAGATGCTGAAGTCCAAAAATGCGCCGCCTGGTTGCAACGGTCTCGCGCTGCAACTTCTCTGCCTCGGCAGCGTGACCTTCCTGGTTCAGAATCCACGCCAGATCGTCCATGGACCTAAGCGTTTCCGGGTTCTCTGGCCCGAGGACGCGTCGCCGGGTGTCGGCAGACCGCTCAAAAAGAAGCTGTGCGCGAGGAAAAAGTCCGAGCGACTTGTACACATCTCCCATGACTTGCATCATCTGCGCCTGCAGTTCAGGATCCTGGGCCACCCCCGTGTCGACATCTCTTGAAGCCTTGTCCAGGATTTCCCGGGCGGTGATGGTGTTGCCGCGGGCCTCGCTCGGATCGGAGACCTTGAACATCCCCTCCATGAATTCCGTGATGCGGTTGGCTCGATCGCGCTCGCGCGTGATGCGGCGTAACTGGAAGAATTGCGTCCCCGCGAACCCGGCCAACAGCAGCACTAAACCTACGGCCACGGTGGCCCCGAACGGATGACGGCGCACGTATTTCCGCGCCCGATAGGTGGTACTGGCTGGACGCGCCAACACTGGCTCGTGGGTTAGATATCTGCCAATATCCGCCGATAACTCAGACACGGTTGCGTACCGGCGGCTCGGATCTTTTTCGACCGCCTTCATCGTGATCCAGTCCAGATCGCCGCGCAGCTGGCGCTGCAGTTCAGCCGGATGCAAGCCACCGCGCTGCTCGCTTACCGACTCCGGAGTAATTGCAGGCTGCGCTTCGTCCTCGCCAGTTGCCTTTTCTTTTTTCCTGTTGATAACCGCGCTCGGTTTTTCGAACTCACTTTCGCAAACCAGCCGCTCCATTTCCAAAAGAGACTGGCCCGCAGGGCGATACAGCCGATGGCCGGTGAGCAATTCAAACAGTAATACTCCCAAGGAATAAACATCGGTTGCAGTTGTGATCGCGTGCCCGAGAATCTGCTCTGGGCTCGCGTATTCCGGGGTCATTGGACGCACGTCTGTCCGGGTAACAAAGGGAGCCTGGAAGCATTCCGGGTTCAGCAGTTTGGCGATACCAAAATCCAGGAGTCTGGGCACCCCACCTTTTGCGATCAGGATGTTCCCCGGCTTGAGATCGCGATGAATCACCAGATTTTCATGCGCGTACTGCACCGCGGAACAGACTTCGCGAAACAACCGCAGGCGATCGTCGATGGAGAGTCTGTGAAGATCGCAATACCGGTCAATGGGCAGGCCTTCTACGTACTCCATCACCAGATACGGCGAGCCCTCTTCGCTGCTGCCACCGTCGAGGAGCTTCACGATGTTGGAATGGTCCAGTGCCGCGAGTGTCTGCCGCTCATTCAAGAAACGTTGCAGGACCTGCTCGGTGCCGATTCCCGGCTTGACCATCTTTATCGCCACTTGCTTGCGATAGTTCTGGTCGTCGCGCTGGCCCAAATAGACCACCGCCATGCCCCCCTGTCCAATCTCGCGGACGACGCGATAGGCCCCAATCTTTTTGCCTGCTATCGCGCGCGACTGTGCGGACAGCAGATCAGCGGCGGGACAATCCTCAAGAAATGAGCCGGCGCCATCGAAGCTTGACAGCAGCGATTCTATTTCCGCACGCAGAGAGTCGTCGCCGGCGCAAGCTTGACGCAGAAAGCGACTTCGCTCCTCGGGGTCCCGCTCCAGGGCCAACGTGAACAGCTCTTTTACTTGGTCCCATTTTTCAGGCATCTTTCTGGTCGCCTCTGCGTAGTTCACGCGCAAGCCATGCCTTGGCCAGGTTCCAGTTGCGCTTAACAGTCGTGCGGGAAACACCCAGGACTCCAGCCGCTTCGTCAATGCTCAGGCCGCCGAAGAAGCGCACCTCCACAAGACGGGCTTGCTGCGGATCGAATTCGGCCAGCCGGGTAAGAGCTTCATCCAATGCGATAACCTCCGCCGCCTTTCCGACGGAAACGCCCGCAGCTTCTTCCAGGAAGACTTTCTCAAAGCCCTTGCCGCGCTTTTGGGCGCTATGACCACGGCTGTAGTCAACCAGGATGCGGCGCATCAGCTGCGCAGCCACACCCATGAATTGCTCCTTATTCTTCCACCGTACTTCTCTCTGATCGGCCAGGCGAAGGTACGCCTCATGCACCAGAGCGGTCGTTTGTAAGGTGTGATCGCTGCGCTCCCCCTGCAAGTAACACGACGCCAAACGGTGCAGCTCCGAGTAAAGCGACACGACCCACTCGGCCGCTGCCTTGTCACTGCCGACATCGAGTTCAGCGAGAAGGGCGGCGAAATCTGTGGGCGCATCCATAAGGACCTCGAACGCGATGACTGGAACCACCGGCACGTGAACGGAAACCGCACGTCGCGATCACTCGGAGCTGGGAAACATAGATATATAGATAACTATGAAAGGGAGGAAGAGGACCGGATTAAGGTCGAACACTCCCACTTCACGGGAGATGAGCGCCCTCTACAGCCCCGAAAGTATATACCCAGATGAATGCTACGCCAATGTGGTTTACGCCCTTCTATTCAATCATTTGGAGCTTGCTGGGCAGCAATCGTGAACGGTGCCGCCTCCGATGCCAAAGAAATATGGGCCTTTTTCATTCGTTTCTTCGCGTTACTAGATAGAGACGAAAAAGGGGGGATTTATGAAACTGAAGAAAACTTGCATTCGCATGGGGCGTGGGACGGTATGCGTGGTGATGTTAGTTGTCGTCCTTACGGTGGCGAGTTTCGCACAAAGCGCTAAATTGTCGGTGGTCAGCCTCGCGTTCTCAGCGCAGCTGATCGGAACCACCAGCGCGTCCCAGAGTTTTACCTTGACCAATACTGACAGCACCACTCCGCTCGCCATTGGCAGCATCTCGAACAGCGGTGATTACGCGGAAACCGATACCTGTGGCGTGAGCTTGCCGCCGTTGGGGTCGTGCACCATCTTCGTGGCGTTTTCTCCCACCGTGCCGGGCACAATTTCAGGAGCGATTACGATTCAGGATGACGCCAGTAATTCCCCGCAGCCGGTGAGCTTGTCCGGAAATGGGGTTACACCAGTTTCGCTCTCTCCGGCGAACCTGGCATTTGGAACGATCACCGTCGGCAACAAAAGTGCCGCCAAGACGGTGACGGTCAGCAATCACGAGAGCGCAGCTGTGACACTCCAGTTTTCGTCCAGTGGCGACTACACCGCAGTCGCGGCAGGGACGGCTCCCTGCGGCACCACGCTGTCCGCCCATAGCAGTTGCACGCTCGCGGTTACTTTCCAGCCCACCGCGAATGGCAGCATCGGGGGCGCACTCACGATCACACACAATGCGGAATTCAGCCCGCAGGACGTCGGTCTAACCGGCAGTGGCTCTGGAGGTTCAAGCGCGCCGCTGACTTTCTCGCCCTCAAATCTTTCTTTCGGCAATGTAGTCGTAGGCACCGTGAGCGCTGGGAAAGTCGTTACCGTTGCGAACGTGAGCACAGGGGCGGTCAACATTACTGGTTTTCCCGCGACGGGCAATTACACGTCAGCCGGCAGTGGAACGACGCCCTGCGGTGGTTCCTTGAATCCCGGGAAAAGCTGCACGTTCACGGTGAAGTTCAGTCCTACACTAGCTGGAACCGTGCCCGGAGCCGTCACCGTTACTGACAATGCTGCCGATAGTCCCCAGTCTCTCAGTCTCGCCGGAAGCGGGATTCAGTTCGTGACTCTCAATCCGGCCAGCCTGACTTTCGCCGCGCAACGGCTCGGAACCACCAGCCCGCCTCAAACCGTGACCCTCACGAATCACCAGCCCGCCGACACGCTGACGATTGATAGCCTTGCGATCAGCGGTGCCTTCAGCCTCGTGTCGGGAGAAAAGAACACCTGTAGCGACCGTGTCCCAGCGCTGGGCAGCTGTACGTTCACCGTGGTATTCGCGCCGGCTGCGGGAAGCGGCAGCTTCAGCGGAGCACTTACGGTTGCTTACAATGCAAGCCCCAGTCCGGGGCTGGTGAAGCTGACGGCGGCGGCGACTGGATTGCTTCCGCGGCACGCTTACACGGCGAATGGTGACAACACAATTTCCAGCTACACGGTGGACTCCACCACCGGCCAGCTTAGAAGCACGGGATACGCACTCGCCGGAACGCGCCCCAACGCGGTGACAGCCACGCCCTCTGGGGCATTCGTCTACGCACCGAATTTTAACTCTGGAAATATTTCCGCCTACTCCGCCAACTCAGGCTCGGGTGCTCTGACCGCGGTGTCCGGGTCGCCATTTCCTGGACAACAAGATGCATTTGCCATCGCCGTCGACCCTTCCAGCAGATTCGTCTACGTGACCAATGCCAACTCCACCTCCAACAACATCTCGGGCTATACGATCAATTCCACGACCGGAGCCTTGACCCAAATGAGCGGCTCGCCATTTCAGGCAGGAAACGATACTCGTGCCGTAATCGTCGATCCCACCGGAAAACTTCTCTATGCAGCCAACGCCACGTCGAACGACGTTTCCGCATACACCATCAACGCGACCACCGGCGTGCTTACGCAGATCGTGGGTTCGCCCTTTGCGCTCCCGTCCTCGGCCGGGGTGCCTCAATCGATTACGGTAGATCCGGCAACCAAATTCGTATTCGTCGGCAGTTCCGATTCCTCTAACGTCAGCGCATTCACAATCAATGCCACGACCGGGGCTTTGACTGCCGTCGCAGGTTCGCCATTTGCAAATCCTGGCGGCAGCAACTATGGGATAACGGTGGATCCCTCCGGCCGGTTCGTTTACGTGGCCAATGACAGCAGCGGCAGTGTTTCTGCCTACACAATTGCAAGCTCTGGCGCTCTGACCCTGATCAGCGGTTCGCCGTTCGTGGAGGGCACTGGCGCGACGTCGGTCGCAGTCGATCCTTCCGGCAGATTCCTCTACCTGCCCGATGTTGCTTCAGGCGACGTTTTCGTGTTCCAGATTGATCCTAGCTTTGGCATCCTCACGCTGAACCGCACCATTCGAGGACGCTCCGTTCCCGCTTCGATCGCTTTGGCATCGGGCACAGCCCCGGTTACATACACGCCAAAATTTGTCTATGTGGCCAACGATGATGACAGCAACGTCGGGGGTTACACGGTCGACGCAAATACTGGGAATCTCACTGCCGTTCCAGGGTCGCCTTTCAGCAGTGGAACCAACGATGCTTCAGTCGCAGTGGATCCGTCAGGCAGATTCGCTTACACGGCGAATTTCAATGGGATGAACGCATCCGGGTACACGATCAATGCGGTATCTGGCGCCCTGACGGCAATCCCAGGCTCGCCGTTTGCGGCGATGATGGAACCCCTTTCGGTGACGGTTGACCCCTCCGGCCGGTTCGCATACGTGGCAAATTTCTTCTCCAGCACCATTTCCGGCTACAGCATCAATCCCTCCACCGGCGCCCTCACCGCGCTTTCTCATTCGCCCTACAACACGGGCACTAACACGGCGCCTTTTTCCTTGGCCATCGATCCCGCTGGCAGGTTCCTGTGTACAGCCAACGCGTTGGCGAATTCGGTCGAATCTTTCTCCATCGATCCCACGTCCGGCAATTTGACCGCAATCAGCGCCAAATCTACTGGCACGTCGCCAGAGTCAGTCGTGTTCGATCCTTCGGGCAGGTTCGTTTATGTCGCCAGCCAGGACGGCGTCGTCTCAGCGTACACGCTTAGTTCGTCTGGCTCCCTGGCACCGATCACTGGTTCACCGTTTCGGGCAGGTTTCACGACCGTTTCGGTAGCCGTAGATCCGTCGGGAAGGTTCGTCTACGCGGCCAACTACGGTAACGGTTCGCAGGCTTCGTTCGACGTCTCCGCCTTTAACCTCGATCCGAACACGGGCGCTCTGACGGCGATCACCGGTTCGCCTTTTCCTGCGGGCGCGATGTCCCGATCGGTGACCGTTGATCCCTCCGGTAACTTCGTCTACGTAGCGAATTCCGGTGACAGCGATGTGTCCGCGTACACCATTGACCAGGCTTCCGGGGCCTTGACGGCGAATCCCGCAGGGCCATTCCCTGCAGGCAATAATGTATTTGCCGTGACCACAACCGGGAATATCCACTAGGTCACAGGTGCCAAACCGGGGGCCCATACTCCGAAAGGGAAACCCCCGGGTCGGCAAAGCCGGAAAACGATCCAACAACGCGGGCCGCCGCCGATTTGTGGAACGGGGTTTCGGGCGAGGGGCAATCCGGAGGCTATTCCGGGGCAGAAGTCGGATTCGCGGCCAAGACCCACCGCTCAGGGGTCTTCCAGCCCGAGATGGTCGTTTACCGCTTGGCTGAGTTTCTGCTTGCATCCGAGGTAGCGCTCCGTTGTCTGAACCGAGGCGTGGCCGAGAAGAAACTGAATCTGCTCAATCTCGCCGCCCGCCAAATGGCATAAGCGTGCACAGGTGCGGCGCAAGTCATGGGGTGCAAGATTCGTGATGTCGGCACGCTTTGCGGCCGCCTTCACGATGTGCCAGATGGCCTTAGGTGTGATGCCAGCACCCCAGATCCTGCCGAGTCGACTTACTCGGCGGAAGATTGCGCCGTTGCTTATTCCGGCAGCCGTGACCCACTCATCGACGGCGCGTTTCGCCCAGATGGGAACTGGGACGGTCCGGATATGCTTTCCCTTGCCAATCAAGTCAGCGATCACCCAGTGCTCCTCGCGGACCTGGAAATCTTCTGTTGCGAGTCCAACCAATTCCGCCCGTCGCAGTCCGCATCCGATCAGCAGCGATAGAATCGTGCGATCACGTTTGCCTCTGAGACTGTCTAAGGATTTGCCTAGAAGAGTCCTGGACTGATCGACGGTTAACCAGTTGCCGACGCGAACACCCAAACGCTTTGCTCCTTTGACGCGCCGGATTCCAGCAGCGAGATCGGAACTCAGAAGGCCACTATCGGAAGCTTCATACGCCAGTCGCCGCACGGCTGCTAAACGCACGTTGATGGTGGAGGGGGCAAGATTCTTCTGTTCAAGAAAGAATCGATAATGAAGAACGACAGATCGGTGGCGTCGGCCGTCCCGCTCAGCGGGTAGCGTCGATCGATCACCGGGGTTACTTTTCCAGCCGTGATCAGTTCTCCAAACGTCGTCAGGTCGTTTCGATTGATATTCGCAATGAGGAATTTGAAGTTCTGTCGTAACAACAATGAACGTGCGAATATTTTGAGCATCCAGGTAAACACGCCCGACATTGTTTTTGGCGCTCCGGCGATCACACACTTACCATTCGGACGCAGGACATACTTCATCGCCGACAATTTGCGGTTTCCCACGTTATCGAGAAGCAGGTCGTAGCGTTCGCCGTCTTCAGTGAAATCCTCGCATGTGTAGTCGATGACACGATCCGCCCCGAGCGAGCGCACCAATTCGACATTCTTCGTGCTGCAAACACCGGTGACATGAGCGCCGAACGACTTCGCGATCTGCACGGCAAATGTGCCGATCCCTCCGGCTGCGCCGTTAATCAACACCTTCTGCCCCGCCTGAAGGTGTGCTGCGTCCCGAAGCGCCTGCAAGGCGGTCATCCCCGCGATCGGCACAGCCGCCGCTTGCTCGAAGCTCACGCCTTCGGGTTTTGGAGCCAACTTGGATTCGCGGGCACAAGCGTATTCAGCAAACGCGCCTTTGCCACCGCCGAACACGTCATCTCCGGACTTGAACTGCGTCACGTTCTTGCCCACTGCTATGATCTCGCCGGCGACGTCCACGCCGGGCCGTTCGGTCTTCATGCGCCAGTCCAGCGGATTCACCGAAGCCGCGCGAACCCGCAGGAGCGCTTCATTGTCCTTCGGAAGCGGTTGATCGAGGTCCCTGATTTCGAGGATCTTTCCCGCTTCAGCCTTGCTATAGACGGCGGCTTTCATGTGGGCTGAAATGTTAGCCTCCATCGGGGCGACCCGATGTGACGAAGATCACAGAAAAGGTTGAGTATTCTCGCCTTCAGAGTGTCGTGACCAAGGCGATTGCACTCGTTAACGGGGTTGGAGACGGGCGGAAGAAAACCGGGAATGTCTTAAGAGTTAGACGACGCCAACCTCGTCGTTCCGAATGGCGGCTGGAATCTTACCTGACCGATTAGGGAAGGTTGGCCGACCATTCTGGAACAATCCGTTGGCTGGGCCCGGGTTGGAAGACGGCTCAAGAGCGGTATAATTTTCGACGGTTTAGAAAAAAAGGAGATTACAGGTAGGAACGGGACATCTGGAAATCCTGGCAGGAATTGAAGGAAACATATCATGGCCCGCACGTCTGCCGACGCTACAAGCCTTTCTCCGTGGTGGAGACACTCGGTCATCCTCGTAATGATCGCCGGCTTCTCGGTTCTCTCCCTTGTCACGGTCTTGACCTACACGAACGCTCCACCGATCCCCGAGCAGGCCGTGGATACAACGGGCGCTGTGGTGTTTACAGGGGCCGACATCCAAATGGGCCAGGAGGTGTTCCTCAAATACGGCCTCATGGAGCACGGGACCCTGTGGGGCCACGGGGCTTACTTAGGTCCTGATTACAGTGCGGAGTACCTGCATCGGCTCAGCGAGGTGACCCGGGACACGATCGCCACCGAAAAGTACGGCAAGCTCTTTGCGCAGCTTTCCCCGGACGAGCAGAGCGTCGCATCTTCGCGGACGATATCGGTGCTCAAGGAAAACCGGTACGAACCACCTTCGCGAACTCTCCGGCTCTCTTCAGGCGAGGTGGCCGCCTACCGGGCACAGCTTCGCGAATGGAGCGACTACTTCACCAAGAAGGATGCTGCTCCCGGTCTACCAGCCAACTATATTCACAACCCCCGGGAGCTGAAAGCTCTGACCGCCTACTTCGCTTGGGCGGCCTGGGCAACAACGGCGAATCGCCCTGAGAAGGATTACTCATACACCAACAACTGGCCCTACGAGCCCATCGCGGGAAACCTTCCTTCCACCGAGGCCTATGTTTGGAGCGCGTTGAGTCTCATCACCCTCCTGTCAGGGCTGGGTTTAATCCTCTTCGTTGTCGGCAAGTTCGACTACCTGGGCTGGAAGGGCGAGGGCGCTGGCTCCCATGTTTTGCACTCTGCTCCCCCTGCTTTGAAGCTCACGCCCAGCCAGTGGGCTACGGGGTGGTTCTTCGCTGTCGTGGCCCTCCTGTTCCTGGCGCAATCATTCCTGGGAGGCTTGCTCGCTCACTATCGGGTGGAGACAGGAGCCTTTTACGGGCTCGACATCGCCCGTTGGCTGCCCTATAGTCTGGCGCGCACCTGGCACCTCCAACTCGCCATCTTCTGGATCGCCACGGCCTGGGTAGGCGGCGGCCTTTTCCTGGCGTCGTGGGTAGGTCGCGAAGAACCCAGACACCAGAAGACCGGCGTCTACGCACTCCTCGGGGCGCTGCTGGTGGTCGTCGTCGGCAGCTTGGTAGGCGAATCCCTCGGCATCAACGACAAGCTGGGGCAGCTCTGGTTCTGGTTCGGCCACCAGGGTTCCGAGTATCTGGACCTCGGGCGGCTCTGGCAGTTTCTGCTGGCAGTTGGCCTCGTCTTCTGGCTGTTTCTGATGTTTCGGGCGCTCAGGCCCGCCATCAAAAGCCCTGAAAAGCACGAGCTGTCCTCGCTCTTTCTGTACACGGCTGTGGCCATTCCTGTCTTTTACCTGCCCGCTCTTTTCTATGGCCCTCACACCAACTTTGCCGTCATCGACAACTGGCGCTTCTGGATCATCCATCTTTGGGTGGAGGGATTCTTCGAACTCTTCGCAACGGTGCTGGTGGCCATCATGTTCTACCAGATGGGCGTGGTCAGCACCAAGACCGCTGCGCGCCTGATCTACCTGGATGCCATCCTGTATCTCAGCGGCGGGATCATCGGCACAGGCCACCACTGGTACTTCACAGGCCAGGGAACGCTCAACATGGGCCTGGCGTCATGCTTCTCCGCTCTGGAAGTTGTGCCTCTCACGCTTCTGACTCTGGACGCATGGGATTTCATCAAACTGAGAAAGGCGCAATGTTCCGAGTGCGGCCACGATCTCGTCTGGAGCCAGAAGTGGTCCATCTATTTCCTCATGGCCGTGGGTGTCTGGAACTTCGTTGGCGCGGGGGTCTTCGGTTTCCTGATCAACCTGCCGATCGTGTCCTACTTCGAGGTGGGCACGTCGCTCACTGCCAATCACGCACATGCTGCACTGTTTGGTGTCTTTGGGATGTTGGCCTTGGCAGTCATGGTCTTCTGTTTTAGGGCCATGCAATCCGACACCACATGGAAGGGGACGGAGAAGTTCGTCCGGGTGGGCTTCTGGGGTGCTAATGTGGGCCTCGCGCTGATGATCACCCTGGATTTGTTCCCCGGAGGAGTAATCCAGCTCTGGGATTCCATCGCCAACGGGTATTGGCACGCGCGCCGCCTGACATTCCTGATGGGCGGCACCTACAACAGGCTGGAATGGCTGCGCATGGTGGGGGATATGGTCTTCCTGCTCGCTGGCGCCCTGCCCATCACGCTCGGTGCGTTGCGCAGTATGTGGAAAAGAGATCTCTCCCCCACGACGTAAAGGCTGCACCCCACCAGATCCCGCGCAGCTAGAAATTCGGAAGTCGGGAGAACAATGCCTCGATCAGATCGCGAAAAACCTTTGCAGGAACTGAACGCTCCTTGATCCCACATGAGGAGACTCGCTGTAGGGCCTACATTCAATTTAAGGGCGAGTAACGGGCAACCCTTCCATAATCCGGGTAAGGTAAGAGTAGCCGACGATCCTGGAGTTGGAGTGCGCCAGTCTACACTGTGGGGTTTTGGAGGAGTAAATTGGTATGCTTTGTTCCGTCAGGCTCTCTCCGACAGGCTGGCGAACACATTGGTGCGACTCGCTATTTTCTTCGCTGCATCAGCCGCCTTCATTCTGTTGTCGTGGCGGTCGCTGAGGGATGTGTGCTCTCACGGCTTCTATCGCTTTTTCGCGGTTGAACTCCTATCGGCCCTGATCCTGCTGAACGTTCCGGCGTGGTTTCGCGACCCGGCCTCGGCTCGCCAGCTGGTGTCATGGGTCCTCGGAGCTGCCTCACTAGGACTGGCAATTGAAGGATTCCGGCTACTTCGCGTGATTGGCGGGCCGGTCCCTACAGCCGCCCGGAGCACCAATCTCCCTTTTGAGAACACAACCACGCTGGTCACGGTAGGTGTGTATCGCTTTATCCGGCACCCTCTGTACGCGTCGTTGCTGGCGCTTGTGTGGTGCGCTTATCTGAAGAACCCATTCGCGGTCAGTGGCATTGTGCTGGCGCTGAGCGCGAGCGCTTTTCTCATCGCCACCTCAGTTGCCGAGGAAAGGGAGAATCTTGTGCGCTTCGGAGCGGCCTACGCAGCTTACATGAAACGCACGCCACGATTTCTCCCCTTTTTATTCTAAAGCGGTATCACCGTCGGGACTCAAAGGGCGGCCGGAATTCCAGCAGACTGTCGACATGGCCCCAAAGCTGCAACCTTCATGGCTGAGGTCACGAATGGAGCGTTACCCGCGAGCAGTCGCCCAGCGTTTACTGATAATCCATCGCGCATGACCTGAACATTCCGGTCGGTTGACGGGCTACTCTTCCTAATCCTGTAAAGGAAGGGTTACCGACGATCCACTCGGGATGCCCAGGTCGACGATCACAGGGACGCTCGCAATGCTTGTACATCGCGCATCGGGGGTTTTCCGAAGAAGCGCTTGTACTC
>Ga0209698_10000943_pt1 | contig 33490 bp, 28 predicted proteins | sample LitLauG_LLR_2012_FD_187203 | JGI IMG/M metagenome (GOLD analysis project Ga0209698, IMG submission 187203) | Freshwater sediment microbial communities from Pennsylvania, USA - Little Laurel Run_MetaG_LLR_2012 (SPAdes) (version 2) | ecosystem: Environmental > Aquatic > Freshwater > Creek >... | reverse complement strand
GGCCAGCTCCGGTGGACTCTCGTCGGGCATCGATCTGGCGCTGCACGTGGTCGAGCGCTACTTCGGTCGCGCGGTCGCGCTGGCCACGGCGGACAACCTGGAGTACCAGGGCCAGGGCTGGCTCGATGCCAATTCGAACCGGGTCTATGCCAGGCCGCGGCGCTCCGCCGCGGGTCCGCCGCTTTGCCCGGTATGCGACATGGAAGTGGATCCGGCCAGCGCGCCGAGCTCGGTCCTGCACGCGAAAACGTGGTACTTCTGCATGGCCAGCCACAAAAAGCTGTTCGATACGGCGCCCGAGCGCTTCGTGGCGGGCTGAACCGCGCCCGGCGCCGACCGGCGCCGCCGCGGCTCAGACGGAATGCCGATGCCGGACACCGCATCGAGGTGCGCGCGCGCCGGCACATGCTGATACATTCGTCGAACCGCAACCACCAGGGTGACGCGTGCCGCCGCCGGAACGCCGGCCGGGCACCCGCTTCGAGCCCGCTCGACCAAGATGCCAGGCCAGGTCGGTTTCCAGGCCCGCTGCCGGGGGTACCCTTGACCCTGTCGGCGCTGCCCGAGGGTTTCGCGCTCGGCGCCTACCGCATCGTGCGGCAGATCTCGCGCGGCGGCTTTTCGATCGTCTACCTGGCGCAGGATGCGAACGGCAATTCGGTGGCCATCAAGGAGTACCTGCCGTGCGCGCTGGCCGACCGGCAGCCCGGCGAGCTCGTGCCGCGCGTGCGGCCGCAAAGCACTCGCGTCTACGCCCACGGCCTGCGCAGCTTCTTCGAGGAAGGCCGGGTGCTGGCGACGATCGCGCACCGGAACATCATGCGCGTCACCGACTTCTTCCGCGCCAACGAAACCGTCTACCTGGTCATGCAGTACGAATCGGGCCGCTCGCTGCAGGAGCACGTGCTCGAGAACCGCAGCGCGGCCGCGGACGGCCCGGTACTGGCCGAAGCCTTCATCCGGCGCACCTTCAGCGAGCTGCTGAGCGGCCTGCGCGAGGTGCACAGCAACCGGCTCCTGCACCTGGATATCAAGCCGGCCAACATCTTCCTGCGCATGAACGGCGAGCCGATCCTGCTCGACTTTGGCGCGGCGCGCGAAACCCTGCAACGCGACCCGGCCGGCGTGCAGCCCATGTACACCCCCGGCTACGCCGCGCCGGAACTCTACCGGCGCGATGCCGAATTCGGTCCGTGGACCGACGTCTACGCCGTCGGCGCGACCCTCTACGCCTGCATGACGGCGCAGCCGCCGCAGGAGGCCGAACGGCGCATGGCCGACGACCACATGCCGGCGCGGCTGCGCGCGCTGGGCCGGCACTATTCGCCGGCGCTGGTCGCGCTGGTCGAGCGCTGCCTGCAACTGGACGCGCTGGCGCGGCCGCAAAGCGTGCTGGCGGTGCAGCGGGTGCTGCGCGACGATCCGCGGGTGCCGGTACCGTCGCGCTGGGAGCAGGCCGCGGCCCGCGTCGCCTCGATGCGCGGCCGGATCGCGCGCTACCTGCTGGAACGCGATATCACGTGGTACTGAGTGCGGCGGCGGCGGCCGGCGGGTCGCGACGCACGAACACGGAATTGTTGTGCATCGTCACTTCGAAGGCGTAGCCGAGTGCCTCGAATTTCTCGACGAACTTGCAGGTCGATTCCATGACCCCATCGGTGGCGCCGCATTCGAGGAACACGCCGCCGCGGCAGTCGCCGAAGTAGCGTTCGTGCAGCAGCTGGTCGAGCGGCGGATGGAACTGTCCGTAGTATTTCATGCCGGGTACCCCCATCGGTCCGCCCCGGGGCTGGCGGGCGGCACAGGTGCGCGCGGCCCGACCGCGCCGCGCTGCAGAGGATGATCGGGAAGCGCCCGGCGGCCGAAGCGGCGAAGTGATCCGGATTGACCGCGGAAATGCCGGCGGGCGGCGCTGCGCGATGCGGCGCCGCCCGCCCCCGGAACAAGCGGTTTACAAGCGGTTTTCTAGGGCACGGACGCGGCCTGGGCCGCCTTGATGTAGGCCTGGACATCGGCATCGATGAGCAGGCGCTCCTGGCCCAGCCGGGTCGCGGCCTCAGTCACCAGACCGACGTAGGTCGCGTGATCCGGGTAGCGCTCGGCGATCGACAGCCGCGGGTCGCCGGCGGCAAGGCGCTCGGCCCGCGTCGCAAGGAAGGGAATGCGCTGGCCGGACGCGTCGCAGCCGTCGACCACCGGCACCGGATCGGCGGGCGCCGCCGCGCGCAAGGCCCAGCCGGTGTAGGTGGCCAGCGGCACCGCGATCTCCGGCAGCCGGATGCCGGCGATGTCGTTGCCATCGGCATCGGTCTTCGGGACGAACACGGGATACGGCGAACCGAGCAGCACCGGCGGCTGGACATCCAGGATGCCGCGCTGGAAGAACGGGCCGAAGTCGAACAGGTCGCCGGTGTGCAGCAGGCCGTCATAGCCCACCGCATTGCCGGTGGCCGCGGCGGGTATGGCCGGGAAACCCATGCCCGACTGCGGCAGCGCGGGCACCAGGGTGCCGGCGGCGCGCGTCGGTACGCGATTGTGCGGCGGGGCCGTTCCTTGCGTGATCCAGGCATCCATGTCGAGCGTGAGCGCGCGCAACACGGCGCTGGCGTTGAGCGGGTTCTGCGGCTGCGCGCAGATCCCCGCGGCGCTTCCGGCGCCATGCGGCAGGCTCGCCATTTGGTAGTAGCGCACGTCGGGGGTTTCCCAGAGCGGCAGATCGTTGCCACGGGTGTCGGTGGTCAGCAAGGAACCGGCCTTGGACCAGTACTCGTTCTCGGAATTCAATTCGAAGACCTTGGGACAGGTGTCGGACCTCAGGCAGGCATCGAGCCGGCCCGCCGTGCGCCCGGTGACCGGATCGAAGGTGCGCTGGTTGGCCCACGGGAATTGCGCTTCCGGGTACCAGCGGGCGATGTGCTGGCGCGAGGTGCGGGTCGGCTGGGCAAAGCGGTAGTTCATGAAGATCCCGTCGCCGCCGCCGATCCAGTTGATCATTCCGTCGAACGCGCGGGGATACGAACCGTCGTCGCGTGCGCGCGCGCCATGCGCCATGCGCTCGGGCTCGTTGAAGCCATGGAGCAGGAAATCGCGGGTCGTGCGGCAGGGCTGCGAGACGCAGGTCGTGATGATCGCCTGCACGTCCCCAGCGAGCGGATTGGCGTTGCCCAGGTCATCGGTCTTGGCATTGCGCAGGAAGGTCGCGAAATCGCGCAGCGAGGCGAAGCCCAGGCCGGCGACGGTCGGATTCGCGGCCTCGTAGGTGAACTCGTAGAGCGCGGTCGGGGAATAGGTGCCCGGCCCGCCAAACAGCAGGCCACCGGTCAGCTGGATCGCGGTATTTGTCGCGTCGGTATAGGCCCAGCCGCTCGATGGAATCACCTTGGGCGTGTCGCCGTAATTCTCGCGCACGGTCAGTGTCGCCTTGGACGGGTCGGCGCTCGCCGCCGGGTAGTGCAGCGGTTCGATGGCCGGCGTAGCGTTGATGTCGATGTCGAACTCCTCGACCGACGGGCCGGTGATCGGGCTGCCGTCCGGGTGCGTGGCCACGGGGAAGGTGACGCCGAACAGCGCCGGGTTGGCGCTTTGCGAGGCAGTGATGTCCCAGGCCGCTTCGACCAGGGTGTAGCCCTGGTTCATCAGGAAGCCGTTGCCCACCGAGGCCGTGCTCGGGTAGGTCGGGCACCAGGCCTTGGAATTGCTGCTGCCGTTGTTGAAGGTCGCCAGCGCCGTCGCGCCGCCACGGTTGGGCAGGTCGAAGATCAGGCGGTGGTTGCCCTTGGTCGGATCGATCGGGCGAATGATCTGGAAGTCGCTGGAATAGCCCACGGTGCCATTGGGTTTGCGCGGCGCGTATTCCAGATCGACGATGACCGCGTTCTGCGGATTGCGCGGATCGACTTCTCCGGCGATGGTGCCCTGGATCAGTTCGTACTGGCCGACCGTGCCGAAGCTCGCACCGCCGAAGGTCGGCGATTGCATGCACGTGACGCTGATCTGCACGACCCGCGCATGGGCGGGCAGCGCCAGCGCCAGGCTAACCGCGGCGAGCGCAAGGCCGCTGGCCAGTTGAAGACCACGAGATTGGACCTGGGGATTGGACATGAGAACTCCTTTTCGTTGCGCCGCAACAGGAGGCGAGAGATTCTTGGATGGCCCGTGGGACGCACAGGCGGCGGGTGGATCGATCCGTGCCGTCCGGATGAAGATCCCAGCCCATAAGAACGAGATCCGTACAGGCTTGCGGACATCGTAGGGAAGAAATATTTCCGAATTGCCGCTCCGCACCCGGGATCGGGCGCGATCTTCAAGCCCCTTGGGCAAGCAGGATCGCGGCGTGGTTCAAAGGACATCTCGCCGCGCGAGAAGCGGCCGCCAGACGATTCCAAGGGGCATGGCGCCGCCTGCGCAATGATCGCGCCGAGAGCGCTGCGGCAGACCCAGCGTTTGCGTAAGGAGATTCTTGTGCTGGACCCGGCCGGCAATGCGGCCGCTTGCGATTACGTCAGTTCAGCGCACAGGAGCCCGGTCCACCGGGATTGCCGCAACTGCCGCACGGACCCGCATGGCTGTGCATCGCCGTGGTACCGGTGGCCGCGGTCACCGAGAGCTTTTTTTCCAGCTGGTGGGAATGACAGCCCGGGCACTCCGGCGTCGTGCCCGAGCGAACCAGCGTCTCGAATTCGCGGCCGCAGTCGCCGCAGGCGTATTCATAGATCGGCACGATGGACTCCTGGGGCAATTCGGGTCGAATTGCCGGCACAGGGTCATTTTACCCTTGAAGATCGGCGTCTTGGCGGGCCATGCCTTGACCGGGCGCAAGCCGCGACGCGATCGCGGCCGCTGCGGCCTTCCTACTCTTTCCTTGCGCAAGCGCGGCGACGCAACAGCAGGCCTGCCAGCCCGAGTCCGGCGATCATGGTCTGGCGGCATGGAATTGCTCCTCGACCTGGTAGAAGGATAATCTGCGCCGCAAAGGCGGCGCTCTCCATTCGCAACTGTTCAGCGCATTCCGGAATTCAAGTCTGCCGTTGCGATGTCCTTCGACGGTTTGGCACAGGACGATGTGACGACGGTGCGCCTTCGATCCGGCCCGGTCGTCCTCGCCACGGCACGACCTGAGTGCCGCCGATCATTGGACCATTTGTCAATGGATCCATTGTCATTGGACCCATCGTCGTCGGACCCATTGTCGTGGGACCCATCGCCGTGGGACCCATCGTCAGCAGTCGGCGTTGCCGTGGTCGTAGCGTTCACGCCAGCGCGACATTAGTTTGCAAGTTGGGACTAGACTTGACGCGTCATGGGAATTACTCGCGGCGCGGGGTATCGACTCTTCCGGGTCTCGGCATGGGCACCGGGATGCGGGGATTCATTCTTGACCCGGCGCGATTCCCGTTCTCAATCCAGATCCTGATGCCAGCCCCTGCGCACGGACCCATCGTCGACGATTGTCCGGCCATCGGCGAAGGCCCTGCCGTCGAATCGGATCCCCTGGGTTGCGAGCGCGAGCCGATCCACATTCCGGGTGCGATCCAGCCGCATGGCGCGATGCTCGCTGCGGTGGCCGATGGCCTGCTCGTCAGCCACGCAAGCGCCAACCTGGCGCACATCATCGGATGCGGCGTCCAGGAGACGCTGGGCAAGCCGCTCGAAATGGCGATCGGCGCGGCGGCCTGCCGGGAACTCCTCGAAGGCCTTCCGGGGTCGAGCGTAACGGCCGAACATCATCTGCGGCTGAACCGTCCGGACGGGCGCGCCGTCGCGCTGCATGCCTTTCGCTGCGGGCGCCATCTTTGCGTCGATCTCGAGGTGGCGGTGGACGAGGTGCGTATCGGCCTGGCCACCGTCCTGGTGCAGAACGTCCTTGCTTCCTTCGAGTTCGCATCGAGCCAGATCGAGCTGTGCGAGCTGGCGGTGGCCGGGCTCAAGAAGATCTCCGGGTACGACCGCGTGATCGCCTACCGGTTCGGCGAGTCCGGGCATGGCGAAGTCATCGCCGAGGCGCGCGAATCGCACCTCGACGCATACCTGGGCCTGCGCTACCCCGCGACGGATATTCCGCCGCAGGCCCGCGCCCTGTACCTTCGCCAGCGCGTCGGCGCCATCGCCGACGCCGCCTACGAACCGGTACCGCTGCTGGCCGATCCGACGCTCGACGACGGATCGCCACTGGACCTGACCCACAGCACGCTGCGCAGCGTCTCGCCGGTCCACCGCGAGTACATGCGCAACATGAATACGGCGGCCAGCCTGACGGTCGGGCTGCGGCATCGCGGCGAGCTCTGGGGCATGCTGGTGTGCCACCATGCGACGCCGCGCATCGCCGGGCCCGAGTTGCGCAACGCCGCGGGCCTGATCGGCCAGGTCGTTTCATTGCTGATCGAGAGCCTGGGGGAAGCCGAGGCGCAGGCGCATCGCAAGCAACGAGGCACGATCCTGCGCGGGCTGATCGATGCGTTCGCGACCGGCAAACCGCTGCCCGAAGCGCTCGCGCAATCCGAGAGCCTGGTCCTGCGCCTGGTCGCCGGCGGTGGCGCCTTGCTGCGCTTCTCCGGCGCCGACGTATTTCTCGGGCGCACTCCGCCGGCGGCCACGGCCAGGCGTGCGCTGGCGATGATGCTGGAGCGCGCCGGCGGCGACGTGCTTGCGGTTGACGATCTGGGGCAATGGGAACCGGACGACTGCGCCAAGGATGGCAGCGGCGCCTTGCTGTTGCCGCTGATGCCGGGCGGCGGCGACGCCATCCTGTGGTTTCGTCCCGAGCTTGCGCGCACGGTGACCTGGGCGGGCAATCCGGCCTTGCACGGTCGCGCACATGCGCAGACCGGTCAGGTTTCGCCGCGGCGTTCCTTCGAGGCCTGGAAAGAGACCGTCCGCGGCCGATCATCGGCCTGGTCGGAGGTCGATCGGACACTTGCCGGGGAGCTACGCAGCGCGATCCAGGCGGAACTGGCGCGGCGCACGCAGCTGGCCTTGGAAGCGAGCCAGCGGCACTCCGTGGCGCGCCTGCTCGCGTTCATCCGGCAGGCTCCTGTCAGCGTCGCCATCTTCGACCGCGCCATGGTCTACCTGGCGGTGAGCGATCGCTGGCTGGAAGAGCACGGTCGCGTCGAGGCCGACCTGATCGGGCGCAGGCAATACGAGGTCTACCCGGACCTGCCGGAGTCGTGGCGCCAGATTCACCAGCGCGCCCTGGCCGGCGAGATGATCAGGAACGACGGCGACCTCTGGGTCCAGGCCGACGGCGAGAGGCGCTGGCAACGCTGGGCCGTCGTGCCGTGGACGGACGAAGCGGGCGCGATCGGCGGCATCATCATCTCGTCGGAAAACATCACCGCAGCCAAGCGCGACGAAGAACGCATCGTCCATCTGGCGACCCATGACAGCCTGACGGACCTGCCGAACCTGGTCCTGATGAAGGATCGGGTCAGGCAGGCGATCGAGCTGGCGCGGCGCAAGCAGTGCCAGTTCGCGCTGCTGCTGCTGGATCTGGACCACTTCAAGTTCGTGAATGACGGCTATGGCCATGCCTTCGGCGATGCGGTGCTGAAGGCCGCCGGACTGCGTATCCAGTCGATGCTGCGCGCGGGCGACAGCGTGGCGCGTCTTGGCGGCGACGAATTCCTGGTCTTGATTGCCGACATGAACAAGCGCGCCGATGCCTACGTCGTGGCGCAGAAGCTGCTGGAGGGTTTTCGCAAGCCCTTCGCCATCCAAGGGCGGGAGGTCTTCCTGACCGCGAGCATCGGGGTGAGCGTCTACCCGCAGGACGGCAGCGACGGCGAACAGTTGATGAGCAACGCCGACATCGCGATGTACCGCGCGAAGGCCTACCACCGGGATACCTATCAGTTCTTCACGGCCGAAATGAGCGTGGCGGCGCAGACCCGCGTCAGGTTGGAAGGCGAATTGCGCTTCGCGCTCGAGCGCGGGCAACTGGGCCTGCTGTACCAGCCCAAGGTTGACCTGGCCACCGGACTCATCGTCGGCTGCGAGGCGCTCGTGCGCTGGAACCATCCGGAACTGGGCGCGATCTCGCCTGCGCAGTTCATTCCGATCGCCGAGGATACCGGCCTGATCCTGTCGATCGGCGACTGGGTCCTGCGTACGGCCTGCGCCCAAGCCAAGGCCTGGCTCGAGGCGGAGCTGCCGCCGATCGTCATGTCGATCAACCTGTCGGCGCGCCAGTTCCGCCAGGAGGACATCGTCAGCTGGTTGCGCGATGTGCTCGTCGATTGCGACATGGACCCCGAGCATGTCGAACTCGAGCTGACGGAGAGCATCCTGGCCGAGGATTCCGATAGCGTGATCGAGGTCGTCGGTACGTTCAAGCGCATGGGCTTGAAGCTGTCGATCGACGATTTCGGCACGGGCTACTCGAGCCTGGCGTACCTCAAGCGGTTCCGGGTCGATACGCTGAAGATCGACCAGTCTTTCATCCGCAACATGCTCAAGGAGCCGGGCGACATGGCGATCGTCCGGACCATCATCGGTCTGGCCCACAATATGGGCATGACGGCGATCGCGGAGGGTGTGGAATCGGTCGAACAGGGCGAGTTTCTGCGCGACAACGGCTGCGACGCGATCCAAGGATATTTGTTCAGCAAACCCCTGGCCGCGCAGGACATGGCCGAGCAGTTGCGCAGCGGGCGCAGGTTGAGCTTGGCCAGCAGTGGTGGGGATTCGGGCGCGCCGGAAGCGGGCTGACGCCTTGGGCCCGCAGGCGGCAAGCGGCCGCTGGCCGGCACGGCGACATCAGCGCCCGCTAGCGTAGCGCGCGCACGCCAGGCTGACTGCGGCGACGAAGACGGCCCAGTCGATCAGAAGGCCGAGTACGAATGCCGGATGCCATTTGACGTACAAGGCCTGGATCAGGATGACCGAGGCGATGGCGATCCACGCGGCGGCGGCCAGTTGAAACAGCGTCGCGCCAGGCGCCGGCGATCCGGCGGCGACGTACAGCCCGCCGAGCGCGGCGCCGGCAAGCGCCTGCAGCAGCATGGCCAGCGCGTGCTGGCGCCAGGATTCCGCGCGCCAGGTCGATGGTGTACGCGCCTGGTAGCGATGAAACAGGCGCCCGGTGATGAGATAGCTCGCGGTGCCGCTCAGGACGAGGCCGCTCATCGCGCCGACGAGTATCGCAGACATGCCGGACTCCGGAGTGCAATGGAGGCGGGAATCGCTCGCTGCGGCGGCGTTTGGAGCGGGTAATGCTCAGCTTGCGGCGCCGGTCACCAGGATCTTGCCATCGCGCTCGCCGGCGCTGGCGGCGGCAACCGCCTCGCGGATGCTCTGCACCGGGTAGGTTGCCTGCACGCGGGCATGCAAGACGCCGCTGGCTACGAGCTTGGTCAACTCGCCGTACAGGGCGCGCTGGGCGTCGCGGCTGGAATCGCGGAACCACTTCGCCAGCCAGAAGCCCTTGAGCGTGATATCGCGGAAGACGAAGGAGCTGGGCGAGACCTGGCAAGGTTGGCCGCTCATCATGCCGTAGTTGACCAGCGTGGCGCCTTCGGCCAGGCACTGCGCCAGGCGGTCGGTGGCCGCGCCGCCAACCGCGTCGATACCCAGCCGGATCGCGGCGCCGCCGGTGGCTTCCTTCACGCGGCGGGCGATGTTCTCGCCATCGACCAGAACGACGTCGCCACCCTGATCCTTGGTCGCGGCCACGGCCGATTCGCGCCGCACCAGGTTGACGGTACGCAGGCCGCGCCGGCCGGCCAGTTGCATCAGGTAGCTGCCCACGCCCGAATTGGCCACGTTCTGGATCACCCACTCGCCGGCCGCCAGGGGCACGAATTCGCTGAGCATGAGCGATGCGGTGGGCGGATTGACCGTCAGCATGGCCAGTTGCAGCGGATCGGCGCCTTCGGGCAGCGGCACGAGCGTTCGCGCTTCGGCCAGAACGTGCGTGAGCCACGTTCCGCTGCCGCGCGGCAGCAGCACCAGCTGCCCGACCGACAGGCCGGCCGCGCCTTCGCCCAGTGCGGCGACGCGCCCGACGCCCTCGCTGCCACCGATCGACGGCAGAGGGGGCAGTACGCCGTATTCGCCGGTCAGCATCAGCAGGTTCGATGGATTGATCGGCGAGGCGACCATGGCCACCAGTGCCTGGCCCGCGGCTGGTGGCGGCAACTCGAAGGGCACGGCGCGGATCACGTCCTGCGGCACCGGGCCGCAGCGGTCGTACTGGGCCTTGAGCATGTTCATCTGCTGTCCTTCGGGCGTTCTTTCGTGCGGTCGTTTGGGCGGTTTCCTGGACGGTCGCCTGGGCGGTCGTTCAGGCAGTCATTTGAGCGGCCTTTTTGTCAGTCGTTCGAACGATCGTTCAAGCATTCATTCAGGCGATTGTTCGCGTACCAGCGTGCAAAGCCGCAGGTTCGCCAAGCATAGGCTGCTCCGGGATGGCATTCCATCGCCCGCGCACGCACGTCGCGCGTATGGGCGTATGGTTGATCGAATCGCACGGGCTCGTGCCGGGCGCATCGCTGCGTCGGCGTCCCGACGCCGGGCCGATTCGATGGCGGCGGGCGACGCTTCGCCATTGCGGGATCAGGGGGTCGCCGGTTGTGGACTCGGCGGCACCGACGGGGCGATCGCTGCTTCGCTCGTTTCGCGCGCCGGGTCGGCTCGATTGCCGGACGCGGCAATCTGCGCTCCGATCGCAGTGAACAGCGCGCCGCCCAGCAGGATGCTGCCGCCGACCGCCAGATGCAGGGGAAGCTGGGCAAAGCACGCGGCGGCAGCCGTCACGCTGACCGCGCCGATGGCCGCGCCGGCCATGGCCAGCCTGCGGCCGACCTGGCGCTGCGGATCGAGGAATTCAGCGGTCATCGAGGCGATGGCGCCGATGCCGAAGGCAACGGTGCCGAGCAGAAACAGGACATCGAACAGGCGCTTGAAGCCGATGAAGGCACCGGCGCCATCCGGGGTTGCGGCAAGCGGGACCAGCAGCTGGCCAACCAGTGCGTCGACGAACAGGAAGATGACGACGGCGACGAAGATGGCCATCCAGCCGGCTGCGGACCACGGCCTGCGTCGGCGCGCCACGTCCATGGCGATCAGCAGCGCACCGGTGGCCAGGATGATGTCGGAGAACATCCCGACCAGGCCGGCGGCACGCATCGTGGCGGCGCCGGCCAGCGCCCCGGCGACGGCGGCTGCCGGATCCAGAGGTTGCATGGGCGTCGCGGCGGCGGGCGGCGAGAGCGCGTAAAGCACGCTGGTGATCGTCACGCCCAAGGACCCCAGGCTGGCGGCCAGCCCGCCCAGGGCCAAGACCGGGTTGCCTCGGCGGCCAGCCACTGCTTGAGCGTTGGGAATTCGCTCTGCCGTCATCGGGGGCTCCTTGCTTGCGATTACGTTGCCATCGCGCGACCCGGCGCGGGACACGCGGGGGTAACTTTACAATGGAAAGATATGGCGCATTCTGGCGGCAGAATCCTTCCTATGTCAAGATCTGGCGGATGGCAGCGCGATCGACGAAGAAATCGCCCCCGGTCAGGCCGTATCACCACGGCAATCTGCGCGAATCGCTGCTCGACGGGGCGGAGCTCATCCTGGCCGGCGGCGGCGCCGACCGGCTGACGCTGCGCGAGGTCGCCAAGACGGCGGGCGTCTCGCATGCCGCGCCTTATCACCATTTCTCCAGCCTGGACGAACTGCTCGCGGCCGTCGCGCAGCGCGGGTTCGTCGCGCTGGCCGGGGCGATGACGCGGGCGAGCGAACATCCGCAGGCACGCGAACAGCTGCTCGGCATCTGCCAGGCCTACGTGGACTTCGCGCGCGCCCACCCGGCGCGATTTCGGCTCATGTTCGGCCCGCTGCTTGCTCGCAAGGGCCAGTTTCCGGGACTCAAGCTCGAGGCCGATCGATCCTTCGCTGTCTTGTTGACCGCGGCGATGGCGTACGACCCGGCCGGCGGCGCGCTGCTGGCGGTGACCGGCTGGAGCCTCGCGCATGGCCTGGCGAATCTCGCCATCGACCAGGCGTTCGACGGGCTGCCGTTCGCGCTGCCCGACGCACACAACCTGGCGCGGCAGATGGCGATGCTCGTGCTGCCGATTCGCTGATCGGAATAATCGCCTTCACGGTGGTCCTGGTGATGTCCGCCGTCCTCGGGGTGGCTGCAAAGGCCACGAATCCGGACAAGCCGACACGGTCGTCGCGCAGCCTGGCCGCAAGCACCCAAGCCTGGGCATTCCCCAGGCGGCCCCCGCAATACCTTCCAACGCCGATGCTTGACATCCACATCATTATCCACTACCGTTTGGTTGTGAATAATCTGGATTCGACCTTCGGCGCACTTGCCGACCCCACCCGCCGCGCCATGGTCATGAAACTGACCCGTGGACCGGCGTCCATTCGCGATCTCACCGAGCCCTTCTCGCTCTCGCAGCAGATGATCTCCAAGCACGTCGCCTGCCTGGTTCGCGCAAGGATCGTGGTCAAACGACGGCGCGGGCGAGAGAGCATCTGCACGCTGCGCCCCGCCGCCATCGAGGCGGTCGCCGATTGGGCTCTGGATTTCCAGCGCCTCTGGAACGAGAGCTTCGACAAGCTCGACGAAGTCCTGCAAGAAATGAAACTCGAGGAGAAGGCCCATGGCAAATGAAGCAAGCACCGAATCCGGTGTCCAGTCGATCATCCGGATCTTCGACGCCCCACGCGCGCTCGTCTGGAAGGCCTGGACCAGCCCCCATCTGGTCATGAAATGGTGGGGCCCCAAAGGCTTCACGTCGCCCGTCTGCCGAATCGATCTGCGCGTTGGCGGCCGCTTCACGTATTCGATGCGCTCCCCCGAGGGCAAGGTCTACTACAACGGCGGCGAATTCCGCGAGATCGTTCCCCTCGAAAAAATCGTCTGGCTCTGGTACTTCGCCGACGCCGACGGCAATCGCGTCAGTCCGGCCCATTACGGTTTCCCCGACGAGGATCGCGCAGGCAACGTCGATGAGACCCTCTTCGAGGACTACGGTAACGGCCAGACCAAACTGACCTTCACGCGCAACGACCCCACGGCCACCAAGGAGGAGCAGAAAGGCGCGGCCCAAGGCTACGCACAGATCCTCGACAAGCTCGCCGACGTCGTCGCCGAGCTCGTCCGGAACGCGTAAGAGGAAAGCGTTCGTCGCCGGCAGTCGAGCGCGGGTCTCGGCTGCCGGCGCAAATTTCGACACGCGGGTCGGATGTGAACCGCTGCAGGACGGATTGCGGCATGGCGAAGCTCAACTTCGGATTGCAGCAGTCCCTGGACGGCTACGTCGACCACATGCAATTGGGGCCACCAGGCCCCTCGCTCTCGCGTCACTTCATCGAGCACGTCCGCGAACTCGCCGGCTGTGTCTACGGTCGCCGCACGTACGAGATCATGCGCGATTGGGACGAAGACCGGCCCGATTGGGGTGCGGAGGAATTCGCCTTCGCGGCAGGTTTGCGTTCGGCCTGTTCAAAGTATGGGCTGCGAGTTTCGGCATGGCCGTTCCGCCCCCTTGCATTGCCGGTGCCACTAGGGTAATATCCGTTGCATACGACGCGTCGTATACAACGGATAAACCTTGATGGCAGAGTGATGCACCGGTCATCACGGCTCGTTCGACCAGGAGAACTGACATGCAAGAAGACGCTCTTATTTGCATCGATCTGATTTGGACCACCGTGGCCGTGTTCTGGCTGTTCTCGTCTCTGCGCCGGAAGCCCGTGGCGCGCGTCTCGCAGCGCGGCGATCGAACCGTGCAGATCGGCCTGCTCATCGGAGCGGGACTGCTGCTCTTCACCTCGTGGCCCCAGGTTACTGCCCTCGCCGCCCGCGTTGTCCCGGACGACCGGGCGGTCGCGGCGCTTGGCGTGGTCCTGGCAATATCGGGGGCCGCCTTCGCGATCATTGCCAGGGGTTTTCTCGGGGCAAATTGGAGCGGCCGGGCGGTGATCAAGGACGCCCATGAAATGGTCTGCCGCGGTCCTTACGCGCTGGTTCGCCACCCCATCTACACCGGCCTGCTGTTGGCCGCGGCCGGAACTGCCATGGTCGGCGGCAGGCTCCATGACTTTCTCGGGGTCGCGCTCCTGTGGGCCGCGTTCGAACTTAAGAGGCGCGACGAGGAAGAGTTGCTGCTGCGTGCGTTTGGAGACGACTACCGCGCCTACCGTCGAGCAGTCCGCAGCGCGATCGTTCCGTTCGTTCCGTAAGGGCGCTTGCGTGACGCGGCGCAGCGACAACGACGCACGCAGGCTGGCCGAATCGATCGAGCGCGATATCCGCGAGATCCGAGAGGCACTACGACGTCCCTTGGAGGCGGAATACGCGGAAGGCCGGCTTACCGGGCCGCAGCGCAGCGTGATGCAGGCCGTATTCCGCTCATCGGGGTTGAGCCTGAAGGAACTCGCGGCCGGCGTCGGCTTGAATCACAGCACCGTATCGTCGATTGTCGACCGGCTCGAGGGACGGGGCATGATCCTTCGATCAACGGACCCGGAGGACAGACGCATCACCCGGATCAGCGTGACGACGGGCGTGCGGGATTTCATGCGGGAGCGCGCACCGGCGCTGGTCAGCGATCCGCTGGCGCGAGCCCTGGCGCAAGCGCCCGAGGCCGACCGGCGAGCGATTCGGCGCGGCCTGCAGGCGCTGCGGCGCGTGCTGGAAATCGAATCGGCCTGAATCCATGCTCCGGTCGCAAACCGGCTGAGGCTCGCTTGATGGCGCGCAAACCTATGACTGCAAATGTAGGTTCTCGGAATCCGTGACAACGGTTCGGAGGCTTGCTCCTTTACCCATTGACATCGATTTTGCAATTGCCTTAAGGCGTTTGCTCGATTCCCTTGTCAAGATCCTCGTGGCTTTTTGAACTCTTCTAAAGGCGAACTTCCGAGGGAGGAACTGGCGCGGCGGGTAGGGGGAAGGTCACTAGCGCCGGGGGCGCGCAATCCGAAACGCCGAGCAGAGCGCGCGGAGCCGTCGACTAGGCTTGCGCTTGCTCGTATCCGGCTGGCACCGCTCTCAGTCGTGCATCGCCCAGGGCCTGCAAGGGCACGGCCAGCGGCACGCGGCCCGGGAGGGTTCGACCCGGCCGTTTGCGGGCCCCCGCCTGGGGCGGCGCGCGATATGCCGCGGCCGATCCGGAACTAGCGCCTTTGCTGCGGCCCAAAGCCACCGGGCGCCGCGCGGTAGAACTGGTGGTACTCCTGGCGATGCTGCTGCACCAAGCGCGAGGTCTGCTGCCAATGCTGCCGCTCCAGGCTGTCGAAGGCGGCGTGGTCGTGCACCGGTTGGCGCGCGAAGTTCTCGTGCTCGTATTGCTGTTGCCTTGCCAGCGCCTGACGTTCCTGCTCCTGGCGCGCGAACAGCTCGTTGCGCCGCGCGGCGTAGGCCTGCGCCTCGGGTGTGCCGCCGGCACCCCAGATGGCATTGCTTTGGCGCATGGGCATATCGCCAGCATGCACGTACGGGTTGTAGCGCGGCGTGCGTGCCACGGGCGCCACCTGGGGGCGATACGTCGGCCCCTCAGGCCGGGCGGCAACGACGCCGCCGCTGAAGTTACGCGGCCGCTCCGTGGCGGCGATGGGTGGTCGGCCCTCGTTGTGCCGGGCGGCGAGCTCCGGATTGGCGCGCGCGATCATCTGGTGTTGCACCTGTTCGCTGGTGGGCGGCACGTGCGCCTCCCGTGCGGCCTCGATCTCGGCCGGGCTGGGCGCCACGCGCGTGCCCGGGCCGCCGGCGTAGCTGGCGCGACCGGCCGGCGCGCCGGCCGCGACGGACACGTTGTTGACGATGGTTTCGTTGTAGGTGTTGTGGACGATGGCCACGTTGACGTTGGTGACCGCCCGGTTGTATTCGAATCGATCGCCGTCCCAGCGGCCGCCGAAGTAGCCCTCGCCCACATAGCCAAAGCCGTAGTCGATGCCGCCATAGAAGCCCACGTGCGGGCCCCAGTAGCCGGCGTGGAAGATGTAGGCCCCACTGGCGAGCCCCCAGTAGCCGGGCGTCCAGAGTAGGCCCGGTCCCGGCGGCGCGACCCAGGTGCCGGGCACCCAGAAATAGCCGGTCGGTCCCCACTGCCACAGGCCGGGAGTCCAGAGAAAGCCAGGCTCCGGGCAGGGCGGCTGCTCGTAGACGGGCAGGGGCGGGGGCGGCTCCGTGATCTCTTCGGACGTGTCGGCAAGCGCCGGATCGGCCGGATAGGGATTTGCGGCGTAGGCATCCCCGGGGTAAGGCTCCGGGAACGCGCCTTCGTCAGGCCAGCCGTAGCTGACCGGTTGGCTGACGCAACCCGCGAGCGCTGCGCCGATTGCGAGCGCCAATCCACGGGTGACAAGCCGCATGGTGAATTCCATCGTTGCCCTCGGGCAATGCAACGGCCGCGATGGTACGTCAATCCGACGTGCGATTTCCACGCGGGCGATGGGGAAGCGCCGATGAGTCCGCGGGAGCTTACGGCCACGGTGAGGCCCTCTTGATGGACGGTTTGGGGCCGCCCAATATTCACGCAAGCAATTTATTCGCGCAAATTTGTTCGGGGCCATGCACCGCGATCCCGCCATTTCGCGCGCCGCCGGGGCGGCGCCCCGGGCGGCCCTTTGGTCCAGATGGCCGCCGCCTGGACCCAGGAAAGACGGGCCGGGTTTTTAACGACCGCGTGGATGGGAACGATTGCTGCGTCACCGTAGACGCCGTACTGGTTCATGGACAACGCCGGAACGGTGCTGACGGCGTCACCCACCACGAATCCGGTTACGCCCGCCCCGATCGCTTCGACTTCCCCGGAAACCTCATAGCCCAGCCGGGCTGGCAGAACGGAGGCCTCCAGGTACGCTCCGGCAAGGAACATCGCCTCGGCCCGGCTGAGCCCGATGGCGCGAACGCGGATACATCCCCGGCGCGCGATGGAATGCAGGGCAGGTTGGCACAGGGCGCCGGTTCAATTTCATCGACGACGGATGGCATTTTCGCTACGGTGCATGCACAGCGCGGCACGCACGGCTCGACATGCCCATTTGGCCCGTGCCGGCGAGCGCTTTGCTTTCGTTGCAAAATCACACGACTTTTCCGTTTTGCATTGCGGATCCGCCATAAAGCTGCGTCCTTTCCGTCTCCTTGCTGCTCTGGGCATCGCGCTCGCCCTCTATGGCGCACTGGCGGCGTTCGCGCTGCCGCCGGTCGCGCGCCACGTACTGGCCGACTGGCAGGCGGATGTTCCCGGGCTGAAGGTTGACCTGCGCGATCTTTCTTTCAACCCATGGACCTTGACGGTGAAGGCCCGGGGGCTCGCGCTCAGCCTGGCGGGCCGTGACGTACTGCGCATGGAACGAGCCGACCTGCGCCTGAGCGCCAGCTCCCTCTGGCAGCGAGCCGTTCATTTCGATGCGGTGACGATAGCGGGCGCTGCGCTTGCCGTGCGGCGCGATGCCGGCGGAAATCTGGATATTTCCCGACTGCTTCCACGGCCCGCGGTCGCGTCCGGGACTCGTCAGCCCGCATTGCCATGGCAGATCGACCACCTGCGGCTCGACGCTCTGGACCTGAGCGTGACGGATCCGGCGATCGGCTTGATCGACCCACTGCACGTGTTGCTGCCGCGGCTGGATCTGGACCGCATCGGGACGCTGCAGGCCGGTTCTGACGCGGTGGATGTGTCACTGCATGCTCTCTACGACGGCAAACCCGTGTGGGATCTGCGCTGGCAGGGCAATCTGGACATCGCGCGGCAGTCCAGCACGGGCCGCATCGCACTCGAGCGGGTGTCTCTGCCCTGGCTGGACCGGTCGCTGGCTCATCGGTTGCCGCTGCTGGTCGATGCGGGCGAAGCCGATTTGCGGATCGCTTACGCGCTGACCGCGGACAACGGCCAGCCGCACCTGTTGATCCAGGATTCCGCACTGGCCGTCCGCGGATTGAAAATTCGCGGCAAGGGCGCCGTCGCGCCGCAATTGACCGTGCCGAAGATGCGGGTCGAGGTGACCAGCATCGACCCCGCTCAGCGGCGGCTGGTCGGTCGATGGCTGAACATTGAATCGCCAGAGCTCATCACCCACCGCAGCGCCGAGGGCGAACTTGATCTGGTGCGCCTATTTCGGCAATGGCCGGCGACTAGGACCCAGCCGACATCCACGGCGCCCTGGTCTATCGTCTGGCCCGGGGCCGAGTTGCGCTCGGCGTCGATCCGGCTCGACGACGCGTCCGGCCTGGGTACATGGCAGCTGCCGGGAATCGACGTACGGATCGGCGCCTTGCAAAATACCGGCAAGGTGCCGCTGCAGGTGTCCGCAAAGGGCCAGGGGATCGCATCGGGAACGGGCATTGCGACCGGCCGATGGAAACTGCAAGGCACGATCATCCCCACCCGGGCAAGGTTGCACCTGGACTGGCAACTGCGCGACCTCGATATTCGGCCGCTCAGCGCGCCGTTATCTCAACTGGCAGACGTGCAGGTCCTGGACGGGCAATTGGCCGCCCAGGGATCGCTGTTTGCCGATTTGCACCACACCGAGGCCCTCGAGGCCGCCGGCAGCCTGCAGATTCAGCGGCTGGACCTGCAGGCGAAATCCTGGGGCCGCTTGCGCGGCCGGCAGCTCGACGCTGGCCGGTGGCGCTATTCGGGCGGAACCCTGCTGGTCGACGACTTTGCGGCGCAGGGCGTTCAGGCCGCCGGCGGTGGGGTGTCCTTGGGACTTGACCGCCTGAGCGCGACGGGGGTGACGGTGCGGGGCGCCGGAATCCTTGTGGAAGTGCAGCAGGCCGACGAATCGGGTTTGCAATGGCGATCGGATGGCCGCGCTGCCGGTGGCACGCCGGCCCAGGGCACGGTTGAACAGGCGCACGTGGAGGGGCTGCACTGGGAGGGCCCAGGACGGAAGGCGGCGCTGCGCCGTCTGCTCGTTTCACCATTCAGCCTGGCACTGGGACGAGCAGCACAGCCGGTCAGCATGGGCTGGGATCGGCTGGAATTGCTTGATGCGACGGTCGACCTCGGGGCGCAGCGTTGTACCGTCGATGGTCTGGCCGCAAGCGGCGCCTACTGGCGCGGCAGCCAGCCGTGGCTGCAATTTGCCGCCCTCAAGTTCACCCCGCTGCGCGTGGACCTCGCCGAGCGGCAGCTTGCCCTGGGTCTCGTCGATGTCCAGGGCGGGCAGGTCCGATTGGCGCTCACGAAGGCCCGCACGCTTCGTCCCTTGGCCGAGTTGCAGGCCCTTGCACCGCCTGCCGCGCTGTCCCCACCCCCAACGATGGCCGGTTCGAGGGTTGCCGCGTCGAAAGGGTGGCGCGTCGCGCTGCGGGGCGCCGACATCGGCTTGCGCAGCTTGGCTTGGCAGGATGAAGGCGACCGCATTGCGCCCCTGATCGCAAGCGATGTCGTGCTGCACACCGGCGCCTGGCCGCGCACCGACGATTCGGCGCTGCCGGTACGGCTCGCATTCCTGCTGGACGAGGGCCAGTGGCGGTGGGACGGCACGGTGGAACCGCAGGAACCGTCGGCCGATGGCCGCATTTCGATCGAACACGCAGATTTGCGCCCACTGCAACCGCTCTTGGCCAAGGACACCTATGCAACCATCGGCCGGGGCACGGTGTCGACGGCGGGCGTCCTCAGCGTGCGCGCCCACGCGGACGCTGCCCCTGCCGTGCACTTCCAGGGCAAGATTCAGGTCGAGGATGCGCAACTCTTGGACGTGCGCGATCAGCGGCAGATACTGGCCTGGAATCGGGTCGAGGCGCCGCAGGTCCTGGCGGACCGGCCCGGCCGGTTGGACCTTGGGCGCATTGTCGCGGACGGCCTGCTCACCCGCATCGCCATCGCACCCGATCACCGTCTCAACTGGCAGGATCTGCTGCGGCCCGTTTCGGCCGCCGAAGCGGCGCCACAAGCGGCGGCCCAAGCGCCAGGCCAGCGGACCGCGCCTCCGCAATGGCCGGTGCGCATCGAGCAGATCGCACTCAAGCGGTGCGGCATTGAATTCGCCGACGTGAGCCTGCGCGAAGCATTTGTCGCGCGCATCCACGACCTGGAAGGACACGTGGGACCGTTTGCCAGCGATGCGCCGCAGGACTGGACCGAGGTGCAGTTTGCGGGGCGCGTCAACAACTTTGGCCATGTCGACATGAGCGGGCGCATCGCGCCCATGGCAAAGCCCTTGCAGGCCGATGCGAGTCTGCATTTCAGCGGTATCGAACTACCCACCCTCAATCCGTATGCGGCCCAGTTCGCCGGCTACCGGGTCGATCAGGGCATGCTTGACCTGCAACTGCGATACAAGCTCGACCAGGGCCGCATCGACGGCAGCAACCATGCCCGCATCGACCAACTGATGCTCGGGCCGCAGGTGGGCAACGCGGACGTCCCTGCACTGGACTTGCAACTGGCGATCGACGTGCTGCGCGACGACGACGGCGTCATCGATATCGACGTGCCGGTACAGGGCGATCTGAACGATCCCGACCTCATCTTGCGCGACGTCGTGTTCCAGGCGCTGGCGGGGGCCTTGCGCGACGTCCTCGAATCGCCGTTGCACTTGCTGGCTGGCCTGATCGGCGCGAACGACGAGACGCTGCGACACATCGCCTTTGCCCCGGGAGCCGCGCGGCTGTCGGCGCCGGAACAGGCAAAGTTGCAGGACATGGCAAAGGCGCTGGGCAAGCACCAAAGGCTGATGCTCTTCATACGCCCGGGCTACGAGCCGGTGGCGGACTTGAGCGCCGCGCCAAGCGCCAAGAATGGCAGCCCTGGCGCGCTGCGCGCGCTCGCCCTGCAGCGGGCCGAAGCCATCAAATCGGCGCTGGTGGCAAGCGGCATTCGCAGCCGTCGGATCTTCATCGACGAACCGGCCGAACTGCACGACCGCGGAGCGGACGGCTCGGTGCTTCTGAGTCTTGATCTGAAGATGCGGTGAACCGACCGGACCGCCGCCGGCTTGGCGGATTTGGACCGTGTCGTGCGCTTCCGAGCAAGCGACCCGCCCCCACAACCCACAACGAGGGACGGTCTGGACGCGCTCGGGAAAATCACCAATTTCCGGCGGACGCGAATTGCACAGCAAGCGCGTTGGGTTGTGGAATCCACATTTTCAGGATCCCGCGGCCGTATGGCCGATCGCATTAGGCGACGGGGGGGCGGTCAAAATTCATTCGGCGCCAACACTACGGTACCCAACTGCAACTCCGTTACGCCATGATCGTACGTCCGGCCGAGCGATACGTCCTGCGAGTCAACGTGTCTCAAATGCCTGCGCGGTCGTGGCGATGTCGGCGCTGCTGATGCCAGCTGCGCGCGCCTCCTCGACCCATTCGTCCGCGATCGGCAGGATCTCGTCGCGGATCTGCGTGGCCTGCGACGCTGTGAGCCCGTAGAACTCAGCGGTCGTCATCACCACGGCGATGCTCGGGCGGTTGTCGCTGTCGTCCAGATTCAGGACGTGCTCGGCCTTGTCGATGTTCGGATTGACGTCGAACGCCGGCGAGGGGCGCCAACCCTGCTCGGCCAGCACGAAGCCGTGGTTACGCAGGTGATCGTCCCGGTTGCCGACCGCCACGTTGAAAAGCACGCGTCGGAAGAGCTGCTTGAGGTCATCGGCCACGTGCGGTGGACTGCCGGCCTGGCGCAGGAACTGCGCGAGCTCCAGGTAGCTCGTGCCTTCGCTTTCGTTCTTGCGCAGTAGCGTCATGGCCGACGCGTAGAAGCGGCGCTGGCCGGCCGCGCGGTCAAAGCGGCGGCTGCAGTACGTGTGAAAGTCGCTGTTGTAGCGGGCAAGTTTCGCCGGCGGCACGTCCACGTGCGCCCGATCGGCCAGGCGGCGTACGACAAATTCCCAGGCGCCGATGTCGCGATCGTCATCGCGCGAGGGAAACTTCGCGATCCACAGGCTGCCGTCGGCTTCGGTGAAGTTCGCCTTGGGCCTTGCGCCGCCCAGCGATGCGCCCGGCGCAACCAGCACCGCCAGCCAGCGCCGCAGCGCATCCAGGTCCTCGATCCTCTTGCTGGTGAGCTCCCTGGCCACCGTCTCGAGCTCGCCCAGGCTCGTCACGGGCGGCGCCGCATAGCGCTCGGCACCCAGGAACTCCTCCTTGCCTTCGAGGCGAAAGCGCAGTGCGCCCTGGCGCGTGAAATCTTGCACGCCGATGAGAAAGTCCCACGCGTACAGCGTGCGGGCCCGCCGCCCGTCGTCCTTGGCCGAGAGCGCCTCGCGACGCTTCATCAAGGTCTGGCCCCAGCGGTCCGGCGCCGAGTCCAGGAAGATGCCGAAGTTGCCGGCGTCGGGATCCGGATGAAATGCGCCCTCGCCCAGCGTCAAGTCCGGGTCCAGCGCAAAGCGGTGAATGTTGTCCAGCCAGGCGGGGGCGTAGTCGAACCACAGGTTGCCCCGATCGCTCGACAAACGGCCGACCAGGGTCATCGGCACGACATCGCAGTCCAACCAGACCTCGAGCGATTGCGTCACGGCCGCTCTTTGGCCCGAACTTTCGGGTCCGTGCGCATGTCTTGCAGCGCGCGGCCGACCTTGTCCTCGGCGGCCACCTTGGACAGATCCTTGTCCAAACCCAAGGCGGCGAGCACCCGTACGTAGGTGCCCATGCTCACCGAGGCGTCACCCGCCTCGGCGTTTCGCAGGGTGGGGCGGGAGATGCCGGCGCGCTGCGCCACCGCCTGCGAGGTGAGCTTGCGCCGCCTGCGGGCGAGCCGAAGCCGCTCGCCCAAGCCAGCGAGCTCGCGCAATTCCAGGGGGTACAAGGTCGGCGCCTTGCTCGGCATAGTGGAAATCATTGTATCCAATAAGGCATGAAATGGCAATTATGATTTCCAATTTGGTTCGAAATCTCTCCGACGCAAGGTACGTCCGAGAGCCCTGCCCGGGGCCCAGGTGCCCGGTCCGCCGCGGCCGGGTCAAGGCCACCGCGGCGGACTGCGCCCGCCCGGGGCGCCGAGACCGAGAACAGCGAAAGTTGGTGGACGCCGCGGAGATATCGGCGGCAGCGGGGATGGCGGTGACCTGGGTACGGGATTTGTAGCCGATCAGACTGCAGTCCACGGCCTACACGTGTAGGTTCTCGGAATCCGTGACAACGGTTCGAAGGCATGCTCCTTCACCCGTTGACATCCATTTTGCAACTGCCGTAAGGACCTTGCTCGATTCCCTTGTCTAGATCCTGGTGGCTTTGTGGACCGCTTCAAATGGCGAACTCCCGAGGGAGGAACTGGCGCGGCTGGTAGGGGGAAGTTCACATGCGCCGGGGGCGCGCAATCCGAAGCGCCGAGCGCGCGGATCCGTCCACTAGGCTTGCGCTTGCTCATATCCGGCTGGCACCGCTTGCGGTGGCGCATCGAGCACCGCCCGGTGCAATTCGATTTGCCCGGCCAGATAGCGGGCGTCGTCCGCCACGCCCGAGAAGCGTCCGGAACCCCACGTGTGCAGCCATGGCAGTCCAAGGAAATAAAGTCCCGGCTCGCGCGTCACGCCACGCTTGTGCTGGGGCTGGCCCCGGCCATTGAATACGGGTACATCCAGCCAGGTGAAGTCCGCCGTGTACCCAATGCACCAGATCACTGCGGAAATTCCCGACTCTCGCAGCGCCAGTTCGGTACGCTCGGCCTCAGGCGTCCAGCGGGGAAGATAACGTGCGCCCGGCGGCGCAGTGATTCCGGCCGCGGTAATGTACTTGTCGATGCTTGCATTGATGCCGTTATAGACGGCGTCGGCCGCATCGAGCGCTGATGCCAGGGTTGGCGCAAATCTGAGCGTATGTTCGTCGGCGTCGATCAACCGGCCATACAGCTGCATGCCCTCGAGGGCAAACCGGCGCAGGTCGATATCGCGGCCACCGTCGCGGCCGGTCACGTAATGGTTGGTGTTGTCGCGCACGCCCTCCCGCAAGGGGTGGTCGTCCACCGGCATGTCGTAATAGCCCATATCGGCCAGCCAGTCGACCACATCCCTGCCCCGGTAAAAGCGCGCACACCGCGGCGCTTCGCCCACAGCGAGCAGGACCTCGCGTCCGGCCAGATGCAGGTCCTCGGCGATCTGGGCACCGGATTGGCCCGAACCGACGACCAGAATCCGGCCCTCGGGAAGCGCTGCGGCATTGCGATACTCCACCGAATGGATCTGCACCAGGGTGCGCGGCAGGCGCTCTGCCATGCGTGGAATGATCGGCTTGTGGTAACCGCCGGTTGCGACGACCAGCTGGTCGGTTGTGTAGGTGCCGTTGGACGTGGCCACGGTGAATCCGCCGGTGGGACGGCGGACGGCGCGCTGCACGACCGTACCTTCGAGGATCGGAGCGCGAACTTTGGCTCTGAAGGCATCGAGGTAGACGATGATCTCGTTCTTCTTCATGAAGCCGTGCGGATCACCGCCCTCGTAGGAATGACCCGGGAGCCTGCACTGCCAGTTGGGGGTGACCAGACAGAAGCTGTCCCAGCGTTCGGTGCGCCAGGTGTGCAGCGCCGTACGCTTCTCTATGACGAGATGGTCTATGCCCCGATGCGCCAGGCAAGCCGACATGGACAGGCCGGCCTGCCCGCCACCCACGATCATGGCACTGCGGTGCGTGACTTGCGCCATGGCAACTACTCCTGGAAGTCGAACACGTCGATGCAGGCATCGGGACGATCGGCGAATTTCGCCGCCTGGGCCTCGATCACCGCCAGCTGCTCCATGGCGCGCGAACAGGCGAAGCCGTATCGGGCGGCGACGCGGTCCGAGGCGATCCGGGTTGCCGCGCGCAAGCGCGCAAGAAACTCGGGCAGCCGATAGGCCGTGCCGGGCGTGAAGCTGTCCTTGATGATGAGCGACGGCGAGTAGGCCTGCGTGATGCTGCCGTCAGGCCATCGGATGCGGTAGTGCATGGCAGGCACGGTGGGTCCCCCTGATCATGCGATTTCGAATTGGCGATACAAGACGTCGTGGCGCCGGGCACTAGCCGACCACGAGTGCGCATGGCAGACAGCCGGAGCCGCTCCGGAACGGCCGCTGTCGATGGCCGCGACAAGCGCCTGCGCAATATCCATCGGCTGGAGCGGGTCGGCAAAGAAAACGTCGCCCGGGCGGAAGTGCTCGGTGAACGGCGCGATGCGCGACACGACGGCCGGGGTGCCGCTGGCTAGCGCTTCGAGCGCGGCCAGGCCAAAGCCCTCGATCAGGGATGGCATGGCCAGGACATCCGCACGGCGCAAGAGTGCCGGCAGATCGTCGTCGGCAACGGGACCGGTCAGCGTCACGTCTGCTCCTGGGCCCAGATGCAGGCCCGCCGCCGCCGCCGTTTCATGGAACGCACGCAGCTCCGCACTATGGTCGAGCACGCTCGCGCCGCCGGCGATGACGAGTTGCAGCGCGGGCAGTCGCCCACGTGCGATCATGAAAGCGTTCAACAGGCGCACGCTGTTCTTGCGCGCCTCGACGCCACCGACGCCGAGCACCACCGGCCGACCAGCCGCCATGCCATTGCGTCGTGCGATGTCGGCATCGCCAGGGCACGGCTCCGGTCGAAAGCGCTCGAGGTCCACGCCGTTGGTGACCAACGAGGCGGCAATGCCGTAGTCGCGGCGCAGCCGCTCCCGCCACAAGCGGCTCACGCAGAGCACCTGCGCGGCATCGCGGATCGAGCGCTCCTCCCAGGACTGCAGTTGGGCATCATCGAATCGGTCCACGTGATGCACGGTGCGCACATAGCCGCCGATGGTCCCGCGCAGGACCAGGTCGGCAAGGGCATTGCCGCCAATGCCGTCATGCGCGTGCAGCACGTCGAAGCGTTCGTGTTGCAACAGATTGGTAAGGGTGGCGCGCATGGCGTCGATGCGCCGGCGCACGAGTTCGGCGATGGGCGCCGGCTCGCCGTCCAGCGCGGCATACTCCACCCGGCACGGCGTTGCGCGAAAGAGGCGCTGGCCGGCTTGCGCGGGCGCGATGATGGTCACCGCATGACCGCGCGCCAAAAGCGCACGGCCCAATTCCAGCACGTGCACGACGCCGCCGCGCGGGTTGATCGAGTGCGTGAGCAGCGCGATCTTCACGCGGATGCCTCGCCCTTGGCGCCGCCGCCGATGAATGCCTGCTCGGCAAAATCCCACAGCGAAGCATCGAAGCCGCCATGACGCAGGCCAACGCGGCTACCTGCGAGGGACTCGCCGACCACGGCGCAGGCGATGTCGCGCTCCCGGAATCGTTCCAGGACCGCAGCGCCGTGCTGCGGCCGCACGCTCAGGACGAAGCCATAGCTCGGAAACGCGGTGAGCCAGCGCAGCAAGCCGGCGTCATCGCCGGCGCGTACGTCGTCCGGGCGGGGAATCGCATCGACATCGATATGCCCGCCTACGCCCGAGGATTCGAGCAGCATCAATGCCGTGCCCAGGGCTCCGGCCATGCTGATGTCCTTGGCGGCATCGCACAAGCCGCTTTCAGCCAGCGCCGGCAAGATCGCCAGATCGCCGCGCAGCCGCGCGTCGGGTGCCTCGGTCGATGCGTTCCAGTAAGGGTAAGGGTCCTGCCATTGGCCGCGCAGGTCGACGGCCATCACCAGAGCGTCACCGGGGCGCGCGGCAAAGCTCGTCAACAGGCGCCTGGCCCGGCCAAGGATGGCAACCGCCAACTGTCCGCCGCGGCTCAAGTCGTTTGTGTGTCCCCCCACAATCGGCACCGCGTAGCGGCACGCCGCGTCGGTCATGCCGGCGATCACGGCGTCGGCCGCCCCCCGACCTTTGCTCCAAAGGGCGTCGACGACGGCCACCGGACGGCCGCCCATGGCATAGATATCGCTCACATTGACCATCACGCTGCAATAGCCGGCGAACCAGGGCATGGCCTCGACGAATTCGTCGACCAGACCCTCGATGGCCAAAAGCAGATAGCCATCGCCATCTTTTATCGCAGCGCAGTCGTCGCCAACGGCAACCTCTGCGGCCAAGGCTGGCGCCATGCGTCTGACCACGCCGTCGATCGCCCGCTTGTGGGCGAAGCCGCGGCTGGCGCGCAACGCCTCGCATAGCATCTGGACGTTCATGGTGCGTGCCGCACCGTGCGGGTCACGTAGCCCCGGCACGGGTCGGGGCAGGGCGGATAGCGGGCCAAATCCGCTTCCATCACGTAGTGCGCCCTCCCATGCAGGATTTCGGGGTGCAACGCGGTCCAATGGAGGCGCTCGAACAGCGCCACGTTCTGCGCCTGGACATGGGCGAAAAACCGGCGGCAGCCCTGCGCCCGTGCACTGGACACGGCCAGGCGAATCAAGGTGGTGCCGATCCGGCCGTGGTTGCGGAACGCCGCGTGCACGGCGAGGCGCGAACCCCGCCACACGGCGGGCGCACTTTCATGGATGCGAACGGTCCCCACCACCGCGTCGGGAGCGCCGCCGACCTGGGACAGCGCAACGATGATCTGCGCCCGCGCATCAATGGCGTCGCGGTCGTCACCGGCGAAAATGCCTTGCTCGAGGCAGAACACGGAACGCCGCAAATTGTGCGCCTGCTCGCGCTCCCAGGCGCGGTCGGCCCACTTGACGTGAAATTCGCAGGGCAGGAAATCCGCCGGGTGGTCAAGCCGCGCCGGATGCATCGCCTCGAGGCAGCTCAACGTCAGGCCTCGTACTGCGACAAGGATGAACAGGCGCCGCACTTGGCGCAGCCCGCCTTCACGTCGCGTGCGCGCAGGCCCGCGGCCGAGAGCATGGCGCCTAGCGGCGCCAGGATGCTGCGCATCCAGGAGGCCGGCGGTGCCGGATGGTCTTCCAATGGCGTGCCACTGATGGGAACGAAGGGCACGACGAAGGGATAGACACCGAGCGCGATCAGGCGTTCGCACATCCTCAAGATCTCTTCGCGGGTGTCCCCCAGTCCGGCCAGGATGTACGTACTGACCTGGCCGCGCCCGAATGCGCGTACGGCCGCATCGAAGGCCGACATATAGCGCTCGACCGGCACCGCAGCCTTGCCGGGCATGATGCGCTTGCGCAGCTCAGTGCCGAGAACTTCCAAGTGCATGCCCAACGCATCGATTCCGGCCGCATGCAGGCGCGCGAACCAGCGGTCGTCCGCCGGTGGCTCGCATTGGCCCTGCAGCGGCAAATCCACTGCGGCCTTGATCGCGATGGCGCTTTCCAGCAGCACGGCCGCGCCGCGATCATCGCCCGGTGGCGTGCCGGTGGTAAGGACCATGTGCTTGACCCCGTCGAGCAGCACCGCTGCGCGCGCCACCTCCGCCAGTTGCTGGGGCGACTTGTGGGCGATGGTACGGCCCGCCTGCAAGGACTGGCCGATGGCACAGAAGCGGCAGGCATTCTTGCGGCTCTCGTAGCGGATGCAGTTCTGCAGTACGGTTGTTGCCAGCACATCCGCACCGTGCAACACGGCGATATGCGAATACGGGATGCCGTCGAGCGTCTGCAGCGCATAGAAGCGCGGCTGGCGGGGAAAGGAGATGCGGCCAACGGCGACCGCCTCACGGCGCAATGCGCTATAGCCCTCGGCGTCCGGTGGGTCCGCGACGAACGGAGCGTTCCAGGCGGCCGCCGTGTGCACGGGCACCATGATGGTGTGCCCATCAATGGTGACGGCTTTGTGGTCGGACGGCCCAGCACCGCCCCGCCGGCTCACGGCGCCGACAGCGGGGTCGAGCAGGCGCATGCCCTGCGACTGCAGTTCCGTCATCAATTGGCGCGCGTCAGTCGGCGGACTCGTGCTCATTGGCCCAACTCCTGGGAAGGCTGGTAGACATGGGCGGCATCGCGAACATGGGCTGGGCGGGCCGGTCGTTGATCGCCAGGCTCAACACCTCCGGGCGGGCGTAGTGGCCTACGGAATCCATCATCCGCTTGCGCTTGGTGATGAGCGAAAAATCGAGATCGGCAATGACCATTCCCTCGCCATCGGCCAAGGGTTCGGCAAGATACTTGCCCTCCGGCGAGACAATCGCCGTGTGGCAGCCACCGCGCAGTGCCGCTTGCAGTTGCGGGTCGGCTGTGACGGACTGCACCTGTGCATCGGTGAGCCAGCCCGTGGCATTGATGACAAAGCAACCCGACTCGAGCGCGTGGTGGCGTATGGTGACGGCCATCTGCTCGGCGAAAATCGGTCCGACCAGCGATCCGGGGAACTGTGCGCAGTGGATCTGCTCGTGCTGCGCCATCAGCGCGTAGCGTGCCAGCGGGTTGTAGTGTTCCCAGCACGCCAGGGCCCCGACGCGGCCGACGGCCGTTTCAACAACCGTCAGGCCGGCGGCATCGCCCTGGCCCCAGATCATGCGCTCGTGATAGGTCGGCGTGATCTTGCGGCGCTTGAGTCGCAGCGTGCCGTCGGCGTCGAACAGCAACTGGGTGTTGTACAGGCTGCCGTGGTCGCGTTCGTTGACGCCGAGCACGACGACGATTCCATGGGTGCGGGCGCTGTCGGCAACGGCCTGGGTTGCCGGACCGGGAACGACGACGGCACGCTCGTACAGTTGCAGATGCTCCCTGCCCTGCTGGCAGGGCGGCTGCACGAAGGAGAAGTACGGGTAGTAGGGGACGAAGGTCTCCGGAAATACCGCGATCTGTGCCCCCCGGCCGGCGGCCCCGGCGACTGCCGCACAGACCTTCTCCAACGTGCCCTCGGCCCGCACCAGGTCCGGCGCGATCTGCACTGCAGCCGCCCGCACGATTCGTGTCGTCGCCATGGTCGGGGCTCGCGCCTACAAGGTCCAGGTGTCCAGGATGAAGGCGTTCTGCTTGCGGTGCAGAAGGATGAGATCGAGCACATCGAGGGGACTGATGGCGCGTACGCCCTCGATCAGGGCACCCTCGCCGTGCCCGTACAGGGCCTGCAAGGCGAAGCGGCAGGCGTAGACCTTGCCACCCTCGGAGATGAATTTGCTGATCTGATTGTTGAAGTTCTGGTGTCCGGGAAAGGCCTCGTCGCCGAGCGTTGGAAAGCCTCGCTGCACGCCCAGCGTGACGCCCGGGCCGTACAGCAGGATCGAGGTTTCGAAGCCCTTGCGCTTGAGGCGCGTGGCCTGGAGCAGGTTGACGAAGCCGATCGAGCCCTCGAAAGCCACGGTGTGGAAAGTGACGAGCGCTTTCTCGCCCGCTTCGGCCTTGACGTCTTCAAAAACTTTTTCCTCGTAGTCGACCAGGGCATCGCCCTTCTGGTTTGCGGCTTTGGAAACTTTCGGCATGGCGTGGCTCCCATTGAAGGTGATTGGTACGCCGGGTTGGCACGCATACGACGTGCCACGTTCCGCTGGAACAATCCGATCAATGCGCGATCAAGCAGCAGGCATCCCACCAGCCGGACAACGCCAGTTTTTCCGTGCACAGGTCGTGGTCAATGGACGCAAGGGCTTGTACGCCCGACGGCAATGCTTCGGGCACCACGATGGCGCATTTCGAATGTGATCAATGCACCCGATCAAGCGTCTGGATTGCACGATCAGATCGCAAAGCAACGCAGCGCTTGCGTAGTCCGCCTGGCACGATAAATGCGGTCGGATCGGGTACAGAATCCGATCAAGAACGCCACTACCGTTCCCCCAGGTGCGGCGTGAGGAGTCCATCACCATGAGTCCACTCGCCGGTCGCTGGCGACGCCGCATCGAGACCAGCTCCCGACCGGCCTATCTCCTGATACCCGATCTCATCGAGGAGGATCTGCGCGCCCAGCGCGTCGCTCCGCGGGATCAGTTGCCCACGTTACGGGAACTGGCTGGCGCACTGCAGTTGCACTACACCACGGTTGCACGCGGGTACGCCGAAGCCCGCAAACGCGGCCTCATCGATACGCGAACTGGCGCCGGCAGCTTTGTCCGGGGTCGCACGTCGACGCTGCCGTTAGGCAACGGCACCGGCGCGGAAATGACCATGAACTTCCCGCCGGAGCCCGGCAACCCCGAATTGGTGGCGCGGCTGCGCGCCGGGGCCGCCGAGCTGTTTGCGGGCGGCGATCCGTACCGGCTGCTACGCTACCAGGATTTCGGTGGCACGCCCGAGGATCGGGACGCGGGCGTGCAATGGCTGCGCCGGCGTCTATCCGGAATCGCGGCCGACCGCGTTCTTGTTTGCCCCGGAATCCACAGCGTCCTGGCCGCACTCATTTCACAGTTGGCCAGGCCAGGCGACTGCATCTGCGTGGACTCTCTGGTCTATCCCGGCCTCAAGGCGATCGGCACCCAACTGGGCGTGCAGTTTTACCCGTTGAAGCTGGACGAGGACGGACCGGACGTCGGCGCCTTTGAGCACGCCTGCAAGACGCTCGGCCCCAAGGCCGTGTATTGCAATCCGACCCTGCTAAACCCCACCACGGCGACGATGACGATATCGCGCCGCGAGGCACTGGCCGATGTCGCCTTGCGCTACAGCGTGCCGATCATCGAGGACGACGCCTACGCGATGCTGCCGACGCGCAAGCTGCCCCCGGTGGCCACCTTCGCCCCGCAGCTGACCTACTACATAACCGGGTTTTCCAAGTTCCTGGGGGCGGGTCTGCGCAACGCCTACGTGTGCGCGCCCAACGCGCGCCAGGCGCAGCGGCTCTCCGGCGCGTTGCGGGCGATGACCGTCATGGCCTCGCCATTAACATCGGCTCTGGTCACGCGCTGGGTGCGCGACGGCACGGCCGATGCCGTGCTGGGCGCCGTGCGGACCGAATGCCTCCAGCGGCATGCGCTGGCCCTGCGTCATTTGGGAAAGCACCGGGTGCTCGCCCACCCCGAGGGCTTTCATCTATGGCTGCCACTGCCGCCGGACTGGAGCGCGGTGGAGTGCGCGTCCTACCTGCGCATGAAGGGCGTAGGCGCACTGGCCAGCGCCGCATTCTGCACCGACGGCAACCCACCCGAGGCAGTGCGCATCTGCCTGGGCGGCCCGATGAGCCTGGACGATTGCGACCATGCGCTGCACATCGTCGCCGAGACCATCGATCACCCGTTGCATCCACACGCAACCGTGACCTGATTCAAGCTCCCGCAAGCACGGGCTCTGCGGATTCTCAAAAATCACGCAGGCGCTCGGTCTAAAGCAACTCAAATATCAATATTCCCCGCCGACAGCGCATTCTCCTCGATGAACAGCCGGCGCGGCTCGACCTCGTCGCCCATCAGCGTGGTGAAGATCGCGTCGGCGCCGATCGCGTCCTCGATCTGCACCTTGAGCAGGCGGCGCACCGTGGGGTCCATGGTCGTTTCCCACAGCTGCGCGGGATTCATCTCGCCCAGGCCCTTGTAGCGCTGTTTGGTCACGCCGTTCTCGGCCTGCTGCAGAAGCCACTGCATGGCTTCGCGGAAGTCGCGGGCCGGCGCTTCCTTGCTGCGCTCGCCTTCGCCTCGCGCGATGCGCGCGCCCGTGCCGAGCAGGCCACGGAAGACCTTGGCCGCGTCGTGCAGGGCGGCGTAATCGGCGCCGATGAGGAAGTCGGCGTCGAGCAGGGTCGTCTTCCAGTTGCCGTGCTGGCGCCGTTCGATGCGCAGGCGGGGCCGGTCGGTGCGCTCGTCGCGCTGCGCCACCACGGTGATGCCGCTGCCGTCGGTGACGGCCAGCGCGGCGCCCAGGGCCTCGGCGCTGGCCTGGGCCGCCTCCTCGCTGGAAAGGTCGATGCTCACGCCGTTCAGGATGGCCTCGAGCGCGCCGCTGTCGAGCACGCGCGACAGCCGGCGCACCACGGCATCGGCGGTCAGGTACTGGCGGGCGAGTTCGCCCAGGGCCTCGCCGGCGATCGGCCGGTTGGCGGCGTGGGCCTCGGCGTCCGGGTAAAGGCGGGCGCCGTCCAGCGCCAGGCGCAGCATGTAGTGCGACAGCTCGACGTCGTCCTTGAGGTAGGTCTCGGCCTTGTGGTGCTTCACCTTGTAGAGCGGCGGCTGGGCGATGTAGATGTGGCCGCGCTCGACCAGCTGCGGCATCTGGCGGTAGAACAGGGTCAGCAGCAGGGTGCGGATGTGCGCGCCGTCGACATCGGCGTCGGTCATGACGATGATGCGGTGGTAGCGCAGCTTGTCCGGATTGAAATCCGGGCCGATGCTCGTGCCCAGCGCGGTGATCAGGGTGACGATCTGCTCGGAGGCCACCAGCTTGTCGAAGCGCGCGCGCTCGACGTTCAGCACCTTGCCGCGCAGCGGCAGGATGGCCTGGAACTTGCGGTCGCGGCCCTGCTTGGCCGAGCCGCCGGCCGAATCGCCCTCGACGATGTAGAGCTCGCACTTCGCCGGATCACGCTCCTGGCAGTCGGCCAGCTTGCCGGGCAGCCCGGCGCCGTCGAGCACGCCCTTGCGCCGGGTCATCTCGCGCGCCTTGCGCGCCGCTTCGCGGGCGCGTGCCGCCTCGACGATCTTGCTGCAGATGATGCGGGCCTCGGTCGGGCGCTCCTGCAGGAAGGCCTCGAGCGCCTTGGAGACCACCTCCTCGACCGCCGGGCGCACCTCGGAGGAGACCAGCTTGTCCTTGGTCTGGGCCGAGAACTTGGGCTCGGGCACCTTCACGCTCAGCACGCAGGTGAGGCCTTCGCGCATGTCGTCGCCGGTGGTCTCGACCTTGGCCTTCTTGGCGAATTCG
>Ga0209698_10000941_pt1 | contig 33503 bp, 25 predicted proteins | sample LitLauG_LLR_2012_FD_187203 | JGI IMG/M metagenome (GOLD analysis project Ga0209698, IMG submission 187203) | Freshwater sediment microbial communities from Pennsylvania, USA - Little Laurel Run_MetaG_LLR_2012 (SPAdes) (version 2) | ecosystem: Environmental > Aquatic > Freshwater > Creek >... | reverse complement strand
TGGCATGGATGACGACCAACGAGGCCTACACTCCGATGCGGCCTCTGGTGATGGATTTCCGCACCGACGCGCGAGCCGTCGATATCGGCGATCAGTTCATGTACGGTCCAGCGTTCCTGGTGAATCCTATGACGGAGCCGGGTGCCACGAGCCGACACGTCTATCTGCCGCAGGCGAAGTGGTACGACTTCTGGAGCGGGAAGGCGATCAGTGGCCCGGTCACAGAAGAAGCGTCCGCTCCGCTCGATCGGCTGCCGCTTTACGTCCGCGCCGGTTCGATTGTGCCGATGGGACCGGAGGTGGAATGGTCCACGCAGAAGCCGGCAGATCCCATTGAGTTGCGCATCTATCCGGGTGCCGACGGAAACTTTACGCTCTATGAAGACGAAAATGACGGCTACAACTACGAGAAAGGAGTGCACGCAATCATTCCGTTGCACTGGGATGATGCCCGCTCGACGCTATCCATTGGCGAGCGAAAAGGCGAATTCCCGGGCATGCTGCAGAGCCGCACCTTCCATATCGTATTCGTAGGTGAGAACCACGGGGTGGGAATCAGTTCAGGGGACAACGCGGACAAAATGGTGATGTACACGGGCACGCAAGTCGCGGTGACACGCTAGCAAGCTTGTTCTGGGGCTGACCGAAAGCATGGCTCTGCAATCGGAAAGGTCCAGCATCAGCTGAACGTGCTCAACGCACAGCCCCGGATCCGGCCGCGCCGCGTTGCACCTTGCGCATGAACTCGGCGAAATCGGCGAATGCGATTTCCGGTTCCTCGAGTTCTGGATGCCAGACCTTCTCCCACTCGAACGTGTAGCAGCCCGTGTACCCCGTAGCATCAAGCACTTCGACCTGCTTCCGCACCGGCACGTCTCCGCGGCCGGTGAGCACATAGCGCCTTCCGTCCGCCGCCGGCACGGAGTCCTTCAGGTGAGTGTGTCGGATGTAGCGGCCCAGTTTTTCCACCGTGAATTGCGGGTCCTCTTTCCCATCGACGAACGTGTGGTGCGCGTCCCAGAGCAATCCCACGTGGGGCGAGTCGGCGCGTTTGAGAATCTCCCTCAAGGTCGGCGAGTCGGTAAAGTCTCCGTGCGATTCGACGATCACGGTGACGCCCCGCTCGCCTGAGTAGGCCCCGAGCTCATGCAGGCCCGAGGCAACGCGGGCCAGAACCTGTTCCCTGGGCCCTTCAATCTTGTTTCCGAACACGCGAACGCAGGGAGCGCCAAGGGCGGCGGCCAGGTCGATGAATCTTTTCGCGTCGGCGATCTGCTGCTGGCGTTTGTCGGGGTCGGCGTGGTGAAGTTCCGCCGAACTGCTGACGCAGGCGATCTTCAGATTTCTGGAAGCGACGTCGCGCTTGGATTGTGCGATGCGGTCCGGCTGAAACTCGGGGCGTGTGGGCAGATCCATCGTGCCGAGCAGGCCACGTAACTCGAAGGCGGAAAAATCGTGAGCCTTTGCGAAGTCGAGAATCTTTGCCCAGTCCCACGAGGGACAACCCAGGGTGGAAAATCCAACCATCCGGCGCGGGCTGGCGGCGAGCAGGTTCGACTGCAGGGCCGCAAGGGCGACCGCAGAAGCTTGCAGGAAATGACGACGGGTGAGGCCCACGGACACCTCCTGAGATCCGCTGATCATAGCAATAACACTTAGAGAATGTGCTGGAGCCTCTTTCGCCCCGCTGGGGCTGGACCATTTCCTACTTTCGACTCAGGGCTTGCGCCCTGGGCTTTATTCTTGCGCCGCTGCGCGGCTAAATTGAGCCGAGGCTTAGCTGGAGCTGGTCGTAGTCTCCACGTCCGGGGACCAGCCTTGCAGTTTGACCAGCCAATTCGCGGGTTCGGGGAGAATCGCGAACTTGGGCAACTCGCCGCGAACCATGGCCACTTCATCGCAGCAATGAAACCTGGGACAGGCGTGGCAGTCCTTGTAGATCTTGTCGGGAATGTCCTCGCGCTGAGCGACCGAGAAGCCCTGGCCCGCGAAGAAGGCCGGCTTGCGAGTGAAGAGGCAAATGCAATCCACGCGATGGCGTCTTGCTTCGGCCATCAAAGCTTTTACCAGACGGCCGCCACCGCCGCAGCCCTGAGCCCAGGGCGCGACCGTAATCGAACGGATTTCGGCGAGGTGCGTGCCATACAAGTGAAGAGCGCCGCAGCCGATGATGCGGCCATCATCTTCGAGGACCACGAAGTCCCGCACGTTCTCGCAGATCTCCGCCAACGTGCGCGGCAGCAACGTGCCGTCACCGGAGTACGCCGAGATCAATTCGTGAATGTGCTCTGCGTCGGGCAAAATCGCTTTACGCGTGCGCATGGACCTCCTCGAGTAGCAAGTCGATTTTCTTTCTGGTTGCGGCAATCGCCTGCTGTACCCGGGCCGGAGCCGTTCCGCCCGGAACATCATGGACCGCGAGCACAGAAGCTAGCTTCAATGCCTCGTAGAAATCCTGATCGAAAGCGGGGCTGAGCGAGCGGAGTTCGTCGAGCTTCAGATCTTGGAGCTCACAATTCCGTTCGAGACAAATTTGCACGGCCTTGCCAATCCGCTCGTGCGCGAGCCGTGACGGGACGCCGCGTTGCACGAGGTAGGTAGCCGCCGCCCAGGCATTCATGAATCCCGACTGCGCGGCTTGCGTCATCCGGTCCGTGTGAAACTCCACCGACTTCATCCACCCGGTGACGAGCGGCAGCATTTGTAAAAGCGTGTCGGAGGAGTCGAACAGCGGCTCCTGCGTTTCCTGCATGTCTTTGTTGTAGGCCAGGGCCAGGCCCTTCACCGCGACCATCAGCCCGGTCGCATGACCAAGAACCCGACCGCTCTTGCCGCGCACCAACTCCATCAGGTCTGGGTTCTTCTTCTGCGGCATTGCACTGCTGCCCGTGGAATAGGCTTCGGGCAGGTCGAGGAATCCGTATTCCTGCGAGGAGAACAGAATCATCTCCTCCGCCCAGCGGCTCAAGTGCAGCGCAAGCAGTGACAGTGTGTTGACAAACTCCAGCGCAAAATCGCGGTCGCTGGTGGTGTCGATGCTGTTGGCGGTCGGGGCGTCGAAGCCGAGAGTTTCTGCCATGAAACCACGATCCAGCGGCAGCGTCGCACCCGCCACGGCCCCCGATCCCAGGGGACAAACATTCAGCCGCTTCCGGCAATCGGCCAAGCGGTCGGCATCCCGCAAAAACATTTCGACATATGCCAGCAGCCAATGGCCGACCAGAACCGGCTCAGCCCTTTGCAGATGAGTGTAGGCGGGCATGGCCGCATCGGCGGCTTGCTCGGCCCGGTCCGTGAGCGTGCTGCACAGATCCGCCAGTTCGTGGCGCAACTGATCGATCGTTGCCCGGACGTACAGACGCAGGTCGGTGGCGATCTGCTCGTTGCGGCTGCGGCCGCTGTGCAACTTGTATCCGGTCTCGCCGATCAGCGCGACCAATTGCTTCTCGACGAAGTGATGAACGTCCTCCGCCTCGCCATCGTCAAGAAATGCCGGCGAAGCTGCCGCGCGTTTACCGATCAGTTCGAGCCCCTGCAGAATGCTGATCAGTTCGCCCGCAGATAGAACGCCGACGTTCTTCAACGCACGAGCGTGCGCGTCGCTGGCCGCAAGTTCGTAGCGCAGCAAGCGACGGTCGAAGCCGAAGGACCGCTGCCAGCGCTCGAAATCGGGATCCAGCGGTTGCCGGAATCTTCCCGACCACATCTTCATCGTGCGACCTCCACGCGCGAGCGGGCGCGTGACCGCGAAGGCAGGCCAAGAATGCGAATGAATCCGGCCGCATCTTTTTGGTCATAGCTATCGTCCATCGTGAATGACGAAAGATCCGTGCGGTAGAGCGAGTGCTCGGACTGGCGACTTACGACCGACACGTTCCCTTTGTACAGCGACAACGTGACGCTGCCCGTCATCTCTTTCTGCGTGCTTTCGACGAAGGCGTCGAGCGCCTCCCGCAACGGCGTAAACCACAGACCAAAGTAGACGAGCTCCGCGTACTTGAGCCCAATATGCTGTTTGAAGTGCGCGACGTCGCGCTCCAGGCACAGCGCTTCCAGTTCGCGGTGAGCCGTGATCAACAACGTTCCACCGGGAGTCTCGTAACATCCGCGCGACTTGATCCCGACAAAACGGTTCTCGACCAGGTCGACGCGTCCGATGGCGTTGCGAGCGCCAATCTCGTTGAGCAATTCCACCAACGACACGGGATCCAGGTCCATCCCATTGACCGAGCCCGGAACTCCCTGTTCGAAGCCGATGCTGACCTGTTCTTCTTTGTCGGGAGCATCCTGGGGCGAGCGCGTGATCTGCCAAGTCGACGGCAAAGGCGCATTGGCGGCATCTTCCAGTTCGCCGCCTTCATGGCTGATGTGCCACAGATTGCGATCGCGGCTGTGAATCTTTTCGCGGCTCGCGGCCACGGGGATCCCGTGCTGCTCGGCGTAGTCGAGGCAATCCTCGCGCGACTTCAGAGTCCACTCCCGCCACGGCGCGACGATCTTCAGCTCAGGGGCGAGCGCCTGATAGGTCAATTCAAAGCGCACCTGATCATTGCCCTTCCCGGTGCATCCGTGAGCCACGGCAGTTGCCCCTTCGCGCAAGGCCACTTCGACCTGATGTTTCGCGATCACCGGACGAGCCAGCGAGGTTCCGAGCAGATACTTGTGCTCGTAGACTGCTCCCGCCTTCAGCGCAGGAAAGACGTATCCAGTCAGGAATTCTTCGCGCAGATCTTCCACGATCACTTTGCTGGCGCCGGTCGCGTAGGCTTTCTCGACCACGGCGTCAATGTCGTCTCCCTGGCCCACATCGGCTACCATGGCGATGACGTCGTAAGAATAGTTTTCCTTCAACCACGGAATGATGATCGAGGTATCCAGTCCGCCGGAATAGGCGAGAACAATTTTTTCAGGCATGAGCGCTCCTTACGGGCAGTCGGACTCCGCCGCCCAGCAAAAGATAGAGAATGGATTTTTGAACGTGCAGGCGATTCTCGGCCTGCTCGAAGATGACGGCCTGTTCGGAGTCCATCACCTCGTCGGTGACCTCTTCGCCGCGATGCGCCGGCAGGCAGTGCATGAACACCGCGTGGGGCACGGCTTCTGCCATGAGCTTCGGATTCACCTGGTACGGAGGGAATATCCCGGCCCGCAGTTGGGCTTCACCTTCCTGGCCCATGCTGGCCCAGGCGTCGGTGTAGATCGCATCCACACCAGCGACGGCTGCGTGCGGATCGGTGAGCAACTCGATTTGAGCACCAGTCTGCTTCGCGATCGTGCGGGCGTCGGCGACGATCTTCGCATTCGGCTCATAGCCCTTGGGCGTGGCGATCCGGATCGAAGATCCGACGCAGGCGCAGGTCAGCAGCAGGGAATGCGCCACGTTGTTGCCGTCGCCCACGTACGCCAGGCAGATGTTCTTGAGATCGCCGAAGCGCTCCTGCAACGTGAAATAATCCGCCAGCGCCTGGCAAGGATGCTCCAGTTCGCTGAGGGCGTTGATCACCGGGACCGAAGCGTAGCGAGCCATCTGGTCGACTGTCTCGTGCGCAAATGTGCGCAGCACGATTACGTCCACCCAGCGTTCGAGGTTGTGCGCGATGTCGCTCAAGGTTTCGCGAGCATCGAGCCGGCTTTGCGACTGATCCACGAACATGGCCGTCCCGCCGAGGCTGGTCATCCCCGACTCGAACGTGAGCCGGGTTCTGAGCGAGGGCTTCTCGAAGAACATCACCATCTGTTTGCCGGCAAGCGACCGCTGAAAAACTGAGGGACGGGACTTCATGAGTTCCGCCAGGTGCAGCACAGCTTCCACCCCTTGCGAACCGAGATCGCGAGTCGAAACCAGGTCTGAGAACCAGAAGGCACCGGGAAAAGTCTCGGGCGCTACCGGCGTTCTGTTTTGCAATGCATTATTCAACGTTGAGTCCTCTTTCTGAGTATTCTGTTCTGTCGCGCGCTTGCGGACCGACGCTTGGTTCATGCGCACGTTACCTCGGTGCCGCAGGGCAACTTGGTCAGGTAAAACTGCGGCAGGGCATCGGCTTCCGCCGCAGGCAGGATACGCACCCTTCCTACGCCTTGTTTCAGCGCCTGCTTGCAGGCTCGAAGCTTAGGCAACATCCCGCCGCTGACGACCGAGTGCGCCACCAGGTCCTCTGCTTCCTTCGTGCTGAGCCAGGGAATCACGGACCCCTCCGCGTCCTTCACTCCGGGCACATCGGTCAGGAAGATGAGCGCGTTCGCGTGGCAAGCGGCAGCGCAGGCGGCAGCCATCTCATCGGCATTCACGTTGTAATATTCGCCGTCGGCGCCCAGGGCCAGCGAAGCGAGAACTGGAATCCCGCCCTGCTGCCAGAGAGCTTCGATCCAGCACGGTTCGGCGAAGCAGATCTCGCCGACGAACCCGAGATCGTTCCCGCGGACAAGCTTCTTGCGGGCGCGGAACGTCATGCCATCTCCGCCGCAGAAGCCGACGGCCGGCATCCCGGCAGCCTGAATGGCTGCCACCATTTTCTTATTGATCAGCCCGCCCAGCACCATGAGCGCGACATCGCGAGTCTCCGCGTCGGTGATCCGAAGGCCACCCACAAATTCGCTCTGTTTCCCCAGCTGCTTCAGCATTCGGGTTAGCGCTCCGCCGCCGCCGTGCACCACGGCGACGCGATGGCCATCCTGAGCTAGTTCTGCGATCGCCTTTGCGCACTTACGCAACACGAAAGCATCTTCGAGCGCCGCGCCTCCGATTTTGACCACGATTGTCATTGCAGACCTTCATCCTCCGCCCAGCCATACATCAGGTTCATGTTCTGCACGGCCTGACCGGCCGCGCCCTTCAGCAAGTTGTCAATGCACGAAATCAGCACCAACCGCCGGCCGTCTTCCGCGAGACAAAATCCAAGATCGCAGTAATTCGTGTGCAGGGAGAACTGCACCTGCGGAAGCTTCGGGGTCTCGAAGACTCGCACCCAGCGCTTCCCGGCGTAGAAATTCTTAAAGCCCGATTCCACCTCCAGCGGCGTCATTTCCCGGTTTAGATGCACGTAGATCGTCGACAGGATCCCGCGCGGAATCGGAAGCAGGTGCGGCGTGAAGATGAGTTCCTGCGGGCCCAGCCCCAGTTGCTCGACGATCTCGCCCACGTGCCGGTGATTGAAGACCGCATACGCCGACAGATTGTCCGCCACAGAAACAAAGTGCGTCTTGGCTGTCGGTTCCTTCCCCGCTCCGGATACGCCCGACTTCGAGTCGGAGATGATCCCGTGGTTGCGATCCACGACTCCGGCCTTCAGGAGCGGGGCAAGTGCCAGGATCACTGAGGTCGCGTAACAACCCGGATTGGCCACTAGCGCGGCCTTCGCCACGCAATCGCCGTTCAATTCGGGCAATCCGTAAACCGCTTTCTGGGTGAGTTCATCCGCCGCTACCGCATCCGAATCCTCGAAATTGTAGATGGCACGGTGGCGTTCTTGTTTCAACCGCCATGCTCCGCTCAGATCAATGACGCGCAGACCCTGAGAGATCGCCTCCGGCACAAGCGCCCGCGACGCCTCGTGGGGAGTCGCTAAGAAAAGCAACTGCACTCCCTGCTGCTTCAGCGCCGGCCATGACAGCGAGTGCAAGGGATAGCCACCGTTGCCGTAGAGCGCGGGGAAGACGTCTGCCAAATCCGAAGTGCTGCCGTTGTCAGCGGAGCGGCGCAGCAGGACGGGCTTCTCCACCCTGGGATGACGCAAAAGAATCCGGGTCAGCTCCAGGCCGGAATAACCGGTCGCTCCTAACACCGCGGTCTTGAGTTTCGCAGCCATCAGCTGAGCATTTCCTCAATCTGACCCGCCAGCTTGCGAGCGTCTTCCTTGTCCGGGCACACGATCAGAATGGTGTCGTCCCCGGCAATCGTGCCCACAACTTCGGAGCGATCCGCCTCGTCCAGGGCTGCTGCCACCGGCTGGGCGCTGCCTACAATCGTCTTGACGACCAGCAAGTTCTGCGCCGTGCGGACGCCCAGCACAAACTCGCGCACCAACCGCGAAACCGGCGGCAGCGCCACTCCCACCGCACTTTCACCCTGCGGGACGGAGTATCCATGCGCGGTCTTGCTGAGATTCAGATCGCGGATGTCCCGCGAAAGCGTGGCCTGCCCCACCCGGAATCCGCGCTTGCGCATGACCCGCTGCAGGTCCTCCTGGCTGGCAAAGGTTGCATGCTTCAGTGCATCGAGAATGGCCCGTTGGCGCAATGTTTTATTCATGATGAATAAATATTCACCTTAGTGAATAAATATCTTTTTATCTTAAGGACTACGCGCAGAATGTCAAGAGGAAATCACGACGGGAGACATCTGTTGTTACCCGGGGGCAAATACCAGGGTGGGTCGAGTCACATCGGCGACAAGGAGGTGATGCGGCACAGGAATCGACGCGCTTGTCGAGTTCTCGGCCAGCGGTTCCTGAGAAGCGATGTCCACCCCACCTGCGGAGCTTCGCTCCGCCGGACAGCCGGCGGCGGCTGTCCCCACATGGCCTCGGGCTAAATCTGGTAGTCGATGTCTTCCATGATCTGCTGCAGCCTCACCGACAGGGGCTCGCCGATGTCTTCGGAACCTTCCAGCCGCTGCACTCGTTCGCGCAGCCTGTTCACTTCAGTCGCCACTGCCGCCAGCGCTTCCGATAGCGGATCGTTGATCTGCTTGGGATCGGTAATCACAACCCGCTTGCCTTCTCGGAAGATGATGTGCCCGGGGACGCCGACGACGGTGGAATCATCGGGCACGCTGCGCAGCACGACCGATCCGGCTCCGATGCGGCAGTTCTTGCCCACGGTGATATTGCCCAGAATCTTCGCCCCTCCACCCACAACGACGTTGTTTTCAAGCGTGGGATGCCGCTTGCCGTGCTCCTTGCCCGTGCCTCCGAGAGTGACGCCCTGATACAAGGTCACGTCGTCGCCGACGATCGCAGTCTCGCCAATCACCACCCCCATCCCGTGATCGATGAACAATCGGCGCCCGATCTTCGCTCCCGGATGAATCTCGATCCCCGTCAGCAGCCGCGCCACCTGCGACAGCCATCGCCCCAGCAGAAAAAGGCGATGGTTCCACAGCCAGTGGTTCATGCGGTAGAACCAGACCGCGTGCAGCCCGGAGTAGCAGAGGAATACTTCGAAGCGAGACTTGGCCGCAGGATCGTGATCGATCACATTGGTCACGTCTTCACGAATTAACGACAGCAGATGCGGCATGAATCAGGCGGGTGGCAGGGTCACCGTCGGGATTTGCAGCGCCTTGTCCCGCAGTTCCTGAAACAGAATACTGCTGAGATAGCGCTCGCCAAACGACGGTATGATCACCACTACCAGCTTCCCGGCATTTTCCGGCCTTTGCGCCACGCGCAACGCCGCCACCACCGCGGCTCCGGAGGAGATACCCACCAGCAAGCCTTCTTCGAGCGGCAGTCGCCGCGCCATGGCTATGGCTTCATCGTTGGTCACCGTGATGATTTCGTCGATGTAGTCGGTGCGAAGAATGCTGGGCACGAACCCGGCACCAATTCCCTGTATTTTATGTGGAGCAGGCTTGCCCCCCGACAGCACAGCGCTGTCCACAGGCTCGACGGCCACAGCCTTGAATGATGGCTTCTTCGGCTTGATGTATTGGCAGACACCGGTGAGCGTTCCGCCGGTTCCGACACCAGAGATCAGAATATCGACGCGCCCGTCGGTGTCGTTCCAGATTTCCGGCCCGGTAGTTTCGAAGTGAATCTTCGGATTGGCCGGATTATCGAACTGCTGCAGCATATACGCGTTGGGCGTCGCGGCCAGAATCTCTTCCGCCTTGAGAATCGCGCCCTTCATGCCTCGCGGTCCGGGCGTCAGCACGATCTCTGCTCCCAGAGCGAGCAGCAGCACGCGCCGTTCCTGGCTCATGGTTTCAGGCATGGTCAGAATCAGCTTATAGCCCTTCACGGCAGCGACGAATGCCAGCCCGATGCCGGTATTTCCGCTCGTCGGTTCGATCAGCACCGTCTTGCCCGGCTGAATTTTCCCCGCGCGTTCGGCCTCGTTGATCATGCTTACACCGATGCGGTCTTTCACGCTGGCCAGCGGATTCTGGCTCTCCAGTTTCGCCACCACTTCCGCCACGCAACCCGCCGTGACTTTATTCAGGCGCACCAGCGGTGTGTTCCCAATCAATTCCGTAACGTCCTTCGCAATTTTCATAGAGTTCATCCAAACCCTTCCAATTCAACCGGAAGGATCTTGTCCCCAAGTTGTTTTCTGCCCCGTGACATCACCAAACTACTGGACGACGCGCTGCGAAACAAGCTCAAAGCGCCCGCAACATCGACAGGAGACGAACATAACAACAAAACGCCGTTCAGTTTGATGCCTGACAAAAACACCTTTACAGTGCGTCTATCTTCTTTAAAATAAATGACTTACTCGATAATCTATCTAATTATCAAATCAAAACAATTATGACTTGTTTTCGTATGGGGAAAGGTGTTAGTGTGTGCGGCCTATCAGGGTCTTTTGCAATAAAAGAAGCGGTATCGGCAGGATTTTAGCAGCTTGCAGGACAAGTGTTCTTTCCAGGAGGGCAGTATCATGCGCGTTCGTCATCAGGTTTGTTCTGTCTTTGCAACTTTCGTTCTGTGCTTAAGTGTGCTCGCACTGAGTAGTGCGACGATGTGGGGTCAGTCGACCGACAGCGGTACGGTCGTCGGCACGATCACTGATGCCTCTGGCGCCATGGTAGCCGGTGCTACGGTGAAGCTCACCGACACCGCTACGGCTAGATCACAAACCACCGTGACCAACGACACTGGACGGTATACTTTTGCGACTGTCACTCCAGGCGTCTATAACCTTTCCGTCTCCAAAACTGGGTTTGCCACCACGAAGGCAGACCACCAGGAAGTAACGGTCGGAAGCACTCGGACCGTTAACTTAGCTCTGCAGGTTGGCGCTGCGAACGTAGTGGTGGAAGTGACGGCCGCCGGCAACGAGTTGCAAACCACGGATGCCACCGTGGGGCAAACCATTACCGGTATCGCTTTGGATTCCTTGCCCGGACTGGGGCGCGACGTTAGCACCTTCGTTACCCTGCAGCCGGGAGTTGCTCCCGACGGTAGCGTCGCCGGCGCCAACCAGGATCAGAACTCCTTTCAGCTGGATGGCGGCAACAACTCCAGCGATATGGACGGCACGCAGAACACCTACACAGCAAGCTTTGCGAGTGACCCGACCGGAGGCCTTGTAAACAACCAAGTCACAGGGACGGCTCCCGGCGGCAGCCCGGGCGGTGGTGGCCCCACGGGCGTGATGCCGACACCAGCCGACAGCATTGAGGAATTCAGAGTCGGCACCAATAACCAAACTGCTGACTTCAATAGCTCCGCCGGCGCGCAAGTCCGGTTGGTCACCAAGCGCGGAACGAATCAGTGGCACGGTAGTGGCTATGAGTACTACCTCGACAACAACTGGGCAGCGAACACCTTCGACAATAATTTTTCCCAGACTAAGAGACCCAGTTACCATTACAGCCGCTTTGGCTTCTCTGTCGGCGGCCCCGTAATTCCAAAAGAGATTCTCGGCGGGAAGACGTTCTTCTTTGCCAATTACGAGGGCTTCCGCTGGCCGAACTCTGCCACGACCACAAGAGCAACCCCATCGGCTGATATGCGATTGGGGCTGCTGACGTCCGGTGGCGTGACCTACAACCTGAACCCATACCCAGTAACGTCAGCCGGCGGCACGGTCTACAAGGCTGATGCCGGCTGCTCCTCGGATCTTACCGATTTTCCGTCAGGGTTCTGCGATCCCCAACGGCTCGGAATCAGTCCCACGGTTCAAGCGTTGTGGCAGTTCATGCCGGCCTCAAACCAAGGAACGTCATGCCTCGGTTTGAGCCGTTGCGATGGCGTGAATGTACAGGCATTCCGGGCTAACTATCCCGTTCTGTGGAAGGACAATTTTGCCGTCCTCCGCTTGGACCATGACTTTGGCCCCAAGTGGCACTTCTACACTACCTACCGCTACTATCACCAGCAGCGCGCTACCAGTAATCAGATCGACATCGGCGGCTTTTTCCCTGGGGATAAGATCGGCGTTCCCGCCTCGGTTGCCTCTCGCCCCTCGCATCCTTGGTATCTCACCGCCAGCGTGAGCACCAACATCACCACCAACCTGACCAATGACTTCCACTATAGCTTCCTGCGTAACTACTGGCAGCGCTCTTCCAAAGCACAACCACCGCAAGTATCGGGTTTGGGCGGAGCGCTGGAGCCCGAGGGCGAAAGTTCCACCAACGTTCTGTCGCCATTCAACCTGGACACCCAGAATGTGCGCACACGTTTCTGGGACGGTCTGGACCACATGATCCGCGACGACGTTTCCTGGCTCAAAGGCACACATTACTTCACGTTCGGCGGGCTCTATCAGCACAACTGGAACTATCACCAGCGCACCGACAACGGCGGCGGCATCAACTATCAGCCTGTCTATTGGCTCGGCTCTAGCGTCGGAAGCACCAACGGCATGGACATGACGGGCTTTGAGCCGACCGGCGCCAGTTCTAAGTGGGTTCGTGATTACGGGATCGTGCTGGGTGTTCCCGGCGTCACTCAAATCGCCTACACTCGAACCGGTTCAAATCTCACGCTGAACCCGCCGAATACACCCGCGTTTGATCAAAGCACCATCCCCTTCTACAACCTGTATGTCAACGATTCCTGGCGCCTCAAGCCGACCTTCACGCTTAGCTACGGTTTGGGTTGGGCATTGGAAATGCCTCCGACCGAGGCGGCCGGAAAACAGGTAGCACTGGTGGACCCAAATAACAAGCTCCTCGACATCCAGCAATATCTGAATGCGCGCTCGAGTGCCGCGCTCAGCGGCCAGGTTTACAATCCACTTCTTGGCTTTAACCTGATCGGCAACGTGGCCGGTAAACCCCGCCTCTACAATCCTTACTACAAATCCTTCAGCCCCCGCATCGCTGTTGCCTGGAACCCGCACTTCGACACTGATTCTATGATGGGCAAGGTCTTTGGGCGCGACAACAGCGTCCTCCGCGGCGGATACAGCGTTCTCTACGGTCGCCTGAACGGTGTGGACTTGGTTCTAGTACCCCTGTTAGGTACGGGTCTTATCCAAGCGGTTCAGTGCGTCGGCCCGCTGAACGCATCCGCGGCCGCGGCTGCGGGTAGTAGTTGTGCAAACGGCCCATCGACCCCGGGCACTTCCTTCCGCATTGGTCCCACCAGTGGAGGTTTTGGCGGCTTAGTCGCGCCACTTCCAGTTGCCAGTCAGACCCTGCCGCAGCCAGACATTCCCGGTATTAATGCCATTGCTGCTGGCGCTGGGGAAGGTATCGATCCGAACTTCCGGCCGAGCATGAACCAACAGTACGACCTGACCCTGCAGCGACAGATCAACAAGCAGATGTCGATCGAGGTAGGCTACATTGGGCGCCACATGACGCACGAATTCCAGCCTATCCAAATCAACGCCGTCCCCTACATGATGACCCTTGGTGGCCAGCGATTCGACAAGGCCTACGGCCAGATGGTCCTGCAATACTGCGGAGGAAACGCTGGAATGGCAGGGGGAAATTGCGCTGGTAATCTTTCCGCAGTGACCGCTCAACCGTTCTTTGAAACGGCCTTGGCAGGCACTGGCTACTGCAAGGGATTCGCGAACTGCACTCAAGCGGTGGCATCGAATGAGGGCAATAGCGGCACGGGGAACATCGGCGTTGCCAACGTTTGGAGCCTATGGAGTGACCTCGATAGTGGCGGGTTCAATTTCCCGCGCTCGATGATGAACACAGCCATTCCCGGCTCTGCCTTCGGGGCGAGTGGTCAGTTAAGTTCCGGCGTCGGCGCGAACACCAGCTTCGGCTACGGAAACTACAACGCTATGTTCGTGTCCTACAAAATGTCGGCATGGCATGGACTCTCGCTGCAGTCCAACTTCACGTGGTCCAAAGCGTTGGGCACAGGATCGCAAGTGCAGGCCACTAGCCAGTACTCGATCAACGATCCTTTCTACTACGGCAGAAGTTACGGTTTGCAGCCCTGGGATCGTAAAGTCCTGTTCAACGTGTGGTTTACCTACCAACCGCCGGTCTTCCAGGGCCAGCATGGGGTGCTTGGGCGCGTGTTGGGAGGTTGGACCTTTGCGCCAATTCTTGACGTCGGCAGCGGCTTGCCTCAGGCGGTTTATCCCTCAAGTTGGAACGCCGACGGACAAAATTATGGGGGCGGCCAGTCCTTCGGCGCATCGGATGCCACAAACTTCGGCTCCTATGAAAACGCTATTAACATGTGCGGCGGTTCCTTCAGCAGTTCGCGACACAACGTTTCGCTGACATCGTTGAATGACCCGAATCAGAACCCAAATGGCTACGCAACAAATGGTTACGGGCCTACCTTGTACGGAGATGGGGCGGCACTCAACAAGGTCTACAACTGCTTCCGCAATCCCATCCTCGGCATCGACAACGGTCACAATGGCGGTCCTGGCAACTTCCGCGGCCAACCCTTCTGGAACGTGGACTTCAGTCTCAAGAAGAACCTCTTGGTGACCGAGCGTTTCAGCGCGGAGTTCGGTGCTGTCTTCACGAACGTTTTCAACCACAACCAATTGTTCGATCCCACCAACGCTCTCGGCGATCAGGGGGACTTTGGCGCGCTTGAAGGCGAAGTCAACAACCCGCGGAAAATAGAGGTTGCTGTGCGCATCCGCTTCTAGTCCATTAAACTAGAAGGCGCCAGCCTGTTTGGCGCCTTCCTCGAATCAAAGGCCGCGCCAAATAGCGCGGCCTTAACTTTTCCCACGAAAGCCCACGTCGCTTGATCCTTGCGCCATCCGAAAAGTATGAGGAACTTCCAGCGTCCGCCTAGCGGTGCGTCAGCCCGTAGCTCACCGCCCCAGCGGAACTCCCGATGTTCACCAGCGAGACCATCCGCTCCAGCTTGTGGTGGCCGGTTTTGTGAAAGAAGTAGCTCAGGCCAATCCCGCCCGCGGTTTCCCCGATAAAGTTTGCGGCCAGCCCCGCGGTGGATCGGCCGAACATGCGCACCACGGGATTCAGTTCGCGCCCTCCGCTTTGCAGGTTCGCGCGAGTCACCGCAAAGTCGGCCGCGCTCAGAGCTGCTGACGCTGAGAACAACGCGACATTCTGTTTGTCCCAGAGCCTGTGCTCGCTCTGTGCGGGCGCAGCCGGTTGAATGACCGGCGTTGCCGCCGCAACCGGTGGGCTGGCTGCGTTCAGTGACGCATAAGTAGGCGCGTCGGAGAGCGCGCCCGCAGTTGGCCCCTGCGCCAATAGAGCGGGACAAGAAACGCCGCACACGACGATGGCGGCGGCGATGAATTGAAGATATTCAGGCAGGCTGCGGGAAGTCATAAGTGCTCGCCGAGTCCGGCGTAGCATCCAGGTAGGCGCAACTGGGCATCCACGCACCGAACATTAGAATTGCGGCAAGCTATTCGGAATCAGCTATTTGAGTTGTGTCTCGACCTAAAATCGAAGGTAACTGTGCAGTCTTTTGCAGGTCCGCGCTTCGTCTTTACCCACGAAAACCGTGCCCGTCACGGGATTCGGCGATTGACCGTCTGCTGCGGCCTTTACTTCCTATATATGACGCCGCCCTTCATCACGAAGCTAACTTTCTGCAGTACTTCGATATTCTGCAGCGGATCTCCCGGCACCGCGATCACATCCGCCAGATAGCCAGCCTCGAGCGCCCCGATCTGTCCGTCCCACCCGAGCAGCTTCGCCCCATTGAGCAGGTCCGCCTGTAGCACCGCCAGCGGCGGCACGCCGTATTTCACCATCAGCACAAATTCGCGCGCCTGCGTGCCATGCGGAAAGGGCCCAACATCCGATCCGACTGCCATCGGCACTCCGGCCTCGACCTGCTTCTTGAATTCCTGCACTTTCACATCGAGCATCTGGTGCTCGTGCGCGCTATGTTCTGCTGTAGCCGCGTGCTCTGCGAAGTATTCGAAGATCGTAAACGTGGGCACAGCGAAGATCTGCTTCTCCTTCATCAGCCGCATCGTCTCGTCGCCGAGCTGATTGGCGTGATCAATGGAAGCTACTCCGGCCTGCGCGGCGAACAGTGCCCCCGGCTCTCCGGTGGCATGCACCGCCACACGTTTGCCCACGCGCGCCGCTTCCTTCACCGCAGCTTCCAGTTGCGCTTCCGTGTACTGATAGACGGTCAAGAACTTGCCATCTTTAACCGAGTCCGGCCCGGTTTCATAAATCTTGATGAAGTCCGCGCCTTCCTTGAACTGTTGCCGCATGACGGCAACGAGTTCGTCCGCACTGTTAGCATAGGTGGCATTGGGCAGAACGTGCTGCTCCGGGTTGTACCCAATCGCGTCCTCGTGCCCGCCGAGAATGTTGATGGCATTCCCGCTGATGCGTAGCCGCGGCCCGGGAATGCGGCCTTCGTCGATGGCATTGCGCACCGCCGAATCGGCGGAACCCGCGCCCTCGGTACCCATGTCGCGCTCGGCGGTGAAGCCCGCCATCAGATCATCTCGCGCCGCCAGCGTTGCCGTAATCGTCCGCTGCGGGACGGATTCCTGCACGGTCTGCAGATCCTCGGCGCCGGGATGTAGAAAAAGATGTATGTGCGCGTCAATCAACCCGGGCAGAAGAGTGCGATCTCCTAAGTCGATGACTTCCGCACCAGCCGGACGCTTGACGGAGGTGCCAACCTCGACAATGCGCTCGCCTTGAATGAGAAGCTCGCCTGGCTGGAGCATGTGCCCCTTCTTAACATCGAGCAACCGCGCGGCGTGCAGAACAATCGCGTGTGTAGCCGCAGATTGAGATTGGCCAGCGGCGAAAGCTGAGGACGCCATCCAGAACAGCACAACTGCTGCGCTAACAAACTTGGGGGTGCTCATATGGCCCGCGATAGTACCACCGGGAATCGCTCCGATGCCAGACCGCTCTTGCCCATTCCGTGATTTCGATCACAACGGCTGGTGCCAGTCATCACGACACGATCCACCCGGGAAAGGCGAAGCTAGCAGGAGCCATGAATGAGTTCGCGGTGCTCACAAATCGCAAGCGTACGCTCATCGCACTCGTGCATTCCGTGGTCTTCCTGGGTATTGCGTTGCATGGTTTTGCGTCGCCGAAAGCGGCCGTCGTGTTTCACGGTTCTGGAGCTGCGTTCGGGATAACGCTGATGGCGATCTACCTGACGGTAGCGTCTATTCTGTCCTGGCTGGTGACCATTTCCCGCTGTGCGAAAGAGCGTCTGTATTTTGCTCTTTGCGCGAGCAGCGCAACATTTGGCCTGCTTCGCACCGTCTTCGGAGACGTGGGGTTGCCCGCTGCCCAGTATTTGCGGGTAGCCATGTTGACTTCCGCGGTCGCGGTGGGCGCCCGGATTCTCCGCTCCTTCTTGCGACCCATGCCGGAAAACGCCTTGCCAGATTGAGATCTCCCGAAAATAAGAATGCCGCCCGGGATCGATCCCGGGCGGCAAGTAGGAGGCACGGGGCGAGGCCCATCCTCGACCTATTTACGAAAGGAAGAACTCTTTGGTCAGCGTAGCCCAGTCCTCTTCGGGCAGATGCGCTGTGAGATCGTCGACTGCCACGCCGCCATCCTGCGCCAGAGCAGAGGCCATCGCGATCGGCATTCTCTTCCGCAGCCGCAGCGCAGACGACTCCGTCCACAGCCGCGCCAGTTCTCCGCCCAGCAGGTTGCGGAAGTTGATCTTGGCATCGGGCGCCTGAACAGTCAGCAGCCAGCCGTCGCCGTAAGGATCCTTGCGCGCCAGTTCTGGATCCTTCATGACCGCTTCGTTGATATCAGTGACGGTGCCCTCGATCGGCGAAACCATGTCCACCGATTTGCCGTCGCGGAAGATCGTCCAAATCTTCTGCCCCTGGCGGACCCAGCGCCCGCGTTGCGGAAGAGTGATGCTCTCGATCTTGCCGATCAACTTCGAGGCGAAATCATCCATCCCCACGCGCACCAGATCGCGGCTTTCACTTAGCGCCCAGGTGTGACCGCCGTGATAGCGCAGATTCTCAGGAACCTGAAAGCCGGCGACCCTCGAGGGAACCACGCGCGCCGCAACCTCAGGACGAGCGCTTTGCTGAACTGGCTGTTTCGCCAGTTGTTTCTGACCACGCGCATAATCGACCAGTAGAAAGATTGCGAATGTAAGCAATACCATGATGACTGTCATAACCCACCTCGCCCGGAGTGCCTTTTGGTTTCTCGGTCACTCGCTGCCTTTTCTAAGGCAATCGCCACGCCAAACCTTGCAGATGCGCAAAATGAGCGGGACTGCGTCTACATCCCTCGCATTGTTAATGAGTTAGCAGGAACACAGCTACGTCTGGTAAGGGCCATGCGAGAAAATGCATCAGTGCCTGCGATGAAGATCACAACATGTGATGAGCCGGTTGAGGCCAGTTGAATCGAGCCATTTGCAGCGAACGCCATAATCCATCAACAACTTGACGCCTAGCCTGCCCGCTGATGCGATTCGCAACTGCCTTTGATGCGAATAACTACGGGAAAGCGCCTTGCCCGACGCTGCAAAACCCTATTGACCACCATCACGTGCAAAAGTGATGCGGGTCACGGCTTGGAAGCTCCTAATTGTTGAAACTTCTAGCTGTCTGAAGCTGCTGAGTTTCGCGACAGCCTTGCGCTGATGAGGTAAGCAGCTTGCACTCGGTTCGATTCCGTCGAGGTTACGCCGGTAATCGCCCCTTCTTTCCTCATCCAGCTCAGGCGCTAGTCGAATGCATTTCCGGAGGGCCCTGTCCGCCTTGCAGAGGCAGTGCCCGGAGAACGAATTCATGAGCAAAGCACTCTTATATGACTCCACCGTCTGTATCGGCTGCAAGCAGTGTGAACAGGCCTGCGCCACCCAGAACAAGCTCCCCTACGATGATGGCATCGCGGCCGAAGAGCTGCAGTCTGAGCACAAACTGACGGCGGTCCTTACCCGCGGCGACAAGTTCATGCGGCGGTTATGCATGAACTGCCAGGATCCCTCGTGTGCCTCGGTTTGCCCCGTCGGCGCGCTCCAGAAAACCGCAATCGGGCCGGTCACCTATGACCCTAGCAAGTGCATGGGTTGCCGCTACTGCATGGTCGCGTGTCCGTTCAGCGTGCCCAAGTACGAATGGAGCAAGCTGTTCCCCAAGGTGCAGAAATGCACTATGTGCCCGAACCGCGTTTCCCAGGGGAAGCAGACCGCGTGCGCCGAAATCTGCCCCACCGGAGCCACCAAGTTCGGCGAGCGCGACGAATTGGTCGCCGAGGCTCAGCAACGCATCCGCGAGAATCCCGGCAAGTATGTGAACCACATCTACGGATTGGAAGAAGTAGGAGGCACCTCGGTGCTCCTGCTTTCCGCTGTTCCTTTTGAGACTTTCGGCTATCGCACTGGCCTGTCCAAAGATCCGATGCCCATGCTGACGTACCGAGTCCTCTCCCACATTCCCGACTTCGTTCCGCTGGGTGGGATGGTTCTGGGCGGCGTCTGGTGGATCACGCATCGCCGCGAAGAAGTCGCGCTTGCCGAGGGACGCAACCCTGCCGCCGACAAGAAGAACGGGAGGAAATCATAATGGCCCGCCCCACGACGTTCCGCTTCACTTTCTGGAAGCTTGTCTTCCTTTTCCTGATGGCCGCCGGGCTCTACGCCACCTTCATCCGCTTCACGCGAGGACTCGGCGCCTCAACTCACCTCAGTGATCAATTCCCCTGGGGCATCTGGATCAGCTTCGACGTTCTCTGCGGCGTGATGTTAGCAGCCGGCGGGTTCACGCTGACCGCCGCCGTTCACATTCTCAACATCAAGCGGATGCACTCGATTATCCGCCCCACGATCCTAACCGCGTTTCTTGGATACATTCTCGTCTGCGCAGCCCTGATGTTCGACCTGGGCAAGCCCTACAACATCTGGCATCCGCTCATCATGAGGAATCCGCACTCGGTCATGTTCGAAGTGGCGTACTGCGTAATGCTCTACACCACCGTGCTAGCGCTCGAGTTCTCGCCCATCGTGCTGGAGCGCTTCAACCTGCAGAAGCCATTAAAAGTCGTACGCGCCGTTCTGATTCCACTCGTGATCCTGGGCGTGCTTCTCTCGACGCTACATCAGTCTTCTCTCGGTACGCTATATCTGATCGTTCCAGAAAAGCTCCATCCTTTCTGGTATAGCCCGCTGCTGCCGGTGTTCTTCTTCCTTTCGGCGATCGCCGTGGGACTGGCCATGACCATTTTCGAGTCGTCCCTGAGTTCCAGGCATTTCGGCCTGCAACTGGAACTGCCCGTCCTGCAGGAACTTGGCCGCGTTCTGGTGGTGGTGCTTGGAATCTATGGCATTCTTCGTTTCGAGGACCTCGCCAACCGCGGCGCTCTCCGGCTGGCGTTACGTCCCGGATACGAGATGTACCTGTTCTGGCTCGAGATGTCGCTTGCCATTTTTCTTCCCTTGCTTTTGTTGCTGCAGCCGAAGGTGCGATCCAGCCCGACGGGGCTCTACTGGTCCGCGGTGCTCGTCGTTCTCGGCTTCATCACCAACCGGATGAACGTCAGCATCACCGGCTTCGAGGGATCGACCGGTGTTCGCTATTTTCCCAAGTGGAGCGAGTTGGCCGTAACCGGCATGATCATCGGCGCAGGCTTCGCTCTCTTTGGACTCGCGGTGAAGTACTTGCCTATCTTCCCCAAGGAACACCTCGTACAGGAACCGGTGGCCGAGCTCGAGAGCGAGAGCGAGATGCCCGCCGTTTCCGCGGTACCCGAGCATGCCGGAGATTGAACCCACTCGCGGCCGTTGGATACGTCTGAGGCCGACCCTCAGCACCAAGCTGAACATTCTTCTGCTCGGCGCGATGGTGGTGATTTTCGCGCTGCTGGGCTATCTCAATGTCCGCCTGCACCGCCAGCACCTAGAGCAAAACACGCTGCTCAGCGCCGAGCGGGTCAGCGACATCATCAAGCACAGCACGACCGACTACATGCTGCGCAACGACCAGGAGGGACTCTACCACTCCATTCAGACCATGGCCAGCGAGCCCGGCATGGAGAAGATCCGCATCTTCGATAAAGAGGGCAGAATCACCTACACCACGAATGCCGCCGAACTAAACCACGTGGTGGATAAGACCGCGGAAGCCTGCTATGCCTGCCATGCCAAGTCACAGCCGCTGACGCGCTTAAATCGTCCCGACCGCTTCCGCATCTACCGCAATGCCGCGGGCGGACGCGTGCTGGGCATCATTACTCCGATCGAAAATCAGCCGACTTGCTCTAACGCCGCCTGCCACGCGCATCCGGCCGAGCAGCAGATTCTCGGCGTCATCGACACCAACCTGTCGCTTACCCGGGCCGACGTGCAACTCGCCGAAGGCAGCCGTCGCATGATCGTCTACACCGGCTGCGCCCTGTTGCTGATCGCCTTCTTGAGCTGGTTCTTTGTCTGGCGTGTTGTGAGTGTTCCCGTCCAAGCGCTGGAGCGCGGCACCGAACGCCTCGCTGCCGGCGACCTTGGCTACCAGATCGACGTGCACTCGGACGACGAAATCGGCCAGCTTGCCCATTCGTTTAACGGCATGAGCCTGCAGTTGCAGGCCGAACACAACCAGAATCTGGCCTGGACTCGCACCCTCGAGGAGCGCGTGGAACAGAAAACGCGCGAGCTGAAGCGCGCCCACGAGCATGCCCTACATACCGAGAAGATGGCCTCGATCGGCAAGATGGCAGCCGTGCTCGCGCATGAAATCAACAACCCACTCTCCGGCATCCTTACCTACGCCAAGCTGCTGCGAAAGTGGATCGATCGTCAGGAGAAAGATCGCCCGGAAACAGAGCATCCGGAGAAGAACTCGGACGGCCGCAACCGCCATCAAGAGATCTGTGACTCTCTCGATCTCATCGCCAGCGAGAGCCGCCGCTGCGGCGACCTGGTCAAGAACCTGCTCACGTTCTCACGCACGACGCCCATGAATCTGCAGCCCACGAACCTGAACCAGGTCATCGAACGCTCCCTGCGCCTGGTGCAACATCAACTGGATCTGGCCAGCATTCAAGTACAACCGCAACTTGATCCCGACCTTCCACAGATCCTGTGCGACGCGGCGCAGATTGAGCAGGTAATCCTTGCCCTGGTGATGAACGCCATGGATGCGCTGCCGCAGGGGGGCAACGTCTGGATCGTAACCAGTTTCAGCCGCGAACAAACCTGCGTCCGCATTGTGGTGCGCGACGACGGCATGGGCATTCCACCCGATATCCTTTCCCGCTTGTTTGAGCCGTTTCTCACCACCAAAGAGACCGGACGCGGCGTCGGGCTCGGCCTCGCTATCAGCCGCAGCATCCTCGAGCGGCACAGCGGAAGCATCGAGGTGGAGTCCGAAGTCGGCCGTGGCACCACTTTTACCGTAAGTCTGCCGTGGGAGGCCGACGCGACCAAGGCCGGTCCCTCACACGAAGTTGTCGTTACTGCCGGGAGGTGATTCACTTGGAGACACAAGGCAAGCTACTGATCGTTGACGATGAACTCAGCGTCCGCGACTCTCTTGGAAAGTGGTTCCGCGAAGAAGGATACGAAATCGGAACCGCCGAAAGCGCCAGCGAAGCCCTTACCCGCATGGCCGAGAACAAATGGGACCTCGCCCTGCTCGACATCAAGATGCGCGGCACCGACGGCATCGAGCTGCAGCGCCGCCTCCACGAGATGGACCCAGACCTCGTCGTGATCATGATGACCGGCTACGCCTCGGTCGAAACCGCCGTCACCGCGCTGAAAAACGGCGCCTACGACTATGTGAGCAAGCCACTCGATCCCGACGAAATCGCTCACCTGGTGAAGAAAGCGCTGGCTCACCGCCGGGCCGAGCAGGAAAACATCCGTCTGCGGGAAACGGTGGCCGAAGCGACCAGCCCCGGCGATCTCGTAGGACAGAGTCCCGCGATGCGCAAGGTCCTTGAGGCCATCGAGACCGTTGCTCCAACCGACGCGAACGTCCTGATCACTGGCGAGAGCGGCACGGGCAAAGAACTCGTGGTACGCGCCATTCACGCCGCCAGCATGCGGCGGTTCCATCCCCTGGTCGTGATTCACTGTGGAGCGCTGACCGAGACTCTTCTCGAAAGCGAGCTTTTTGGCCATGAAAAAGGGGCGTTTACGGGCGCGCAGTTTCGCAAGAAGGGCAAATTCGAAATCGCCGAGGGGGGCACCGTATTCCTCGACGAGATCGGCGACATCAGCCTGAAGACTCAGACCGACCTGCTGCGTGTCCTGCAGGAGCGGGAGATTACCCGCGTCGGCGGCAACCAGGTGATTAAAGTCGACTTCCGCTGCGTGGCCGCTACCAACAAGAATCTCGAGCAACTGATCGAAGACGGCGCATTTCGCCCCGATCTCTTCTACCGGCTCAACGTCTTTCATATCGAACTTCCGCCGCTCCGCGACCGCCGGGAAGACATCCCGCTCCTGGTGGAACACTTCGTGCGGAAATTTTCCCTGGCCATGAACAGGCAAGTCACACGAATCTCGCGGACCGCGATGATTCAATTGCAGCAGCAGCCGTGGGTGGGCAACGTCCGAGAGTTGGAAAATGCGGTCGAGCGCGCCATGGTTGTGGCCCAGGAGCCTGAGCTGCGCGAACAGGACTTCATCTTCAAGCCGCAGTCCCCCCCGGCGTCGGGCAGATCTTTGGACGAAATCGAGCGCGCCCACATCCTGCGCACTCTCGAGGAATGCAACGGAAACCAGAGCCGGGCCGCCGAGGTTCTGGGCATTGACCGGGTCACGCTCCATCACAAGCTGAAGCGCTACGGCTGGACGCGCACGCCGGTGGAAACGCGATGAAGCAATTATTAAATCGGGTAATTGAGTAATTGAAACCGAGATCCCTATTCGCTAGCAAATTAGTCTTCTGGTAGTGGGTTAGTTTGGTGTCTTAAGAAGGCGTCATCCCGAAGCCCGGCGCAGTTCAGCGGGGCGAGGGATCTCCCTTGCGAGCACTGCAGATGAGCGCGAGATCTCTTCGGCTTCGCTCAGGGCGGGCACTTCGCTCCGCCTGAAGAACAGCTCCGTTTAGGATGACCGGCGTGCGGAACGGATTCTGTGAAGATTCAAACTGTGCCAGTACCAATTTTCTAGACGAATTCTGGTTCGCCATGAATCTCGTGCACCTGCTGCCGGTGGGAAAATTAGAGTCCTCGCTCCTTGAGGACTTGTGCCGAAGTATCCCCAGGTGTCTTGGAGTGCGCTGCGAGATCGTCCCCGTCGAACTCGATCCCGCCCCCGCGTACCACATTGAGCGCCAGCAATATCATTCTTCTGAACTTCTGCAACGCATGCAGTCCCTGGCGGGCTCAGATCACTGGCGCCTGGTTGGCATCACGGCCGTTGACCTTTACATCCCCATCCTGAAATACGTTTTCGGCGAAGCACAAATGGGAGGCCCCTGCGCCCTCGTCTCCTTCCACCGTCTGCGCCAGGAGTTCTACGGCCTCGACCGCGATGACGCTCTGCTCAACCAGCGCCTGCTCAAAGAGGCCGTCCACGAGCTCGGCCACACCTTCCATCTTCATCACTGCCAGGACTACCGCTGTGCCATGGCCTCAGCCCACGCGGTGGAATGGATCGACCTGCGCGAAGGTTCCTTCTGCGAGTCCTGCCGGTCGCAGGTGGAGTCGAGCATTCTTTCCGCCCGGTGATACGGGACGGCGAAAACACCTCTTTCCGTAGTACACTTTCCGCCATGATGCCAAGACGCACCCCAGCAAACATTTTCTTCCTCATCCTCGCCATCGGCGGTTTCCTTCTCGCCCAGTCTGCAAAACACAATTCCGGAGTTCAACAACAGCCCTTCGGCACCCAGGGCGGGAGGCCCGTCACCTTGTACACGCTCACCAATTCTCACGGCGTTGAAATCCGTGCCATGAATTATGGCGGTATTATCCTTTCGATCCGCATTCCCGACCGCAAGGGTCAACTCGGCGACATCGTCCTGGGCCACGAAAAGCTCGAGGGCTACATCCCCAATCCGCCGTACTTTGGCGCCATCGTCGGACGCTACGCCAACCGCATCGCTAACGGAACGTTCACGCTCGACGGCAAGACCTACACTCTGCCCAAGAACGACGGGCCCAACACGCTGCATGGCGGCGTCGACAAAACTTTCAATAAAGTGGTCTGGGACGGTGAGCCTCTGAAGGGCAAGACGGGCGTGGCGTTCAGCTACCTCAGTAAAGACGGTGAAGAAGGATTCCCCGGCAACCTCAAGGTCAAGGTCACCTACACGTTGACCGACGACAACGCTCTCGTCATCGATTACGAAGCCTCCACTGATAAAGCCACGCCCCTCAATGTGAGCCAGCACAGCTATTTCAACCTCGCGGGCGAAGGCACCAGCGACATTCTGAATCACGAAATCATGATCAATGCCGACCGCTTTACCCCGGTCGATAAGAACCTCATCCCCACGGGCGAACTCCGCCCGGTCAAGGGCACGCCTTTCGACTTCACGACGCCCACCAAAATCGGCGCCCGCATCGACGACACCTACGAGCAGTTGGTCCTCGGCCACGGCTACGACCACAACTGGGTCCTCAACCGCAAAGGCGACGGCCTATCCCTGGCCGCGCGAGTTTACGAACCCACCAGCGGACGCGTGCTGGAAGTCTCGACCACGCAGCCCGGAGTGCAGTTCTATACGGGAAATTTCCTCGACGGCACCATCACCGGAAAGCAAGGCCACGTCTACAAGCACCGCTACGGCTTCTGCCTGGAGACACAGCACTATCCGGATTCGCCGAACCATCCCGATTTCCCGACGACGGTTCTGAAGCCCGGCGAAACGTTCCGCTCGAAGACGGTGTTCAAGTTCTCGACGAAGTAGATTGAACTTTCTGCAAATCGGAGCCTCTGAGCTATTTGTGGCAAGACCGTAGAGCGTGCGGCGGATTGCGAAAAGACGGATGAAAGCAAATAAGATCCTGCTGCTCGTGATTGGACTGGGCGCCTGCATCCGCATGCACGGCCAATCCGGCTCCGGCTCCGAATATCCGCGAACGCCGTGGGGGGGCTATCCCTATCCCGCATCCTACGACGCCGAGATCGCCGATCCCGACGTTCACCGCGTCCTGTTTGAAAACGAGAAGATCATGTTCCTGGAGGTATCGAACCCACCGGGACTCGACGTTAGAATGCACGGTCATCCGTACCCGTCAGTGTTCGCCCGCGATACCGGGGGCGGCCCGGGTACCGCGGGTATTCCACTGGAAGACCGTCACCTCGACCCCACCAGCCCATTCGCCGGCAAAGGATGGAGCCAGGGACCCGCGCCTTCCGGCCGGCAGTTTCCTCGCTGCACAACGGCCCCACCCGAGGCGCCGCATAAGCCCATCAACCACGGTACGGTGCCGGTACATTTTTATCGTATCGAGTTCCGGCGGTTGGATGGCGAAGACTTTCGCACTCACTGGAAGGATTGGTATCCGTGGATGCTGGAGCCCGGCAAACCCGTGCCCGCCCTTCAGCCTGGATTAGCGCCGGGATCCAAACTGTCAGAAGGGTGGCTGTATCCGCTGGATTACGATTCCGCACTAGCCGCACCGAACAACTACCGTCTTCTGTACGAAGACGGGCACGTGCGTCTTCTCGAAGTCGCCGTCCGTCCCGGCGAGACCACGCCTGCGCACGGCAATCCGTATGCGTCCGTGCTGGCGTTCAATGCCGTGGTCCCCGATGATCGGGAAATTGTCGACACGATGCTAGACGCGAAGTTGCCGCTCAACGGGCAAGGAGCGGGGCACGCTGCTGCGCCGAGCGTTTTCAACATGAAGGTTCCAACTTGCACGACGGTCGCACCGCAGGCGCCCCATACGATCCGCAACAACAGCCAGATTCCTCTGCACTACTACCGCATTGAATTTAAGCGGGTAGACGGCGATAACTTCGAATCGCACTGGCGGGAGTGGTATCCGTGGATGAGGTACATGAAAAATATGCGCTAGCGGTGATTCCAACGCGCTCGGGATCAGTCGATAGTCTCACTCTCCTCCTAACTCTTCCAACAACCCCTTCTCCACTGCCCGGCAATGCTCGGCCTTCAGCTTCTTCCCGCCCGACGTCAGATAAAACGTATCAATCGCCATCTGCCCCTCGGTATCGATCAGCGCGATCTCAATATTGCATTCCTGATCTGACAGGCACGACGCAATTCGGTGCAGCAGCCGCGGACGATCCTGGGCAATCACCTGCACCAGCGTGCTCGTCGACGAGCATGAATCGTCGAACTCAATCTTCGTTTCCACTTTCACCTTGGCGATCGTACCCTTTTCCGATCGCTGGCGATCCCGCAACATCTTTTGCAGATCAGCCTGGCCCAGCAACACGTCGGTCACGCTGCGCCTGAATCGCTCCCACTCCGACAGATTCAGTTCCAGTGTGCGAAACCGGTCGGTAAAGTAAATCGTGTCGACGACCGTGCCCGCCTGATTGGAGAACGCGTTCGCCTTCACGATATTCATGCCCCACGCCGCCAGCACGCCCGCGAGCCTGGCGAACAGAAACGAACGATCCAGGGTCACCAGTGTCAGCTCATACCAATGTCGCCCGCGCTTCAGCTCCACCTGCACCGGATCGACGCCCAATTCGTCCGCCATCCCCATGTGCCGCATTACTTCCTCGGCGGTATGCACCAGCAGATATCTTTGCGGGAATCCTTCCAGGAATCCCTTGAACTTGCTGCTGGTCACCGGAGCCAGCGACCGCAACCGCGCCAGCTTTTCGTCATTCACGTCGGCGTGCACGCGCTGGTCGGCGCTGCGGTTCAAATAGTTTTCCGCACCAATGTAGAGCTGCCAAACGTTTTCCGCCTTCCACGGCGTCAACGCCTCCGGATTCACCGCCTTGATATCGGCGTAGGTCAACAGGGCAAGCATCTTCAAGCGCTCCGGCGTTCCCATCTTCTCGGCGAACGCCGCGACCGTGGCCGGATCGAAAATATCGCGCCGCATCGTCGCCGACATCTCCAGGTGGTTTGCGATCAAGAACAGTACCTCGGCCCGCTCTTTTGGATCCACGTCCAGACGATCCATCGCATGGTTCGCAACGTCCAGACTGGCCACCACGTGATTGCCGTTGGCCACGCCCTTGCCAGTGTCGTGCAGCAGCAGCGCCAGGTAGAGCAACTCAGGGTCTTCCAGCTCGCCGAGCAATGCCCCATACCGCTTGTCCCACTCCGACTGCGATTGCTTAAGCCGGTGCAAGCTTTCGATGGCTAGAAACGAATGCTCATCCACTGTGAAGCGATGATAAAAATCGCGCACCACCAGCGAGTCGATGAGCTTCAATTCCGGCAGCAGCAGGGTCAGCAACCGCAGGGAGTGCATGGCCCGCAGCGCGTCGGCGGCGTACGGCTGCAACAGAGTCTCCTGCAGGTACAACCACAATTCCGCGCCTCGCGGAGGCGTCACCGCTAATGCCGGGAGCGCCTGCTCGATGCGGTACTCCGTGGTCGCGCTCAGCTTCAGCCCGTGATGCGCCAGGAAATGGAACAGCCGGAGCAGCACCTCCGGGTCCTGCAACGCCGAAGGCTGCTGCAAGAAGATCAGCCCGTCCACTACCGAGAAATCCGCCGTCGTGAGCCGCGACCGCCAGCTCTGCACCTGCCGGTAGAGCGCCGACCACGCTTCTGGAATCTCCTCCAGCAGTTGCGTCACCGTGCGCTGCACCGCGCGCGCGTGCCCGAAGTAAATCCGCATCCAGTCTGCGGCCGAAAGCTCCACGGCGTCAGCGGCTCCAACTTTGGCTGCCGCCGCCGCGTCCTGCGCCTCCCAGCTGAGCGTGTTGTCATCCCGCCCATGGCGGAAGTGCAGAAAGCATCGCGCCGACATCAGAAAATCCAGTGCCGCCTCCAGTTGCTTGCGTACCGGAGCCCGCAGGGAACTCGCGTCCGGCCAGTCGTGCAATTTGTCGATCGCTGAAATCACCGCCAGCCAGAAGGCTACATTGCAATCACGCAGCCCGCCCGGAGCCTCCTTCAGATTCGGCTCCAGGTGATAAAGGGTCATCCCATGTTTGGAGTGTCGCTCGCGCGTAACCTCGGCCAGCCCCTGAAGCAGCGCCTTCGACTCCCGCATCACCAGCTTCGGGATCACCTTGTCATGGAGCCGGCGGAATAGATCGCGATCGCCCACCAGGTAGCGGCAGTCGAGCAGAGAAATCGTGAACTCGGTGTTGTTGGCGTCGTAGCGGTCGCACTCGGCCAGCGTGCGCGACGCCGGACTCAGCTTCAGCCGCAGATCCCATAACTCCTGCGAAAGGCGTCGCACGGGATCTCGGAAGGCTTGCTCAGCGTCGCGGTCGCCGAATAGAAACAGCAGATCGATGTCGGAGTAAGGGAACATCCACCCGCGCCCGAATCCGCCGGTCGCCACCAGAGAAAGGTTCGCCGGTCCCGAGCCGTCGGGGGACACAATGTCACGCCATAGCTTTAAGAGAATGTCTTCGATCAGCCGTGTGCGTTGCGCCACGGCCGCACGTCCATCGCCGGAGGATTCGAACGCCCCCTGAATGCGCGCCGACTCCTCGCTGAGGGAGCTCCGAAGTTCGTTGATCAATGGGGACGCCGCCATCATGAAAGGCTCAGGCGGATCGCTCCGCTCTACAACGCTCCCTCTCCGCGCTCGTCATTCCGTATGCGGATCGCTTCATCCACGCGCGATAGAAAAATCTTGCCATCGCCGATCTTCCCTGTTCGCGCCGCGCCCAGCACGACCTGCACAGCCTTCTCGACCATCGCGTCGGCCAGCACCATCTCGATCTTGGTCTTCGGAATCAGATCGACGCTGTACTCGCGGCCGCGATAGACCTCGGTATGCCCCTTCTGCCGCCCATGGCCTCTCACCTCGATCACCGTCATGCCCTCGACGCCGATTTCATGCAGCGCTGTCTTCACCGCGTCCAGCTTGGAGTTTTGAATGACCGCCTCAAGCTTCGTCATGATGTTTTCAAGTCCTGTTCCGAATTATTTACGCTGTCGTCGCGATGGCCACAACCAGCGTTCCCGCCAACCTACGCCGACGCCTCCCAATAATAGCCCTCTTCTCCGTGCTGGGAGAGATCCAGGCCTTGCACCTCTTCCTCCTCCGTAATTCGTAAACCGATCGTGACGTCTACGATCTTCAGGATCGCCAGTGTGCCCACGATGGCGAGGACCCAGGCGACGACAACCCCCACGCACTGATTCAGCAGTTGATGCGCATTGCCCTCGATCAAGCCCGAGGCCAGGGTATTTCCCTGCGCATCCTTAAATATGGGATTGACCGCGCTCACCGCGAACACACCTGTCAGCAGCGCTCCCAGCGTACCTCCCGCCCCATGCACGCCGAAGGCATCGAGCGAATCGTCGTAGCCGAACCTCGCCTTCACCTTGGCCACCATCCCATAGCAGAACACACCCGCGATCAACCCGATCACCAGGGCCGCCATCGGCTTCACGAATCCCGCGGCTGGAGTAATCGCCACCAACCCCGCCACCGCTCCCGAGATCCCTCCCAGCACACTGGGCTTTCCGTTGCGGATCCACTCCGCCCCTGCCCAACCCAGCGCAGCCGCGGCCGCCGCAAAGTGCGTCGCGACAAATGCGCTCGTCGCCAGACTGCCCGCCGCCAGCGCGCTTCCCGCATTGAATCCAAACCATCCCACCCACAGCATGCATGCGCCGATGAAGCTCAGCACGACACTATGCGGCGGCATCGACTCCTTGGGATACCCGACGCGCCTTCCCAGATAAAGCGCGCATACCAGTGCCGAAACTCCTGACGTGACATGCACCACGGTCCCACCCGCAAAATCCAGCGTCGGGAATCGCCCGCCCAGCGAGGCATTCAGCAGCCCGCCCTTGCCCCACACCATGTGCGCCATCGGGTCATAGACGATCACCGACCACAAAACCATGAACGCCAGCATGGCACTGAACTTCATGCGCTCGGCGAACGCGCCGGCAATCAGAGCCGGTGTGATGATGGCGAACATCAACTGATAGACCATAAAAGTCTGTTCCGGAATCGTCGCCGCATAATCCGCGTCCGGAGCCGCTCCCACGCCGCGCAGGAAAAGATTCTGCAGCCCCCCAATAAAACTATTGCCCGACCCAAACGACAAGCTGTAGCTGAACAGTCCCCATAGCACGGTGACGACCGCCATCATGGCGAAACTCTGCATCATGGTGCCGATCACGTTCTTCTTCCGCACCAGGCCGCCATAGAACAATGCCAGCCCCGGGCCGGTCATCATTAACACCAGGGCCGCGCTGGTCAGCATCCAGGCGTTGTCGGCGGAACTCTTGGCGTCGGCTGCCTGCTGCTCAAGTTTAGCGAGCCGCGTGTTTGTGTCCGTCGCCGAGGCCGGAACTGTTGTGGCTGTCTGCGCGCATACCACCTGCGTCAAAACTAAAACCAGCAAAGCCGTCGCGAACGTGGCGATCAGCTTTCTACCAATGGACACCGATATATGACCCCTCTGCGGATTCGCATCCCGCGCGCCCAATTCAACGACGCATCACTGTACCGTCCGCCGCCGCAATCGCGGAAATCGAATCTATTTATCGTCCCTATCAGGTTTTGTTATTGAATCGCCGACTAGTACGGTGACCGCGAGATGATTACCGCGTTTTGACGAAGCAGCGCCGGCATCCCTTCGACTCGGCCCAGGGCAGGCTCTGCCGGCTGTCCCGAGGCGTCTCGCCCGCGGGGCGGCGGGCGCGGACGCCCGCCGGACAGCCGCCGGGACGGCGGCGCTACAGCCAAGATTTCACGCCGAAGCATAAGTTGCGGAGAATCCAAGATCGGCTAGATTTTAGCCGCGAATCAGAACTTGAATTGCACATCAAGCTGCATGCGGCGCGGAGGCTGCGCCGCGACCGGCTTTCCGAACAGCGACGAAGATACTGCCCCGATGTAGGTCACATAGTTCGGATGGTTCAGCACGTTGAAGGAATTCAACGAGACGGTGAAGACCCGTGTTTCTTTCTTTACCTTCGACAACGTAAAATCGTGGGACAAGTTCAGGTCGAGATTAATCAGTCCAGGACCGGCCATCGAATTGCGCGGCACGCTGGCGGGACGATCATTCAAGATGCCGTCGTGATTGTCATCGCCGCCGGAAGTGACGTTCACCGGCCTCCCCGAGTAAACCGAAAGTGCGGCGCCGAGGCTGAAGTATTTGGTGGGCTGCGACGAGGCCAGCAGATCGAACTTGTGCAGGCGGTCGGTATCCGCTCGGCCCCAATCGGCGGAAGGATCATAGCTGTTCGCCGGGAAGAACGTAATTCCGCTGGTGTTGTTGTCGGTGCGGCTGAGCGTGTACTGGATCTGCCCGGAGAAGTACTTGCTGGGCTTGCCTCGGAAGGTGAGTTCCAGGGCGTTGCCCCTCAAGTAGCCTTCGGATTGAATCTGCCGTACTTGGCCGAGAGATGGGTTCGGCCGCACCCAACTGCCGCCAACCAAGACCGGGGCATTGGCGTCAATCGAGCGGAACGCATCGATCCCGCGCGCCCCGATGTAAACCGCGCTGAACGTGCTCTTCGCCGTGACCTGTTGCTCCACCCCGATGCTGTACTGCAGCGTGTAGGGAGTGCGCGCGTTCGGATCAAGCGTAACGACACTGACGGGCAATCCGGCTAGATCACCAGGGGGAAAGGGATAAACCGGGTGCTCTACAATGAAGCGCAGCAAGTTCACACCGTCGAAGTGCAGCAGGTCGCCGATTGGCCCTGGCCCCGTGCGATCATAAAACGCACCCGCGCCTCCGCGGATCACAGTTTTGCCCTTCGCCGTGGGCGCGTACGCGAAGCTGGCCCGCGGAGCGAAGTTGTGCGGCTCGTCGTGGAAGTAGTTCTGCCAGTAGTAGCGCACCCCCAGATAGAGAGAGAAATTCGACTTCAGCCGGATGTTGTCCTCGACAAATCCGCAGACGACTTTCTCCAGAAAAACCACGTGCCCCTGCCCAGTCTGCACCAGGTAAGTTGCGGGCCTCGGCGCCGTGGGGGAATAAGTAACAAAGGTGTACGTGCCGGCGCGGTTGGTGAAATCGTCAAGCCCGCGCCGGCTGATGTCGGGAACGTCGATTCCAAAACTCAGTTGATGCTTGCCGCTGGCGTAGGTAGCGAAGTCCGTGCCGTCAAAGTGGTATTCCGTGCGCCGCGTGTCGGCTTGCGCACCGCCTACGGTAAGGAGTCCGGACACCGCAATCTGAGCTTCGGGATTGACGCTGGCGACCTTTGAATCGTAGTGCCCTACGAGAAATCTGGTCTGGTTCAGCCAATGGGGCGAGAACTGGTGCAGATAGCTGACATTGATCTCATGCTCCAGAAAGTGCGTGTCGGTGGCGGCGCTGGGCAGGATCGTGCCGCCGACGTTTGAGTTTTCACTGGAGCGATGTTCGTACGAGTAACCGATCCAGAACTGGTCACCCTTG